>Ga0169931_10004937_pt1 | contig 20541 bp, 9 predicted proteins | sample Kivu_15m_20L_FD_129675 | JGI IMG/M metagenome (GOLD analysis project Ga0169931, IMG submission 129675) | Freshwater microbial communities from Lake Kivu, Western Province, Rwanda to study Microbial Dark Matter (Phase II) - Kivu_15m_20L... | ecosystem: Environmental > Aquatic > Freshwater > Lake ... | reverse complement strand
TAAACTGATACTGAGGTAATTGCTCAGTTCTTGGGAATGCGCAAGGCACAAGGAGTGCCTGTGGTCGAAGCTCTTAAAGAATTCAATAAGATAGCAGGAGAACACTCACAACTTGGAGTCGTGGTCATCGACAAAGACCATTCAGACACCATCTATACATCTACTATGGGTTCTCCTCTGCTGATTGGATTTTCTCCAGACTAGAACTAAGTTTTTGTGGCATCATAGAAAATCGCCTTTGCTAAGCACGCGGACTGCTATTTCGAAACAAGAGACAACTAAATTTTTGAATTCAAGGCTTCAGACATTCCCAAAATCAAGGCGGTGATGAAAGGGTAGAGACTTTGGGAGATTTCAGCTAAAGACAAAGAATCTGCTTTGACTAAAGTTCCTTAGCCTTATAAATACTGGTTCAACTATTAGGTCAGACAACAAAGTCAGATACCTTTCTAGCCTGAAACCAGTAGAGTAAAAGCTTTGAATTTTGGAGATTTCATGACTATGATAGCTTGTGGCTCAAGTTACCATGCAGCTACTGCTTCAGAGCATTTTTTCAAATCTCTCAAATGTTTCAAAAAGATTCATTTAACTGATCCTGCCTAGCTGCACCCTGGAGACATTGATGACAATTAGACTACTCTTATGATAAGTCAGTCAGGTGAAACCAAGGACTTGATCAAGATTGTCGACGCTTGTAAGAGCAAAAAGAAGGTGACAACTATTGGAATCATTAACGTTGAAGGATCAACTCTGGCTAGAAAAGTAGACTATCCAATATATATCAAAGTAGGAAGATAGGTCTGTGTAGCTGCCACTAAGAGTTTCTTCCATCAAGTTCTCAATCTCATTCAGTTCGCTACTTAAGTCTCGGAAAAGAAAAAAGGAGCTCCTATTGAGGAACTTTAGACTATTCGTAAAGAACTTAAGGCAGTTCCTGGATTGGTGAGTTAGACAATAACTATGAGCGAATAGAAATGCAAACTTTTGGCTTAATTAATCAAAGACAAGACTTCGATTTTCTTGCTTGGCATGAGATAAACTATGGGAATCGCTAGAGAGGCAGCTTTGAAGATCAAAGAGTTGAACTACATTCATGCTGAGGCTATGGGAGCATGCGAAATGAAGCATGGACCTATCGCGATGATTGAATCTAATCATGACGTCTTGTCAAAGAATCCTCAACTGCAAAGCGTAGTGTTCTTGTTTGTGCTCGACAATCAAGATTTCGAAACTATGATGAATGCTATCGATCAGATGCACTCTAGAAGAGCTTATGTTGTGATCATCACTAATTGTCTTCAGAAAATCGAATAGTTTAGCAGCAAGGAAAAAGAAACTAATCCTAATTTTAAGCCCAAATATAGTTTTGTGCTTGAAGTCCCTCAACTTAAATACCTTTCTCATTTGCTTTGTGTTATTCCAATTCAACTCTTCGTTGAAAGAATGTGCATTCTCAAAGATATCATTCCCGACACTCCTCGTAACCTGGCCAAGACTGTCACCGTTTGATACTCAATTTATAATAATTCGAAAATTTAATATCAATTAAAAATAATGATACTTTGTTTACATTCAATTTTACCTAAAAATTATCTTATATTTAGATTTTTAAAATTTCTTACATTTTTTTTTTTGTAAATATTATTAAGAAACTGTTATAGGTTATCATGTAGTCTGACGATTTACATTTGTTGTAATTATAAGTATCCGATGGCTCAGCGAAATCGTTAGTACGATAGCCTTCTCAAATACGTGATCGTAGGTGACTCCTCGGTCGGAAAAAGCTGCTTACTTTTGCGATTTGCCGACGATCAATTTAACTAGAACTACATGACAACAATCGGAGTCGATTTCAGATTCAAGACTGTTAAGTCTCACGATAAAAATATCAAGTTGCAGATCTGGGATACAGCTGGACAAGAGCGTTTCAGAACTATCACCAATACTTACTATAAAAGTAGACCTCAAAATATTTAGGTGCTCATGCAGTTTTTCTGGTCTACGATATTACCAATAAAGAAAGTTATGAAAGTATTCAAAATTTTTGGCTCAACGAAGTCGAAAGCTACGCAGATCCCGGAGCTGTGCTTGTTCTAGTAGGTAATTTAAAATAAACTTAGGCAACAAATCTGATTTAAGAGAGGAGCAAACAGTCCCTACCTAGACTGCTCAGCAGTTTGCTACTGAAAAAAAGATGATGTTTTTTGAAGCATCGGCAAAAACAGCAGATCAAGTCAACTAATGTTTTATGAACCTGACTGGCTCGATAGTAAAAGACCTCGGAAAAAATCAGCCGAAGAAGAGCGATAACACGCAGAATATCGATCTGAGTGCCAAAGCTACTTGGGGTACTGGTAAGGCATATTGTTGCTGATTTGAAGCTATTATGTCTCTATTACTGAAAACTATAAAATTTCACATTAACATAATGATTTTTGATTTATCATCATATCTTTGAGGTCAGGTAGCGATTGCATATGTCTTCGAGGTCTCTGACAGTGACCTTTCCGTCTCCATTTTTGCTCAAAATTTTCAAATAGCTTTCGATATCAGCTGAAGAGGGCGAAAAAACTCTGTTGAATGACTTATATGCATCAATTATCATAGGAACGACTTCCTCATTATCTATAACGCCATTTCTGTCTCGATCGTATGTGTCAAGAATGCGTTTGGCAACTCCCCTAGCTCCTTCGCGGTCAGTGACTCCCGAGGTAGAAGACTGATAAGTAGGTGAAGTAGCAGTTGTTAGACTTGTTTTGGCGTAGGTTTCTGTGGGTGCATTCAGAAATGTAGTTTTTGTGGATGTAGTGGCAGGCATGCCGTTGGATGAAAATCTTGTCTATTCTGTGCGAACGCCATAAGGTTGATTTCCTTGGTTTGAAAAAGTTGTTGTTTTTTGATAATTGTAGTTTGAACTAAAATTGTTTTGCATTTTTTAAATTATTGAAAAAATAGAATCAAATGCAATCAATCTATAAGCATGAAGACCTTAAAATCAAGCAATATATCTGATTTTTATCTGATTTTTTTAAAAATATGTATATTTTTATTCGAAAACAGCTAAAAAACGTATAGAAATCAAGGTAGTTAATCTGCATTGCTATCCTACATCACGAATGCAGTCAAAGCAGTTTCTTTGCTTAAATCTAAAAAGTTATTTTTGCCCATAGCGAGTCCAGATTCTACCATTTTGTCTTTAAGATTAAGTTCTCCACTGTATCTCCACCTCGTTGCCATTATTTTAAAATGGGCTTCGATTTGCTTCATACACAGAGGGTAATTTTATAGTTCAGACATTTTGCAGTCAGTTAGCACATCCTACAATATATCAAAGTCTTTTCTACCTATTTTTATAGGATTTACTGAACACATTTTCAAGTATCTTTGAATGGCCTACAAAATAATAGCTTCCTCTCCGATTGTTAGAGAACGATTTTTACCTGATCCATAGATACGTTTGAATTCTTTTTAAATTTGATTGAGTGGATACACTCTTGATGTTGTGAAGGGAACTTCAACTTTCTCCTCGCCAACTGGAACGAATATTTGAGACTTATCTTAGTGACTCAGACAATCCTTCCAACTCACAACTGTCAAAGGGTCGACTGATCTAACTTGTCCGAAAACATGCTTATAAACTGCTTAAGACTGCCCCAGCACTCGGTCATAAAGTTTGAAATCTGGATGTTTGTATTTAGGAATAGCTTTTTCTGATTAAGGATTAGACTGAATATCGTACAATTCAGAGGCTATTGAATTGACTTTGTTTTTATTGTAGCTAGGGACGCTTCGTCGCTTGAAGGACGAATTAAGGGGATTAGTTGGAGTAGGTTCTCTGGAATTTATCAAGCTATTGACAGCCAGATAGTTTGAGGATGTTTAGCTTTGTGATTCTTATAATTTTTATTGCATATGAGCGATAGCTGATGACAATAGCTGGGGCTCCTGAATCAGTTATTGTGTTTTTTTGGCCTTTTTATTAAAGAGAGAAGCTTTTTTGGTTTTAAATCCTAATCCAGGCAAGAAGTTATCGTGCGAAGGTTCATTTTTCGTTTAGTCAGCTTTCAAATTTCGCATAGAAGCGTAGTCATACACAACGTATTATTTCTTTTTTGCAGCTGGCTTAGCGGGTTATGCTTGAGCTTGTGTCTGCATCTCGAATAATTTTATTATTTAGAACTATTTTGGGCGTAACACAATAAAATATTCTTGATTAAGTAATATTTGATAATACTAGTAGTCGAATCATAGATCATTCCATTGTAGATTAGTGTTGGTCGAAATGCGGCTGGATAGACCTCGACTGCTTCTTTCAGTCTGCGTACTAGGCTGAATCGTCAACAACTAAGACAGTTTTGTTGATTCCTGGAATTTTTACTGATCATATATTTGTCTTCTTTCCTTTCTCTGAAGGTAGTTTTTGAGAAGGTTTGAGCTCGGCTGATCTACCAAAGGCAGTCTTTAGGCTTATTTGTTCGCAGACAGCTGAGCACCTCTTTGAATAAGAGCACCCTTGTGAGTGTTTTTAGGATCAAGCATGACATACTAGTCATCAGGAGTTCGATATTTCTGAAAAACTCTTTGCTTGGCCATGAGAAATTCGGTGTCATATGGCACTTATGAGTTAAATCTAGGTCTAGTGCTGAAGGCAGTGAGAGGTTTTACATTCTACTGATTGTTAGGATCAGTTTTTTTAGGAGTAGGGCCTTTTTTCTGAGGCAAGGGTTTCACTCTGAGCATTATTCTAAATAAATTATAAGACGAAATATATAGTTTTTATTATAGGTATAGAAATTCTTCAAGCATAATTGATGTTAACAATAAAAATACAGATAAAAAAATTATTGATTTAGATATTTAGTTTTCACTAGGAGATTGCTTCATATACAAAAAATTCAAAGCATCAATCAGATTTAATCAATATAAATAGCGCCTCTCCGCTATGAAAGATTAGCCAGTCCAACAAACTAGGAAGGTGTTTCATTTTATTATTTCAAAAAGGAAAAACCTTCGTTAAAACTGCTTTGAGTATGCTTGCAAACAGATCTATTTTTTTTGTTTAAATCTGATTTTTGAGCTTGTTTAGTTTTTTGATGGACTATGTTCTATTTTCCGTTTAGCAGGCCTAGCTCTGTTAGTCTCTTTATGACCCTCTTATCAGTGGTATCCATGTACTTAGTCAAATACCTCAACCCATCGTCAAGCTGAAAACATCGATTTTCCAATAAATTAAGTTTCAACTCACTCGTAAAAAAATCTTTTTTGAACAAGTTTCGTTTTTAGGCTAACTTAGCCAAAGTTCGAATACCTTTAGATATTTCCTAAGCCTGATCCTGAAGTTATGTAACAAAACATAAGGGCTAATTCAGTAAACGAAGTATTTCTTGAGCATTCAAATCTTATCGAGAGCTTTCTCTTAGACTTTTTAGAGAATTTTCAATTAAAGTTGATTAAAAAGATTATTGTTCTTTGATTTTATCATTAATCGTTGTTTCTAAGTGATTATTACCTAGAATTTAAGAAAGTGAAAATTTGCTTCGTAAAATTTGCTGTGACAAGTTATCTTCTATCTACTTAATAATATTATTTTTACTTTTGAAAGTTTATTGACTAAATTTATGAAATGAGCGATACAAGACACTAGTTTTTTTTATCTTATGATAGCTTAAGTCCGAAATAACAATAATTATTATTTTTATTTAGACTATCTATTTTTTTACTCTTTCAATACTGATTTACGAACGGGAGTTAGATCTCTTTCCATAAATTTGATACCCTTACATCTTTTACCAAATTAGACTGGGTTCGGATTATCGTTGCTTGTTGTTACAAATAAATTTATGCTACCTCTTTCGAAGTAAGGCTGAAGGACTCGGGTTAGCTTGCTAGAACGATAGTCACGAACATACTGCTCAGATATTCGCATTAATAGAGTCTAAAGACTGCTTAAAGACGAGTTAATGTGAAGTGCTTCCTGAAGTGTAAGTCCTTTGCTTTAAGTTTACTTAAGTCTTTCGCAGCCTGCCAAATCTATGAAGCAAATTTTTCCAGGCTGACCTGTTGAGATGGGAGTCAGATTGATTGTGATGAGTCCATGACCTCTAGAGGACTTTCTGTTCAATCTTTGTTAAGCAACTCTCCTTTTCTACAGTCCGATGTTAAGTATCTGATATGCTTGATTGGCTGAGCTTACAGTTATGATAGTTTAATTGTCGATGAAAGGCTGTTTAGTTTTCTACATTATTTTATTCTTACACTGTCTTCTCGTATACTTAACTTAGAATTGTCGTCAAACGCAAGCAGATCGTAAATTTAGTCCATGTAAATTTAGCTAAAGGACAGAGAAACTTCATAGTCAAGTCTTTTTCGTTGAATTTGATTAAAAATGTATTTTAAAGAGTTAGGGACGATTCCTTAACTTTGCTCATTTAGGCTGTTAAGTAGTCCCATAGAATATGTTTTGCCAGTTCCTGTATTGCCATAAACAAAAATAAGACCATGCTTTACTGCAGTATTATTCTAGTTTTCCTCCATAACCTGATCGATAAGTTATTTGCATCCTACATCGAACACTTTTCGATGATCTTAGTGCGACCCAAACACATAATCGAATTAGTACATTTTATTTTTTATTGCAGTTTTTACTTAGACTTGCTTTTACGATACGTATCTAACTTGCTAGTATTCATTTATTTTTTGAGGTTTGAATTTTACGAAAACCTATATCGATGTCTGACTACTTTAAGTTTGTCCTGATGATGAACTGTATGTTGTTTGCTGATTTTGTTAGGTGACAGAGTTTGAGGATGTGATACGAATCTTGGGGAAGAGGATCTCCTGCTCATAGTAACGACTAATATAATACTAAAATGCTATGATTTATATCATTAATTAGCTCCCTAGCCTATTTCATTTTATAATATGAAAATGTTTGAACAAAAGTATCTCATTATGGAAACCATCGGTCGGAACAGTAAAAGTATACTAATCAATACTCAGAAATGACATCTATCGTACGCGATAAACAAAACAACTACTTTATAGCCAAGAAAGTTCCTTTGGATGACCCAGCTAACGCTAACTAAGTTGCTTTATTTTTAGATAGATCGAGCTTCTCAAAGTGCTCAAGCATCCCAATATAATAACTCTTCACGAACTCATCTTTGATAAAAAATCTGTATACGTGATCGAATAGTACTGCTAGTAAGGAGACCTCGAATTTCATTTGAGAAGGCATCTGAGAAATAAAAAAAATCTATCATAGCAGATCATAGCTAGATGGCTCCTTCAGATTTTGCTAGCCCTTTAGTATCTTCATCATATCAAAATCATTCATAGAGACATTCGACCGCGAAACATTTTTTTAACTTCGACAGGTAACATTAAACTCGGCTCTTTTAAAGTGAGTAAACTACTTGAATAACAAGCGAACTATGCTCATACGCTCATAAATTCACCTTACTACATGACTCCTGAGCTAATGAATTCATAAGCCTATGACTCAAAGGTCGATATGTGGGCCTTCGGTTGCGTTATTTACTAAATGTGTTCTTTAAAATCACCTTTGAGCCTAGCGAGTGTAGGGGATATTTTGGGCAAAATGTCAAAAATATAGGATTTACCTTCAATTTACTCATCTGAGTTAAATAAGCTGTATCATCAGTGTATGAGAAAAAGTCCAGCTGCACGCATATCTGCTCGTGAGCTTTTAAAAACTACATATTTCATAGACGCTATGTAGCTTTTTATCAGAGATAAGTGTGTCAATATATGTCTGAATATACCTATCAAAAGGTACAAAATCCATAAATCTAAAATAGACAAACAGAAATCTAAACCACCAGTATTTAAATCAAAAAAGTAACCAATGCTTCCAAAGCTAGATTCGATCGCTATCAGACCATCTAGTCGATAAAAATCTAATAGCAAATAAAAAAGTAGTTATCTTATTCCGAATCCTAACTTCAAGCCTAGCTCTAAAAGCAAAGATAAATATTCAAAGGCATTTAGCACATAAAGAAAGAGAGAAAAAAGTGTGACAGACAAAAGATCTTCCAATAAAATAGACTTATATGGATAATTAGCTATGGGAAAAACTGGATCGAAGAAAAAGTAAGAATCTTAAGGAGTTTCAAAGCAGCTTATGAGAGCACCTCCTTTACTTCCTAGACCTAACAAACAAGTTATTGACGTTCCATCTCCTGAAAGAAGAACTAAAACTAAGGCCAGTGAACCTTAATAAAAAAATAGTTTTTAGATGACCATGTCCAAAGAATAATTATAAAAATAATTGGGTATTTTTGTTTCAAAGTCGAAAGATTTAAGCTAAGTTAAGCAGGGACTTGACAAAGTATTTGAAACTTTAAATTTTTTATAGATGGGTTAGTAAGAATAAATTTAATTCAACTTTGAAGAGGAGAACTAGCTAAGATTGACCAACAAAAGTACTAGCGATGACACTGCTTCCTTGATGGTCACCTGTCAGAAGAAACTTCAGCAGTTCATTGAATAGCTTAATCTAAAATATAGTCCGAATATGTAAGGTAAGTATAGTAAGATACAGCCATTCCTGAACGCACTACCTAGTTTGATTCAAGCATTTTCAGCAAGTTAAGTAAGCCGAGCTTATCTAATGGTCTTTGATCTTCTTTTGAATCTAAGTGTAATCTAGACTTAAATGCTATATACAATATTTTTCTTTTTATTTTATGAATTTAAATTTAGACAAAGAATTACTCGAATTGTTTTAAGTATAAAGCAGTTTCTTTTAAGTATCATTTTTTTTGTTTTGATTTTTAAAGTTGTGACCTCAAATTTAGGATATTTCAGCAATTGTTACAGTTTTCTTAATATTTATGTTAATTCTTTGTCCAATGTTGAACCTATATTACTTTTTTAGCGGTAGATGGACGAGGAGTAGCGGTATATTGACTAGGAGTAACAAATATTCTACGAAAATTAAATGGACTTTTTCGGTTAAAAGGACAGCTTCAGCATGCATCCTATGGAACCTCCCCTCCTTTTCGGCCAGCACAGTATGCAGTCCGATCACAACCTTATGCAAGTAGAATCGCCTGTGACTTAATTCAAGGCCTACAATCCTATGGATATGCTGCGAAACTTACCCGAACACAAACATAGCGAATACATGTTCATGCTCAATAACCATAAAAGGTTTAGTGGAATACAACATTTCTTCTAAATCGGAAACGATAGCCCAGAACACAACTCTTTCTTGGAAAATATCGATAGTAATGCCATGGAATCATCTGTACAGGGTCCCTTCGCTCTTGACAAACTCTTTGTAGGTGAAGCTACGGAGATCACTCACTAAGAAGTCATCAAAAATACCATACTTACCTTAAATAAAAAATTGTCAGAAACCGCCTCTAGAACTTTGGGAAGCGTTCATATAGGACGAACCATCTCAAACTCTTTCTACGAGCATTTTTAAAATTTTGGCATGGTGTTTTAATCTTCAAATTTTCTTCAAGAATTCGCATAAAATTTGAAAAATATGATTGCTGCTAACAAAAAGATGAAAGGTCCTGGAGTAGATCTCATGGTATCAATCTATGATTTTTGGATGAAATCTTTCAAAGATTTTGTGAATTAGATTTGGCGATACAGTTCCAAATACACTCTAAATTTCTTTAAAAAAAACGAACCAGAACAAGAGAATGCAGATTCTAGGTCAGACTACCACAGTGAATCTTCAAATACAAACACTATTGGCTCTAAAGATAAAAGAAAGGGCTGGAGTAACTAAGAATCAGAAATATTACTTCAGCTTATTAATTCGAATATAATTTTTAGTCAATCTGCGCTAAAAAAACTTTCAGAGCAATTCGGACGTTCAGTCAGCTCGATTTCCTCAAAAATTCAAAAATTAAGCAAATTCAAAAAAGGTGACTAACAAAACCAATAAGAATCGCTTCTTCAAAGGACTATATAGATTCTGAAAATGCATCCTTATGGTTTGAATCGCGAATCCATTCTGTAAAAGCTTAATTAAAACTATTAAATGGGCTACGGTGGACAGTGGTAGAAAAGTGTGGGTCAGTTGCTTTCCAGTCGTAAAGAATTCATCAAGAAAAAAGCATAGCATCGCTTGCTTAATATCAAAAATTTTCATATGATAAATCTTCATATTTGCGATAAATCTAAGCTTACTTTTAAGGACAAAGTAGTCCAAGTTTTTTTACGTTTTGAAGAGGGACAGGCTGACCTCAGATCTCTAGTAGATAAATATATCTAACTTTTTGAACAGAATTAGGAAGGAAATTAGGTAATATCCTAAGACCGTCGCAAGGTATCTTCTTTTTGATTTAGTCGATTGAAGCGAACATCTCAAAGACAATTAGCAGATATTAAATTTTTGATGGAAAAGGAAAAACTATCTACAAACTGCATCCTTTTAACAACAAGGAAATAAATCCTCGAAAAATGGAAGCATAACTCTCAAGCTACTTTGACTTGTGAAAATTTTCATCAAAAATAATCTTCCATTATTTGATAAAATACCTATAAATACATTTAAAATAAAAATTTGAGATATTTTTTTAATATTTGATCTTATAAAATATCTTTAATAATAGGAAATCTCACAGAAAAGCTTAAATTTTAATTTTGAAGTATAAGCTAACAATCATCTATATTTATAATAGTGATTTAAGTTGCGATGGAGACCTAAGCTTGGACAAACTTAAATAGCATTTCAAAGTTCGTCAAATCTGTATAAAAACGCAAAGAATTGACACTCTTAGGAGGGATGGATGCTCGTTTAGATTACAACGAATATCTAATTCGTACCCGTATGCAAAAATCTAGCTAGCAACGTCTTCTTAATAAAAAAAGATACAAATAGCTTAACAAAGAGCTTGTAGAAACTTTAAAATCAATGTAAATTTAAGAACTTATCAATCACTTTGCTACTACTGTAGAACAGATCTCAAATCTGATCAATTAGATTTATACTCCTCCTGCTTTAGACAATACTAGCTTTCTGATTACTGAAGGCTGGTCCCGATCTTTCACTCTCAGAATATGGAGACGCAAAAAATTGCGTTTTGATAGATAAAAACACATAATTTACGCTGAGAAGGACAAAAAAATAAAAACATACGATCTCTCGAACTACACATTACGCAAATCTCAGAACAAAGACTATTTTGTCATAGTCCTTTCAGCTATCAACTCATCGACGCTAGACAGAAGCAAATTAGCACATTTTGGATTCGACTATTAAAATACATACCAGGTCTGGTTTAAGAGCATTCAGCAGAGCATTTAATACAAACAGTGGCATTCTTTTGCTCAGATTTTAAACAAAACTTAACAGGTATAAAATTATCTTGAAAATTGTAAAGATTTTAAAAAACGATAGGTAGTTGCAATTGAGCCTTTTTTAACTAAAAGTTAGCCATTATTTTCAAACATAAAAAATGAGAATGAAGATACAGATTCAAGGCCTATAAATTCAAGCAAATCTATTCTAAGTATAGATTAAAAAAATTAATTTAACCAAAATTTTATTAAAAGTGGCTAAAATATATAGGTAGCTACAAAAATAAGCGATCAATAAATTCTTAAATCAAGTTTTATTTACAGATTAATTTAATAGTAATAACTTAAGCTAGATGCAATAGAGTGGCAGCTGCAAAACTAAGACTAAATAGTTAAAAAGCGTAAAAAAGAGCTCAATTTTAACAAACTATTACTACCTCTTTATAATTTTTAGGATTTTTAAAACATAATAGGATTCAAATAGATTTTATTGAATTAATCATAAATAGCTGATCAACAGTCAAAATTAAAAATTTATCAACATTAAGAAAACCCAATTAAAATAAAATTTTAAATAATTTCGCCTATTCTCGATTTTCCTCATCCAAAACTGCATTAATGCCTCGATCTAATGCTAGTTCCTAATCGAAATTCTTAAATAAACTCTGCGATTGATGAGTCAGTTACTAAGCTGATCATTTCTTCTGAAAATGCAACGATTGTTCATCAAAAATTAGCAGCTCTCAATAGACTTTACCGTCCTAGAAGTTTTACTTTTCTTAGATATTTATTTCAATCAAATGACAATAGTAAAACTTTTATTATTGATAGAAGCTTAGATTAACAAAAATTGATAAAATAAGAAAAATCAATTAAAAAAGAAAGCAGTAACTATGTTGAAGGCGACATGAATGCAGTTTATTGTATATATTCAGTCGATCGACGTATAGTAATTTTTGGGGATTTATAAATCAATTACAAAGGATAGCTTCAGTCTTCTCAATCATATCAACACACGCTCACGTTCATCAAAAAACTTTTCAAAGGGTTTAATTAGCAAATGAATCAAGATTAAATCAAAATAGCTCCTCATCATCGACTTTATCGCTATATAGTACCATAAATAGCTGCGTAAGATTGCTAAGAATAATACTAAGAGGAAAATTCTGTATCATAAATAAGCGTAAGAGATAAAAAAGTCAGCGTTAGAGATAAAAAACCGACTATTCATGTGATACCGCGATAGACTTATTTTTCATCTGATTCTACAAATTAGACTTAAATTAATTTGCAATTCGAATACAATCAACAAAAAAATCAGACCAGAAGTAGCTGGAAACACTATGAGCCTCCAAAAAAACCAACAAAAGCTCATCTAAGAGTAACTTTACCTTTCTTAAAAGAAATCTAGCAATAAATTTATGACTGGAAAACTTAGATTCAGCCACCTTGGATTTCTGATTGGGCGATCTCATAAAGGGGAGGACTCAAGTATATCAATAGTTCAAAACGAGATCTCAATCATCAAGTTAAAAGTATTATATAAAATTTAGCTAAAAATACATTAAGCGGAAAAATCATTTAAAATGTTAATTTTCCTCTTTAAATATTTCGACCTCAGAGCAATCTCTAAACTTTACTGAACTCTCTATCATACGCTCCTTCTTTGTTTTAAAACTGTCATTTGCATGCTTTTGAAAAACTCAAAAAATGTATTACTTTTGGGTTGTTGATTTCTTTATTGAATCTACAGTTATAAAAATCTTTTGAGCCCTTGCTAGGAGAAACTTACCAAAGTTAAATCACTAATAATTGTTTGGGTTACGCTTAACAAATATGTGTAAAACCACCTTTAACTGCCTTATTGTTGAAATCTACATCATATACAGTTTCAGGTACCTCGAGTTATATACAGCACTGGTGTCCCCTAAAATTAAAATACTAATGAATAGTGTTGAAGGCTAATTATAAGGGGTTTTCAGAGTCAGCTAAGAAGCAGGAATGGTAATAGATTTCACACTACCCAAAGGAACTGTGTAAGGTATAGTCTTCGGAGAAAAAAGATTCATTCTGTAAGGAAAATGTAAGATATTTGTTACATAGCTTACTATTGGATAGCTGAAAGCAGAATTGTATTATAGTTAGATTTCGATATAGTAAATGCTTTTTCGCCTTACAGAGAAAAAACAGATTATTTTCAAGGAACTGTATACGAAGTAACTTCTTCTTTCATGAGCTAATTTTTATAAAAACGAAGAAAGCCGTCACAGAATGATATTGTGAGGCAAATCTAAAAAATAGAAGGAAATTGGACACGTTAGTTTAAATTTGAAAATCATAATGTAGATCTTCGTTCAATATCTCTTTATTAGATGACAGCTTAGGCTGCTCCTTTGCTTTCAGACAGCTCTTATCGATTGGACATTAACGAGCTTAAAAAAATGAACATTGTTTCTGCTTAGAAAAAGAAAGAAGAGCTGTTAATTTAACAAAGAAAAGACAGAAAACTACGCTAAAAATACCGTAATTGATAAATTTTTGTGATTTTTTAATCTAAAACAGCATCATTTAACATGAAATTAATAATTATCAGCAACAGGATGTATTCTTGCTGCCTTTCCTTAGACTCTAGTTGCTGATTTTCATTTTAGAACTCTAAGCTAATTTTATTTTATATTTTTCTTGTTTGCGAATTTATATAGCGACACTCTGAAAGACTTGCTTCACATTGTGATTCTCCTTAGCACTACATTACTCGTAGCCCCACCCTTTCTTTTTTGCGTATTCGCGAGCAGTGTTTCCGTTTACACCCTTACCTTATTCTCTTGCGTCAGTTTTATTGCCGACCAGCATTACGTCTACTTTAGACATTAGTTACAAGGGGCATGGTCACAGTTTGCGTCTATTTGTCGAGCCCAGTAGTCCACAGTTTTAAAGGATTCTGGGCTAGTTATATCAAATACAATTACTACTGCCTCGCTATTTTTGTAGTAAAGTGTAAGAAGAGATCTAAATTTTTCTTGGCCAGCGGTATCCCACAAATCCATAGAATATTGATGCCCTTGCGCGTCAGTCATCACATACTTGTGAAAGCAGGCTCCGAGTGTATTTGCCATTCTGTCCTGAAAAGAACCGTGCAGTAAGACTTGAATCAAGCTTGTTTTTCCTACATCTTTTTACATACACGATTACTTGTTTCTCCAAGCAAAATGATTTTAGGATTTTTTCTCATTATCTAATGTGATTTCAAATAAAATATCTCAATCTCTCCATTATAGAATGACCTGCACAGCCTTTAAAATCTATTGATATAGTATGATTTTTCAAAAAAATGATTATTCAGATGCCAATTACATAAATCATCGTTAGAAAAGGTCATAGATGGATTGATGATAAATATTTTATGTATTGATGTAAATAAACTTAACGTTAAGCATACTATTTTTATTTTAGTTTATCAAATACACGAAATGACAAACTTCTATGATCAGATATGCAATCTGTTCATCCGTCCCTCCAGACAAACATACACTAGTTACGACCTCGGTACCAAAAACATAATTAAGGCTCTCCAATCATACATCAAAACGGTTCGAGATAGAATTTTTCACTTCTGAGCTGCAAAAATTATTAACTAAAGTGCAGTTTTTACAAAAACAAGCTAAGTGAGCATAACTCATGTGTATTATACCTTCATAGTTTCAATGGAAGTCGACTGTAGTGTAAGTGTACCTTTAAACAGCTCTTAGATACATTCCGGATATTTTAGAAAATGGCATGCATTTCTGTCATTTTGATTTTGCAGGATGCGGCAACTCTGGTGGAGATTTTGTGTCTCTAGGCTGCAATTAAACTTACGATGCAATTCGAGTTATTTAGTACGTCCATAATAAGTATCAAATCTAACAGTTTTTTCTTTGGGGACGCTCCATGGGTGCAGTTACGGCCATCAAAATCAATAAATAACTCAAGAAACGCAGAATGCAAAATGGTCAGTTTAATATTAGGATTCTAGGTATGGTTTTAGATAGTCCTTTTATAAGTTTAAAGCAAATGGTGGTAAATGTGGGTCAAAAAAAGATGAATTTGCCTTAATTTGTCACTAAAGCTTTGTTTTTAATCGTAAGTTCATCGATTTAAGAACGAGCTAAGTTTAAAACAGAAGAGCTCGAACTGCACTAAGAGCTAGCATAAATCAAATGTCAAGTCTTGATTCTTACTTCAAAATAAGATTCATTTGTTTCTTATACACATGCAGAAGAGATTTTCAATCGTTTGTCTATAACATAAAGCAAAGATATTTATTATATATCGGGAGAACACTATGAAACTAGAAGCAAAGACGCCCTCAGAACAATTTACAATTTTTTTAAAAAAAAGAACAAAAAAGTTATAGGAGAACCGATTCATGGTCATCTCAATCAACAAGCTAATAAATTTGCTTTTTCGTAGCAGAGATTGAACCAAAAAAACTCTATTTAAAAGAATTCTCAGTCATTAAAAAAGTACTAGTACAATTATCAACAATATTAGCAACCCAGAAAAAGCGAACTGATAAACTTTAATCAGATGCCACAAAAAGATAGGCTTGAAAGAGTAAAAACCACTCAAAATTATGTAACTTACGGACACAATCATAATGTATTGTCACAAGAGATGAATTTTTAAATATTGAATTCTGATAAGAAATTATATGATCAAAGGCAGCCTTCAAAGAAAATTTTGATTTCAGACAAATAAACCAACAGCATAAACTATATTCATTATAATAACATGATGTCTGCATCTAGTAGTACTAAAGCTCTCGAAGTTATAGATAGAAAAGGGCATGAACAACATACGATTATTGATTAAAAGCAAGAATCTAACGATAAATAAGCTCATTATAACATTATAGGCACGAAACTTAGAAAAAAGGGGAAGCTGCAAAGGGGAAAAGCACGTTAGATTAAACCTTTTGATATAACATAAATTTCTCTAGGCACAAGATATAATCGTTTGCAAATAGTTAGCAAAGAATAGTCTAAAATGGAGCCAAGAAGCAATCCTATTAAACTCGGAAGAAATCAGGCGATTAACTCACATGAAAGGAGGCTTTCCCTTACCAATAATCATGCAGCTGCAGCAGTTAATACTGTTTCTATCAGCAAAATCAACGAAGAAAGAATAGGTTACCTCACCTAAGTGTCGCCTGCAAATCAAAATATCGATTAGTACAAAACTATAGCAAAAAACTGTCCATAAAATTATAAAACTAATGAGATTTCATATAAAGTTCCTAAAATAACATTTACGCACCTAACTCCTCAAAACAATAGGACTAATTATGAATGATTTTGATGTTTTTATAGATAATTAGATTATTGTATATGAAAAATAAGCAAATAAATTATGCAATCATTCAAAATATTATTTCTTTTAAAGCTAATATGATCTATTCTTCAAATATTTTGCTAGAAATGCCTAGAAGAAGAGTAGCTTCACTCAGACTTTACTTTAAAGGATATTCCAGAATCTATTATCTATTTACTAAAAGTATTTTTTGTTCCTCATATTGAATATTTTATTACAGACTAGGATCATCTTAAAGCAAGATCTTTCCAAGGCTATACTATGCCCAGTTAGAAACCAGATTAATCGATCGTTCTAAACTTCGCTTTGACTGCTCTTAAACTTATTTTTTGCACTTGAAGAATTAGGTCTTCCAGGGTAGCTGCAGCCAGCTTTTTCCACATAAAATTTCATCTTCAAGTGCTACATTGAGACAATCTATCAAATTTCTATGAAAAGTATATGACAATTTCGAGAAATTTTAATAATCCTATTTAGGAATTTAATTCTTTTGAGCCATATTTTCAACATAGAAAAACTCGAAATCTTTGAACATATACTCAGGAATCGTCTCGTACCTTAACGGATGATTTAATCCTTTTTTTGCCATTTCTAAAAGTTGTATTGAGGCTGGTTGTTTTATATTGACCAGTCTTTATCTGAGTTGTTATTGATAGTTGTCTAAAATAAAATGGGAAATTTATAGCAGCCACGCGTTGACAGATTAAATATCAGAAAATATTTTCTGGTAGACTTATTGATTTTTTTATTTTTTTTTAGAAATATACTCACTCATCTTTCCAAACATGAACTTAACTGAATTGATGACTTTGACGTTATTCAAAATCATTTTTTCTTCAACTAAATCAATAAAACGTAATACGAAAGGATCAATTTAAGATTAGTTCACTGGAATCGGAGTAAAATCTTTCAAAAACAATTCTTTCATTATAAGTTTATCTTAGCTAGAAGAAGCAGTTTGATTGGGAGTCATCTGAGCGTATTTTTAAACTTGATTTAGTTTTTCATGAGTTAGATCATCATTTTGTGATTATTTTTTTTATGCAGTAACTTTCTTCTCTTGTTAATTTTCAAGTTAAATTTGCTAGATTACATTAGAATAAATTATTTATGTTTATAGCTATGCTTTTCTATGAGCTAATTAACTTACATTATGTTCTTAAATATTTTTTTAATTTTTAGGAGTCATATATCGATCGTCGCCTCTGTCTTACTCTACAGCTTCTTGAATTCGAATAGACTCAGGCTGTAATTTATTTTTTTCATGCTAATTAGGACTTTCGGTAAAAGAGTCTACGTCTTTTTATGAAATCTACTTAGATCTCTAAGCTATCGCTTCTATGACCTGTAGACTCTTGATTTTTCTAAACTTTTTTTACTATTTTTATTATTACTAAAGTTGCTTTAATACACTTTAAAAAGATAAGGCTCGACTGCTTTGAATCATCTAAGAGAATTATAGATGACTGTCATTTGATTTTTTAGCTGAAGAATTGAAATCCCAGCGATCAATCGATATAGAAATATCAGAGTTTTCATGGTCATCTTACCCATAACGAGTCTATCTGGCCTTTGAAAGTTTAATAAGATCATTCCAGTTGGCTAAAAGCTGACCCTATCGCTCACGAAACTACTAAAGTTGTATTTTATGTTTTTCATTAATTCGATCTACTAATTATAAATAAGATTTTTAATTGACTTAATTTCTTTGATATCGAGTCTAAACTGAAAGCAAAGTTTTAAATTTTCTTATCTAAAGCTCTTTTTTGCATTTACCAAGCATTTTGTTAAGCGAAGTTTTATTACTGATATTATTTTTTTCATTTTAAACATATTTAATATTGTCTCTACCCTATCGATAACTTTTTTCTTGCCATTTTTTTACTCGATTTTCTTTTTAAACCACTGTAATATCGAATGCTTTAGCGATTTTTAAAGCTTTTGATTAACAAGCAGGCGATTTTTTGAAAACCTATCCAGCAGAATGCCTTCTATTTTAATTTGGAGATTTTATCTAGTAAGTATCAAGAGATTTTCTCCTATTGTCAATGCTATCAGGTTTAATTTATACTTGGATTTATATGTCAGAATTATTTTACTGGTATTCCTTTTTTTAAATGACAGGTGGATAAGTCTAATATTTTTCTAGGTTGTAAGAACTGACGATCTCCTAGTTGTTCTCAGAAGATAAAAAAGATAGCCTTTTTAGCCTTTTTTAATCAAATTCTAGTTTCAAGCATTCTTTAACTGTTGGTGTCGATCTTTTTGACGATTTTTGTTTTTCTCTTTATATTTCTGCATTTTTTATGATTTCTTTCCATCTTTTTCTAATTAAATACACTCGCCATTGCCTTTGAATTTTCGTTGCAAACACGTTGATAAGCTTCATTATTCCTTATTATGAAATCAGTTAGCTTTCTTGTTTATTATGTGAAGACTGACTTTTTTTAATTTTTGAATATTTCGTAAGTTTTGAACGACTTTGTGTGCAGTTGACTGTTGAGTTGTTGCATTCTGCTTTAGTTTAAATTTTATAAAACTCTTCTTTGGGCTTTATTTACTTACTTTTGATTTTACAAGTTAATGCGATCTGTTCTGGCTATGCTTTCAATTTCGTTTTAGTGCTGAAAGGAGATTTGCTTTTTTTGGATGAAGATTTAAAATCAACTCCTAATATATATTCTGACGATGCCTTTTTTCTCATAATATTTTTCTATTTTTAACTATAAAATGCATTTTAAATCTAGTCATCTGATAGACTCTTGAACTTAGATATCAAAATTTATTTTTATCAAATATTTTAGACAAAATAGATAGTCTTGTATATTATTTTATTGACCAAATAAAAAAAACATATGTTCGCTAACAGTAAGTTTTCAGCTTCTAACTTCAAAGTAATCCCTTAAATGAGCAAAGTGTCATAGTTTCCTCAGAATTTCAAGTAATTAGTATTTTTCTGATGACTTAGGTATTGAAAAATAAAGCGAAATTGTAGGCCACAAACAAATAATAAATACTGTAAAAGATTCTTAGTCTTAACAAAGGATACTATCAAGACAAAGGTACTTAAAATAATAGGTAGTTAAAGTTTAAAATGTACCTAAGCCAACCAGACATTCGCTCAGGATCCCTACGACTACCGGCGAAAGCGAGTACTCTAAAAATTATGCACATAAGAGTTAATTACCATCTTTAGGCAAGCAAATCCTCAAAAGACAAGAAAATATGAGTTTAGGCAAAAAAGCTATTAATAATTACAGATCTTCATATTCTGTACCAAAATCTTTATTTAGATCGACTACGCTCTCAGAGATCAACAATAATTGGTGAACTCTACTAAAAAACAAGCCAAATACAGCCCCTCTTAAGTTCCTATTTTTGGATAAAGTAGCTACAAAAGAGACTACAATTCCATAACTGTTGTACCTACATTTTCTATAAAACCTATTCCATCTCAGATGATGGGAGGTGGCCCCATGGCCAGCTTGTCTACATACAAATAATCTTACAAATCTCAGCAAAATAAAAGAATCCCTACCTAGCCAGTCATTCATAATGAGTAAATATTTCGTAAAGAAGCCATCCAATTTTTGTGAACCTGAGTCCTCAGATTGAATCAATATACAGTTCTTCGTATCAGCAGTCATAACGACAACAAAAGGAAGCTAGCTGTAAACCGTATTATAGGTACACTCCTCGCAAAGGATCCCGCAAATACAAAACAGAATATAATGACTCATATGTTGCTCAAGAAATCGTTACAAAAAAATAATCTACTTGTCTAAATGAGTAGTAGCTCGATCGCTATTTAAAAGGAGTTCAAAGATGATTATTGTCAAATAACTATTTAAAGTTAAATCAATTATTTTTTCTTGTGAATCAAATAGCATTAATATAAAATAT
>Ga0169931_10004935_pt1 | contig 20543 bp, 12 predicted proteins | sample Kivu_15m_20L_FD_129675 | JGI IMG/M metagenome (GOLD analysis project Ga0169931, IMG submission 129675) | Freshwater microbial communities from Lake Kivu, Western Province, Rwanda to study Microbial Dark Matter (Phase II) - Kivu_15m_20L... | ecosystem: Environmental > Aquatic > Freshwater > Lake... | reverse complement strand
TTTATTGTCTTTATTAACTTCTAGTAAGGGGCTTACATGAATTTATAGTCAAAAGTTAGGACGAATTTCAAGTTTTTTACTTTCGAAAAAATGCGATAGTGAAAGTAACCATTAAGGATGACCATATCACAACCTTTGCTATCGCTATAGCCAGGACAGTCCAAAATATTAACTTTTAATTGGCATATTTCTCCATTTTGTTGTTTGTTTTTAATAGAAACAGTGCATTAGTTAGGAATTTGCGTTTAAGATTCATTCGTTGATCCTATAGTAGCCTACTTCAGACGAAGAGGATTCACGCACTTGAAAGCTATTTCATTCTGAAAAGGAAATCCTACCAAAGAATTACCTGCCAGATAATGAGCCAAAGTTGTTTTGCCGGCTTTGGTTTATCCAAATAAAGCGAATCCGTAATCGATTATGTTGAGAAAACATAGATCTCCCACTTATATTTTCCTGAAAAATTATTTCATGAACTATTTTTCTTATTCGCTTATCTCCAACTTTTTCGAAGGAGATTTGCTTGGACTGATTGCTTTAACTGATTTGAATAATTGTGCTGCTATGTTTTTACCAGAATCACCACTAGGCGTAAGTCTTTCATGATAATTTTGACCTTTTTGTTCTGGAGAGAGCTGATTGATTTAAGCTATAGATGGCTTCTTTTTGTTATTGCTCATTTTGTACTTATTTCAATATCAAGTATTATGTTATAAATGGATTTATCGTTTGATTAGGCTTTAAGCTTTAATCTCATAAATCTCGTTTAATAGAAATATCTAAATTTTACGTAAAGATGATCAAATGCTTCATTAAACTGTCTGGATTCCTTTTTTAATCATATTTGCTTTTAGTTTCTGCTTTTTCTACTCTATCTTTTCGATTTCCATATCGAAAGCTACAAGCAGTTATAGCAGTTGATCTTTGCCTAACATCTTCTAGACTTCTTTCTCTACATCGACCACTTTGATTCTCAACATACTAAGCGAACTGATATCTTTTCTTGTTTTCAATCGCTAAATCACACTTTGTTGTTTTTCTGCGAATCTAGTCAAGGATTATATTTTCAAATCGAGAGCTTCTTTCATTTAGTTTACAGTTTCGTCGCTAAAAAGAATTTCATATGCTTAGTTGATGGAATGCAGATCCATGTTAATAGTATTAGTTTAAGCAAGCAACTTGCTTACCTCTAGAGAAGTTCTTTCGATGTCTTATCTCAGAGTTGTAAGTAGTTGTTTTTCAGCTTCGGATTCAGGAGAGAGCGCGCTCATTTGATTAGTGTAACAAATGCAATATCAAGCTTATGAAATATGATATATTGACTTATTTGCGCCCTATTAGAGTCGCTACTAATCTGCTCGAGATAATATGTAATTCGTCAGTAAAACCAAATCTAAAAATAAAAATATTATGTTTTGTAAATGAACTGATGTTAGAATACCTTTATTGTTGTATTGATTAGTGTATTCTAAGTAATAATGAATCGAAATTTCCATCTTCAATTTTCCAAACAAACCGAGGACAAAGTCAAACTCGCCAAACAATTCATCTAGTGTATCCCCCTCCCCATTCAGCCAAGTACCGTACCATCATCCAAAAAGAAAACGAACATCAAGTCATCAGACAAAAAATACTAGATATCATCAAATTGTCCCCTTCGCCTCCATCTCACAAATCAAACGCGATACAATAAGCAATCAAAGTATAAGAGTTCAATATGCGAAAAGCCAGGATTAAATCTAGTTTGCAGAATTATGAGTTGATCCGGACTATAGGGAAGGGGGCGTTTGGGTAGGTCAAACTAGCTCGATGCAAAAAAACATGTATCAATCAAATAAGAAAGGTTAGTTGTATGCGATTAAAAAAATGGCAAAAAAACGTCTAGCATAGAAAATGCAAGTTTCAAGCGTATTTTTATAACGAGACTGTCTTTCTAGAAACAAAAGTGCTTGGCTAGTATAACTTCATTCTGCATTTCAAGACCGCAAACACTTATACATAGCGATGTAGTGGGTACCCGGAGGAGATTTGTTACGTCTTTTGATCGAAAAAGATATTTTTACTGAAGAATAGACTCGCTTCTACATCGGCTAGCTGATTTTAGCAATCGAAGATATGCACAAAACGAACTACATTCATAGAGATATAAAACCCGATAATATTTTAATCGATCGGAATGGACATCTCAAACTTACTGATTTCGGGCTCAGCAAATAAGTATAAATGTTTTTATATAGCTCGAATTCGAGTAAAAAATAAAAAAGCCCAAGAAATATAATAGCAATAAGTCGATAGTTTCCCCTCAACCTAGAAAATCTTTAAGAAAGATAAAGGCTAATAGATAGAGGCAGTTTTCTAAGGTAGGAACTCCAGATTACATCGCTCCATAAGTACTGACCCACCCCAGTTATGACCACAAGGTTGACATATGGAGTGTGGGGGTTATAATGTTTGAATGTCTGTTCGGCTATCCTCCGTTTTCTCATTAAGATTCTAAAGAAGTATGCAATCGAGTTATAAATTGGGAATAGTATTTGTCGTTTCCAGATGAATCACATGTTTCACTCTAGGCCAAAATACTAGTGATCGGAATGCTGAGTGCTGCCTAGCAACGATTGTCGATAAGTCAGATTAAAAGCCATCCTTTTTTCAATGGATTTGATTGGAAAAAAGTAAGAAACATGGATCCTCCTTTCAAACCCGCCCTCGCCAACGATCTAGATACAAAATATTTCGATAAATTCGATGATCCTAGTGAGAAAAGTGATTAGTAATAGATCTAAGGAGATAAGTAAAACAATTATGAGCACGTACATCGAAGGAGAAGTAGCTCACTCAATTATCAATATACTTTTGCTGGATTTGATTGGAGGCCTTCATCACGATAAAATCCTTTATTGCGAACACTTAAATAAATGTAGGATCTGAAGACGAAGCCACAGTCTCCTAATCAAAAAAGTTATAAACAACTAAAAACTTAGTATAGCCAGAAGAACTTTGTGACTAGTGGGGACTTCTTTAAAACAAGAGGCTCATCTAGAAACTCTTTAAAGCCTAGGACGACAATAAAAAAGTAAGAAATAGGTGATAAACTTGACAAAACTGATAAAAGTGAAAAACTAGGTTTGTTGAAAAAGGTGGGGTTTAGGACAAAACAGCGTTTAAAAACATAAGCTCGTTGAGTTGGTATACTGCAAAGTATTGATATTTCGTTACTTTTGTTATGAATCAAACTTATTTAAAAAGTTATTTTTTTGAATATTATTGTCTTAATGGTACTAAAATATAAGATGGAGCATCACTCTTAAGTTATTTTCTGAATAACCTTCCACTCTCCTCCTCCTTAATTAAGCTAAAACCTCAACAACCTCCTCTAATTATCAAGACAAGTCTCCTCATCATCCTATACATTTTGCAGCACATAGAACCCATGTTAATCCACCACGGCTTTTCCATTATCAAACCCATCAGGAATAGGCAGCTTGCATTTGAGTGTGGTCACTACAACTGTTATTTTTTGGCCCTACCCTGATATCTTCCAAAAATGGCACTCGTCATTAGGATACAAATCGTTATGCTAGTTACGATACCCACCGAATATCAGATACTATCCCTGTCTCAATGACGCATACCCTGCGTTTTTGTAGTGACAGAATTAACCGCGATTTCTCAACCTAATATCAGCAATAACCCACTACCTATTTCTATTATTGAATAACTATATCCCTTACTAACACGCCTTGACGATCCACTATCCATGCTTGAATGCTATATTGGACCCTCCCCAGTTACTATCGGCCTAGTACTATACCCTCCCTGTTTTCTAGTTTATCCTCTATACTTGCTTGAGGTATAATGGATCACTTTTGTGCTATTACTGGCCATATCCTCCAAGAATATACACATCACCGTTTGCATGTTGGCAGATTGTATGACTACTACGGGGAATCACCCTGGCGAAATCTCTTTTTATTTGTTGAGTTCGCACGTTGTATTTCACAAAAAGAGGGCTCTTAGAATGACCGATTTCGACTATTCCACCAGAAAGATATATAAATTAAGAGTTGTTTGAGACTAGAGATGAGTGGAAGGCAGGGACTATGAACTAGTTAAGTTGGATGATCTTATGCTATCCTTTTCTGCGCCCTTACATGTCAACCAAATGGAGTTTGTTCGTTCCAGTCTCAAAGAAATGTAACAATTTGTTATTTTACTGCGGCTAGGCTGTGAAAGGCAGTTCTCCTACATCACTTTCCCATAACTATGATCTCTCTTTCACACCAGACCTGCTATTATATCCCACTCGCGATACTTTCTAATCATACCCGCTCGAGTTGTTAGTAGCGACTATCTTCACTGACTCCAGAACTGAGTTTTTCAAAGCCTCTGAAATATTAATATAATTACATGGGTTGAACAAAACATCGAATTAGAATTACTTTCGTTTAGATTCATACGCCAATCCTTCATTATCAAAAGATTCTAGTAGTGCTTGATCATTAAGAGTAAGTGTTTTTCTGATACATTCAGGCACAGTTCCCACATTAGTTTTCTTGCCCTAGCACAATACAAAATGAGTTTCCTTAAGCTGCTAGATGATCGTCTCAAGTCTATTATGAATCTAAGCCATGCTTTTAAGGCTACTTGCAGTCTAACTTATCCTAACTCTCAACATATCATTAATCCTATTGAACTATTCTTCGATTATCTAATGCGCTTCCTTCTTGATCTGCTGCACTTTGTTATCCATTTACGCCACCAATTGCTAAGGATTAGGAGGTGCCTATAACATCCCCAACCGTCTCATGAGTTAATCGATCAACATGGCTAGTTTGTTCACACATTATTTCCTGACACTTCGGATAGATTTGACCCCCAAATCTGATAAATCGTATCTTTTATGATGGAGGAGATGATCTTATATGCACTATGAACATAATGGTTGGAAACATTTATGTTCGATGCAATAGTTTTGACAGAATTATTATGGGTGGATTGAGCAGTATAGTTAGATGGGTTTGAGGGATGGGTTTAGGGTTGTGTTGGAGACTTGGGAGATGTTGTCTATGGTACGTGGTGGTCGACTAGCGTAGCTGTTATTAGTTCGTAGTGGTAGCTACATATTTTGAATATAATTTATATCTGAACATGCACAAAACAAATTCATAAGAACAAACATTGTTTTACGTATAAAATATTTTTTATGTATTTTGTAATCATAGTTGTTGTTAAATTTTGCAATACTACTTATCGTTAGTCAATCAAAGACTTAGCCGATGATTTCATAGGCATTTATTAAGAGGGTTGAATCTTTTTGCTGCTAAAAGTCAACCTATGTTTTCTTTTTTATATCTAAATCATAAATAATTGTTAAGAACTTATAATTGGCAAATATGGTGTTTGAATTGAGTCGATTATCTATTAATAGCAATCTACGATGAATTTTTCTAATAAAATTAAGGAACATTTCCGCCATAACTAATATATTTTATCAGATATATAAAACAAAAACTTTATATTTTACCCATAAAAAGCTGTAATAAAAACAAATCAATCACTCTGAGATTTATCTATCTGCAGTGATGTTCACTCTTCGTCTGTGAGCTTTGAACATTAAAACTTCATACTTTTTCTATATTTTTATGCCTCTTCTACGCTATATTGAGGAATCGGAGGGGCTGGTCGTCGAGTGGCCATATATGCTTTGCTGATGTCGCTAATGTAAACTTTAAGTTTTTTTTACCCATGTTGGACGTATAGATAGGCCTTTGGCATTTTGATGGCTTTCTCACTATGTTAATATTATAACCTACAGTGAAAGAAAAATGCATTTAGCCTTCAAAGAACTTATATTTACAAATCTTAGAATAAATATTTGTGATATTTTCACTCTTTTTTTTAAGGATTTGCCCTCAAAATCATAAAACTTCAAGGAAATAGCCTGAATTCTCCAGTATTCTTTATTTACAGTTTACATAAGGTTTTTTCATTGACAACGAATAGGATTCAATCGACCTTAATCAAAGAATGTATTTGATATGTAATTGTGAACTAAAGATAGGATATTGCTTGATGACCGTATAGAAGGACTTCCACATATCATGATCCGACTCATCATTCAACCACGATGTCAGATCATGCTTGCCAACCGCATATCAATAACAGATAAGATGTTTAATTCAAAATATTTATTGTTTATGTCAGTAGAGTCGAACTGATAATCTTCAGTGCTAAGACTCTGTGTTCTTTATGATTTTTCTTGTCGGAAAAATATATGATATAATAAGAGCATGCATGATATTACTAGAGTATATACGTTGCTATCATAAACTCAAATTATCAATGAAGGTCCAACCCATTATCCAAACTACGATTCCACATCCAAAACACGGATTGAGGCATACTTTCCTCAACATCTTCCAAGAAGTCTTTGACACTTGGATGGCTCATATGATGGAATGTCTTGATGTTATGTTCGTTAAACTAGTAAATGATCTCCATGTCTTCGGGTTGGGGGGAGTAAGCATTTTATTATTTCACCGAAACGCTCTGAGGTTCAACGGGAGGCAAGTGACCCATCGAGTTTATCCTCATAGTTATTTCTTCGTTGGGGAGTTGTCTTAGACCTGCTTGGCTGGGGCAGACCTTAGCGATTTAGTCGTAGATGTCATAGATGCGATTATTCATGATTGCCTGAGTGATGGTAAAAGTACTGCTTCTTGTTGGCGGATGGAGAGGGCTCTGAGCTGTCTGGGAGCCATGCGATCTTGGTGCTGTATTTCGTTCATCCTGCTGTTGATCCTCTCGAGCAGCATTAACGTATATATTATATCATTAATCTAACGGTATATAATAAAATTTAATATGATAATTAAAATCTTTATCTATAACATCATCCCATTTATATTCTCTAATGCCAAAAATTATTTATTTTTTTGCTATCGATTTCTTTTGAATATTATTAAAGGTTATAAATTTTACTATTATGTCTACTAAAAGTGTAAAAAGTCGTGGCTCATCTAACTAGCCTAACTTGAGTCTCAAAAACATACTCTCGTAACTTAAACAACTACAAAAACGAGTTGGATCGTATCGAGACAATCCCACCGATAAGTATAATTCCATATATAAAACAATAACCATATCACCCAAAAGAAAGAAGAGTGTTTAGTTCCTAAAAAGATCCAAAAACAAAAGTGAGTCATGCAACAAAACACCTAACAAAAATATGCATTCGTCTTTGAAAAACTACTGTTCAGTTATTTTGTAAACTCCATTATTGAATCAAAAATATTTGATTTAGCAGTTAAGAGAGAGCGGCAAAAGCTGTTAGCTTAAAGCAAAAAACATATCCCCGTCATAATTTTCATTACATTTCGAGAAAGATCGATAAAGTACATAAAATTATGTGCCTATGAGTTATATAGCACTGCAATTATAAAATTTTAGACTTCAGAATCAAAACCAGAAACTTTAGAATCAGATCCTTGAAAATAGACTGAATCAATAGCTGAGGTAAAGGATAGAACTTACAAAATAGTTGTAGAATATAAAGAAGAAGTAAGTGGTAAACAAGAAGTAAGTGGTAAACAAGAAGTAAGTGGTAAACAAGAAGTATAAGGCAGCGAGACAGCAGAACAAATGGACGAAAATAGGTCCTTTGATGCCGTAGAAAATACAAGTACAAATACCTGAAATGAAAACATAATCGATTAATTAAACTGAATAAAATGCTAAAAAAGTAACCAGCTTAAGTAAAGTATCATCATCAAACAAAAATAACTCTAGATTGTTTGCGAGCGATATCGATCCGTTTTGTCTAACAGTTACTGGAGGCTGTGATTAGTTATCGATTTAATCTTTGCTGCTAAGTAACTGTTCGTCGAGCAAGGACAAATCAAAAGTAAAAATGATGTCAGGAGAATAAAATAAATAAAAATAGGTCTTGAAATTTATTAAAAATAGTAGTAAAATAGGGTAAAAGACATAAAAAAGAGAAGCCTTGGGAGATATAGCTAACTTTGTCACAAAAACAACAATCAAAAAATGATCTGTAAAATATAAGAGTATTTGTATTATACTAAGTATTTTTGAAAACTAAAAAAGTGTTTGTAGACTATCGATAGTATCTGTGGATAGATATTACTATTAATTGTATCAAGCGACTCCTTCTGCTAGCAAATTAGCCTGAAACACAATCCCCTCTGCTTATTTAAAGCCGAGCACTTGTTCCACCTAAACCATCCCTTTCTGCCTCGCCCTCAACGCCAACACCCTAAGTTTATCCTGACTAAGCTTAACATTACTAATCAAATCCTTGACAGCCTACGCCCAAGCATCATCCACATAAAACTCTATAACCTTCTCAATAAACATCTATATAACCTGATCTCCCGCCTGGTAGAACACCTATGCTAGCATATAAATTATCCAGTAATTATTAAAAGTAACTTATTTTTGGATTTGTATTTTGCACAATCCCCATGATTACTTACCAAGGTATAAGTATTATATAGGTATTATACTCTAGTATGCAAATTATAAATTTTGTTGGTTGATAGTCTTAAATATATCCCAATATATTAACCCTACTCTTTAGCGGTCTACCAATCCCATGGCTTTTATGAATCTTGGTCGAGGACCGTTCTCGTATATATCTTTTAAAATTTTAAGAATAGATTATCTCTACACTTACAGATTGAGCACCATAAGATTGGTGTCTTATTATAGAATTTATTTGGTTCCGATCTAGCTATGAGAAAGATCATGACGATTTATGTTGTCATTCGGTGCTGAACCTTACTCTGATCGTCTTAGTTTCATGTTTCTATGTGTGGGATGAGTAACCTAACCAAGATAACTCATGTTTATATCCTACTACTGACCACTATCCTGCGAATCCGAATCGCAAAACAAGACCACAGTATGATCCGAAGGGATGATACGCATATGCTTCAAATCTATTATGGAATGTCCCAACGCAACTTACAAGTTCTGGAAAGATTATAAAGATATAACTCCTTGTTTGGCTATCTAGTATCCTAATTATACGTCTTAGTAAAGAATGTAGATAAGTTATATAGGACTAGTAGGGATGGTCTGATGGCAGAGCTATACGAATTACTACCAACTTATCTTGTTTTCTTTTTTTACTAAAGGCAATTTATCATGTTTGTTGTCTCCTCGTCTTACTATTAATTATATAAAAATCTTTTACATTTTTTATGGAGTTAGACCTTTCGCAGTAACCAATCGATTAGCAAACCGTCCATTTTTATATTTAATCAATTTAGCAGCAATCTACCCTCTTTTAATTTATGGCGCAATAGGTACTAGGCAAGTGAATCCCTATGAAAAATACCCTCCTTCCATCAAAATATGAGCCATTTATTTGATAATAACAATATGGTCTTAAGAGTATACTCTGGGTGATTTACCTGTTCGTATCTTGTTTATTATCTTGAAAACCATGTGAAGGTTGAGTGAAGAGAGGGAAATCACACTGTTTTTGCTGAAGATGTTTCTGAAAAAGGGGAGGATGGAATTCACATTAGAAATGCCTAGTAAATCGTGTATGTTGTACTATATAGTACATATGGTAAGACAGTCCATTAGGTTTAGGAATTGCTAGTACTTTTTTCGGATAGGTATGGTCATCACACTCAACATCGGCTCAACTATCTTACTGTTTCTCTACTCTTACAACAGCTACCCCACAACTGTCTAGGCAGCGTTGCTGAACGTATTCAAGTCGATTGCGCATATGTTGAATATTTGGCTATCGGCTATTCTGCTAAGGGTTGCTACATGTCCATTTTTGAGCAATATCTTAGCGTATAGTTCAAAAACAGATTGAATATTCAGATCGAAAGTATCATTCAGGTACAATAAAATATTTAGTAAGTTCCTAGGATGAGAAAGGTCGATTTTTTGATTCTAGATGTTGATTATTTGTGTTTTAAAATTCATCTAGAAATAACTGTTAATAAACTAACCATAAAGTTTGAGAGTTGGTTCCATCAGATCTTATACATATACTTTGGGATATATCGTTTAGAATATTAAGAGTATTTCTGCGCTAAAAGGCAGACACACCCATGGAACTTCTTCCAATTTGAACTAACTCAAAGCCTTACCCATGTATGTTTTGTTATCTTCTTTCTAAGGCAGCAACCGGAACAATCTCAGTATTTTATCTTTAGTCAGCTAGATATTGCTTCCGGTTATGTGCTAGGCCATAAACATCCTCGCCTAGGCTTAGTATATCAATTGAGGAAAAGCTTACTATAAAGCAACTTAAAATTTCTATGGATGTTTGCGTGCGAGCGAGTTTAGCATCACACAAAAACTAGCTGAGTTCTTGCCCAAAATCGAATTTTATGCTCTTTGTTGGTGATTGCTGTTCTGGGATTATTGCGAGAGCATCTTGAGGATCACGTTGGCGGAGTGGAAGGAGTCAGTCAGGAAGAGATTGTTGGAATGGGACATGTTGGATTATTTCAGTTTTTTTATCTAGGGAATCATGCTTATGTTGGCGTTGAGCTTGGGGGATTTAGGGGATTTGGGCGAGGGAGGTTACTGGTTGGAGTATTACACATCGTTTTTATTGTAGTAAACCTTATGAAGTACATGAGAGTGCTACCATACCTGCGAGTTTTTCTGCGGCTGGTTCATAAAATCAACACATTCTAGCACTTCCTCCTCGACTATCTCATCGACCTAGTCCATCCTCATCTAATTTTAATCAGCAAACGAACCATCTAAATCATTATTTCTAGAATTGATAGGTCTCTAATCCCTATATTCATTACCATATACACTACCTTAGTTTTATGATCTTTCTTCTTACTTGATCTAAGAATCAGCCACACTCAGCAAATTCTTTTCTTTCCAGTTGTCAGCATGATCCCAATCTCCAAATCCAGCAAAGGCAGGAGTGTATACTTGTTATCCGTAATCACTTATTTTTTATAAAGACTAGGCTGAAGCATTCATATTGGGATAGTTGTTACTGGAATGCAAGGATAAGATGGAGTTTCTGGATCTAGAAAACCCCTAGAGTTTGACTCCACTGATGTTGATATCAAAGTGACCAGGAAACAGATCTACTTCTTCAATCACCTATATCTGCTAAGGCTATTCATTCATATTATTCTGGCCTAATTAACTCTTTTGTGGTTAATTTTTATTGAAAGTTACTAGTTCTTGATTGCTAGGCTAAGCTGGAACCAATTAGGATTCGATGTGTTTCAAGATAGATGTTTACGCTCGCTTGGGTTTTTGTATATTGTCTTCATTTTGAATTGTAGGCTAGATAATTATAATGGGTTGCTTTTCTGTTTAGTTCTAAGTATTTATATCCATCTTTTTTTATTATTATTGTTTATCACAAACCATAAAAGCAGGGGCAACTTTACTCGCATTTTAACCCTACTTTTGATTGCTATTATTAACCTACTCTAAAGATTATAGACTGATGTTGATCGTATGTACTTTCTTGAATTTGTATCCGACCGTGAGCAATCTCTTACTATCCAAAGTAGCTGCTAGATAATCGCCCTAGTAGTTTTTTATACTACATATCTTTTGCATACTGCTTTATTTCACCCTATAAAATATAATTTGCTGATCATTTTTCCATGCCACTACTCGACTACCTAGAAATAGTTGACCTTATTATACCAAGCAGACCGCCACTGTTGTATCCCTAAGCAATAAACAGTTGTTATCTATCGCCAGGAGAGTTTCTTTAGATTGCTATATTGATATATCTAATTGAATTCCCTTCATGGTAATATTAGTTAGTCCACTCTCCTACTTTGTTATCTTTTTTATGTATTCTTATGCCTCTTTCCACGAGATCTACTCAAACTTTTTCTACCTATGATCAAAACTCACCAGATTTTTATAAGTCAGAAGATATTGTTTGCTGCCCACAAAACAGGAAGGATCGCCATCTGACAGCGACTGCACATTATATACTTTTAGTTGTTTGAGACTGTACTGGAAAAACTTGCCATAAGCTATCCACTTGTGATCCCACTATAATCCCCAAACCACCTCCCTCTGCAGCAATATCACGCATTGTAGTTGTATATCCTTCCTCCAATCCGACCAATGTATTTCTATAGTCTTTTACGTTGCTAGTGCAGCCTGACTGGTCTGCTCTGTATATTGGAGCAGATTGGGCTATTTGTGGACTAGTTTCATGCATAGATAGTTGGCTAGTGCTTGTAGATTGGAGAAGATGATGGTGTCGATGGTGGTTATGATTGCTTTGTGTGGGTTTATAAGTGTTATTTGCGTGGGTTTATCTTTTAGGAATAACATAATTATCATTACTAATCATAATCAGAATCAACATTTTACATGTTTTTGAAGCAATATTTAAATGATCATAAAAATAAAAATCAATCTTGTTATCGTAATATCAAATTATTCACTTTCTTGTGGATAACAGGATATTAACTAATAATGCGAATTCCATCAAAAATACATCTTTTGGATTCCATCAAAATACATCTTTTGAAATTTGAAAAGAGTGGTTGATTTACATACAACTCGTATAGTCTGATTAGATGTTTAGTTTATATGATCAAAAAATGTCAATAAAACGAGTTACGACTTATAAAACTTCTATCTTCTTATAGCTATTTTATTAATCCAATAAAAGCTATTTTGATTCAGCTGATAGGAGTTTTACATTATAATTTCATCCACCATGTTCCTTCAAATGTTCCTCCAGCCCAAGGAGAACACCACTCCTCATGTCAGAAGCAAGTCACCTTTGGGAAAACATTCCGAACTAGCCTTTACTAGAACCCTGGAAATCGTGGAAAAAGTGAAATAAGTCAAGCCTCCAAGTATAGAGGACGCTTCCACTCTCAAACGAACTGAGCATAAGAGAGTCAGGCTTAGAGATTACATGAAAATGGCCAAGATCTGCACGGAACGAAACAAATAAAAAAAACGGTCGGTATCGAGGGACATGAAAACTCAGAAATAAATAAAAGAATCTCTAGCATAGATCAGGGCCTAGAAGTATAAAATAAGCAAGAACTAGATGCACAAAATCATAAGCGACTAGATCTGCGAAGAAATGCAGAAAGCTATGAGCCACATGACGTCGATTCTAGGCATCATTAGCCAGTCGGATCATCACAACACCACAAAAGAAGATCTACTGTACCTGTACTAGGTGAAGAAGATAGTGAGGGATAAGTTCAAGGCAGGACTCAAGTAAATAAACTAGCTCTAGTACATGAAGCACTAAAGCACCCTCAAATTTATCTTTTAGACGCATACTAAGGAGTCCGTGCAGGAAGATAAACCCGAGCACATCTCGCAACTATGATTTAATTATCACATTAATCTATATGCTACTTAAGAATAATATTAATACAGATCTTGTTTATTCTGATTAGATTTACTTTTATTCATATTGATTCTAACATTTTGCTTAAAATTTGTTTGAAAGTTTTGAAAGAATGCTGTTTTTGGATTTTTAGATATTTTAGCTAATAGAGGACTAAGACTTCTATCATTTTTTGACGACCTTTCTGAAATGTTGCATCATCTCTCCTCCTTCCTACTATGATGAACTTTCCTCATCCCCTCGCACCTAGTAACGGTCATACGATTTTATACTCACTATTTTCCTACTCTGCTATTCCACAATCACCCCATTTTTCTTCTCACAAGTACTGTTCTACTAATTGGCTTTGCTTTTATTCTTGGCCCTCAGCTCTAGACTCAACTCATCTATATCCTACTCTTATTGATCGTTATCCTAGAAATCTTGCATATTTTGACTAGAACGAAACCGATTAGTAATATAATCCTACTCCTCTTACTTGCGTTCGTTGCCCTAGCGATCTCGACAATCGACGATGGTCAGTGAAGGCAATCTTTCGAAAATGTTTTACCGGTAATTATCATTCTAAGAGAGAGGGTTGTGATGCAGTTATATGATTTAAAGGCTGGGAAGTGTTCTTAGTTGTTATAGGTAGATAGGGTTGATGATTTTGTTGCTATCTAGAGACAAAAAATGGATTTACTGATTGTGGGTTATTGAGCTTAGATCTTAGCCTGTAAGTCTAAATAAAGGTATTGATACTTGTTTCCTGAAAGCTACAGGCCTATCAATTTGGGCAGGTGTGGGAAATTGGTAAGTGCCGATAATTGGCATTCGTTGAGCATCAGATACTAGAGATTAATGCACTGCTAGATTCTTCTTTTGGAGCTGGGGGTGATCTAGTTCATTCTGATATCATCGAGGCATAGTTGGATTAATGCTTTGAGGTCTCCGCTCATTTAAAGTCGCTGGATTATTTATTGTTCTGCTCGTTTCGACATATATAATATCAACCAATTGCTATAACTAGCATATTTAAGATCTGCTAAACACAATACAAAAATACTGAATGATCATTCCTATCATTTACAAGTATGAAAATCAACTCATATAGGCACATCGATCATTTACAAGTATGAAAATCAACTCATAAGGCACATCGACTATCATTATTGTTTATCAAGTATGAATCTATGAAGCGGTAGGTAGAATCCAGTTTAGTCGTATTATCGCATGGTGGAAATATCAGCGAATCTACACTAAAATAACACCTCTTTAATTTATTATTTTAATTGTCCGTAGATTGTTTTGAATTACTAGTCTTACATTACATCTCTGCACCTAAACAGACTCACATGCAAGGTCTAAGGTTTGTACATGTTACTCTTGTGATCGTATACAACATTCATATCCTTCAATTACTACGCAACTAATACCTACGCTTGCAATAGAGCTCTTAACATCCTGTCTATAACCTTACCCAATAAAACACTCAAGGTCTACTCAGGCTACAAGTATATCACTGTTATTTATCTTGATTTTGTGCTTTTGTTAAGCCGAGTAAAGTAATTTATAGAGCTAAAACGTATAGGCTGGCCATGTAGAAGGCTAGAGAGTTCTTCCTGGAATCCTGAGAGTATTTTGATGGTTTGTTATTTAGTATGACTGTGTCTCAGGATGAGTTTGAACAAAGTAAGATGACAGAGATTGTGACTATGCTCTTTGAGACATTATGGAGCGTATTTGGGATGGCCTGAAAGTAGCTACCTCGTTCTACCCTGTATACTTAGTATATGCTATCGCTGATGCGGCTACAAAAAGGGAAGCGAGAGGAAATGAGTAAAGAAAGGTCCATCCTTCACTATGTTCTTATTCTTGTAAGCCATCAGATTATAAACTACAACAAAATCTACTACTACTATAGATAACCCTTCTGATATTGTTTTGTTTTTATATTTTTGTCTTATATTGCGAGGATATTTAAGCACCTTCTTAAAAATAATCACAGCAGTTAAATTCTTTGTTAATAAGCCAATATTAAAAACAAATAAATGAGTAATACCTAAAATTCATCTCAAAGTCCCTTCAGCAAGTTTAAATAAATGCCCACACGTACTTACTTACTCAAATAGCCACCCAGGTCGAAAGCATGTGTCCTCGTTGCCACTAGAATGGAATGACTACTCTGTTGATGGTCAACATTCCGATGTTTCGTTAATTTATCATCGCTTCGTTCAGGTGTGAGCATTGTGGATAGAATAATAGGGAAGTACAGTTTGCAGGGAAATTGCAGGATCTTGGTATTGAAGTTTTGTTCCGCTGCTTAAAACCATAGGATCTCAACAGATAGGTCATCAAGTCAGACCACTGCCATATATAGTTTGAGGAATTGTAGTTACAGATTCCTTCGAAACGGGCAGAAATCACTACGATATAGTCTCTCCTTCGTAGAGCCGCTGAGGATTTATAGCACAACCAATAACATAGATAAAAGAACGATCCATAGACCCATAAGCAAGTATAGGTATTCATTTGTCGACTTCGTGAGTATGCATTAGGTCGACTTTTCCCTCTCACTCTAAAACTCAAAGATCCAAGCGGCAATTCATTCATGAAAAACCCCAATGCTCCAAGAATCGACAAAGCCATGGAGGTTAGCTATTTTCGCAGGACACTATAGTAGCTGACTTAAATGGGCTACAGCCTTGAAAATGCTCAGGAGTAGTTGAGAATATAAAAGGAAAGAGAGGATCAAATTGTAGGCAATAAACTTAATTTCGAAAAACCTTTTGAAGAGTAAGATTTCGCTAGACATTAGGCGATGAGCTTTGAGGTGGATTGCTAGGCTTGTGGGATGCCTGGAGAAATGAAATCGTGTCGAACAGCTATTCCATATTTCACGGATCTGCTTATTATGAGTTTCAAGTGCGATTATTGCGGTCATCACTCAACTGATACCAAGAACAGTTCAGAAATGACAAATAAAGCACTTACTATCACTCTCAAAGCATCAGACGAACAGGATCTCAAGCGTCAGCTATTCAAAAGTTAAACATGTTCAGTTTAGATTCCCGAACTTGAACTATAGTTGGACTATGGTACTCTAGGAGGCATTTTGACTACAGTTGAGGGTCTTCTCTAAAAGATCCACTAGCATTTGGGTCTGCATAATCCTTTCGTGGACAGTGATAACTAGTTCGGAGTAAGAATGCGCCAACTGCTAGCATAACTGCAAGAATGCGGCTAGGGCAAACGGCCTTTTACTTTATTGTTGGTTGATCCTCTAGGTCGATCATTTTTGTAGAATCCAAAGCACCCCGAGTAAGACAAGAATGCGACTAGAGAGCTTAGAGAGAGAACTTTTGATGAGAACTAGATGTTGGGGTTGAATGATATTAAGGTAGAAAACTACAAGTAGTGATCATGTAAATATTGATTAACTTAATCCATTTTATGCAGTTAATTTATAATATAAAAATGCTTTTGTTTATTTTACTGAAAAGTTACTTAAATAAATTATATTTAGATCTATCAATAAGCACAAGGAGTGTTACTGGGCCATTTTTGACTATCGATATGGATTACTCTTTAATCTCCAATCACAAAATCATAAATTGCTTTTTGGATGGTAGATCCTGTGTTCATGGGAACTCTCTACAAATCGGATTCATAGAATTTAGCCTAGTTCATCACTGCATGCCACACGCATGAAATGGTCCAAACACTATGTCCGAATGACATTATGTACTTCAGATAATTATTGTAGTAATCCCAGTAACCATGAGCTATATCCAGACTGGCATTATCACAGCCAGCCATCGTAAAACCAGATTTACCCCTCTTCAAACAGGTGAGTTTGGCCTAGTATGAAAGTATATAGAGATCGTACGAAGATTGAATAAATAAAGTTTTTGTTTTAAGGTAACGAATAGCGCTTTGAATGTTCATGCATTACCAAGGAGTGGCAGAAAGGGCTTTAGCGCAGGCCTAGTTGGGAAAACTTTCGTCTCTGTTTGCAATCTTATACAAAGATTCATATCTTCCATCTGATCCAAGTTACTCTCCCAATAAATTTGCATGATCAGGAATAGGCTCATCCTAGTAAAGGAAAATCCCAGAATCAGGAACCGCATAGTACTGAGTATTGGGATTCGTAAGAAGTGTTTGTAGATAGTCTGCCCACAAAAAAGTGCCTATACCTCCAGCCGATGACCCAGAAAGGACTACTTTTTGAGCCAGACTAAAATTGAATCGCTTGTTAATATATGCGAAATGAGATCTAGCTATTACACTGCCTCTAAAATAGAGTTGCGATTATTTGTACTTGTAAGGTTATTTTGTTTTGCCGTTGTACCAAGACCCATCGCAGTATATCAGAACTACTTTGGTCCAATTTGCCATGAAATTAGCTTTTGGGTCACGAGAAAGTACTCCTTCGCCGATCATCACTTAGGGCCATAGGGTGGAACTACCCAATAGAGTTTTGCTGCGTTTGTAGCAGTTCTAGAGAGTAGTACTAAGGTCAGGTCCTCCACAACTGCCTCCTCCCACCATATATATTAGTATTTTGTGAGGGTCACCTTCGTGAAGGTAGAGAGCTGCAGGTGAACCATCCAGGCATTTAGCTTATGGGTCAGTGTGATGCACGATTTTTTGGTAAAGTTTTTAACAGTTGACGTCGAATGAGCTGAAGATGACGACACAGACAACCAGAAAAATATTCACTAACATATTTATTTTATATGATTTTTTTACTAAAATTCTATCACATTTACTTTTGTTTAAAATTGCTTACCATTTTTCTACTCTTTTCAATCTACAACTATTCAACCATCATATAAAAGTTTGATTCTTTGTTAACGATTTGCTGTAAGTTCTTGTTTTTTTGTTAGAATAATATGTATAGCATTAATGCGAGTTGATATTATTTATACTCAATCCATGAGTGACAGCAATCGATTCATTCTCAGAACATCATACCGCACCCCCAACGCTTTCATCCTCGCCACCCTCGTCTCCGGATTTGCCTACTTCTTCAACAACCAGCAAGTCAAATAATTCAACTCTCGCCAGCAACAACTCATCACCCGCATCGAATAAGACACCTAAGTCACCAACTGTACCCATTCCCTCACTTAGTCAAAAAATAATTCAAACCCCACGATGCTGATCTCTGGGATTGCAAGAAAGTAAACCTCGATGGTTTGCTAGGCTAAGGCAGATTCTTCATCAAGCGCAAGCGAGGAGATCAAGACGGATACCTAGTGATGGCACCTTTCTCAGTAAACACCTTTAACGCTGAAACATACATCAACTCATAAACACACTATAAGCAGTCAACAGGTCATCGTAAGTTTGTGCTCAACATGGGATGGATCCCACAATCACGTAAAAGCATGGTCTATTCTATCCTGCCCAATGATATCTTAGGTCAGGAAGAGTATGGATCAAGGGAAGAAGCACTTGCCAAACAAAAATAAGATGGTATTGTCAGAGATCCATATCTCTTTGATTTTGCAGAACCTGTGGTCAATGTCACCGCTTATATCCGCAGAGGAGAACCAGAAGATGCAGCCAATGGTCGCACTAATTTCGCCAAAATGCAGCTATTCAAGTGGATCAACTTGACCCAACTTAGCAGGATATTCCGCATGCCGAATGAGTAATAAGCTCAAGTAGTGTACTTGTAAAGAACTAGCAAGAAGTATGAATGTGTTGATTTAGTGCAGACGATCCTGAGGTGTTGCCCCTGCCGGCCACCAAGCAGACAGTTATTCAAGACTTGACCACCCAGGCCCAGAACTATGAGAAGAATTCGAATAAAGTTTTCTGGGGATTGACAGGAGCGGCATATGCAGTGGCTTCGTGGATTACCTTCCTGTGATTGGCACTATAAATCAATAAATAATCACTTAAAATCAATCATGTAATAGATTATGTTTGTACTATTGTATCATCAATCATTTGAATAAAATTATCAAAATGAGCTCTAAAGTATATTTATGTCTAAAAGGTTTTAGCAATGTGACAGAAATGCATCTACTGACTATTTTTAGTCAAATTTATTCGATTTACGCTTAAACTTACAATTTTCTTATTGAAATATACTTCAATTATCAATTTATATATATATATTTTCATCTTTTACTGCTGTGATTGGCATCAGTAGCATTAATACTCACTACATTTGATCTACTTATTCATATATAAATTGAATATACTTGACATGTTGAGCGTACTAGGTTTCAACATCCGCACCGCCACCTCCTGTTCCCACAGCCTAATCCACTAACTCGAGTAATAACAGCAACGCAGCTAACTCTTCTACCGCTAAATCTAAAACCTGCGCAACATCGAAACCACCTACATCCAAAAAATATCCCAAGTGGCAGCCAACCTCAAAGACAAATCTTACAGAACTGCCAAATACCTTAGAGAATGCTAGGATTACACCTTCGAGTAAGGATATTTCTGCGCTAATAGCGAGTTCAGCAAAATACTATAACTCATCATACGCACCCATAAAGATTTTCTCTCCAAATTGCACTACGATATTTTCTTGGTAAACTTTGATAACGGACAAAGACTAGCACAATAGGGTCGACGTTTGCTATAGTAGGCCAACAAGTTACATAAATAGTTATCGAATCGAGGAGATAACATGGAGAAAGTATTGGGCAAGAAAGTGAAGCTAAGAAGAGCTAGGTAGTAAGAAATGACCCAACAAATATTTATGTAAGATTCGGTGGAGAACAACCTCGACAAGAAGATCCGCAAACAAAACAGGATTAAATAGTTGTAAAAAGATTATGAATAATGGTAGATTAAGGTAAGAGAAACAACCTAGTAGTACAACCAACTATGGCATCGTAACGGCTAACATGCATAACGCATCAAAACAAACAACAGATAGCAGTCCAGATGCAAAATATAAACTTTGTTGAAATTATAGCTCCATTTCAGTATGTATTGGAAAGCACTGATAAATTAAATCCAAGATCTGCAGAGTTTACAACATCGCATGACATAAGCACAAATGTGGCTACCTGGGTTTGGCTTATTACAAAAACGACAAAGCGAAGCAGTCAAGTAGATCGGTGATGGGAGAGGGTTCATGTAGAACACTCTAAGAATAATAACATAAAAAACCATTGACGATTTGATATAGTATTCTGTAAGTGTAAGGTTA
>Ga0169931_10004934_pt1 | contig 20550 bp, 8 predicted proteins | sample Kivu_15m_20L_FD_129675 | JGI IMG/M metagenome (GOLD analysis project Ga0169931, IMG submission 129675) | Freshwater microbial communities from Lake Kivu, Western Province, Rwanda to study Microbial Dark Matter (Phase II) - Kivu_15m_20L... | ecosystem: Environmental > Aquatic > Freshwater > Lake ... | reverse complement strand
ATAATACAATTAAATACCGACCATTTGAATAAAAACATTAACTATTATTTCATATTAATTTTGTGGAGTGATATCCCCGTATCCAATAGTAAGCATGGTAGTCGACGCAAAATAAAAAGAATAGATGTATTGAGTTAAAGGTGAAGTGCTTAAAAGATTATTTTATTTTACCCAGTTTTGATCCTTATTAATTTTAGACGTAGAATATAATATTAAAGCCTATGTTAATAAAATATTACAAAGATATGCGCTTCAATAAGAGAATTCGAGAAAATGTTAAGTATTTTTATTTAATTTTAATATTTTAATCCATAATCCATGATTCTCATATTTTTATATATCTGAGCTGAACTTTTATATAAAATAGCTATGATAAATAATTAAAATATGTTCATGAGAAATATGTCTGTATCATCAAAAGACATAAAAAAGCAATACATTATGCAAAGACAGCTTGATTTATCTTTTAAAATTACTTTGATATTAAATTAGAGGCCCTTATGATTACTATTTTCGATAATTAAATTAACAATCATTTTTATAATTAAAAGAATCGATTCCACAATATATATTTGTGTTGAATTACTTATTTCTTTAGTGCCAAAATATCTTTCAACAGATATACACCATATAGTAAAAATATTTACGATCATTGCAATAAAGGAAAATATTAAGTAATGTGTTTAAGTAGATTAAAAAATGTTAAATGATTTAGACTTATCTTTTCTTTGATTATCTTACCATTGCTATTAAAAATTGTATTTTTATTAATAACTAACAGTATAATTTCTCCCTATAAAATTTTACAAATTGTTTTGGAGTACTTTTTTTCTTTGTCCTTTTTTGAATTTTTCGAATTTATGATAAAGATCTTCATCGATAGCATCAAATTACTATAAATTATTTACTCCTCGACTTCTTCGCCGCCTTTTTTTTATGTTAGCTAAATTTAATAGATTTTTTTAGATCATTTTTAAATTATAGATTAACTATTTATTAATATTTATAGAAGTTTATAAAGAAATGTTATTCCCTAAAAATTGTAATTAATACTTTTAATTTTATTAGAGTGCAAAATACAAAATAAATAATTTTTTCAATAAGAAAAGCTCATTTTACAAATAATTATGATAAATCAATATTATTCATATGATATTATTTAAATATTATCTTTTTCAATATATAATTTTTTCACATTATCAAGAGAGATGACTCAAAAGAAAATTAATGGATATTTGATTCATATGAAAGATGTTCTTGGAAAAGGATCTTATGGCAGTGTATATTTAACAATAATTTAGGTCTATAAAGGATAACAAGATGGAACTAAAAAAATATGCGCAGTGAAAATATTGGATAAACAGCTTAGTAATTATATATTTATATAGTTGACAGAGATGATTATCTCAAATCCGCTCTTTTTTCTTAAATACAAATATTGCAGTTATTAAAATCTTAAAACGTTGTGCAAGTTTTAGATGTCATGTAAAGCAGCAAAAACTATTATATCATTCAAGATATATGCGATAGCGATTTAGAAAAATATATGAACCAAAATAAACATATTGGCTAAGCATAATCAATAAAAATATTAAAACAAATATGTAATGGGTTTATAGCTCTAATTAAATAAGGAATCGTTCATAGGTATTTAATACTTAAAATAGAGATTTAAAACCAGCTAATATTATGTTAGCTAATAATGTAGTTAAAATTGGAGATTTTGGATTTGCGAAAAAAAACGTAACTAAAAGAATGAAAAACGCAACATCTGTTGGTACACCTCTTTATATGTCTTTACAAGTACTTAAGTCATAATCATACACATCAAAATGCGATGTCTGGGCAACTGGATTCATTTTTTATTAACTTTTACATGGGCGAACTCCATGGACAGCTAATACAGAATTTGAATTAGTAAAAAATATATCAACAAAACCACTAACAATCAATCCAAATCTTCATCTAAATACAAAAGATTTTTTGACCAAATGTTTAAAAATATAATAACAAGATAGAATATCGTGGGACTAAGTTTTCGTTCATCCTATTTTTGAAGGATATTTTGCAAAATACTCATAGTAAAATAAAGGTTTTGAGGATAAACTAAAGATGGTCATGTCTTCATTAAGATTTTAGATTAATTCTAAAAATCTTAATTTAAGCAAATTATTATAAGGACTAGGGTATAAAGGACTTAAATAGCTCAATTATAAACAATTTGCTGATTTCATTAAACATATCCATCCTAATATAACGAAAGATGAGATCAATTTCTTTGTTGAAAAGATGGATCAAAATTAAGATGGTGCTATATCGATTCAATAACTATCAGCTGAAATGTAAAAACATAATATAATATTCTTCAAGCCAGAATAAAATATTTAAGCAGTATTAAATCATATGTCTGTAAAAAAATCTTAATCTTCAATGTATGAAGAAAATTTTAATGATAAAATGAATACTTAGTTATAAATAAAAGTAAAGAAATGCTTTATAAAATTATACAAGATTCTGACATCAAAAAAACTAACCCTTTATAAAACTTTTTCAGCATATGATACAGATAAAAGTGGATAATTAACTGTATAATAATTTGAAAAAATCATGAAAAGATTAGATAGCTCATTTACTGGAGAATAAATCAGAGCTGTATTCTAGTATATTGATTTAGACAAATCAAATACAATTGAGTTTGATGAAATGAATAGTTACTATTGTAAAGTAAATGAAATTCCATAATCTTTATAATTACCTCCAGAATATTTGTTGAATAGAGTCAAAAAATATTGATATATAAAATTATCTATTTGATTAGATCATTAATTAATAATTATTTAATTACTAATATAAATAAAATAAAATTATTTATTAAATCATTCAAAGTTATAGATCGATTAACTTTTTTCAATAATATTTCAGGTCTATTTCATTGTAAATATTTGTAACATGAGAAGAATCACTTCTTGAAGTTAATGAACCAAACAAATTATTAAATTATGCTTATAACTAATAATTCTTTTCAAATTAAGCTGTTGTTGTTGGAGTGTCTACACAATTTTAGATATAATTCATTTAATTTCTTTTGTCTAAAGGTTTTGAAGATGACAAAGTATTAGTTAATGATTGCTTTTAAGTACCAGTTTTTTTATTTTAAGCATTCATAGCATAATTCATATTATTATTGTTCTAATTTTATAATACAATAGGAAGAACATAATTATGCTTATTAAAAGTCAAGTACTTAAATCTATTTTATTCTTTTTTTTAAAGGATTGATGGGATAGCAAAATTAAATTTATGGGTCTAAGATATTTTATTTTATTCCTTATTTCTTTGCTTATTGCAAGCATTTTTTATCCTATTAAAAACAATTTCAGCCTATTAAGTTTTATTACTTTAATAATTTTATTCTTTTTATTAAATCTTATTCAATTGTTGAATTGAAATAGTTCTTCTATGAGGAAAATGAGTGAGCAGTTTAATTTATTAAATTTTAGTTCTTTTACATGTTTAATTTTTTATAAATTGAGGGACGTTTCGAGGTTATTTTGTTTTTTAAATATTATTTTTTTAATGATTAATCATGATCTTGCTGTTTAAATATTTCGAAGAGTGATTTAAGATTTTGTGAGATGGAGAAAATACTTTATTTTTTTGAGGAGATTTAAAGTTAGCTTTGGCATCTCCATGTTTGATTAAAGTTATCAAGGAAGAAAGGTAAGCAAGAAAAGTTTAAAAAGTAACAAATTTATTATAAAGTAGATCATTTATATTAAAGGGAGTATATAAATCTACGATATGAAGAATTTTATTAATTAACTGAAACTAGATATTATTCCTTTTTTATATAAACTGAATTTCATTACTATGAAATTATGAGTTGATCCACATTAATGTTTAACTTCTTTCAGTAAACCTAATCATATTTTCTTTAATCAAGAAATTTCCATATTTCTTATAAAGACTTTATGCAGTATTGATAAGACCTTTTATTAAGTCTAAAAGATCACTAAAAAAGTGAATTTTAGATATAACATCTTCAATTTGTTGATGAGAAGTTTGAACTAATAATTCAACTTAGTTCTATTTCTATGAAAGGACAATAATTTTAGGGGTCCTCGGCATGTTGTAAAGAGATCTTTAAATCAATTAAGCAAATTGTTGATTAGTTTTACCTTTTTGTAAAATTTTAAACTAAAAACTTTCAGAAGTTACAATATTTTTAATATAAGTCTTTCCATTGATTGTAACTTCAATCCATTAACTTTTACCCAATTTATACATTGAAAAAGTTTAGTTTCCCATTTTTAATAACTTTAATAATTTATATTATCGCATTATGAAAACATAGAGATAAAATATGAATATTTTATGAACAAAATATCATAGAGTACTTTAATTCACATAATTAAAAGAGAGGATAAGTACTTTATTTTCAAAAATATTGATCATTTATTAAAATCTTCGAATAATTTATTATCCTTAATTTTAAAATATTTGTAATACACTCAAAATTAACAAAAACTTAATATAATCATACAATAGATATAATTTTATCGTTTTGTATCATATCTGATTTTTATTAATTAGCCGGATTAGTAAATTGTAAAAAAACCATATATTGTATTCATATCATATCATAAAAATTCCTGAAACATATCAGGAATATCATATATTGTATTATAATCACTTTAATCAATTATATAAATATATATTTTAAATGTTTTTGATAAGAAATCAATACTCATACTTTTGCTTACAAAATACTAGACTTCTTTCTTCTAGAATATATTTTAGGGTTATAAGGCTAATCGGTATTTGGAATCAAATAATGTTGTGGAAAATTTTCTTCTTTATTGATTTCATTATTTTTTATTCTAATGCTATCAATATTCATATCCTCAGGTTTACATTTTTCAGGATAAATTGACTTGATTTTTTTCAAAAAATTGACATATGCCTCATCATTTTATCTAAATGAAGGGTCTACATAACAAGTTATTCCATGTCTATCTCTAGCATAACGAGTGTAGCTATAATTTTAATCTCCTTATTTGACTTTATATATGTAATATAACTATCTATCAGTTGAAATTCCTTTATTATGTTATCGAGATTATCGAGGTGATTTTGATTATTTTTATGCACTTTTACTTGATATTTTAACACTATCTCTATAAGTATCTCTTGTAATTGCTAATTTATCCAAGCTTTTGCTAGTTTTTGATAATAAATTTGACTTTTTTTCTGATTAAACATATTTTTTTCCATTTTATTATCCATAAATGTTAATATTTTCCTTTAAAATTTATTATTTATTGTTTTAATTCATTTATATTTACCCAAATGCCCTTATATTTACCAATTATCTATAATCAAGATTTTTAGCTAATTGCCTTTATATTTTTTTCCATCTATCTTATAAATCTAATTTAGTTCTTTTTCCAAAATTCAAAGCTGAAGCATATGTTTGATAATATTAGGGCTTGTTTTACAAAGTATGTGGTTGTATATTATGCGTTTTCATAAAATTTCCATAACAAACTCCTCCACTACCGACATTTTTATTACCATATGCTTAAGGACATGGCCTTTGATAAAATAACTTAAAAGCTGAATTTGAAAGAGTACGAGTATAAGGTATTTGCTCTTTGATATATTTTTAAATAGATTTTCTCTTCAATTTTTGCATTTATGTTTACTATTTAGTCAGAACTGGTTTTTCTTGAACTGATATTTTTCTATTTGTCTTTTGTTTTCGTGACTTGTTCAAACTTCTCTTGAATTTATTTTAATCTTATTATTCTTTTTATTTTTCATTTTTAGTTATTTTAAAGCTTTCTTAATTATTGTCATTGTTATCTTAATTGTTCTAAATCTTTAATAAAATTTATTTAATACTGGTTTTTATTTGATACTCTCTCTATTACTTTTATTTTTATTGGTTTCTTCATTATTTGTATGAAAAGTTCGATCAATACTTTTTTCTTAATTTTAAGTCGACCATGATAGTAATGACCATCTATATTAGAAATTAATATACATTTGATGAGAATTGTTTCTTTATGCTTGTTTAAAACCTCTTTAAGTTAACGGATATATTTTATTTTATGTTTGTCTGTTATATTGTGATTACATGATTAATAACTTTATTATTCATGAATCAAAATTACTATAGATCTGAAAAAAATATATTTGGTAGAAGACAAAGTTATGCTTAGAATTATACCATTTATCATCCTCTTTTAGAAAAATGTATTCAATTAAAATTATAAAAATGTTTGCAATCTGGCCATATAAGAAATTTTTCCAATCGTTATTCCGCAAGGAGAGGACATGCATAAAATATAAATTTTGTTTAAGCTCCTTGTATTGTCGGTAATAAAAAGAAAATTTTGTTAAAATCCGAATTATTCAAAAATACAAAAACTTAGATACGACCTAAAACTACAAATACAATAATAAGAAGTCGAACATCAGAACCTAGATTAAGGAATCGCTAATTTTTTATAAAATAAGAAGAAGTTTTTTAATAAACTCTAAAACCAGCATTTACAATAAAAAAAATTAGTAATAAATAAATAATCAAGAATTAATGATAAACCAAATAAAATCAAAGATTTTGAAGTGTTTGATATTTATCCATTAAATAATAAAATAAATCAAAATAATTAAGTCATTTATTCATTTTATTTTAGTATAGTTTTAAAGAAGTAACTCTAAAAATATCCAAAAGATATATCTTCTTTTTATTTGATTAATAGGTAGATATAATTATTAGAAGAAATCAATATTACAGACCATATACTTTCATAAGTTCCCCTAACTTGGGGTCCAAACCTGTCTTTTTCTTTTTCATCTTTTTAATTTTCTTTTGGCTGGCATAATTATCTATGTCTTATTAATTCTAATTGATTTATTCAACTTCAAATTTTGCATGACTTTTGACAGGCAATATATCCTTTTGTGAAGATCTCAAACTTTATCCAGTTGTTTTAAGTATGCTTTTAGTTCTTTATTCTTTTGGCAGTGACTTACTTGATGAATGTTCAGAAGGATTAGCTTTTATAATAACTTTCGTATTTGATTTCGATAAATTACCAGAGCTCTTTATATTTTTATTTTATTAATTAGATTTCTTAGAATTATTATTTTGATTATTGCCTACCTGATTAGATTTTTTTGGATCTTTATCTTAAATTCTGCTATTACCCATTTTTTTTCCTCCATTTTTTTTCAAAGAATTTGTTTATACAGATGCACCGCAACCCATTAAAATTTACTTTAATAAAATTATTATAAAGTTATTTTTAAACTTATCAAAATAAAAATAATGTTTAAAAATAAATTTAAGAAGCAAAAATATATTTTTTATTTTTTTAATATTTGATTATTTGTTCTTGAGCTTGAAGTTTTATTATTGTAACTATTTATAATAATATCAAAATGTATAACAATAATAAACCACCCAACGCTACTAATAGTAAATAACAATTAAATTAGTCTTATATACTCATGATGGTGTTTATGCAATAGGATTTCCAACTTTAGATACAGTAGAATCTATTGTAGACTCAACATAATAATTTTATTAACAAAAAATAAAGCGTATTTTTAATCTTAAAAAGCCACTGTTAATATCTTTAGATTATTTCCAAAAGTAGGAATGAAATCATCAAGTAAATTGGCAGGTTCACTTGGAGATAATATTGTTATGATAGGTACTTGATAAAAATATATAGCTAGTCAATATGAATATTAATAAGACTATGAACCTCAATCGAATAATACAACAAATGCTAAAAAGAAAAGCTCAAAAACTGTACGATACTTATAATATAGTCATCTAATAATACAAGTGACGTTATCGATCCAACACCATTAAAGAAACATCCATTATTTAGACTATATTCTCCGGCAAATCCAGTTCTTAGATAAGAATATTCAATTTTAACTTTTTAATAGTATAAAAAGATATCAAACAAATAATAATAGTAAATCGTCAAATAAAGAATAAAAGATTGGATAGATATTGGATATCATATTCATGTAGTTCAAGCTTTTAAAATATAACAATCTGCTGGAAAAATATTATTATTTTTATAAAAATTAAAAGGAAAAACACTTAGATAATGGATACATTAAGGATTTTTCTCAGATAAAAATAAATATTTGAATTCAAAGAGAGCAATGAATTGTTTTCTCCAAATCGCTGTTGGTTTAAATTATATACATAAAAGAAATGTTGCTCATCAAGCTATTACGCCAGATAATATATATGTTGAAAATTAACGTATTTTAAAAATTGGAAATATTTGTCATGCAAATTTAGTTATGGGTAAGATGTCTAAAACTTTTAGTATCGGAGGTTCACCTTAATATTGGTCTACATAACAAGGATATATATTCGATAACTTAAAATAAAGAGCAAAATAAGGTAATTATTTACAAACAATGAAACTTCTTCCTGCATTATCTTTAAAATCAGACATTTATCAACTAGGTCTTATTCTTTTATAATTAGCTTTTTCTAATAGATTATGGGCTAGAGGCGATAAATTAAATCTAAAAGAATATATAACGAAAGATCAATAATCAAATTTGAATAAATAAACTACTGCATTTATTTTCTAAAAATCTATGTAATTATTAGCTGCAAAACCATAAGAAAGAATATCTCTTACGACTTTAATTCCATAGATCCTTTAGTTTTATGCTAAAAATTTTAAAAATGCTGAAGATTTATTATGGTGCCGATTTTTTGATGAATAAAAATATGAATCAGATTTATTAAACAACAAAGCAGTTGGCCTTTATTTATCAGGAAATTAAGTCTAATGCTAAAAGGCTTGGATGAAAAGTGTTCAGAGTAATCCATAAAATCTTACTGCCCAATTTAACTATAGTCATTTCAAAAGAATGAAAAGAATAATAGATGATAAAAGATTGAATAAAGATCTTATGCTTCAAACATAATCAAGAAAAAGAAATTACTATCAGTTAATATCTAACTTAGTTATGCTTCCTTTATTAAAATAACCATTTAAAACATATAACTTCAATCCAAAATTATCAAAACAAAAATAAATTTAGGTCTTATCAAATATTATTTAAAATCTTGATAAATTTAAAAAGCCTAAAGATTATATATACATGAAAAAGTATCATTTAAATAATTTAAAATTTGATTAAGCATATGTCATTTAATCTTATTTCGTTGCTAAGGTCAAAGCATCAAATATTTTCTATGCTTACAATATAGAATAAGATGTTAAGTCATATAATTTTATCTAAATTAAAAGTTTAAAATAACCAACTACAAATTAAAATCGACAAGCTTATAGTGCTGTTGATCCTTCAAATACTTATTTAGCAATGTCTGATAATTCCTATCTTTGTATCTTCAAAATCAAACCAATAAAATAACATTAAATATATTTATAAATAGGAGATTATGGAAGCTCAATTACAACATTATGTTTTGATCAAAAATCTTAAGTTCTTGGAGTTGGTTCAAGTTAATTTACTATTAAATTAATTAATATGGCATCCAAAAATATTCATAAAGTAATAAATATAGGTCAAAAATTTATCATAAAAAATTTATCATATTATGATAGAAATACTTGCCTAGGTTATAGTTATGAAAGAGCAATAACTTTTCATAGAATATAAACAACTAAACAACTATTTTTAATAAGAACAAATGCTTTAATTGTTAATTATAACATTTTATAAGTTTCTTTAAGTAATCATCTACTCATAGCACATACTATATAAAAATTCTAAATTTGGAATTTGAAAGATAAAGTCTTATTAAGAAATATATAAATTGATGAGGCTCCAAAAATATAATCATTTTTTACCAATAGTAATAAGAAACTCGTAATCCATTTTACGAAACATGCAATAAGAGTTTGGAGTTATTCAAACGGACTTATCTTAAAAACATATAGAACACCAATACCTTTAGTATGGATCAATGTTGATAATGATGCTAAAGTACTTAGAAGTATTGATGTTTAAGGTAATTTTGTCACAAGAAACATTGATTTTAGTGATTTCATCAAATATTTTGAAGGAATATGTGTTCCAAATTAAATATGTATAACAGATTAAAGATAATAATACAATTAAGAAATAACTCAATATGTAGCTTTGGGTCGTTAGTTAATTCTAAATCTAAATGAATATAGATTAAATGAACAAGAAAAGAAAGTTAGCCTTGAAAAAATGTATAAAATTAGTTAAACAATCAAAAGTTCTATATTTTTCCAAGACAAAGATGACATAAAAACAATTTTTCTCTATTTAAATAGTGTAAGGCAAACTGAAGATAGATCTTCTAGAATAAATGCACATTCTTAAGAATTTATATTCACAGGCCATAAATAAGAATTTATTACTTCAACTAGCAATTTTCTTGAAAACTGTTGGCTAATAGGTTAATCTGACGGATCAATTCGTTTAGTTTCTGCTCCTGATGTTGTTCATTTTACTATCAAACCAAAAGCATTACCAGTACTATATCTTCATTTAACACCAACCTCAATTTTTATAGGTTATCACTCAAGCTGTTTATTAATATAAAGAGATACTTTAAACATAATCGTTCAACATAATAATTATCATAAAAAAGCGGTAAGAATGGGATTAGTGTTGAATTCTGTTCTCATAACTGGAGATTAAGATGAGTTGATATTATTTTGGAATAAGGATAAAGTTAGAAGATATCAAATCCCAGTTAATAGAGGAGATATTGTTGGTAGAAAATTAATAATAGCCGGATTTGATAATCGAGTAAGAATTTATGATATTCATGCATAAACAGGTATTATTAAACTTCATGTTTTTGTTGGACATGTAATGAATATATATAATATGATGGTTATAGATGACGGTATTTTTACAACATATTCATATGATGGCACAATCAGATGGTGGAACACCCAAGTAAAATCTTGCTTTAGCTTCTTTAATGTAAATAATATATTATATAGTTCAAAAAATATTTCAAAACTGATAAAATTTTGATGGTTGATTTACCGAAATTTACACTTGAAGAATAAAAACATGCTAAATTTAATCGTTAAGGATGTGCATTAATTTTACTTAATAGTAGTGAGGTAGTTGTATTTGATACTATGAGAAAATAAGTAAAATGGCGCTTATAATTGGCTTAGTAGATAACAAAAGTTTTTTGGACTAATTATCCAAATACTTTTGCTGTTGTTACTTATTAATAATGTATAATTTATAATATATATTGGAGATATATGGTTCTTAAGAAATGATTTATATATTCAATATAAGTTCACATCAAATCTAATAATTAATATAAACTTATAAGAGCAACATATGTCTACATCGGTAATTTTATATTCATTAAGCTTCAAATGTAAAATCCAGAACCATTTCTTCATGATTTGCATGGAAAGGTTATCAGTGTAATGCTCAAATGGGGTTGGTAATTAAAAGGTATCCTTCAATCTAAAGATGAATACATGAATTTATTAGTAATTAATTTTTAATTTTAGTTAACTAATGCTGAATAAGTAGTAAATGGTTAAAGCAAAGGCGAATTAGGATAGATATTGATTAGATGCAATAATATATTGTATATTCGAGAAAGTAATTGATGTTCTATTTTAAAATTGTTATAATCTTTACCAAATTATGTAGAAAAATATTGATAAATAAATCATATAAGCTTAAGCTGTATTTATTAAGCAACAAAACGAAACACTTATAAAGCAAAATTAGCTCTTGAAAAAATAACTTCAACAAATGAAAGATAGGCAGAATAATACTCAAAAATAATTAACTGTTTATAAAAGAATAGCTTTTGAAAATATCAAAAAGGATAGCAAAGATCAAGTTGAAATATTATAAATGCAGCATTCACGCATATTTGAACTGTAAAATTAACTTGAATTATTGAGAAGCAAATATAACAAAGTTCTAAAAGCTAATTCATCATCATAACAAACTTAATATGCTTTAAAATGTCGATAATATGAAAGAAAAATGAAGGAAAACTAAATATAATATCAAAAGAATATAAGTGCTTTAAAATAAAAATTGATGAAGTATAATGCCAACGAAATTGTAGAAAATAAAAGAATGATCACATCATCAAACTCAGAGATAAAGAAATCATCTCTAGCAGTGGGAAAATTTGTATGAAGAAATATATATTAATTTTTTGATATTTTTAATTATTTATATATATATTATTAATTACCACAAATGGTTCAAAGAATTACATACAGACGTAGACTTAGTTACAATACCTCATCTAACCAAGTTAGAAAAGTTAGAACACCAGGTACAATTAAATATTATCGTAGGATCCAGAGTTGTTGTTCAATATGTTGCAAAAAGAGGAAATGGTCCAAGAGCCCCACATGATTCTAGCTACGGTGGAAATAGAATCAACGGTATTGCTCAGTTAAGACCATACAATTATAAAAGACTCGCAAAAAAAGACAAAACAGTCTCAAGACCATACGGAGGAGTCTTAACCGGAGGATAAGTCAAATCAAGAATCATTAGAGCTTTTCTTCTTGAATAAATAAAAACCATCAAAAGAGCAAAACAATTATCAAAAAAGAAATGATTTGACTCAGCTTATTTAAACATTATCAATTTTTAATAGTATAATATATAGATATGAATAATAATATAAGTAATCTTTAATATAAAATCAATCTTTTTTACGATAAAATAATACATATGAATCTCCACTTACAATATCTTTTCGATTTATCTAAGACACACGACTATCATTAAATTAGTACCATTTTTTATTTAAAAAGTTTTGACAATATGCAGTATAATGGCCTCCACCTAAAGTACCATAATGATTTACTACACCATATAAATCATAAAGTACTTTTTATTTATTTTTATTTGCTAAATAAAATATATATTACAAAGTAAATAAGGTCCAATATCAAAATTTTATAAAGGATAATTAACTTATGTTCTTATTTTATTAAGTCTTGTAAATCTTTTGAAGGCAATTACTAAAATTTTATTTGATTTATAAATCTCCATATGTTTAATCGCTTATTGATGCTTTTTACATTTATTACAGTACCAGGTATTTTATCCAGTTAATTTTTATAATTGAATAAAATTATTCAAACAGTCATCTAATGTGATTTAGTTTTTAATCTAAATTAATTTGCCTATATTTAAAATGTTTTTAGATTAAGAATATACATTTAATTAAAAGTTTTTTCTACATTAAACATGATATTGCTTAAACCTTCTTCCATTATTTACTATTTTTTAATTAGAGATAATATCTTGATAATTTGTTCTTTAATTAGAACCTTTACGAAGACTTTAAATAATAAGATCTTATTTGAGCTTAGGATTACCTTGTTTGGGTAATTTTAAAAATCTAGGCCAATTACATCTCTGTTTTTCTTTATAAAGAAATTATACCAAGAAAATTTATTAATCTTTCGATATTATTGTTGGTATCTATAGACATACAATTATTCCATCATTTTTTATATTTACAACTTTTTAATTTAAATCAAGTTACTTTACAATAGAGCAGTAATCACCTTATATTATTATAAAATAAAGATTATCTAAAGTTAGTTTATTTAGTTTTGCAAAATCAACCTTTGAAGATTTTATGCCTTATGATTTAAACTATTGAACAGAATTATTGTAGGCGGAAATAAAATATTTACTTAAAATTTATAATGTAATTGATGCATTATATTAGTATCTAAACTTTATAGCACCTTTACTCAAGTCATTAGATACAAAGAAAAAAGCCCCTTATTGAACAGATGATGATATTGGCATAGTTATCAATAAATAAGGATCAAAACAAACAGAAATTCTTTTGCATACAGAACAAGTAACTGTTGATTTAAATTGTCCAGCCATTAAACTTCTTATGTAAGATTGAATTCTTTTGGCATAATTAATCTAACTTTATCGACTCATTTATTCATCTGGCTTTATTTAATCACCAACTTAAAATGTTTCTTTGTTTTTAACTAAATTTAGATCTTCACATAAAATATCAATCAATAAACTAATTAATTATTGAGAGTCTTGCTGCCCATATCCTGAAAATTGAGTTGAATAACTTCCAATCAATTTCTTTAGTTTAAATGGAGAAACTACATCATTTGAACCAGTCCAAATTTATCTTATCAGTTCAGCATAAGTACAAGCAAAATTTCCTTTCATTCCCAATGGATTTTTACTATTAATATGACTTTTAAACTAATCTTTCATAAAATATTAAGTTATTTATCTAGTATTACTTAGACACTGAAGTCCACTATTCATATAGCAAGTATTTCCTAAATTTTTTAATCCCACTTTTCCTTTCATGCCTCCAAAATCTTTTTCTTCTAAATTATAATTTTTAAAATTAGCATTTTATTGGTTAATGTATAACTTTTATTTTTAGCATTTATATTTATGATTAGATCTATCATTTTTTTGACATTATGAGCTGCAATATTTTACTGATTTACATTCACAAAACTTTAATTTTTATGTGTTTTAACACCCTTTAAAAGTACATTTTTATTTATTTTTATTCTTTGTCATAGGCTTAAAAATATATTTTTTACCAACAGAATCAATATCTTATAGTATTTATGATTCGTTTACCGGTTTAATCTTATTTTTTTAATATTCATAGATTTATCCTATGTTCCATTGAGTTGATAATTTGTTTGCAAGACCTTCCCATGTTTATTTTCTTGTAATCTGAACCCATAAAAATTTTAAATCTTGTTGATTACCATCAAAGTATCTTGCTATTTATATTTTTTTCAAATATATCTATGTCATAATATCATTTGGTTTATTAATAAAAGTGATATTAAATCTTTTCAAATCAATACCTCCATATCTTTCCTTTAAAAAAGTCCAGCATTTCTTAGGAAAAATCTAATACTTACAACCTGTAAATATATATTTATTAGTATACTATTTGCCTGGTGTTTTGTCATAAAAAATATCAAAAAAATGATCAATAACTTAAAATTGAGTTATAGGGCCTGGATACTTTGCATCGCTTTTTATATTACTTGTTTATGTATAATTTGCCCATTTTCTTAACCAATCTGAAGAAATAATAAATTTTGGCATCCCTTACATAATAATACTATTATCATCTTCCTGTCTTAATAATTATTATAAAGCTCTTCTTTACTATTTTAAATTTTATGGACTATTATTCCATTTATGTCGATCATGATGATTGACAATTTATACTATTTAATTCAAAATATTTTAATATATATTTTATTATTTTATTTAGCTTTTTATTCTAGATATAACCTCTTTAATAAGCTAATTGATTTTTTGTATTGATATTAGTGATCCTAGGTATCCACTTTTAATAATGAGAATATTAGACTAAAAATAAATACTTAATGATCTTGAATTTCTGATTGGATTTAAAATTTTAATTGTTTTTTCATAATTGCTATTGATAAAATGATAGGCTTTTGCCAATTTTAGTACTTAATTTTAATTTAAATTATCTATTTTATCATAGTTTGCTTGATGACATTGTATTGCAAGTTAATAATTTTAACTACTTAAATATTATGATAATTTTGATAATCGATCTGCCATTATAAATATTGCTCAAATTATTATGATTATTATGTAATATATAATCAGAAACATGCATATTAAAATGAATATATATATATTATTATTTTAGAAAAATATTTATCAAGGAATTATCATTTTTTCTTATCTAAGAGCTTTTTATACCAACTTGGGGCTTAAGAATTTGGCTTATGATCATTTACTGGAATTTGTTGATAATTTTGATTATTATAAAGTTGGCCTGTCTTCTTAAAACCAGTGCTTCCTAAAATATCTTTTATATCTTGTATTGCTGAATTTATTTGTGTTGCAGTTGTCGGGCCTCTTGTTAAATCAATAAGAATATTTTGAATATTTTGAATACTTTACCTTTTTACAAGTAATCTTTAAACGTCCTTTTCAGCTTATTCTAACTGTCTCTTTAATTATCTGTATTATGCCTTCATATTTTCATAATTTTGGTCTAATTTTTTATTTTCGTTTCTGAGAGATAAAAGTTCCTTTTCTTTGTCTTATATATTACTGACTAGATAACTATATGGTTGATTAGTCTTTTCTAATAAAGATCTTGCAATTTTTAATTAATTAGTAGCTTTTTATAATTAATCTTCTCTCTTTCTCAATAGTTATAAAGTTTATTAGTGTTATTTTTGTTTTGCTTGTAATCTTTGAGCCAAGCCTAAAGCTTGTTGAATACGTCTTTTATTTGCTGTTGGAATTGAAGTCAAGGTATTAGTAAATATATTATTTTAATTTGGATTAATTTTTGCTAATGACATTACAGCTTCATCAATTTATTTTTCAATTACTTCATAATTGGCTAACTGTTCTCTTAATACTGCTACTTGAGCTTTTAAAGAGCTCATGTTTTATTTAGAATTGGCTTACGATTTATAATACTAGCCTTTTACTACATTAAGTTTTTATCTTAACATTTAATTTTAAAGCTTTTGACCATTTAGATTACCTAATGTTTATTGATATATATGATTGACTCTTTCAAGTTACTATGTTCTTATTTTAAGTTGAATTCTAGTTTAAGATAGATCACCATCAAATTTTCTCTGAAAATCTCTTGTATCAATCAATAATTGTTCATGTTCCTTATTTTTTTCTCTTAAATTTCTATCTAAAATTTATTGTTTGATCTATTTTTCTTCAATCGATTCTTTTAAAAATCTTATTTGTTTCTCATAAATATCAATTAAATTATTCTTTGTCATTTATAATTCATGATGATGCTTTTCTTTCAATTATGAGATTTATCTATAAATCTTTTGTTAATATGTAGAAACTGAATCAGTTTTTAAGTTTAATAATTGTTGTAAATATTATTGTGAACGATTTTTCTCGTTTAATAATTCAGATTATAATCTGTCTAATCTATCCTCTAATCTTCTATTCTTTTCAATAAGTTGAATATTTTATTTAGTAAGATATTCTTTATCTTGACTTAATAGTTACAACTTACGTCTTTGTGCTTATTATTGGTTCATTTTACTATTCCCGCCATTATTTTGATTAGCTTGTTTATCATAAAATCCCATTTTTTATTAGATCAATTATTTTTATTGTTTGGTGAATTGATAATCTCTAAGTAATTCATCATATCTTGCACCTTTTTATCTAAGAAGCTCAACTTCTTATCTCAATTTATCATTTTATAGTTCCATGCATTTTCTATTGTTTTCATAGTTAAGTGTATGTCTTTTTTAATCATCATCCTTACTTGACAGTAATCTTGAATAATGTTAAAGTTCATTCAAAAGACTATGTTGTTTATCATTTAAAATCTTTATTTATTATCTCAATTTTCCAACTTATCTTTTATGATATTATAAATCTTTTTTATATGGGAAGATCATTTACCATACATTTACCATAATCCATTAACTTGGTGGTAATTATTTCTATGGAAGGTCTTTTAGTCTTAAATAAACGGATTATGAGACCATTCCAGTGCTAAGCTCTTTAACTTTATATATAGCTTATTTTATTAAAGGAATCTGACCTTATGTCTTTACAACTTGAGCTCTAGCATTTCTAAGCTAGGACAAAATTCTTTAAATTTCAAGTTGATGTTCTGATTGAATTCTATGTATTTCCGCATCCATTAATCTATCACGATGTTATAATTATGTTTGTAAGTATGCAATTTGTTTCTACTTCATCGATAATTGCTCTTCATACACTAATTTAATAGATGGATTTTAGTATTGAGGTTTTACTTTCGGATATTTAGGTTGAGTATTTTTTTAATGGATTGGCATGTATTGATAGTCATCTCCTTAATTATCGCTATCGTCTAATCTAATTCCACCTTCTTGAAGCATTTTCAATTCTTATGGCGATAGAACACCATTAGGAACGTTATAATCTCGGAGAATTCTTTCGTAATCGTTATGCATTTAAATATAGTTCGATAAAAAAATATATAATATTCATTTACAGCAATCTGATTTTTTACTTTTACTCATTTCACTATTAAAATTTTGCTGTTTTAGCATTATTGAAGTTCCTCGAATATTTTTAGCATTTGAATTCATCAACTAATTATTATTGGACGATGGCTGAACCAATTATTTGTAGCTTTAATTCGTCGTAAATTTTTTGTAAAGATAATTTGCTGCTTTTTGAAATAACTTAATAATAAAGAAAATACCAATTCAATATTCATTCCAGTTTTAGCGCTGGTTTATACAAAAAATGCACCTTAGATTTGTTTTAAAAAATCTGCAGCTACTTATGGATCCACCTATCTTTTTTCCTAGCAATCTGCTCTTGAACCTATCAAAAACATTACAACTTATTAATGAGAGTTTTATCGAACTTCATCTACCCATCCTTTTAATTATTTTAAACCTTTTAAATTATCGATTGAATAAACTAAAAATACTGCTGATATGCCTTGATAAAATGATTTGACTAAGGCTCTAAAAAATTACTGACCAGCCTAATTATTAATCTGTTTATACTGTATCCCATATTTGAATTCTGACTTCTAATCCTGATTATACCCGTACTATTTTAGTTGCAAATTAAACTCCAACAGTTACGTTATAATTTTAAGAGAATTCTCCTTTAATATACCTCATAATTAGACTTGATTTCCCGACTCCTAAATATAAAAAAGTCTACCTTGTGATCCAAGTACAATAACCTTAAAGTTTATCATATTTATTATATCAAAATGATAATATTATATATAATACAAATTAATCATTCATTTTATAAATTATCCAATACAGATATAACTTTCTTTACAATCTCATAATCCTATTTAAATTCAACTTTTCCATTGAAAAGATAAGCTTTTTTTAATATGTTCTCTTCATGTTCAATTATAGAATGTATATTTTTTATTACATTTTTTTACCAAGTTAATATACTTTATCTTGGCATTTCTATTAATAAATTGTAAATTTTTCTTTTCAATCTATTATAAAAATTAGAACGATTTTATAATTAAACATTTAAAGTATATTTAACACCATTTTTTATAGATTTAGTTTTAGATATTTATTATTTATCATATCCTAGACATTAACTTAGTATATTATGAAGTTATTTTAAAATTTTATTAAAAAAAGTTCTAAAAAATACCAAATTTGGATTAATTTATAATAAATTTATAATAATGTCTATAATTACTTATCTTTTTTGAGAGTTAAGATAAAAAAGCCATTTATCGGATAACTATATGATAATTACTCCCAATGCGTTTGATATTTTTACATTTTACTGATCTTTTACAAAGAACGATTACCCTTAATTATCAGATCTTTTAATTTATTTATTATTTAAATACTGAAGAGTATTTTTATTTAATAAAAACCACCATTTTTAAGCAGCTAATATACATCTTCTACAGCTTTCAATGGATATTCTTACAATCAAAAAGCAAAGTATAGGCTCACAGTTTTTATAATTAGAATATTATACGGTCAGTTATTAATAGTCTACTTGATTAAACTTAGTTAATTACAACAAAGAAAGAATTAATTATATATTCATTTTATTTCTCTGTAATAAAGTAGATTGTATTGATTTCAAACTATTTTAAAATGGCTAAGAATTAGTAAACTCAAGCAATGAATTATATGAGATGAGTTTTATAAGATAAGATTGCTAATTTATAGAATTAAATATCTTTTATGTTGTCAAGATGGTAGCTTGAGTCAATTTAATTTTGTTAGTTACTTTTGAATCTTATGAATAATACTTTTTCATATGTACAAAACATGCCTAAATAATCTACAGCGTAATAGAAATCATTATTTCTTATTAGATATAACTAGGCTTTAATTTTACAACTGATTAAGTCTTATTTGCCAAAAGATTGAATAAATTTGATATTATACTGAATTTTTTTAGAGTTAATTTATCACAAACAAGAAATCTGATTATAATAAGTCTGCCCAAATATTAATAGAAATGAGTGAGAGACATATCTACTTTATACTAATATTCCATAAGTTAATCAATAAAATATTGTAATAAATTTTATCGACTTTCATCATTCATCCTTTAAAATAAAATAGACACACTTTCAATTAATCCTAATTATAATTCATAAAACGGAATAATTTAAACGATCATCGTATATAATTATTTTTGATATTCTTTATTCAGTTATTTTATCTTATAATTATAAAGTGTTGTTTACGGTGTTAATTTTTATAAAGGAATACTAAATGAAGTCGAAGGAATCGTAATTAAATTATGCTGTTTTATATGAAATATATATTTATAAAGCTTTATTGCCTATAAAAATAATTAATTTGTCTATTAATAAGGTATTTAGATGTATTGAATTAAATTTATTATTTTTTTTAGTTATTTTTGTTTTATATTAATACCTATTTAAATTTTTAATGTTTTACATGATTATATAAACCTTTTATTATTTTCTTATTCTATTATTCGCATAAAATGATT
>Ga0169931_10004933_pt1 | contig 20551 bp, 19 predicted proteins | sample Kivu_15m_20L_FD_129675 | JGI IMG/M metagenome (GOLD analysis project Ga0169931, IMG submission 129675) | Freshwater microbial communities from Lake Kivu, Western Province, Rwanda to study Microbial Dark Matter (Phase II) - Kivu_15m_20L... | ecosystem: Environmental > Aquatic > Freshwater > Lake... | reverse complement strand
GCCTGAGCCCTCACCCCGGCAACTCCAGCGCAACCGCCCCCAGCAGCCCCCGGCGGAAGTCATCGAGCAGCCGCTGGGCCATGCGCACCGTGTCGCCGCTGGTGTGGCGTTCAGCGGCGGACAGCAACCAGTTTTCGGCATCGGGGAGCACCTCCCGCCCCGCCAGAACCGGCACCACCACCCCGTAGCGGCGCTCCAGCAGGCCCTCCGCCACCCCAGCGGCTGGCAGCCCCTCCAGCAGCCGCAGCAGCCGCACGAAGGCGTGGGCCACCGCCTCGGTGTCGTAGGCGGCCTGGCCGATGTCGTCGCAGAGGGCGAGCTGCAGGGCGGCCTGCTGGTTGTCGAGCCGGGGCGGCAGCACCCCGGGGGCATCGAGCAGATCCAGATCCTGCCCGAGACGCACCCAGCGCAGGCTGCGGGTGACGCCGGCGCGGCGGGCGCTCTCCACCACCTTCTGGCGCACCAGCCGGTTGATCAGGGCCGACTTGCCCACGTTGGGAAAGCCCAGCATCAGGGCCCGCACCGGCCGGGGCTTCATGCCGCGGCTGCGGCGCCGCTCGTTGAGCGCGTCACCGGAGCGGATGGCCGCCTGCTGGAGCTGCTTCACGCCGGTGCCGGCCTTGGCATCGCACCACCACACCGGCTGGCCCTGGCCGCGGAACCACTCACTCCAGAGCTGCTGGGCCTCAGGCGACACCATGTCGCGGCGGTTGAGCACCAGCAGGTGCTGCCTGCCGGAGATCCAGCGCTGCAGCCGCGGGTGGCCGGTGGCCAGGGGGATGCGGGCATCCCGCACCTCAATCACCAGATCCACCTTGGCGAGGGCCTCGCTGAGGGCTTTTTCGGCCTTGGCGATGTGGCCTGGATACCACTGGATCGCCGGGGCGTTGACGCTCAGCTGGGTGGCTGGAGCGGCCATCAGGGCACCACCAGCACCGGACACGGCGCCAGCTGGATCACCCGGGCGGCGGTGCTCTGCTGGTCACTCTCGATCGCGATGCCGCGGGTGCCCATCACGATCACGTCGGCGTTGATCTCATCGGCCACATCGCCGATCACAAAGGCCGGCTTGCCTTCCCGCTCGATCACCTCGCAGGCGATGCCCTCAGCCTGGAACCGTTCGCGGGCCTCCTCCAACAGGCGCGCCACGGCCTCGGGATCGTCCTGGCCAGGCTCCACCACCGAGAGCAAGACCAGGCGGCTGTGATGCTGACGGGCGAGCTGCAGGGCCACGGCAGCCGTCTCCGCCGCCTGACGGCTCTGGTCGATCGGGAAGAGAACGGTGTCGAACATGGGATCGGGCGGCGTTCTGGCGCGGAGGGCTGGCTCAGTCGTCTTTCCTAGCGCCGCAGGGTCGGGGACGCAGCGGGCTATTCTCTCGCCCGTTTATCCCACGAGCCCGTCCCCATGGCGAAGCGATCCCTGGCCAGCCTCCCGGCCGATGAGCTCCGCGGCAAGCGGGTGCTGGTGCGGGTCGACTTCAACGTACCGCTGGATGACGCCGGTGCCATCACCGATGACACCCGGATCCGCGCCGCCCTGCCCACCATCAACGACCTCACCGGCAAGGGCGCCAAGGTGATCCTCTCGGCCCACTTCGGCCGTCCCAAGGGCCAGGTGAAGGACGAATACCGCCTCACCCCCGTGGCCGCCCGCCTGAGCGAGCTGCTGGGCAAGCCCGTGGTGAAGACCGACAGCTGCATCGGCGCTGACGCCGAGGCCAAGGTGGGCGCCATGGCCGAGGGCGACGTGGTGCTGCTCGAGAACGTGCGCTTCTTTGCCGAGGAAGAGAAGAACGACGCCGACTTCGCCAAGCAGCTGGCCGCCCTGGCCGAGGTGTACGTGAACGACGCCTTCGGCGCCGCCCACCGCGCCCACGCCTCCACCGAGGGCGTCACCCAGTACCTGAGCCCCTCGGTGGCGGGCTACCTGATGGAGAAGGAGCTCCAGTACCTGCAGGGCGCTGTGGATGAGCCCAAGCGCCCCCTGGCCGCCATCGTGGGCGGCTCCAAGGTGAGCTCCAAGATCGGCGTGCTCGAAGCCCTGATCGACAAGTGCGACAAGGTGCTGATCGGCGGCGGCATGATCTTCACCTTCTACAAGGCCCGGGGCCTGGCCGTGGGCAAGAGCCTGGTGGAGGAGGACAAGCTGGAGCTGGCCAAGGAGCTTGAAGCCAAGGCCGCTGCCAAGGGCGTGCAGCTGCTGCTGCCCACCGATGTGGTGCTGGCGGACAACTTCGCCCCCGACGCCACCAGCCAGACCGTGTCGATCAACGCCATCCCCGACGGCTGGATGGGCCTCGACATCGGCCCCGACTCGATCAAGGCCTTCCAGGAAGCCCTCGCCGACTGCGCCACCGTGATCTGGAACGGCCCCATGGGCGTGTTCGAGTTCGACCAGTTCGCCGCCGGCACCAACGGCATCGCCCACACCCTGGCCGAGCTGAGCGGCAAGGGCTGCTGCACGATCATCGGCGGCGGCGACTCGGTGGCCGCCGTGGAGAAGGCCGGCCTGGCCGACCAGATGTCCCACATCTCCACCGGCGGCGGCGCCAGCCTCGAACTGCTGGAGGGCAAGGTGCTGCCCGGCGTTGCCGCCCTCGACGAGGCCTGAACCCGACCCCTGCGTTGCGGGAACAGGTGCGGGACCAGTGGCAGGAACGCCTGGCGTTCATCGGTCTGGGGGCCCTTGGGGCCCCCATGGCGATCAATCTGATCCGCGCCGGCTTGCCGCTCACGCTGCACAACCGCAGCCGTGGGCGGGAGTCGTTCGTTCAGCAGTCGGCTCGGGGCGCTGGTGACTCCGGGTTGGACGGGCCACCGGACCCGGGATTCGAGGCGGGATCAGCCGCTCCAGCGGCTGCGGGAGCGGTTGGCCGCGCCGCCAGCCCCGCCGAGGCGGTGGCTGGAGCCACGGTCGTGTGCCTCTGCCTCAGCCATGGGGCCGCCGTTCGGGCGGTGCTGCTGGGGGAGAACACCCGGGCGCCAGCGGCCCTGCCCCAGCTGAGGCCCGGCAGCCTGGTGATCGACTTCTCCACGATCGCCCCCGCCACCAGCCGCGCCATCGCGGCCCTGCTGGCGGAGCGAGGTGTGGCCTACCTCGACGCCCCCGTCACCGGCGGCACCGAGGGGGCCAGGGCCGGCACGCTCTCGGTGTTGGTGGGCGGCGAGCCGGCCCAGATCGAGCGGGCCCGGCCGCTGCTGGAGGTGGTGGGCAGCCGCATCACCCACCTGGGCCCGGTGGGCGCGGGGCAGGAGGCCAAGGCCGTGAACCAGGTGCTGGTGGCCGGCAGCTATGGCGCCGTCGCTGAAGCGGTGGCGCTGGGCCAACGCCTGGGGCTGCCGATGGAGCGGGTGCTGGAGGCACTGAAGGGCGGAGCCGCCGGGTCGTGGGCCCTGGAGCACCGCAGCGGCAACATGCTCAGCGGCTCCTTTCCGCTGGGGTTCAAGCTGGCGCTGCACCACAAGGACCTGGCCATCGCCCTGGCCGCCGCCGCCAGCGCCGGCCTGGAGCTGCCGATCACCGAGCGGGTGGCGGCGATTGAGCGGGAGCTGATCGCCGCGGGCTTCGGCGACGAGGACGTGTCGGTGCTGGCGCGGCACTACCTGCCCGGGGCCCCGGCCGAGCTCAGGGATTGAGCTGACTCCGGTCGGCCACCACCCGCACCCGCTTGGTGGTGCTCACGATCCCATCGGGATGCACCAGCAGCACCGCCCAGGTCTGGGAGCCGGGCGTGAGCGGGGCCTGCACGGTCTTGAACAGCCCGCCGCCGCCCAGGGCCCCCAGCTGCAGATCCGGGCTGTCCAGCGCAGCCACCTGCTGGGGGGTGAGGGCCATGATGCCGCCGGCCGCCACGGCCCCGTCAAGGGGCTCCTCGAACAGCACGTCCACGTCATAGCGCTGGCCCGTGAGCACCGCATCGGGGATCTGCACCCTCACGGGCAGCGCCTCGCCGCTGCGCAGCATCGACTGCTCCCTCACCACCGTCTGGCCATTGATGCGGCTGCCGCTGCTCTCCAGGGTGAGCAGCTGACTGGCTTCGAGCCGGTACTGGGTGGGGCCGTCACTGCGGCTGCCGCTGATGGTGACCAGCACCGTGGGGCGGCCATCCCGCAGGGCGGTGCCGGGCCGCAGCTGCCAGCGGGCATCCGGGAACTGGCGCACCAGGGCCCGGCGGCGCAGCTCCAGCAGGCTGGGATCAAAGCCCGGAGCCGCCTCCAGCAGCGGTGCGAGGTCGCTGCCGCTGTTCAGGGCGGCCTCCAGGGCCTGGAGCTGGGGGACGCTGGCGGGAGCCGCCTGCAGCGGCTGCGGCAGCGCCGGCCACCCAGCGGCAGCAGCGAGCGCCAGGGCGGCCAGCAGGGAACGCAGACGGGGCATGGAGCCGGGAATGGAACCAGTGATCGAGCCAGCCAAATCCAAGGGGAGGCCCGGGAATGACCCTTAAGTTAGGCGCGCCCTGTCACCCTGGCCAGCGGTCCCGCCATGCCCCGGCTCCTGATCGCCGCCAGTGGCACCGGCGGCCACCTGTTCCCGGCCCTGGCTGTGGCCGACGCGTTGCCAGCGGACTGGGATGTGCACTGGCTGGGGGTGCCCGACCGGCTGGAGCGCCAGCTGGTGCCCAGCCGCTTCCCGCTGCACACAGTGCAGGCGGGCGGCCTGCAGGGCAAGGGCCTGCGCAAGCTGCTCAACCTGCTGCGCCTGGTCGGCGCCACCCGCGCCGTGGGCCGACTGATCCGGCGGGAGGGGGTGGACGCGGTGTTCAGCACCGGCGGCTACATCGCCGCCCCGGCGATCCTGGCTGCCCGCTGGTGCGGGGTGCCGATGGTGCTGCATGAGAGCAACGCGATTCCGGGCCGGGTCACCCGCCTGCTGGGCCGCCTCTGCACCCGGGTGGCGGTGGGCCTGCCCGCCGCGGCCGAACGGCTGCCCCGCTGCCGGCCGCTGCTGACCGGCACCCCGGTGCGGGCCGAGCTGCTGCAGCCGGCTCCCCTGCCCGCCTGGGCGCCGCAGGGTTCAGGCCCGCTGCTGGTGGTGATGGGGGGAAGCCAGGGTGCCGTGGGGCTCAACCGCATGGTGCGCCCCCTGCTGCCCCGGCTCAGCCAGGCCGGCGTGCGCGTGGTGCACCTCACCGGCAGCAACGACCCCGACACCGGCCGGGCCGAGGCCAGCCCCGGCGTGGTGGAGCGGCCCTTCTCAGACGAGATGGCCGGCCTGCTCCAGCACGCCGATCTGGCCGTGAGCCGCTCGGGTGCCGGGGCCCTGAGTGAACTGGCGGTGTGCGGCACCCCGGCGGTGCTGGTTCCCTACCCGGCCGCCGCCGACGCCCATCAGGACGCCAACGCCTGCGCCGCCGCCAGCCTGGCGGCGGCCGTGATCGTGCAGCAGCACGCCCCCGATAGTCCCGTGCTGGGGCGCACCCTCTGGCGCCTGCTGGGCCCGCGGCTGCGCCACTGCCCCCCCGGCGCCGATCCGCTCACAGCAATGCGGGAGGGCATGGGGCAGCTGGCCGTGGCCGACGCCGACCGCCAGGTGGCCCAGCTGATCACAGGGTTGGTGCGGCGCTGAGCTCCAGCCGCAGGGCCTCGGCGATCCGCCGGTTCGCCCGGCGCCCCTGCAGGCCGATCCGCAGCCAGCTGCCATCGAGGCCCGCGAAGGAGCGGCAGTCGCGCAGCAGAATTCCGTGGCGCTGCAGCACGGCCGTGCGCACCGCCACCAGATCGCGCGGCCTGCCATCACCGCCACCGCCTCGCACCAGCAGGAAGTTGGTGGCCGAGGGCAGGGGCTCCAATCCCGGGATCGCGTCCAGCGCCTGCCGCAGCCAGGCCCCTTCCTCCTCCACCCACTGCGCCACCCGCGCCTGCCAGCGCTCCGCCCGCCCGGGAGGCCCCAGCAGCGCCTCCCCGGCGGCCGCTGCCAGGCCATTCACCGGCCAGGGATCACGCCAGGCGGCCCAGCGCCGCAGCCGGTCGGGATGGCCGAGGGCATAGCCGAGCCGCAGCCCGGCGATGGCATGCAGTTTGGTGAGGCTGCGGATCACCACCAGATTGGGATGGCGTGCCAGCAGGGGCAGCAGCGACTGGGCCTCACCCAGGCCGGGCGGCGTGAGCGGCAGGAACGCCTCATCGCAGATCACCAGCGCGAAGCGCTCCAGCAGGGGTTCCAACGACGGGCGGCTCCACAGCTGCCCCGTGGGGTTGTGGGGATTGGTGAGCCACAGCACCGTCGCCCCCCCGGCCGGTGCCGGCCGCGGCAACGGCTGGGGGAAGGGCTGGGGGAAGCCGGCGCTCCAGCGCAGCGGCAGCGGCAGCGGCCGCCAGGCCCCGCCCCAGCAGGCCAGGGCGCGCGGGTAGTCGGCAAAGCCCGGGGCCGGCAGCAGGCTCAGGCCGGTGCTGGCCGCATCCCGGCCTGCCCAGGTGAACAGTTCGGCGGCGCCGTTGCCCGGCAGCACCCAGGCCGGCTCCAGGTGGTGGTGGGCGGCCAGCACCTGCCGGAGGCCCAGGAGCTCGCGATCCGGATAGGCGCGCAGTGGCCAGGCCAGGGCCGCAGCGGCCAGCTGGAGCCGCAGCGGCCAGCTCGGCCCGAAGGGCACCAGGGACGCACTGGCATCGAGCAGGGTTTCCGGGCGGCGCCCCAGGTGCCGGGCCGCAGCCGCGAGATTGCCGCCATGACGAGAACCGGCTTCGTCGTGGGCCATGGCGGAACGCTACGGCCCGCCGCTCCGCGTTCGGTCGCCGCCACAATCGGTCGGTCCGTGTGTCCCGGCCCGTGGCCTTGCATCCCGAACTCGATGCCGTCGTCCAGGCGGTGGGCCGGGTGCTGCTGGGCAAGGAGCCCAGCGTGCGGCTGGCCCTGAGCTGTCTGCTGGCCGGCGGCCACCTGCTGCTGGAAGATCTGCCCGGCACCGGCAAGACCACCCTCGCCGAAGCCCTGGCCCGCAGCTTTGACCTGGCCTTCAAGCGGGTGAGCTTCACCAGTGACCTGCTGCCGGCCGATCTCACCGGCATCAACGTGCTGGATCCCGCCACCGGCAGCTTTCGCTTCCAACCAGGCCCCCTGTTCAGCCAGGTGCTGCTGGCGGACGAGATCAACCGGGCCAGTCCCCGCACCCAGAGCGCCCTGCTGGAGGCGATGGCCACCGGCCGGGTGAGCGTGGACGGCACCAGCCATGGGCTGCCACGCCCGTTCATGGTGATCGCCACCCAGAACGGCCTGGATCAGGTGGGCACCTCCCCCCTGCCGGAGTCCCAGCTGGATCGCTTCCTGATGCGCCTCAGCCTCGGCTTCCCGGAGCGGCAGGCGGAGCGGGCCCTGCTGGCGGGCCTGGGCCAGGCCCTGGGCGCCATGGCCAACGCCCGCTCGCCCGCTGATCTGGTGGCCCTGCAGCAGGCTTGCCGGGCGGTGCATTGCAGCGACTCGCTGCTCGACTACGTGCTGGATCTGGTGGCGGCCAGCCGCCACCCGGACCAGGGCGGCGCCCCCCTCTCACCCCGGGCCTCCCAGGGGCTGCTGGCGGCGGCGCGCGCCTGGGCCCTGCTGGAGCAGCGCAGCTTCGTGACACCGGCCGATGTGCAGGCCGTCTTCCCAGCCGTGGCGGAGCACCGGATCGATCCGGCCAGCACCGGCCAGCGCAGCGCGGCCCTGCTGCGCCAGGTGCATGCGATCCGTTGACGTGACCCGCCTGGGGCCGCCCCACGGCGGCGCGACCCTGCGGCTGGGGCTGCGCAATCTCTACATCCTGCCCACCCGCTTCGGGCTGCTCTGGCTGGCGGGAGCGGCGCTGCTGCAGGTGGTGGGCATCCAGACCCAGCGCAACGGCCCGCTGCTGCTGAGTTTTGTGATGCTGGCCCTGATGGTGCTGGCCCTGCACCTCACCCACTTCAATCTGCAGGGGTTGGAGCTGCGCGGTGGCCAACCGCGGCCCGGCTTTGCCGATGGGCCCCTGCGCTACCCGGTGCATCTCCAGAGCCTCTGCCGCCGGGAAGCCGTGGGCCTGCAGCTGGCAGGGGGCGAGCCCCTGCCGCCCCAGCGCCTGGATGCCGGCAGCACAACCCTGGGATTGCCCTGGCAGTGCGGTCGGCGCGGGTTGCAGCGGCCCGGAACGGTGCTGATCCGCTCCAGCGCGCCCTTGGGGCTGTTCGTGTGCTGGAGCCGCTGGCAGCCGCCCCAGCCCCAGGCCGTGATCCCGGCCCGACGGCCGGGGCCGGTGGGGAGCGGTGGTAGCGACCCAGAGCAGCCCCCGGCCCTGGAGTCTGTGCTCGGGAGCCGCGAGGGCAGCGAGCACTGGCAGGATCTGCGGCCCCACCGTCCGGAGGACAGCCAGGTGAGGCTGGCCTGGAAGGTCCTGGCCCGAGGCCGGGGACGCCTCAGCAAGGTGTTTCGCGATGCCGAGGGGGTGCCACCCGTGCTGATGCCCGCCCCCGGGGTGCCCCACGAGCAGGCGCTGGAGCACCTGAGCGCCGCGGTGTGGCAGCTCAGTGAGCGGGGGGAGAGCTTCGGGTTGCAGCTGGCGGATGGGGCCATCCCCCCGGGCCAGGGGCGGGAGCACCGCGACCGCTGCCTGCTGGCCCTGGCGCTATGCCGCTGATGGCCTTGCCGCCCCGCCGCCTGCAATGGCTGGCCCAGGCCGTGCTGACGGCCGCTTGCCTCGGCCTGGATCCGGGCTGGCTGCTGGGGGCCTTCTCCCTGGCCCTGGTGGGGATGGCGGCCCTGAAGCTGCTGGAGGCCCGCGACCGCGCCGGCCGCCGCCTGGTGGCCCTGCTGCAGCTGGTGGGCTGTGGACTGATCGCGGCGCAACAGCCCGAGTTGCTGCCCAGCGTGCTGCAGCTGCTGGCGGCGGTGCTCGCCCTGGCCGGTCTGCTGCAGCTGGAGAGCGGCCAGGGCCTGGCCTGGCGGGTGTTGGTGCGCCGCAGCGTGCAGGTGCTGGCGGCGGCCCTGCCGATGGCCCTCGTGCTGTTCCTGCTGGTGCCACGCCTCGGCCCCTTCGGCACGGGGCTGGGGGGGCCGGGAGCGAGGGCCAGCACCGGCCTGAGCGACAGCCTGGAGCCCGGCTCGATCGCGACCCTGGTGGGTGATCAGGCACCGGCGGCGCGGGTGGCCTTCAGCACCAACACCCCGCCGCCGCCAGCGGAGCGCTACTGGCGGGTGCTGGTGCATCCCCTGTTCAACGGCCGTGGCTGGGAGCGCGATCCCCAGGCGGAGAGCCGCAGGCCCCTGCCGGCGGCGGGGACGCCAGAGGAAGGCCAGGGCGCCCATCAACTCTGGCTGGTGGAGCCCAGCCGCTTCACGGCCGTGCCCTGGGATGGTCGCTCCCTGCCGCTCGATCCCAGCCTGCGCCCGCAGCCCAATGGCGAGTTGCGTCTGCTGCGACCCGCCCTGGAACGCCGCAGCTACCGGCTGCTGGAGCAGGGCAACCCCCTCGCCTGGCAACGCCAGCGCCCCACCTGGGACGACCTGATGCTGCCCCTGGACCAGAACCCCCGCCTGCTGGCCCTGGGCCGCAGCTGGACCGCTCTCCCCACTCTGAGTGCCCGGGTGGAGGCCGCCCGGGCCTGGTTCCAGTCCCAGAACTTCCGCTACACCACCACGCCGGGGGCCCTGCCGGCACGGGATGGGCTGGATGTCTTTCTGTTCGAACGGGGCGAGGGCTTCTGTGGCCACTACGCCAGCGCCTTCAGTGCCCTGATGCGCGCCGCCGGGGTGCCCAGCCGCGTGGTGAGCGGCTACCTGGGCGGCACCTGGGTGGAGCCCATGGGCGGGGCCAGCTTTCTGGAGCTGCGCCAGAGCAACGCCCACGCCTGGAGCGAGGTGTGGCTGCCCGGGGTGGGCTGGCAGCGGCTGGATCCCACCACCTGGGTGGAGGGGGGCAATGCGGCCAACCAGCGGATGAACGGCGACCGGGCCACGGCCACGGGCCCCCTGGCCCGCCAGTGGCTCTGGCTGCAGCGCCAGTGGTGGGGCCTGGACATGGCCTGGAGCCGCTGGTGGCTCGGCTTCGATCGCTCCAGCCAGGAGGCCCTGCTCAACAGGTTGCTGGGCACGAACCGCTGGGCGCTGGGCTGGCTGGTGCTGCTGGGCCTGGGCGTCGGGCTGGCGGGGGCCCTGCCGTTGCTGCGTCGCCAGCAACGCCTGGGTCAGGACCGGCTGAGCCGGGAGCTGGCGGCCCTGCTGCGGGCCCTGGAGCGCCTGCGGATCGTCCCGGCGGCGGGCGACACCCTGGAGACCCTCAGCGGGCGGGCGGCCGAGGCCCATCCAGCCCTGGCGTCCGCCCTGGCCGAGCTCACGGCCATCCATGCCGAGCGCCGCTACGGGCCGACGGGACGTGCCGGCGGCCAGGGGGCGGCTGAGCAGCGCTGGCGAGTGGCCCTGCGGCAGGTGCAGCGCTACCGGATCGACGCTATAAGCCGCTGATCCGGATCCAACCCATGACCGTCCGTCGCTGGATCGCTCTCAGCGCCGCCGCACTGCTGGCTGCCGTTCCGGCCGCCCGGGCGGGGGATGAGGCCCTGATCCGGCTGCTGGAGAAACGCCGCTGCGTCCGCTGCAACCTGGCCGATGCCGACCTGGTGCATGCCGACCTGCGGGACGCCGATCTTCAGGGCAGCCAGCTGCAACGCGCCAACCTGAGCCAGGCCCGCCTGGATGGGGCCCGCCTCAATGGCGCGGATCTGGGCTTCACCAGCCTGCTGGGCGCCTCCCTGCGCGGTGCTGATCTGCGCGGCGCCCGGCTGGAGGGCACGGATCTGCGCCAGGCCGACCTGAGCGGCGCCCTGCTGGATCCCGGCGCCCTCAGCAGAACCCACTGGCAGCAGGCCCGTGGGCTCTCGGCCGGTGCCCTCAGCTACGGCGAACTCCACAACGCCGGGGTGGATGCGGCCCAGGCGGGGCGCCATCCCGAGGCGGAGCGCTGGTTCAGCGATGCGATCGCCCGGCAACCGGATGCCGCCATCAGCTGGGTGGCTCGCGGCATCAGCCGCAACGAACAGGGGAACGTGCGCCTGGCCGTCGCCGATTTCAACTATGCCGCCAGCCTGTACCGGGCACGGGGGGAAGAGAGTGAGGCCACCACCTTGGAGCAGGCCTCCAGGGCCCTGGCCAACGCCCCGAAGTCACCCAAAGGCGGCAACGGCGCTGGGGGACAGCTGGTGGGCGGCGCCGTCGCTGCGATCCGGATGCTGGCACCGCTCGCCCTCAAGGTTCTGATGCCCCTGGGACTGTGAACGCGTCCCATGGGGCTGCTACAGGCCCGTAGGGCCGTGACCGGGTGTGTCTCTGGCTCAGCCGCCGACCAGGCGGCGCGCCTCGGGGGTGGAGGGTTGGTAGCCGTAGCCGAAGCTGCCGCCGTCAGAATCATTGAGGATCCGGGGCGTCACCAGGATCACGAGCTCTCGCTTGCGACGGTCACCGGAACTGGCCCTGAAGAACTGGCCGATCAGGGGGATGTCGCCCAGGATGGGCCATTTGGAGACGGCCTGCACATCGGAATCGGAGATCACCCCGGTCAACACCAGGGTCTGTCCATCGCGCACGCGGGCACTGCCGGTATCCAGCCGACGCACGGCAAGAATGTCATAGGGACCGCAGTTGGGCAGGCGTTCCTCCCTCACCTTGGCCGTGATCTGGGGCGACATCGTGAAGGTGACAAAGCCATTGTCATCGATACGCGATACACGGGCGCCAAAGGTGAGCCCCGCGATGCTGAACGAGGGCTCACAAACGGCCGATGACGTTGTGACCGTTGGCGCGGTCACGTCATAGCTGGTCACCACCTGTTCACCGACGGTGATGAAGGCCTCGTTGGCACTGGGCCTGCCGATGGTGGCTGAGCCGAAGCCAGAACCCCCTCCACTGCCACCACCACCACCACCACCGCTGCCGCCACCGCCCGAACCGGTGGAGAGCTGGGCGGCAACCTCCGCGCCCCGGGGAATCTCGTCCTGATTTTCGGAGAGAATCAGGGTTGGACTGGCCAGCACCTTGGCGCTTCTGGAAATGATCTGGGCGCGCAGGTAGTCGACAAAGTTTTCGGCGGAGGTGGTTTTGGTGGGCGTGGTGTTTGTTGAGGCCGAGGTTGTGGAGTTGCGGTTGTTGGCAAAGCCACTGGTGTTGTTGGAGATTGTCGACGTATCGATTTGGCTGCTGTCGATCCCTGTCACCCGGGAGAGGACGCTTTCCAGGGTGCTGGTGAGCGAATCAGCATTGGTGGCGTTGTTGGTGGCAGCACTTGTCCCGATGGCTGGCGTGAAGGTGAAGGTGCGGGTGGCGGGGTTGAACGTGGACGTTCCTGGCACCTCCTGGCTGAGCGAAGAAATGACGCTGGAAACCTGAGAATCGGAAAGGTTGGAAAAATCGTTCGACGTCAGATTGATCGTGGTGCTCCGGCCGCTTTGGTTGGAGAAAGACCGGTCATTGCCGGAATCGGCGCTGCTGATCGCCGTGGTTGTGGTGGCCCCGTCCGGAGAAATGGCCTGATTGCGCCCGATCTGAGCGATCAGAGCGCCGGAATTATTGATGATCAGGTTGTTGCCAAACCTCAGCGCGAAGCTATTGTCAATTTCGCTTGCATTGTCTAGGGTGATGTCCAGGATCTTGACGCTTAGCGCAACCTGGCGTTGCCTCAGGTCAATCTGCTTGAGATAATTCTCGGCGACGGCGATCAACTGGGAATCACCCACGAGGGTGATCGTCTGAAGCCGGGAATCCGTCGTTCCCGCCAGGTCCTTCAGCGGCCCTGTGGCAGCGCCATAGGTCTCCGTTGTGGTGATCGCCTGGGAGGTGGTCTGCTGACTCACCGCCCCACCGGCCACCTGATTGGCCTGGGGGGTTCCCTGGGTCACCGAGTTGGTGATCACATTCACCTTGGTGATCGAAGCCCCGAGACTGGCCAGGTAGTCCGCCGCGGATGAGGCCGAGGCCTGGTTGAGGCGATACACCTTGGAGACCTGGGCTCCGAAGGATTTACCAAGCACGGCAGGCCCAGCCATGATCATGCGACCCTCCAGACGCCCCTGCCACCCGGCCGCCAGGAGCACGGCATTGAAGGCCCGGGCAAAGGGCTCACCCTGAAAGGCGATTGAGACAGGTCGCCCGCTGGAGGTGACCGCAGGGGTCGCCGCGGACACTGCGGCCGAGGCTGGCGGGGCGTCATCGACGTAGACAAATCCGTAGCGCCCCATCTGGGCCAGGGTCATCAACACATCGCGTGCCTGGGCATTGCGAATGGTCATCGAAACCGGTGGCCCGCTTACATTGAGATAGCTGCGATTGCGCAACACCATCGTGCCGACGGCCATATCCCCCAAGGGCGGAGCCACGGCCCGGGGCTGCAGCGGAGGGGCCACGCTCTGGGCTGGCACGCGACCGGGCTGGGTCACATCCAGCCGAGCAGTGGTGCTGCGCACCTGCGGAGCGGCAGGGAAGCTGATGATCAGGTCGCGGCCATCAGCACTCACCACCGGACGGGCCAGGGGCACCCCCTGCATCGCCGTCACCGACAGGCGATAGCTGCTGCCCGAGCCCTCCAGGCTCACACTCTGGAAGCCCAGCTCGGGGATGCTGAGGCGCTGGGGGCCCACCCGCAAGCCGCCAGGACGGCTGGTGGTGAGCTGGCCCAGCCAGCCATTGGCCGTGCTGCTCTGCTGCAGCTGGGGTCCAGGCCCGGTGCCCTCCAGCACCAGATCCACCCCATCGGGCTGGCGACGCACCTTCAACTGCAGGCTGCCGCCACTCTCCTGAATCGAGGCGCCACTGGCCGGCCTGGTGGCCGCAGATCCGGCAGGCACCGCGATGGGCTGGGCGGAAGCGCTGATCAGGGGATCCGCAACCAGAGGAACGGTCAGGCCCACCATCCAGGCCAGGACCTGCCCCTTGCGCCGCCGTACCATCACAGACCCATGCTCCGGCGGATGGTAACGGCAACAGGCGCGAGTCGCCAGTTTGTTGTCCATGGGCCTACGGAGCGGAGCGGAAGTAGGTGGCCACGCTGACCTTGAGTTGCACCGGCTGCACCGGCACAGGTTGGCCTGGGGCTGGCTGGGTTTTCTGGTCTTCAACGGACAGCTGCAGGTTGCGCTGCACCACCAGGACGTTCAACTTCTCCAACTGGCGCATGAAGGTCAGCAGGGCCGGGTACGGGCCAGACGCGCTGACCAGTTGCTCCTGCTTCGACACCCCGGGGCTCAGCAGGGGGTCGGCACCGGCCGGGGGGGGCTCGGGCTTCTCGCCCGGCTTGGCCTGGGCCGGCTTGGCCTGGTCGGCCTTGGCCGCGACCGCAGCGGCGCTCAGGGGCTCAAACAGCGAGAGTTTCACGCCGCTGGCAGAGGCCAGCCGATCCACCTGGGCCATGAACGTGGCAATGGTGCCGCTGCCGGCGATCAGCTGTAGCACCACCGCCTGTTGGCGCTGGGCTGTCTCCACGCCCTGGGCCTCGCGCTCCAGCTGGCGGGTGAGCAGGGGCAGCTGGGCCTCCAGCCCCTGCAGTTCCGCCACCCGGTTGCGGGCCACTTGGACCTGCCGCCACTGGGGCAGGATCAGCAGCAGCGCGATGGTGGCCGCCACGGCCGCCCCCAGGGCGGCCGGCGCAGCCAGCAACAGCTGCGCTCGGGTCAGGGACACCTGGTTCATCGCAGCACCCCCTGCCGCTGCAGTTGCTGCAGCCGGGCCGCCATGCCGTCTGCGCCCAGCAGGCGCAGGGCGGTGAGCTCACTGACCCGGCCGGCTGGGCTGAAACTGGCGCTGAGCTCGAACGCCACGGGCCCGAGGGGGATGGGGGCACCGGGTGGGGGTTGGGTTTTGAGCTCCTCGCGGCTGGCCTTGATCAACTGGATCTTGCTGGGATCCAACAGGGGTGAACCCTGCAGTCCGAGCTCCAAGGCATTGATCCGCTCAAAGGCACTGGGACCCACGGCCTGGCCCTTCAGCAGCAGCTTCTGGCCATCCACCCGGGCATTGGTGAGCTGGATGCCCAGGGGCGTGCGGCGCCTTAGGTCCTCCATCAGCGCCGAGCCGGAGCGCACCGCCACCAGGGCCCGAGCCAGGTCCGTGCTGGCTCGCTCGATCCTCTGTCGCTGGGAGCGTTGCTCCTTGATCCGGCCCTGGAGGGTATCGAAGCGGCCCTGCACCTCATCGAGGCGCGCCACCTCCGCCTCCGTGGCGCGGTTGAACAGCAACATCAGCCCGGAGGCCAGCAGGGCCACCAGCACCAGGGCGCCGCCCAGCACCGCCCCCTGCATCAGGGGCACCAACGGATCACTGCTGTCGGGGTCGGGTTCGCCCCGCTGGGTCCGGCGCTCCCCCAGCAGATCGAGATTGCCGAAGGTCACTGCCAGCCCATGCAAAGTTTCAAGCCCGCCAGCCGCAGATCCGCCAGGCCACCGGGCTGCGGGGGCTGCCAGCGCTCCGGCACCAGGGGCCCCAGCAGGCGCTGGAGGTCAGCCTCCGCCGCGGTGATGGACTCCTCGGGACCATAGAGGCACCAGCTCGTCTGGGGCTGATCGCCGCGGGGCTGATCGCCACGGTGCTGGCGCCAGAAGCGGCGACAGCGCAGCAATGCCTCCTCCAGCTGGGGATCCAGGCCATCCCGGCGCCGCTGCCCCGGCAGGGTCCAGTCAGCGCAGGGCACCCCGGCAGCCAGCAGCCACAACCGCGCGTAGTCCCGCTTCAGCTCCAGAAACCAGCGCTCCTGATCCTCGTCCGCCGTCCGGGTGCCCGCTGGCGCCAGCATCTGCCACTCGCACACCTGGGCCGGCAACAGCCGCTGAAACTGCACCCCCGCCAGCTCGAACACCTCCACCCATCCGTCCACCAGCCGCCGCGGCGCGGCCACCAGCAGGGAGCGGGCCGGGGTCCCCGGCAGCGGCTCCACCGCGAGGTACACGTCGCTGAGGGTCCAGGGGATCCCCAGATCCGGGGCGAGCAGGCGCAGCTCGGTGCTGCCGCTCTCCGGCATCTGGCCATGGGGCCAGCTCACCACGCGCCAGTGGCAGGCCTGCAATGGCAGGCAGGCACTCACCTTGGCTCCGGCCAGGTTCAGCTCCAGCAACAGATCGCCGATCAGGTCGCCGATGGCCTCGATCTCCTGGGGCTGCCCCTGGCGACAGGTGCCCGGTGGCAAGGGCACGTCGATCAGCTCCCCCTTGGCCCCCACGACCGCACCCTGGAGGCCGCCGTCGTGAATCGCCAGCACCACACGCTTGGCCAGCACCTGGGTGCGGAAATCGGCCAATCCCAGCCGTGCCGCATCGAAGGTTTCCTTCAGTTTGGCGGGAATCTCCTCAACGTTCATGCCGGAACCTGCTCCACTCCATGGTAAGCCGTGGGCCGAGTCATGCCGTGCCGCGTTAGTTCACAGGGCATGGTGAGTGGCCAGGCATCGTGGGTTCGGAGGCACCATCAGTTCATGGTCGTGGTCATGGTCAGGACTAGGGAAGCCAGGGCAGGGCGGAACCCACGGCCTGACCGATATGCACCAGTCCATGGCGATCCAGCTGGTGCCCAAGTTTGTCCAGGATGATAGGCACCAGTTCCGGCCCTTGATAGATCCAGCCGGTGTAGACCTGCACCAGGGAGGCCCCCGCGCTGATCCGCTCCCAGGCCGCCGCCGGGGAATCGATGCCCCCCACCCCGATCAGCGGCAGGGCAGGTCCGGCGGTGGCCCGCAGCCGCCGCAGCACCTCCAGGGCCCGGTGACGGATCGGGGCGCCACTCAGGCCACCCGCCTCCTCCGCCAGCCTGCGGCCGGTCTGGGGCAGGCGTCGATCCTCCAGGCCAAGACGGTTGAGGCTGGTGTTCACGGCGATCACCCCAGCCAGCCCCTCCTCATAGGCCAGGCGGGCGATGGCGTCGATGGCGTCGTCTTCCAGATCCGGGGCGATCTTCACCAGCAGGGGCGGACAGGCCGGCAGCCGTCGCAGCCGCTCCACCAGCCGCCGCAGCAGGGTCTCGTCCTGGAGATCCCGCAGGCCCGGTGTGTTGGGGGAGCTCACATTCACCACGGCATAGTCGGCCAGGGGCGCGAGCAGTTCCAGGGATGCGGCGTAGTCGTCGGGGGCCAGCTCCAGGGAGGTGATCCTCGATTTGCCCAGGTTGATGCCGAGCACCGCCGGCCGCTGGCCGGGCGGTGCCAGACGCTGACGTTCCAGGGTTCGACGGGCGGCCGGGGCGCCGACGTTGTTGAACCCCATCCGGTTCAGGGCAGCTCGCTCCTGGACCAGGCGAAACAGGCGGGGCCTCGGGTTGCCGGGCTGGGGGTGCCAGGTGATGGTGCCCAGTTCGGCAAAGCCAAACCCGAACAGGTGCCAGAGGCCCGCCGCCACGCCGTTCTTGTCAAAGCCCGCCGCCAGCCCCACCGGATTGGCGAAGCGGCAGCCGAAGAGGGTCTGGGCCAGGCGTGGATCATGGCGCTGAAGCTTTCCCCCCAGGCCCGCCAGGGCTCCGCTCACCAGGGGCCAGTCCCGCCGCAGCGAGGCCTGCCCGAGGGCCTGGAGGCTGAGCTGGCTCAACTGTTCGGCGTCAGCCCCGTCGTCCCTGGCCAGCAGGGGTCCCACAAAGCGCCGGTAGAGCGAACCCGTGCTGCGGCTGCCGTGCTGCACCTCCCCCATCACCGCTGCTCAGCCCTGCTGTCCCAATCCTCCCCCGTGGCGCACCAGGCGCCAGCGCCCATCGGCCAGGGGCTCCACCAGCCAGTCGCGCCAGCTCCAGGCGGCCGTGCGTTGTTCCAGCTGCCGCAGGGGTTGCTCCACCAGCTGGGCCAGCTCCACCAGGGTGAGGCCATGGCCGCCCTGGGCCAGCCGATCGGCCAGTTCCAGGCGGGTGAGCAGCTGCCGCAACCCCGCTGGAGCCTGGTCGGGCTGCGGCGGCCCATCCCCCGCCAGGGCGGCGACCTGGCCGCGTGCCTCAGCGGCCGCCAGCTCCGGCAGGCGCCCCTTGGCGAAGGCCACGGCGATGGCGTCGCAGCGGTCGTTGTCGGGATCGCCACTGTGGCCCTTCACGTAGGTGAGGGGCACGTCCGGCAGCCGGGCCCGATCGAGCTGTTCCCAGAGGTCGCGGTTGAGCACGGCGGCCCCGGCGGCGGTGCGCCAGCCCCTGCGCTTCCAGCTCGGCAGCCATTGGCTCAGGCCGTCGATCAGGTAGCGGCTGTCGGTGCGGATCGTGAGCGTCGGGTGGCGCGGCAGCCTCGCCAGGGCCTCCAGCACGGCCAGGGCGGCGGTGAGCTCCATGCGGTTGTTGGTGGTGGCGCGCTCCGCCCCACCCATCTCCTGCACCGAGCCGTCCGCGAAGCGGAGCAGGGCCCCCCAGCCTCCGGGACCGGGATTGCCGCTGCAGGCGCCATCGCAGGCGGCCGCCACCACACACACCGGCTCAGCCGCCACTCGACAACCCCCGAATGTCCGCTAACAAACCCTCCTGCCCTGTCAAGTGCGGAACAGCCAGCCATGCAACGAACGGATCGACGCTACCGCGCCCTGGCCGCGCTCGGCCTGGCCGGAACCGTGGCTGGCGCTGCGCTGCTGGCCGCGCTGGCCCCCGGCGCCGGTGCGTCCAGCCTGTTCGGGGCCGAGCCCCTGGCGGAGGACTCCGCCGTGGCCCTGGCCCAACCGGTGGACGGCACGCGCTGGGGGTTGGTGGTGGTGGAGCGGCTGCAGCCGGAGGCCGATTGCTGGCGCCGGCAGGCCGATGGCCTGGTGGGCCTCGGCAGCAACGCCCTCAGCAACGACGCCCTCTGCAATCGCCTGCAGTCGAGCAGCGGCTATTCCCTGCGGGCGGCCGACCAGGACCTGGCCAGCCCCTGGCGGCTGCGGATTGAGGTGGTGGGCCAGCGCCTGGAGCTGCAGGCCCTCAACCCCACCCTCCCAGAGCCGATCACCATTGGCACGGCCCCCCTGGTGAGCGCCAGCGATGGCCAGGCCCTGCCGGCCTTCAGCCTCAACCCGGGCTGGAGCCTGCAGAAACGCAGCTACCAGGGCCGTCTGCTCAGCCACGTGTATGTCAGTTCCCGCGATTCGCTGAGTCAGCTGCAGGCCAGGGCCGATGGTCGTGAGCAGCCCGGCGCCGGAGCGCCGGGTCTGGCGCCGGCCCTGCCACCGCTCACCGCCAGGGCTCGCGGTCTGGAGGCCGGGATCGCTCCCGCCCAGGTGATCTCCCTGCAGGTGGTGCCCTTTCGGGGGGAGGCTGACCTCACCGCCTCGAACTGACCGGAGCCCGGAATCGTGCCACTTGCGGCTCCGGCACCCGATTCGCTCAGCCCACCAGAACCAGCCTTTACTCTTTCGGAGTGTGAGGAGTGGGGACGCTCTTCCGGGGTCGAAACGAGGACAGACTCCCGAAATCGTTCCACCCTTGAGCCCTGCCTTCGGCGGGGCTTTTTTTTGGTCCATCGGGCAACGAATCACCAGCACCCTGCCAGCACATCGCCAGCAGATTGCCAGCAGATTGCCAGCAAAAAGCCGGCCTCCAGGGAGGACCGGCGCACCTGAGCAGACGGGTACCCAGCTGTACCCAGGGGGAGGGGGGGATGGGGCCGGGACTGGGACCGGCTGCCCGCTCAGCTGGGCTGCCCGCTCACTTGATCGACGCCTTGCCGCCGACTTCTTCGAGGGCCTTCTTGAGGGCCTCGGCATCGGCCTTGGAGATGCCTTCCTTGACGGCCTTGGGAGCGGCTTCCACCAGGGCCTTGGCTTCGCCCAGGCCCAGGCCGGTGGCTTCGCGCACGGCCTTCAGCACCTTGATCTTGGCGGCGGCGTCGAAGCCATCGAGGATGACGTCGAATTCGGTCTTCTCCTCGACCGCTTCGGCAGCGGCAGCGGGAGCGGCGGCCATCACCACGCCGGCGGAGGCGGCGGCGGACACACCGAAGGCTTCCTCGATCTGCTTGACAAGCTCAGAGGCCTCAAGCAGGGAGAGGGTCTTCAGTTGTTCGAGAATTTGGTCGGTTGTAGCAGACATGGTTGGGAATCAGCAACAGATCTGTTTGTGGGGCCTCAGGAGGCCGAACCTTCGCCGTCGGCGTGCTGCTTGAGCGCCCGGGCAAGACCGGACGGAACTTCGTTGATGCCCACTGCAATCTTGGTAGCCACGGCATTGATCGCGCCAGCGATCTGCGCCATGAGCACCTCCTTGGAGGGCAGATCCCCGATCGCCTTGATCTCGGACTGCGAAAGGACTTTGCCTTCGAAAAGGCCGCCTTTCGTTTCCGATTTCTTGGTGTCTTTCTGGAAGGCCTGAATGGCCTTCACGGCACCACCCACATCGCCCTTGACGAGCACGAAGGCGTTGGTGCCGCTGAGCAGGGAATCGAGTTCCGACCAGGCGCTGTTGCCGTCAATGGCACGGCGCATCAAGGTGTTTTTGGTCACCTTGCACACACCGTTGCTGGCCTGCAGACGGGTCCGCAGATCAGTCATTTCCTTGACGGTGAGGCCCTTGAAATCAAGAACCAGCGCCATTTCGGCCTCGCCGAGGAGCTGCTTGAGCTCATCGACGATCTGTTGCTTGTTCTCCAGCGTGCGGCCCATGGGAAAGGAACGGATCGGGGGAACAAGCCGGGTACGCGGCCCTG
>Ga0169931_10004932_pt1 | contig 20552 bp, 15 predicted proteins | sample Kivu_15m_20L_FD_129675 | JGI IMG/M metagenome (GOLD analysis project Ga0169931, IMG submission 129675) | Freshwater microbial communities from Lake Kivu, Western Province, Rwanda to study Microbial Dark Matter (Phase II) - Kivu_15m_20L... | ecosystem: Environmental > Aquatic > Freshwater > Lake... | reverse complement strand
TGAAGTGGTATTTAAACTCTTTGAACGACTCCAGTCCAAAATAACATTGTAATTTCAGCATAATCTGTTAGACATGGGTGAGTGATAAAAATTGCAACAACTGCCAACGGTTTGTGAAATATCTATCTTCCACACTATGATTCGAACTAGGATCTCGCTTTCAGATCCAAAGTATAAATAATTAAGAGCTGAATAACCAAATCCTCCGAGGTTTTTAATGAAATATGACTCAAAGCCTTGGCCTGTCACTTGATGACTTCATCGTGACGATTGATATACATATTATATCTCTCAATTCAACCAATACTATTACTGACATACTCTTTCAATTTTCTTAGGGAAGGGGTCAAATGTACAAAAGGCACAGGCTGCTAGAGAACGTAACGCGAAAAATGTAGGAAAGACGGAAGAAGAGCGAAAGGCAGCAGCAGCAAAGGCTGCCAAGGATTCAGCGGCTGTATTGTGTTTGAAATGTAGGCAAACATTCATGGTTAATGTTCAGCTGCCTGCATTAATGTTACATGTAGATGTGAAACATGATGGTCAAGACCCAGTCGGTTGCTTCCCTCAACTTGCTAATTACGACCCTAATGCTACGGAACATACCGAGGCTCCGGCTGCTGCTCCTGTTGTGAAAAAAGTGGTAAAGAAGGTGGATACTGATTTAGATAGCCTTCTCGAGGCAGGCTTAAAGAAAGGAAAGAAGTAAATGCGTTTGTAGGGTTGTACTTTGCCGGAAGACTACATCTAAGAGATATAAATAATGTTCCTATCAGCGTTTGGGGTCTGCTGTTTAGTACATTCAGGTCCTTAGATTTAAATGATTATTGAGTTCAAGACTGCGAACATGTTAATTATATTTTATCTTTGTTTTCATACTTAGTTATTTGATGACACCCACACTAAGATATTTATTTACTTGATCAATATGCTATATAATTTTGCCATGAATAGTCGAATTATTTCGGTGGCATTGCAGCTGGTGAGATAAAAGTGAAGTCGTTCGCCTGAGAAACGGGTATTACAGGAGTATAGTGATTTTGCGTTGTTTCGAATCCTTGATATGAAGAAAGGCCCTCGCGTGATGCTTGTACACCAGAAACACCTTCACCCATGGACATGGATTGCCAAAGATCTATGCCAGACATACTGACTGTGCGGCCCATACCAGTAGGTCGAGACTGAGTTGACTGTGTGGAAGGAGGCAGTTTGAACTGGATGTCGTTATCCTTGGTGGTAGCAGCAAGTCTTGATATGGCATTGGCATTTTTTGTATCATTCACTTGATCGGAGTTAGATAGCCCATGAGCCGCGAGCATTTGTTCCTGCTTTTGCAATAACTTGCGTAGCTCCGTTACTTGCTCTAATAAGTCTTCATTTTGAGCGTTTCCACTGGCCTCTTGACTCTTGCGAGCATAGCGTAAAATGTTACTGACCACAACATCGCTTGACAGTGCGTTATGGTACAATAACCATGTTTGAATATGGTGTGGTAGCTGCAAAGCTGCAAGGATAAATAGAGGGATGAAAATAATGTGTCCACAGACCATATCATGGATGAAGTAAAAATTTTTCACTGCCTTAACTCCCAAGAGAAGACCAAGCTGGCATAATGCACCGATACCATAATAAGCGGCTATAGAGAATCGGACAAAATCAGAATCCTCTGCAAAAGCTATCATTACTCCTGCTATTAAACCCAGAGATAGAACGATCTCTATTGTTCGACGTACACCGTAGGGCATTGTGCCCTCACTCGCAGTGAACACAAAGCTCAGAATCATAAGTACACTGATGAACACTATAAGACGGCTAACACTAACCCACGGTTTATTGAGTGTTGTGTCAGCCTTCATCAAATCGGATGACCATACTCCAAGGGCAAGTAATACCATTACACCGGATTTAACAATAAAAACTGATTTGGAACCATAGTTCATGGATTTATAGTGAGAGTTCTCCTCCGCCCACCACATAGACCAGCTTTTTTGAGGGCCACCACTTGTCTCGCGCATCCACGATATAAACTTTGTGTAATCAGAAACAACAACGTTCCACTCGAATGATAGAGGGTTAAACCAAAACGGACTAGCTAGAAATGAAAGGCTAGCAAGCCATAATGACCAAGTTCTCCCAAAGTACTGCCCTGCCCTCGTATATATTCCCATAAGAACTAACCCTGTTGCCATCTCAACACCTAGGTAAATATGACTCGATGCAAAAAAGCGGTACTGCTCATCCATTTCTGTATGCTGTGTTACAAAACCTCGTCCCGTCGCACGGTACTTTGCACCACCAACAAGTATGGTCTGACTCATGTAGAAAGCTTTTGTTTGAATATGGAACATAAAGTGAAGTGGACCCCCAGTTATAAAAACTTGAAATACTTCTTTTAAACTACTCCACCATCCACGCTCAACTCCAAGAGTAGCATATAAGGGAATCGTCTGAAGCAGCCCTAAACCACCAAGAAGCATTTGTATAGTTCCCATGGGTGTTATCACACGATCACCAATGCGCTCAAGATCAAATATTGAAAGAAGGGCGATCAGATAGACAACACAGTAAATCGTAAGGACCGTAAGCACATTCAAAAAATAGTGACCAATACCTCCGAAATAGAATGAGCACAAACGACAGAAATCTAGGCGGTGACACATTCGATAAACATCGCGCGAAAGACTTTGCTCTCCTGCACCTTGGCTTAGTTTGGCTTCAAACTTGTAGATCTGGCTCATTCCTACATCACGACCTTTCCCGACTTGAATATACTCCTTAAATCCTACTTGACCACCACGTAGAACGTTATTGTATCCAGCAAAAATATCCTCGGATAAATTGATACCTTTGGAACTTTTACTGATCCCACCTCTAGTGATAAAGAAAAGTTTATCAAATACATCTGGATGACCATAGTGCAATCGGATTCTCAAGGGGTTATTGAGGACACGCTGACCCAAGGTGACAAAGGAAGTCTCTTGAAGAGCCATATAGTTTGCCAAGGAACTGACACTTCCTGTAAAAATGTGCTCGCGTAACCCTAAGATAGTAGTCGGCAATGGTCCGTCTCGCTTTGCAAATTCTTGCAAGCAGTTTCTCATTTTCAAAGCCTCTTCAAAATAAGATTCTTGGTTCATATCAATCGTCTGCAAGAATTCTCCACGTGTAAAGATCATCGCATGATTTTGGTTTTCAGGCTTTCCTTCTCCAAGAATCGGATTTCCGGGCAGCCGAACACGATAAATTTCACTTATCCCACCGTGGCCATTACTCTTCACAAGGACAGAGTAAAATAAGGACTCACCGGCTCGGTTCAGCCGGATGCTATCTATGTACGCAACACGCAGACATGGATAGCGATGCATGAGCTGATCAATATCATCTACTTTTGAATCTTGCTCTTTTTTCATATTTCCGTATACCTGACACGAAACGATATACCCGAATTTCTCTCCCATAAGATCATTTGTTGTATCTTCATCAAGTCGCTCAAGATTAGCTAAAAGCCGCAAAGCTTTTTCAAAGTACATCATCCCACTGACAGTACGAGACAAAGTTTGTGCTCGGTTGCTAGCCCATGTTCGAGTCTCATCAATATACTTCTTAGACCAAATTTTTTCTTCATCGCTGATTCCAAGACGCTCGAGGAAATTATTCCAATCACTTCGATAAAGAGTTTGAAGGTAAAGCAATGTCGATACGCCCAATTCATCTGTACGCTTTTCGAGATCAGCCTTCGTGTAGGTAACATCCTCAGAATAATAAGGCGTCATAACATTCCAAGAAAACATGTCGTAAATTGACGGCGCATCCGGCATATCCATGAACAAAGAATTTACAAAAAATGCTAGACGTCGGCGAACTTCTTTGGACTTTGGTTCTACATCATCAGGATGAGTTGCCAGCATACCATGAAGTTTCTTCAAAACATCAATTAGCAATGAATTTTTCGATAATTCGTCAAGTTGATCAGACGCGTAAGCATCATCCCACAAAAATCCATTCTCCATACTCAGTAAAAATGTAAGCCTATCAATGATATCTCTACTCTCATAATCAGAATCGATTGCTTTGACCAATCCCTTCAGAGCATGAGCCATGCTTCGAAACTTATCTCTCGCTTGATCACGAAGTGCATCAATAATAACAGACTTTTCTGTAGCTTCGTCCGTCCTTTTACTAGATCGCCCCTTCTCTAAGTCAGCGGGTTCCATACTTGTCAAGGATGTCGCACTGACTGCTCTACGCATTGGCTTAGACTGAGGCTTTGATGCCGCCGGTTCAACTGAAGGTTGAAGCTTAGGACGAGATGCTGATCTTGGTTTTGATGCAGGTTTTCTCTTGCCGATTCCTTTCTCAAGTAAGGTCACGAGATCTGTAAATACGCTGACTACGCTACGTAACTTTTCCATTCGAAGATGGTGAGTAAGTGTTCCATTTTCAGACCATTTAAGGATCAACGACGAAATGGCATTTACATCTAATTGATGTTGTGGACCAAGCATCTGGGAAATCACAAAACCGCCAAGCTCCCAAACTTCAGCAACTGCAGTTCGCATAATGACGTGTTGAATTATCGGCTTGAAAAAGTCTTCATCAGTAACAGAACCTTTATACATCGATATATTCTCATCACGGGGGGCTTCAAGTTCAGTGAGAACATTTTCTACAACGCCAGACGTTTGAAAGACAGGTAAATAGATTGCTTGGCTAAAACCATCAAAGCGGCTGAATTTCAAGCAGTCCCTTTCTTTATTAGAAATGATGTCCTCAAGACGAAAGTAATCAATAATCTCATTCCATGCTGCGCTAAACATGACCCACTTTTGAACCCTTACATCTAGAAGTCGATTCATGTAGCTCTGGAGTTTATGAGAGTCATTTTTTAACAATGATTTCGCTTCGTCACCGAGGGCATTGCTGGAATCTGCTAAGAAGCTAGCTGATGAGCCTCGACGACTACCGGCATCTGGTGAGAGGAGTTTACGGCAAAATTGCTCTGGTGCACGTCCAAATTTAGACCTGATATCAGCCATAGTCCTAACCTCTCCCAAATGCTCTCCAAAACCAACAGCAGTGCCTGCGAAAGCAGCCCATACAGAGTACCAAATATTCATATCAATCAAATACACGAGAAACTGAGGCAGCCATCTCATTGTCAAAAGCAATACCATTCTAGTAAAGCTTTGATCAGCATAATTGATGTAATCATCAGTAAGCTGTAATGTTGGGAGAACCATACAGTATACTTCGAAAATGTAAGAAAAAAATAACTTCCATGCCATCAAAGTAATCCAGAAGAACGAATACACGGCTGTGTGTTTAAATGACTCATGAACCTCTTTAGAAACATACAGACGGCTTATGGGGAAAAGAATATTGAGGAATGATTGAATGAAGTCATTTTGGCTTATAAATAGTTTTGTCGTCAAGGCAGGATAGCACTGCATCATCGCATCAAGTAGCCATGGACTCATGCACAACAGTGATAACCAAATATACTGCCACCACCAAAAATTAGAGTCACCTTCAATACCAATAAATATTTTTGATGCGTCAGAAGGAGGCCCGAATGTAAACAATAAGTACAATGTTTGATAAACTAGTATGAGAAAGCGTGAACTCAAGCTAAAGATAAAGCCACATACAGCTGAACCAGATAGCTGTATACTGGGATACACAGCCCATATTTCAATAATTCCAAAGATCAGGTAAAGACTGTTTACAATCCAGAACACACCACTCGCTACCTCTACCGTGTACACCCAACCCCAAACAAGTTCATGCGAAAATGCCACCACAGAAAGGATATAAAATGTTACCAAATGCCACTCGATGATACGATATAAAGCCAAAATACTTCTTAGCCATGAGCGTTTCTCAAGAAACGTTTTCGGTGCTCGATCAAGCCCATCTGTCACTGGAGGAAAGGATTCTCCAGTAAGGGGAGAAGTCATCCCAGGAGCAACTTCAAGATCCAGCGACTCTTCTGGAGATTCCGAAGAATATCTATATCTGAGGCATTTACGTGACCAGAAAAATTCGTTGAAATCATCATAATTACGCCTTCCTTGATGATCGCCACCCGATCGCATACTCTTTATTAGAAAAGGTTTATTATATCAAATACAATCAACAGCGAATATATATTTCTTTAGATCGCAAGCGTAAGCATACCTTGGAGATAATATCGTAAATTGGTGTTACCACTTGATCAAGGAAATAACCAGCATATAAACTTCGAGTTTGAACGTATCCTTCAGAAAGGGTATACTCCTCCATCATTTTATGATAAAGAAACCATAAACATTCGGGCATGTGCCGAATGTTAGCACTCTCCCCCCATACGCAGAAAAACAATACTAAATCAACCACACGACTCGTGACTGCAGGAGGTGCTGCCATGGCGGAATTCATCTTTGAAAAATTCGGGGGAACTCCCATGGCTCGGCACCACTTCATGTAATTTGAAAACACCTTAGCATGAAGCGCATGGATGGGACTAGGAGGCTGCACAGTAGGTGGAAGAATATGATTACTCATATATCTACGATTGTTGCTGAGAAGCATCAGAAGATGCTCCGCTTGGTTTCGGACAGATGAGTCTTGAAAGCCGAAGAAATTACCAAGATCTTCACAGGCAGAATAGACCATTATGGCGTACTCAGCAAGGCGTGGGGGCAAGTCCGCGGGATCAAACATGTTAAATGAATTGAGACTAACTGAAGGTGGTTGATAGTACGAAGGTGGTGTAAGTTTCTTCTTTGGTGCCGAAGGCGAGGGTGATGCTCGACTCGGACCTTGAAATAAATCTCTGAGATGAAGTCCGCCTTGGCGAACTGCTACAACGATCAAACTAAAGAGTGCACCACAGCTCCAGATAATTCCTAATAACATCTGTGATTTGACAACAAAGGTTTCATCGACAATATTATCCGTGCTAGGATCGTAATGTTCTCCCCTTGCGACGGTCATTAGGCAGTAGAAAAAGTTTGGAACGAGAATACTGCTTGACAAAGCTCCGGCGGTCAAAGTGGTAGCAAGTGTTAAAAAGAGAAGATGAAACCTTCAAAGATAAAAATCAAAGTTTAGAAGACCCCAGAATTCATTCATATACATGAGTTATGATTAGTAATGGCTTTCAAGTACCCACCTTATGGATACTAGAGTGAATAGACCTGAGACACCCAAAATTACATAAGGGAAAAATCTCATGGGTGGCAAAAAAATACCAACCAAAATGGTCACCGTGGCTCCAAACGTCGTTCCAGCTAGAGGACGAGGTAGTAGAATACCAGCACACATAGATACAGCTAATGCCGCAATGGTCAAGATGTATAGAGCGACCGTTCCTAGTGACATTTCCATGTAATCAAATATAGGTGATAAAAGAGCAAATGTAAATGATCCGCCAACGATTGCAGATATTAGACCACTATAGAATCTAAGATTTCTGGTGAATGACAAAGACAATCATTCATTAGTAAGATCTATTTATGCATTAAAGTCGCAATAAACATCTAATGCAATTAAAAAATAAAACGTACTTTTTTACGTCTGCTGCAGGCCAAAAGACCCATAGAGCCAAGAGAACACGTAGTATAGGTAACACATCATCTGTAACATTCCTAACTATACCCTCTGACATTTCAACTCTATTTATGGGTACCATTTCAGAGTAGTATCGTCTTGTATAAGAGGAGCTTTCTCAAACGTTATCAAATGAACCTTTATCCCTCGATAACGAGAAAAGAGACAATGATATGATATGTACACTCCCAGTCCAAGAGCTAGAGCACATAAGACAATATGACGATAAATTATCCAGTTATATTGAATGTAGTCTTAAGAGTATTCACATCAACGTTGAACAGGATAGATTTTGTGACAAATTAAACGAACTACGGTGTTGTTATCCTGCCATTTCGACATCATCGATCTCACGTCGGATCTGGACGACATCACATTTCAACATGCGTAAGCAGTACAGATCGCGTGTTTGTCGTCATTTACAACAGTCAGGGTTATTAATAATTGAAATGTCTGTGTAGAGATGGGGGCTAAATCAGCGAGCTGCAAAATTCACAGTACAGTACCTACAGTAACCAGCACTTACAGCACTTGTACTGTAACTTGTACAGTACCTACCTACCTTTGTTCATGACGCTGTACAAATACCACATGACTCTACATAATAGCCATATGTACACTAAATAAAATACATACACCGCACTTGATCTTCCTATCTTCTTATGTTGTTTTGAATAATGCAACAGCGAAAAAAGAACCCAAAGCCATCTACAACTACAAATTCTCTGTCATCTCAGGGTAGTCCATCTTCACCGTATCCAGTCGCTACTGCATATCGCAGGAAATGTGGCACGCAAGCCTTTGACTACTATTGGCTTAATAAGGATTGTTGTGGACTGTTTTGCGCTGTATTGACATACTTCCTACATGCTTATGCCTGCTTTGTGGTATGCCGTATTCTTATACCTCCCTGGATGAGTTACATCGGTCTGGACGGCATGCGAAAGATTAGAACCATAGGAATACTCGTTTCTTTTCTTTTTTGTATGATTAGTTTACTGGCATGCATTGCACATTTTAAAGCCATGACAACAGATCCAGGAGCTGTGCCTCCAGATGCCCATCCTCTCGATGGAGAAAATGATGCTGCAAACAACAATAATATCAGTACCAATCAAGATCATGGTGAATTACTTCCACCGCGTCCAAGCCATCACAAACTTTGTCGTAGATGCAATTCGTTTAAACCCGAAAGAGCTCATCATTGCAGTATTTGCAATCGATGTATTGTGAAAATGGATCATCATTGTCCTTGGGTCAATAACTGCGTTGGTATCGGAAACCATAAATTTTTTATACTCTTTATATTCTATACTTCTATATCTTGTGGTGTATCGTTTATCCTGACTGTATATCGATTCGTTAAATGCCTTTCCGAGGACCCGACTAATGAAGACTTTCATTGTCTAGATGATCCAGAGCATTTGCTATATCTTGTTTTCTTGGTTGTAGAAGCCATCTTATTCGGTCTGTTTACTTTATGCATGGCGTTTGATCAACTGGATGTCGTTTCGAGCAAATTGACTCATATAGATAGACTCAAAGGCGAAACTTATTTTGCTACCTATGAAAAAGATTCATCGTATGCCGGTCTCCTAGAAGTCTTTGGTTATGGATCTACAAAATTTAAGACTGATACGGTATTTCGATGGGATTGCCTTTCTCCTTTTGCTAATATTCGATTTCCAGACTCGGTACGAGATGATATTATGGGTTACTATAGACCATGCGTAACGGCATGTTTCTCAGCTGACAATAATGAGGATTCTACAACCGATCCACCGACTAAGGGAAAAGTACTTGGAACCGTTAATGTCGTTTAAATGTAAAAAGATCAAAACCTTTCATTTTACTTCTTATCCAATTGACTCTTTATCAGCTTCATAAGCCCCAAAACGTCTTTCTTCTCAAGCAGAAGGATTTCCGAATCGGTTGTGGTCATTAACTTGTCAAGCATAGTTGTGACCTGATACTTGTCCAACACATTCAGAAGCTTTTCCAAACTCAACAGCGGATATTTGGTTTTTCTCGTATGTTCATTCTGCAGTTGTAGTAATTGAGGTAATTCTGGATCTAATAGAGCCTCCAGCAAACTTTTCAATTCATTGAAGCATTCGCTTAATTGAGGGACTTTCGTATTATCTGCGAAAATTTGGAATTCTCTTACATCTAAGAGTAAATTTTTTATTCCGTATGAATCAATCTTGGAAATGGTGGGCAGAAATTCGCCGTCGTCAGTGGTAGGAATGGTAGAATCACTACTCGCTGCTAATAAGTAGGACAACCTATCGGCTATATGTCCTAGGCATGAAAAATGAAGACCCGCACTTGAACCCTCATCCATTGCAGATAGAAAGCGAAAAGTGCTCTTTAGATATTCGATTAATCCATCACAATAGGTATTTGGAATGGTTCGAGCAGCCTTGGAAACCCATTGGAATTTGTCCAATGCAAACTTCAGCATAGCATCGATTTTATTCCTGAGCGACTCGGATACTAAGCTGTACAAGCCTCCAACTTCATTATCACAAGCTTTGTATGCTTTCTGCAAAGAAGAATCGGCATATTCGAATGCTGCATTGACATTTTCAGCCTGAACGACTCCAATATGACACAGGCCACGTGTAATTGTTCCGAAGAGTCGTGGAAGACAAGACTGCAAAGCAGACAGATTCACAGATATTTGAATCATAGTAGTGATGCTTAACTCATATAAAGCAGAATCGGAGCCCTCCTTCATTCCGATAGCAGCTACTTTAACACATTCTTCAAGACAGTCCATGACGAAGACAGCGATTCCAGGAACATTATTGTGGGATGGAATTGAGCCGAGCGCATCCTGACTCAAAGCGAAGGCGGTAAAAGTAATTACTCGAGAGTGAATAAGTCTCACAATCTTTGGCACGGATTGAGAGAAAGTATAAGTGATGGACTGTGGTGCTTGTGCGTGTCTTGAACCTTGAATACCAGAATGCTTCTCTATCTTTTCATTCTCTTTCCCGGTATCTTGTGATATGATTAAAGAAGATAGGCCAAACGGAAAGTTCATTACCTCTTCTGCTGGAATATTCGATGACAAATCTTTCATCCTGAGTTGTGATTCGTTGATCGGAACACGCATAGGTTCTCTATTGTCTTCTTTCGAGAGACGTATTGTTTCTTTAAGTTGCTCATCTTGACAGGCTTTTAACGCTGTCATCAACATATCTACATCGACTCTGAGAAGTTCCTTGTCTAGTTTTCTAGTCATTGAGCCTGGGTGTACCGAACCGAGGGAAGAGCGAAAGACTGACATCAATGTAGCTGCGCGTGCTAGCTCCGCCAGCGTTGCTCCAATAGCACGAGACCTATAAATATTTCCAAGTTCATTAATCAAGTTCCTTTCGTAACGCGCCGATTGCTCACGGAAAGAGTATGTTGCGTTGAGAAACGTTTGTTCACCAACGTCAACAACTTGATTCATGTCATTTGAGTCCGTTGTTTCCACGTTGTTTAATAAATGTAATTTACCAAGCTCCAAAGCCGCCTCAGTTGCACTAAAGCCAATAATATGAGAACAAAATCGAGGAAAGTTATTAGCAAAAAATACGCGATCAGTCCCCTGTGTAACATCGTCTCCAGAAAGCGACGATAAAGGACTACGCGTCTCCTTTTCAAGACCATCATCGCCTTTCTTTCCTTCTAAAATTTTGACATCACCGAATCGATTTTGTTCATAATAAACGCGAAATTCATCACTCTTACCAGCACGGGCATAAGCTGATTCTGCCAGATGTACGGGATGCAATGACTCGGCTAATGTTGCGAATTTGTTATCATCTTCATCTCTCGTTGCTTTATCCTCTGAGAAAAAATTGGGGACAAGAACTGAGGCCCATAGCCGATTTACTCCACTTTCAAGTCCTCTAGATTTACTTATACTTAGGTCTTTGGACCCACCAACTCGGGATATAGATGGGGATCGGAAAGGCAACGAGCCGTGTCTAGAAGCCTGACCCATCACACTTTGCGTCCGATTGGTAGATTCGGCGGTACTGTCGAACATCGATTTCGTTACCTCAACATCTGATACAGTTATATTTGTCCAACATCGATACCAACCAAATGCACAAGCCAAGGCCTCAGCCCCACGTTCAATACCCATGGGACAAGTTGACTCTATTATTTCGCTTTCCATTTTGCAATCCCGATCAATCCAGTATCCCATCCTTATAGCCCGAGACAATCTTAAGCTTTGACTGGCTCTTGCAATTAAGTTGTCAGCCGTCTTGGCTCTCCAATAATAAGAAAGTGACTTTCCCCCTTGCCCCACTTGCCCTGTTCCTACAGCAAGGCTTGTCGCACATCGTCGTAAGACAGACCTACCAACCTTTAACCCATCACCATTCGATCGAATAGATAGAAACCATTTACTGAGACCTTTGCGAGCAGCTTGTAAAATGTCATTTTCAATTTTCGGTAATAGTTGTCTGGCATACAAACCAAAAGACGTCTGATCGAGTGTAATCACAGGATTCGTAGCGACCCTTACTCGGTCAAAGCGATTTCCGGGTGTGGTAAAGTTGGCTCCTGAGTCATTTGCCTTGGCATTTTGAGGACCCTTCCCTGGGTCATTAGATGAGGTGTTATTTTCTGCAGATGATGAATCTGAATTGATTGCGTCAATAAAAGTATCCCTTTCCGCTGTTAAAAGAGCCATACCTCCGGGAGCAATCATGATAGAACCCAAAGGAGCCGACAAATACAATTGCGCCTCCTGCACAGCATCTAAAGCAGCCTTCGGTCGATTCAGAGATGCTTGCTTTCTCCCTCTCTCAATAAGCGCCGCGACCTTACGACATGTGTTGAGGAGTGAATATAACGTTCTTGCTCGAACCTCTGCGTTTCGAGCATAGTCGAGCTGGATTGCAGCTGAGCTGAGTTGCCCTCCTGTTCCTTGTTGCAATTCATCATTCGCCTTAACAAAAACGCCAAGGGAGCAATAAGTCGAATGAAATTTAGAAAAAAGTGCACATAGAAACGCATAATATTCATATACCTGTACAATTATGGACCGAATTTCCTCGCTGGCGCTACCCAGAGAACCTACTCTCCCCACACTGGCCAAGAATGCATCGGAGTGCTCACTACAAATTTTGCTGATGTTGGCAGAGCTTTGCTTCATTTTATTTTGGAGCTCGGAAAACAGCTCTTTATCTACCCCTAGTTCGATGGCTGCAGCGATAGTTGACGGTAAAATCATCTCGTCTAGATCTAACGGAGCGATGATGGGTTGATCCAGTAGATCTTTAGATACCTCACCATGAATGTTTATATCTTCTGCATTTAACACAAGCCCGTCCACTGTTTGAACTTGACTGACAGCCGCGGTCAATCGGCGGAGACTTTCCTCCCTAATTCGTTGTATTCGACGCTGTTCGGGTGATAAGGTGTTGTCTTCATAATACTTTGAAGTGTTAATTGAGTTCGGTACTACTTCATTTACGTCCGAAACCTGATTAGCTACCGTAGCGTCTTCATCGTCGTTTTCAAATGGATTCGCCATTGAAGGGTTTGTGGCTATGTAAGGAGTCATTCTATAACACCAGCCTGCTCGATCGATGGATGATGTTGGCCTTGATCCTTGATACTTAATACCGCAAATATACTTCATGAAACGCGCGCAGAGAAGTCGGATCTACATGCTGGTATTGTACCGTTACACTATAAATATTCCATCACGCAACGGAGCTTACTGTACGGGATTCTCGTCATAGAATTATTTAAATTGACTTAATATACAAATAAATAAGATCGCGGGGCTTGCGCTCAGCTAACGCTAAGAAGATTCACCAGAGAGACAGACACCATTCATCAATGCAGCCGCCTGTCGATCAAGTTGATCTCTTGACTCGTTGATTCGTTTCCATTTCAAACTAATATCTCCAATGATTTTTACAATATCTCGAGCAGCATATGGTGCTCCCTTTGCCTTAGCAGCTTTAGACATACTAGTCAGCTTTTCATCATCTAAAAGCCAGTTTGCAACCGTCTCTGCGATTCCAGGTGGATCAGTATCGGGAATAAAAGAACCGAATCCACCTTCTACAACAAAATCGACGTTTCCTTCTTCTTGTCCAGGCAAGAAGGAAGTAAGCATCACAGGAAGTGAGAGAGATGTGGCTTCTGCAATGGTACCAGGGCCTGCTTTAGTAATGAGGACATCCGCAGCGACCATATACTCAGCAATATTTGTCACAAAACCGAGACCCTGTACTAGAACGTTTCCAGATTGTAAGTTTTCTATACTTTCTGGTGTCGTAATTGAGTTGAATAAAGACTCTTCATTTATGTCTAGTTCATCTTGAACGCTATTCTTAGTGGTATTCGATGGTTGGATGGGAGAATGAATGCCGTCGATACATTCAAATTGTTCTCCGATTTCTTTTTCATTATTCAGTAAGGGTTGGGGGGATTTATCTCTAGCCGATTCCTGAGGACCATCAGTAACAGCATTAAAACTCGGATTACTGAGGATTTTTCTGATTTTATCTGCCATGGTATTTTCTATACACCCTTGTGTATTGTTCGTATCGGCTGGTGCCGCCCAAGGATAGCTACCAAATGAATAAGAAGAGTATCCCTTAAAAACTCCTGAAAGAGTTGAAGTATTGCTACTGCTACCACAGCTAGAAAACGAAAAGAGAGAGCTAGACTTGTTTGTTTCCATGTATTGCCGAAAAAAGTTGTCCCAATTGCGTCCTTCAAGTTCAGCCTTCAACTTTTGGTTTCTCCCACATACGACAAGAATCAAAGAATCAATACCCTTGTTTCGAAATTCAATGTAGAGTGAGTCAACGATATTTGATAATGATCCAACACCCTCACCTCCACCCATTACAAGTACTGTTTTCCTATCACAAGTGGGTAGCTGTAGACATTGCCTAACGACGCGTTGATAAGCTTTACCTTCCCCACTCATTCGATCACCGAGACCTTCTGCTTGCTCGGCAAATGAGTGCCGTATAGGAAGTCCGATCTGTATTAATTTCTCATCCGGAACTTTCCCTCTACTCTTTGCAAGTGCTCTAATTTTGTCACTCGCTACGAACATCTTATCGACGCCATTCGCGAACCATAGACAATGGGCTGAACCAAGGTCGGTAACCACAGTGAATATAGGAAGATGACGCCCAGTTTCCTCACTTATTTTAGCACAAGATGCGATTGGAACATTAGTCATTAGTGGATGAACGCTAACAACAACATCAGGAGAATGCTCCATTATACTTTTGCGGATAGCCTTTTCACAAACAAGCTTCTGATGAACATCGAAGAAAAATTCAAAGGCTCGTAAATTGGAAATAGAGTAAACCACTTTCCAATGACTTGGATGAGCTGATAAGTGTTTGTAGCTCTCAACAAGTCCCTAGTAGATCCATATTCACAGAGACGATATTCGATGTAAGATAAAACAACATATAGTAGCGGTACGACGTTTGTGGATTGTTTCTTACATTATAAGGCGGCACACCATCTTTCGACATGACATCTAGGAGATCATAGGTGGATCCAGGGTACAATAATTCAAACTGTCTGGCCAAAGACTCAGCCGAAGCTCTATGTCCTCCTCCTGTGTCGCTCGAGAGAAAAAGGACTCTTAACCCCGTTTGTTTCGGGGCTTCAACTCTGCTGCTTCCCTGTGAAGTTTCTTCCACGGACATTTTTAAAACATAGACATTGCGCTGTACAAATGATTCAAATGGCTTGAAGCGATATTAGGTTCAGTAATAGACTTGATGATCACCGTAGAATTACGTTCCCGCAGTTACATACATAGGACAGGAGAATCGAGCAGCGGTCCCGGGAGTTCCTCGTTGCACGTGGGGCTATCGCTATCGTTGAAATAAGGGTTGATAGAAGCATTCGTGCTTTTGTTGGTTTTTAAAAATTCGTCCCGCTTCATCGATACAGAGCATGTACAGTACATACATACTGTACTATTACAGTAATCACGATCCACGGGCTCCACGTCGATGCTGTGTGGTCCGCATACGCAGCCAGCACTTGTCTTTGTTGTAGTAGCCACTCGCTCTCTTTATCACACGACAGCAGCCGCATTTTCATGTAAGATTTGCCGAGTGTAATCATAGATCTCCTCCATAGTCTACAACCACTTTCCGAGTGTTCGATCCAGTTAGTTAAGAACGTTACATTCCTAAGTAAACCTCTATCACAATGGGTATTACATTTTCCCGCCTTTTCGAACGTTTGGTGAGTTATCGTTATCTTTTATGTATCGATTATCAGCCCATGGCATTGCGAGAAGCGACCACCCTCTATCAACCATTGTACTTAAATTATCCGCTCTTGGTCAACTAACCATATCATACGATCTCAACTTAATTCTGCCTTTGTCTATTTCTGTTCCCGATAAATGTGTTATTTTTCGTATCTAAAAGTTCGGTAAAAAGGAGATGAGAATCCTGATGGTGGGTCTTGATGCTGCCGGAAAGACCACTATTTTGTACAAGCTTAAACTTGGAGAAGGTAAATATTCGATTTATCAGCATCTTTTTTAAATCAGCAGGAACTCATGTCGTTGCTCATCGTCCTCTAATTTTTTAACACTGAACTTGATAGTCGTTACGACCATCCCCACGATTGGTTTCAACGTGGAAACTGTAGAATACAAGAACATCTCATTCACCGTATGGGATGTCGGAGGTCAAGATAAAATTCGACCCCTATGGAGACATTACTACCAAAATACTCAGGGTCTTATTTTCGTAGTTGACTCAAACGATACTCAACGTATCGACAATGCCCGTGATGAGTTACACAGAATGTTGAACGAAGATGAACTTCGTGATGCTGTCCTTTTGGTCTTTGCGAACAAGCAAGATTTGCCCAATGCTATGAGTGCCGCGGAAATGACTGACAAGCTCGGTTTACACAGCCTCCGCCCATCATACCGCCAATGGTACATTCAGGCATGCGCAGCTATCAGTGGTGATGGTCTCTACGAGGGTCTTGACTGGCTTTCCGCGACCTTGTCCAAGAGGAAATAAGCGAACTCCCCATAAAGATTGTATAAGAGAACTATGTTATTCATTTTTATCAACATCATTGAATTTGGGCGTGGATATTTAATGAGACTAATATACGAATTGGCGACCTTAGACTGATTTTAAGAATCCTCACGACTTTGGGAAAATAGCATTTTTGGGTTTGTGGATGTAACTTTTTAACGAAGAAGACTACGTAGTAAATGTCATAGCATTCTTTTCTTGTTATTTTTGAGCTTTTGCAGCATCTCTAGCTCTTTTACCCACCCTTTTGGCTTTGGTCTTAGTTTTCTTTGTACCAGAACCACCAAAATTACCTCTTGGATTGAATGACGAAAGATCGTTGATTGACTTTCTGCCCATTTGCTTGAAACGTCCTTTCTTGCCACCATATCCATACTTTTTGTCCTTAGCCATACGTTTCCTATTCAGTCCACCACCGCCTCCACTCATTTGATCAAAATACTGCTGATCCCCATCGTCATCGAACACTTTACCTCCTCCGGGACGATTTGATGCAGCAGTCTTCGCCCAATTTTCGACTTGCTTCATATGATCTCGTTTTGCTTGTGCTTTTTCTGCTAGCCGATAAGCTTGAGCCTCCTTGACACGACTCTTTTGCTCTTTGCTTAATTTTCTTTGTTCTACTGCTTCAATTTTCTTGGATTCGAAAATCAACCTGTCCTTTATCTTTGCCATGTGTTCTAAATAAAGTTGATAAACAAGGTATAGATCATTATCAAAATTTCTATTATCGATGATGAAAATGATTTGAAGAAAACAAAAAAATGAACCTACCGTCTGATTTAATCATTTCTGCGAAGAAATCACTGGGGCGTGTAAAGGGTATGCTATATTCACCACATTGGATTCTAGCTTGAAGAACTGCATCCAAGGCAGTATTGTAAAAGGCTAGTTCACGTTTCAAATCATCGTGTATATCATTGGGACTACCGTCACTACCAGGACTACCAAAAGGAAGAGGATTCGACGATACAATGGACATTGTTTCAGGCCAAGGTAAATTACGTGTCTTAATCAGTTCTGATGCAACAATCTCTACCGCCTTGGACTGAATCATGTTTTGATTTGTTCGCTTGTTATTGATTAACTTATTATAATCATCATCTTCAACGACATCCATGTCATTTTCGACACAGTCTCCTAATTCATTTCGTTTTCTTTTTCCATCATCGGTTTCAATGATCTTTCTCTTGAATCGGCTGAAGGCGCCTTCAGTCATGGCCTGTTGAAGCGCTCTTCTCTCTGCCTCTTGCTCATTTTCTTCGTCGTCATCATCGTGTCTCGAGGGAAGATACTGAGTAATTTTAATCTTGTTACTATCCTTAATCGACTTCATATTGTTTATTCAATTACTATAAGTAGATATACAATCTGACCCCTGCAACATTTTTTACGTTCAAATTTGAATGGTTCCTGATTCCGGTATGTACGTAAAAGGTTAGGTAAGTGTACGTGTATAAGGTTAAACATGAGCTTCCAAGAATTCAACGGCAGTTTGCCCGGCGGTGTCAGTCTGGATACAGGAAGAAGATAAGTTTAAGATTTTTCATTTTTCAACATTATTATATTGTTCGCGTTAAAACCATGAATCCGTTCAACGCTATCTTGGTTTATTCCTTGATATCATCTACGATCGTGATATTGATTGATAGTTTTACCCTCCATTCTCCTGGACGTAGCTTGCTTCCACGCTCTACAACTGTAATACGAGATACTTCACCTTTTGCGTCCAACGCCTTGACTATTGCAGATTCTGTTGGATCCTTATTAGGACGTACAATAGTTGTAAAATATGGAGGAAATGCTATGACATCACCTGAATTGGCCAAGGGATTTTGTGAAGATGTTGCAGCACTTCAAAAACTCGGTTTGAGAGTTGTGGTTGTACACGGGGGTGGACCGCAAATCAATAATATGCTTGATAAAGTCGGTGTTCAATCTCGGTTTGAGGGTGGAATGCGAGTTTCATCTCCTGAAGTTGTTGAAGTTGCTGAAATGGTATTATGTGGCAACGTCAACAAAAAAATTGCCAATGGCATTTGTGCGTCGGGAGGATTAGCTATAGGTCTTTCTGGGAGAGACGCCAATATCTTACAATGTACGAAATTGGTGGAGAAGAATGGTCTGGATCTGGGTAATGTGGGCAAGGTTGATTACATAAATACTGAAATGTTAGAGGACTTGTTGGATATGGGTATCATCCCAGTTATTTCCCCAATTGGAACAGGATATGGGGACGAAAAAGAGGTTGCTTATAATTGTAATGCAGATGTTGCTGCTGGTCGAATCGCAGGTGAAATGAAAGCTGAACGAGTGTTGTTCTTGACAGATATTGCAGGTGTTTTGGACAAGCAGAAAACCCTACTCAAAAGATTGAGCACAGATGATGTTCAAAAACTTATAGATGATGGAACTATAACGGGAGGAATGATCCCTAAGGTGACATACGCTACCGATGCAGTTCAATTAGGTGTTAAAGAAGCTTTTATTACAGATGGAAGAGTACCGCATGCACTCTTAAACGACATTTTATCAGGATCAGGAGATCAAGGTGGAACTGTAATCACGTTGGCTTAGAAACGAGGTTCTACTAATTTCGTTACTATATAGTGCGGAAAACGATATTCTTACTAGATAATATATTATACACTTACTCATGAAAGTGCTAGCCTTCATGCTGGTCGGGGAATAATTCCCTTTTGTAAAGATTCTATTTCACGTCGTAGATTCAATTGTGCTCTGCTCTCAAGTGCATCTTTCATCACATCTGTTTTAAATATAGGTTGAGACAAAAATGAGCCTAAAATCAGTGCTCGTTTGTCGCAGTACTCTGTATGCGGGACAAAGTCATACTCTTTTCGAATTAAAGAAGAATAATAGTTGTACGCCTTCTCTTCTTTTCCTAAAACACTCATATCAGCATCTAAAAATAGATTCAAAAAGAATGGATTTTCTCCATCTTCATTTAATTTCGACACGGTATGACTTTTAGTGGCAAGGATAAAACGTATGACTTGATCATATCCATTCCATTTTGGAGCATTTTTTTCCACCGAATCGTTATGATTCTCATCACCATGGCAACTTTTCGTGGTCTCTAGAATATAAGAATCTGTAAACAAATCTCGATAAAACTGTTGAAAGCATTCAATACTATCTTCTTCATTCGTCGATGATTTTGGGTTGTAAATTACATCATGAAAGAATACAGCCATATTTACAATAGACATTTCTTTCTTGGGGACTCTACAACAATACGAGTTGACGCAATTATCAATATACGCAAACATTTCTTCTAAGTGGCAAACAGTATGATAGTATCGATCTTGCGATGAGTACATTCGGATAATCTTTGAAAACCAATGGTTGGATGTCGGAGCCTGAGAAAAATCAACCGATATTGGAACAAGAGAGAAGAACGTATGCGTAATTATTGTTGTTATTGAATCCATCCATCTCTTGTGTAAAAGTGACAAGCGTTTCGATGGAGTTCCATTTGGATGCTCTATGAACGATTCCATTGTAAGGATTGATGTATTATGACTCTGAGGAAAGACAAAGGAAGTATTTGAAATCATCCAGGATTCCTGAAGTAGCAGCGACTTATTGTCCAGCATTTTGTTATGTTAAAGGCATTGATTTAAGGCTCAAGTATGTATTACTACAAATCACATCTGAACGGGGTTTTCCGATTCCCAAGTAGAAGTACATAGCGTACTCTACAGCAGTGGAGAAAACGCGCATTTAGAAAAAATTTAAAATTTTTTAATTGGCTGGTTACGGAAACTCCGATTTGTTCCATGGAATATTTTGTTCCATGGAACAATTCTAGTCGTTACGTATTCGTTTTTTTTTTGCGACACGGGACTCAGCAATGACAAAATTTTGCTA
>Ga0169931_10004931_pt1 | contig 20554 bp, 15 predicted proteins | sample Kivu_15m_20L_FD_129675 | JGI IMG/M metagenome (GOLD analysis project Ga0169931, IMG submission 129675) | Freshwater microbial communities from Lake Kivu, Western Province, Rwanda to study Microbial Dark Matter (Phase II) - Kivu_15m_20L... | ecosystem: Environmental > Aquatic > Freshwater > Lake... | reverse complement strand
CTTTCTGGTATTTACAATGCGGTGGCCCCGATGCATTCAATCCGGGAGGATTTTTATAAACACTGCTTCCTAAAAATGAATACGCCTTTGCCTGAATTTTCATCGGGGACTGCCAAAACCAATCGCATTGTAATTTCTGACAAAATTATAAGCACCGGTTTTGAATTTAGATATCCTGATCCCTGCAAATTTCCGGTTTAATGGCGCTTATTTTTTCAGTCGCTTAAACACGTAGCCGCTTTTCACGGCTCCCCACACCTGTTTTCCTTCGGCATCGTATCCACGGTCCCAACTAATCATTTTTTTTCTGTCGATGACCACTTCCGAGCTGGCATAAGACGCTCCGCGAAGGTCGCTTGGGCAGGTTTTTGCACCAGTGGAACCTGAAAACTCATATTTGGAAATTGCTTTCAAAAAAACGGAGCAGCCTTCGCGCAAGCTTAGTGAATCGGGATTCAGATTGGCCAGTAATTCGGGTTTCCCGGCAAATCGCAGGGGATTATTCAATGTATAAACTGCACTTTCGAACTCCCGATCCGAAAAGCGGCTCAACCGATAAACTCTTTGCCGATAAGGCTTATCAAGATTGGAAGCCATTGCCTGCTCCACGTACATCCAGATACCATCGGTGCGGTGACTCCAAATCGGAATAATTTTTAAACTAATGGAGTAAAAAGCACTGTCCGACTCTGCTTGTTCTGCGCTTGAAAAACTGCCTTGCATGAGTTTGGCCAGTCTTTGCAAATCATTATCGGTTTGAGCCTCCAGTCTGGTTAACCCAAAAGCCAGCAAAAGAAATAAAAGCCTAATCTTCTTCACGTTGATGGAATATTTATGTAAAGGTAACAATCCGTTTTTGAATGAAGTCCATCGAATATAGGATAAACACCTCTATGCATAAATGTTTGAAAAAAACTCATGTATTCGAAACGGAATGGAGTCAGACGGCGTAAATTAGCTTGGAGAAATGAAGGTCATCTGGCTACATATAAAAGATTGGTTAAAAGCTCTTTTCTGGGCATTTCTGGCTGTCTGGATCATCAGAACCTTCCTGCTGCAAGGGGCATTTATTCCTTCCCAGAGTATGGAAAAAACCTTGCTTTCGGGTGATTTTATTTTCATTTCCAAATGGCAATATGGTGCACGCACGCCTATGACTTTGCTTTCGATGCCCTTTATGCATCAGCAAATGCCGTTTTCAAATTCAACTCCCTCTTACTCTGATTTGATTCAATTGCCTTATTTAAGACTTCCAGGATTTTCAGCTATCAAAAGAGAAGACGTGATTGTTTTCAATTACCCCATGGAAGGAGAAAGACCAGTAGATAAGCGCACTTACTATGTAAAGCGATGCATTGGATTGCCAGGCGATACCCTGGAAATTTTCGCAAAACAGGTGATTATTAACAGCGATACGCTTGTTTCCAGGCCCGAATATCAATTTGTGAGAAAAATTAAAGCCAGAAGTTTGCTCTCGCAAGAATGGCTTGATTCTTTAGGTGTTACCGAAGGAGGACTTGTTTCCAACATGCTGGATTACGAATTTCCACTCACCGATTCCCTGACCAGAATAATAGCCGCTCATGCGGATGTTTATTCGGTAATGATGAGGCTAGACAAGCGGGAAGAATTTCATGCCTATATTTTTCCACATTCGAGAAAACACACATTTAATAATGATTTCTGGGGGCCGGTAATTGTTCCTGCAGCAGGAATGTCCGTTCCACTGAACGATAGTACTATTCTATTTTATGAAAGAATTATCAGGGATTATGAAGAACATGATTTGAAATTCGCCGGTGGCCAATTTTTCATTGATGGAGTATTATCAGAAAGTTATACGTTCAAATATGATTATTACTTCGGGATGGGCGACAACAGGGATTTTTCTGCTGACTCAAGAAGCTGGGGATTTATTCCTGAAAATCATATCATCGGCAAAGCCTTGTTGGTTTTCTTTTCGGTCAATTCTATTTCCAATCAGCATTCAGGTGTACGATGGAACCGATTATTCAAACTGATTCGATGATACACGCTGGTTTAATTAGTTCGTCCTACACGCCTCCGCTTACCCATTTGTACCTGATCAATCATTATCCGGATACGCGAGTTGAAATGCATGAAAATTATCAAAAGCAAAGTTTTCGCAACCGTATGTATTTAATCAGCTCAAGCGGTTTGCAATTACTCACCGTTCCGATTGTTCACAAGCAAAATCAATTACTAAGCGATGTCAAAATTTCCTACAGCGAACCCTGGCAACGCAATCACATCAGAACCATTCGCACCTGTTACAGCAATGCGCCTTACTATATTTATTATTTTGATCAAATTGAAAACACAATTACCTCGAGTTTTAAATATTTATATGAATTAAACAATCAATTATTACACACCATTTGCAAATTATTGAATATTCAAGGTCCTTCAAATACAGAAACCTGGGGAAAGGTGCAAACCCATCAACTGGACTTCAGAGATAAAATAATAACAGAAAAAGAGACCAAGTTGATTACGCCTGCATATCCGGCCTTATTTCCATTTGATCCAAGCACCATCGGAAAAATTAGCAGCTTGGATTTGTTGTTTAATTTGGGTCCGGATGGAGAATCATTTTTAAGTGCAAGCAAGCTAGTTGACAGCACTGAATACACATTAATATAACTCGGGTTAACTAAAGTACTTGAATGTGCATGTATACTGCAAACTTGCTTTAAAGGAATAAAATATATACAGTTTAAATTTATTACGCTTCTTGCTGCGTAACCGCTTAAATTAAATCAATTCCTTACACAGGTTATTTTTTTTCAATATCCGTCATATTGTATGCTGTTGTTGTTCGTTAATTAATGTATCGTAATTTATGCAATGAACAACGGTGCTTTCAGTCCGGTTTTTGCAGGTCTTCAGAGAGACCTGAACCGCTCCCTTTCGGGGGAACGACTGGAAGTTTCTTTTTGCAAGCCTGCCGGTGATATTTTGCAAATTAGATTGACGGGGCAATTAAGTGATCGCTCTGCTATTCGATTTTGTGAGTTTTTTGAACAAATGGCAGCTTACAGAAACTCAGAAGATTTTGAGAAAATAATTCTTGATTCAACAGGAATACAAGAATTTTCTGCAGGACCTGCAGAGTTAATTATCGATAAAGTAAAAAGCATTGCCTTCAGAGAAATATTCACCGAGATTGGCTTGGTTCTAAATCACTGGTGGATGCGAACCAAGGCCCGAATTAATCTGGCCACCGGCAGCAAAACCAAAACAATGATTTACAGTTCTTCAGGTCATGCCTTAAAGGAGATGGGAAGAGAAGGATTGAAAAATCAGGACCTCCAATTTCAGGATAAAATCAAACTGGATTCTGTTCACCATTATTTATCTGAAGAGGAATCTATTTCAGATCCCGTTTGGAGATATGATGACGATGAAGATGATTTTTACTGCGAGTTTTTTATCATTCGAAGCAATATATTAATCGGTGAAATTGGTGGAACAATTAATTCCTATCATGCTAATGTTATTTTTAATATTAAACAGGAGGTTGCCTCACAAATAATATCAGAGGAAAAATACTTTATTCTTGACCTGCGAGGCGTAAAATATTTTAGTAAAGACGCGAGACAGTTCTTTGTAAATAAAGAAATTAATTTTCTAAATAAATTTAATTCATGCTATTTCATTTTAAATAGCGCGCTGCGCTCAATTTATAAAACATATCAGCTATTTCAGCCGGAAACAATTGTAAATATACTTGAAGCACCAGGAATTGCCGAAGCTCTTGATCGAATTAGTAATTCTGAGAAGAATCATAAAAGCTCATTAGAACTGATAAAACAAGAAATAAATGGCAATGAAAATGAAAAAATAAAAGTACTGGCTGGATATATTCATGGTTACCATACCAATGATGAAGCATTCAATCAATTAAACTTAGATCCGGAAGATCCATTTAACATCCTTTTTGATGGTATAAGACATCTGAAAAAAGAAATGGAAGACGCTGTTAATACAGCTGTTTCAAATAATATTCAGCTTGAAAATAAAGTTGGAGAGCGCACCGAAGAAATTAGTAACAAGGAAGCAAATCTGCGGTCAATTCTGGACAATACAGATGATGAAATTTTCATGCTAAATAATGCGTATGAATTAATTGAATTCAACACTAATTTTGAGAATAATTTTTATGCCCGCTATGGGGTGTTTGTAGAAAAGGGACGAACCATATTCTCGATGCTTCCACCCGAATATTCTGACCTGACAGAAAAACTTAAAGAACGCATAGACAAAGCCTTGCAGGGAATTCAAAGAACCTATTACGACACAATCAACATTGGTTATTATAAATCCATTTCAGAATTAAAATTATTTCCCATAAGGAGTAGTACCCGGCAAATTACCGGAGTATCTGTGTTTGTTAGAGATTGTACGGAGCAAAGGCGATCTGAAGACATCATTCACCAAAATCAGTTATTGCTCTCCTCCATCAACAGAAATATCAAAGAAGGTTTGTATAGAAGCACTCCTGCCAGGGGGATGATTTATGTGAATCAGGCCTTTGTTGAAATGTTTGGTTTTGCATCCGAAAAAGAGGCTTTAAAAACTCCTTCGGCCATGTTGTATGATGATGCAGACCGAAGAAGTGAATTGGTCAAAATCATTGAAAATGAGGGTTCCTTTAATAATGAAGAAGTAAGATTCAGAAAAAAGGACGGCGCTCCTTTTTGGGGTTTGCTTTCATCGATGCGTTCAATTGATTCGGACGGAAATGTATATTATGATGGTGCCATTCGCGATATTTCACACATAAAAGAATACGAAAGAGAAATTATTCATTCAAAAGAAATTGCTGAAAATGCAACCCGTGCAAAGTCCGACTTTCTGGCCACAATGAGTCATGAAATTCGCACGCCGATGAACGGTGTTATTGGTATGACAAGTTTGCTGGCAGATACAGAATTAACTCCACAGCAAAGAGATTTTGTTGAAACTATTAAGGTATCGGGCGACCACCTGCTGAATATTATTAATGACATTCTCGATTTCAGTAAAATCGAAGCCGGGCATCTGGAACTTGAAGAAAGTGTTTTTGATCTGAATACCTGTATCGAAGAAGTCATGAATTTATTTTCGGGAAGGGCTTATGAAAAAAACCTTGAATTATTTTATAGGGTTACCAATAGCGAGGTTCTTCAGTTAAAAGGCGATGTAACCAGGCTTAGACAGGTGATTGTGAATTTAATTGGTAATGCAATTAAATTCACTGAACAAGGAGAAGTGGTAATTGATGTGGAAATTATCGAAAGAAAATCAGGAAAAATAAAAATCTGCATTCATGTTATTGATACAGGAATTGGCATCCCGAAAGAAAAAATAGATAGATTATTCAAACCTTTTTCACAGGTGGATAATTCTACAACACGCAAATATGGAGGAACCGGACTTGGCCTGGCTATTTCGCAAAGGTTAATTGAATTGATGGGAGGTCATCTTCAGGTTGATAGTAATTCAGAAACAGGCACACGTTTTTATTTCCAGCTGGAAATGGCGGAGGAGAAACTGGAAGAAAATAAATTTCAGGGCCTAGATGTGCTCAAAAATAAAAGCATCATTATTGTTGATGATAACCGGACTAACCGGATGATCCTGGAGCAGCTGTTTCTGACCAACGGCATGAAAGTAGAGTCCTTTGATTCTCCCAGAATAGCACTTAGTTTGCTTAACCAAGGCAAAGACTTTGACCTAGGACTGATTGATATGAAAATGCCGGAAATGGATGGAATTGAGTTTGCAAAGGAATTGCAAAAAACAAATTCAAACCATGCCCTTCCTTTGATTTTGTATTCATCTATTGGTCACATGCTTTCAAGGACAGATATAAATAAATACTTTAAAGCGCATGTAAATAAACCTATCAGACATGATTTATTGCTTAAAAAGATGTCTGAAATTCTATCCAATCGTCAAGCAACAGAGTCCAAAGAAATTTCGGTATTAAATGATAAGAAATTACTGGCTGAAAAATATCCACTTTCCATTTTGCTGGCCGAAGACAATCTGATCAATCAGAAATTGGCGGAACAGGTTCTGTCGGTTTATGGTTATTCCGTTTCAATTGCAAACAATGGAAAAGAGGCGCTTGAAATGATTCAGGAAAAACAGTATGATTTAATTTTTATGGATGTCATGATGCCTGAAATGGATGGCTTGGAAGCAACCAGAGAAATCAGGAAACTAAAAAACATGATTCAGCCGGTAATCGTTGCCATGACGGCCAATGCACTTAAAGGTGACCGGGAAAAATGCATTGAATCTGGCATGAACGATTACATGAGCAAACCCGTGGATCAGGATCGAATCAGAAAATTATTGGAGCATTATGGCGAAATCACATTTAAGAAATCGTGACAGGAATTAAGCTACGTAATCGCTCAAATATAAGTACTTAGGTGTTAAAACGCCAGACTTTGCAATAGTAGCCTGCTCAATCATTCTGCTTTTTTCTTTTTTCAGCAATTCACCCATTACGTGTCTTAAAAGTTGATCACCAAAGGCCAAAGAGGCATCTACCGGAAGTTCGCAGGGCAGATTACTTACAGCCATAATGTCTATTGTATCAGTCTGGTATGGCTCTTCAATACTTTCTGAGTACGGATGATATCCAAAAACCGGATTTTCAATGCTGGTGTCTTTCATAGTTGCAGGAACAGATCCATTGATATCGCAACTAATATCTGCAATTACTTGAATGCGAAAATCTCTTGATTTCATGTCCTCTTTAGAGAAAAATCTTGGAATTCTCTCGTTCCAGAAGACTGCATTCATCATTAAATCGCATTTTGATGTATACGGTAGGAAAGTAGATTCATAAGATTCCGGATTTCTGTAAAAATCAGCTTTGTCCCATTCGCGACCATCCTTGTGTGCATAATAATCTTCAGAAACCAAATGGGCATAAACCGGTTTATTAAACTTATCATTAAGAAATTCATCCGGTGTAACTTCCGTAATTCCTACTTTTTTCAAAACTTCTAAACATCCGTGTGCAACACGACCATTGCCGGTTAAAACAATTTTGAATGGGCGCCAGTCGATGGATTTATACTGATTAGTCATTTCCTTATAATTGGCACACTTCCAGGCCGGAGTTAAATGATAGTGACCAGTTTTTTTACCCCAAGCAACAAAACCTTCATGGGCCCCCACGATTCCCGCGAAGCGTCCAAAACCCGCTACCCGGGAACCATTTTCCCAAACCAGTGTCTCATAATCGACCAGGGTGATGTTCTTGGCGAGAATCGTCCTCAACAAATTGCGATTGTAAGGCTGCTTCTTAATCGTATGTGAGAAAAAGAAATACGTTTTACCTGGAACAAGCTCATCTACAGGTACTTCCTTGACCCCAAAGAGGATATCGCAAATACTTAAATCCTCAGAAAGTTCAATGCCCAATTCTGCATATTGCTGGTCTGTAAAACACCGGTGTTCTGAGGGTTGCACAAGCACACGGGTGCCTGGAAAATGTTCAATAATTTCGAGGCATTGTTCGGGAGAAAATGCCACACGTTTGTCGTAAGGTTTTTTCCCCTCACGAATTAATCCTATAACTGCCATGTGGCAAATGTAGTAAAACCAAGCTTTCCGATAAATTACAAGCGAACAGCACTCAAATTATTTTCGTACCTTTGTACCAGTTCTTTGGGGTCGTTTCTGGTTTTGACAGCATGTGCAATAGAGAAGTAAGCATGCCGGGTGTTGTGAGGTTAACCCGTTAAAACAATCCACAAGCCAATAACTGGCGAAAACAACTACGCACTGGCTGCTTAATCCGATAGGATTACGCCCGTTTACAATATTGTAAACTCCAGTTGTCTCCCGGGGGAGTTTTCTCAAGTCGCTCCCGACGAGGCATCGTAAAGTTTGAGATAGGTTTGACAGTGTCCCGATGTCAAACCGAAATTAATCGGGAATAAGATGGTAACAGGTGTGTCCGACTCCGGTTGCCGTCCGACAATCAATGACGGAATAAGCATGTAGAAAGCTTGTCAATTCCTTGTTTGGACGCGGGTTCGAGTCCCGCCGACTCCACAAAACAGTTTTGAGCAAGAGTACAGAGCATTCAGCGAAGTACTCTTGCTCAAACTCTTGCTCAGCTACCCTCTTCACTCTTGCTCAAACTCTTGCTCAGCTGCCCTTTTCACTCTTGCTCAAACTCTTGCTCAGCTACCCTTTTCATTCTAGCTCAAACTCTTCATCAGTTATGTTCGATTTTGAAAAACTTACCGTCTAGTTAAAAGCTAAAGAATTCAACAAAAACAGACCAAACCAAGTCAATAGATCAGTAAATATTTCCGGATTTTATCCGACAACCCAAATAATTTGTTCTTTACTTTTTTGATGCTTTTATGGTTCGAACAATTTCATTCTTTACATTTGAATTAAATACACAAACATTTACAAATGAAAAAACTATTACTTCAGGCAGCTGCTTTATTCATTTCTGCTTCTAGCTTTGGTCAAATCGGCGCAACCGCGCCAGATTTCGATGTTACAGACATCAACGGAAACCAAATTAAACTTTATCAGGACATTCTTGATCAGGGTCTGATTGCGATTGTAGACGTTTCTGCAACTTGGTGCGGACCATGCTGGGGTTTGCATGAATCTCTTGTTTTAAAACAATTGCACGAAACTTATGGACCAAATGGTTCTAATCAACTCCGTGTTGTGTTTTATGAAGGAGACCCTGATACCGGTCTTGATGCTTTGCAAGGAACAGGCGGGTCAACACAAGGAGACTGGGTTACAGGTACCCCTTTCCCTGTTGTAAACGAATCCCCTCTTTCATTGAATCTTAACATTTGGGCGCCTCAAGGTTTCCCTACTGTTAACGTTATTCGCCCTTCTGATAAGCAAATTGTTGCTGATCCATGGAATATTTACACTCTTGAAGGTCAGGTTACTGCTATTCAAAATGCTACTGGGATTGATTTATGGGACGGCGGTGTTGGAGTTGAAAAAATTTCTTCTGAAGCTTCTTTTACCTCTTTCCCTAATCCTGCAAATCAGGAATTGAACTTCAAAACCGAAGCGTTCAAAAGCGATTTCTATGTTGAGATCTACAATCTTCAGGGACAGCTTATGAAATCAGAACTAGTTTCTGTTGCTTCACCTAAAATAGCTACCATCGAACTTTCTTCTGGAAAATACATGGTACGTGCATTTAACAATGAGCACTCTTTCACTAAAATGGTGTCTGTTTCTCACTAAGCATGATGTAATTAAAAAAAGCCCCGGTTTCGGGGCTTTTTTTTTACCTGAAAAATCAACTTCCATCAAGTGTACATTAACCTCCACACCCACCGCAAGCCACAGATCTCGAATGAGCTGTGTATTCGAAATGCATACACAGCATCAACTTCCAGACTTACTCATTTAAGCTATTATACATGTGTAGGTGTGCACCCCTGGCTGGGGAACGATGAAAGACACAATAGCTACGAAAATATTCGTGAAGCGCTTGATTTGCCAAATGTTATTGCCATAGGTGAATGTGGACTCGATCGAAACCGGGGTCCGGCTTTATCTACCCAAATGCTGCACCTCGAACAACAGCTTGAATTGGCCGAAAAATTAGCAAAACCGGTCATCTTTCATATTGTGCGGGCATACACTGATTTGGTCCCCTTAACAAAAAAATATAGTTTCACAGGTATCGTTCATGGATTCAATGGTAACATTTACGAAGCGCAAACATTAGTTAAGCATGGCATTCGAATTTCTCTTGGCCACAGAATGCTTTGGGAAAGAAGGTTTTCCCCCATTTTGAAGTGGATTCCTACTGATTTTCTTTACCTTGAAACAGATAATTTCCCAATAAGCATTAAAACATGCTACGAATATGCCATGCTTGTTCGTGGTGAAGAACTTTTTCAACTACAAAGAAACATCGTTCGTAATTTCGAAAGAGATTTTTCATTAGTCTTGCCGACATGAAAAAAGTACCATCCTGGATGGGGCGCTCAGAATTATTGATGGGCGAAGAACCAATTGAAAAATTAATGAATAGCCATGTTTTGGTGGCTGGCTTAGGTGGTGTTGGCGGCATAGCTGCCGAAATGCTTGCTCGTGCAGGAATTGGTAAAATATCACTTGTAGATGCAGACATCGTTGAAGAAACCAACAGAAACAGGCAGGCTGCCGCCTTGATTTCTACCAACGGACGGCTGAAAACAGAAATCATGGCCGAAAGAATTCGGGACATCAATCCCGATGTTGAAGTGGAGATACATTCTATTTTTTTAAGAGAAAAAATAACCGATGGATTGCTCGATGCAAACCACTTTGATTATGCATTGGATTGCATCGATACACTTTCACCGAAAGTGTTTTATTTAAGGGCTTGCGTGCTTAGGGGGATTCCGGTAGTCAGCTCCATGGGGGCCGGCGGTAAAATAGATCCTACACAGATTCAGGTTGATGATTTGTTTCAAACAAAGCATTGCAACCTTGCCAAATACGTTCGTAAACGGATGAGAACCCTTGGCATTCGCAAGGGAATTAAAGTAGTTTATTCGCCTGAATTTGCTGATCCAAACAGAATCATTCTCGCTCCTGAGGACAATCCTAAGAAAAGCATCATCGGGACTATTTCCTACATGCCGGCTGTTTTTGGCTGTGCCGTGGCTTCTGTAGCTATTCGCGATTTGGCTGGATTGGAAGTGTACAGCCCTGAAATCCCAAAGAAAAAGAAATAACTATTCGGATACTCTTGGTGTTGAACCTGGATGTGGTTTAGGTAATTCTATGGCCTCTTCTTCCCCAATTCCATCAGCCACTGGCGGGATTTGTGAATCATTTTCTTGAACCTGAGAGGAAGACTGACTTTTTTCTGCTGATTCAGGTATACTTCTACTTATTTCATTGAGTTCATCACGAATTTTATTTCCCTCGTGCTGAATTTCGCGCTTTATAGCATCTGAAGCATCTTTGATTTCACGCATACCTCGCCCTAGGCCTCTGGCCATTTCAGGTATTTTTTTCGAACCAAAAAAAATCAAAATAAACAGGAGAATGACGACAATCTCACCGCCACTCACATCAAAGAAAAGAAGCATAAAAAAAAGAGTTCCGCACAAATGTACGGAACTCTTCATTTAAAGAGAATTACTTATTTCAGTCCTTCTTTTCTTGCTCAACTTTAGGTGTGTCCTTAAGAACACGGCGGGTTAAGTCAACCACAACCGGAGAAGCTACAAATAATGAAGTGTATGTACCTACAATAACACCAATAAGCATAGCGAATGAGAAGCCGCGAATAATTTCACCTCCAAAGATGAAAAGGATAATCAGCACTCCCATGGTAGAAAGACCAGTTACTACGGTTCTTGACAATGTGCTATTAAGTGCGTTATTGATTACAGTTGAAAGCTCTTCATTCTTACTCTTATTAAAACCAAGGTACTCACGAATCCTGTCGAAAATTACCACTGTATCGTTAATTGCATAACCAACCACGGTCAAAATAGCTGCGATAAATGCCTGGTCAATATCAAGCGAGAAAGGAAGTATTCCATTAAAAATGGAGAAAATCGAAAGTATGAACAGCACTACATATGCAAGTGCGGCAATGGCACCAACACCATATTGCCATTTGCGGAAACGCAGAAGCAAATAAAGGAACAACACCAGCAAAGAGAAAACAACGGACAACACAGCCGATTCCTTAATGTCATTCGCAACAGTTGGTTCTACTTTACGGGAGAAGAGAATCTCAGGAGCCTTGCCATCGCTGGTGAGTTTAGCAAGTTCGCCAAGAACTTTACCGGCAACAATCGAGTCTGCTGCAGTTGATTCGTCATCAACCATGTAGTCTGTTGTGATTTGCAACTGATTGGACGTTCCATAAACTTTCACATCCGGAGCTTGCTTTAACTCAGCATAGAGAGCTTCACGTGCTTTATCTGATGGAACAGATTCGTCGAAACGAACAACATACGAGCGACCACCTTCAAAGTCAACACCGAAACCAAAGCCTTTAGTCAGCATTGAAACAATACCGGCCGCAATAATAATTAATGATATAATGTAGAAGCGACGACGCTGATTGATGAAATCGAAGTTGCTTCCTTTAAGCACATTGGCAGTCAATGGAATCGAAAACTTCATTTCCTTTCCTCTTGAGGCAAAACCTTCAAAAACAAGGCGAGTGATAAAAATAGCCGAGAAAAGAGAAGTAAGGATACCAATCACAAGTGTGGTAGCAAAGCCCTGAATGGGTCCTGAACCAAATATGTACAGAATAACACCCGTTAATAAGGTGGTTACGTTGGAATCGATAATGGCTGAATAGGCATTCTTGTAACCATCTGCAATAGCCAGCTTGTAGCCTTTGCCAGCAGCTAGTTCCTCACGAATACGCTCATAAATAAGTACGTTCGCATCTACTGACATACCAATGGTAAGCACAATACCGGCGATACCGGGAAGCGTTAACACAGCTCCAAGGGAAGTCATTACTCCCATCAGGAAGAATACGTTTGCTATAAGAGCAATGTCCGCAACAAGCCCACCTGTACTGTAATAAAACGCCATGAAAAGGAATACCAGAAGCAAACCAACAAGCGATGATATCAATCCATCGTTAATGGCTTCCTGACCTAATGAAGGTCCAACCACAGCCTCTTCCACAATTCGTGCAGGGGCATCCATTTTACCTGAATTCAAAATGTTCCCAAGATCTTCCGCTTCTTTAATGCTGAAATTACCTGAGATAGAAGAATTTCCACCGGCAATTTCACCCTGAACAGTCGGGAAACTGTATACATAATCATCCAGCACAATGGCGATACTTTTACCAACATTCTCACCTGTCATGCGCTTCCAAATGCCGGCTCCTTCACCATTCATGGACATGCTCACTTCGGGTTTGTTGTTTAACTGACCAAAGCTCAAACGAGCATCGGTAACAAATTCACCTGTGAGGCGGGGCTTACCGTCGCGTGGAATTTTAATGGCCACCAATTCAAATAAATTCCCGGCCTCGTTGATTCCTTTTACGGACCAAAGAAATTTCAAATCTTTTGGAAACAAGGATTTGATTTCTGACATATTCAAAACTTCACGAACACGTCCTGTATCTTTCGCAAGTGAAAAACCTACAACCGGACCTTCATTAAAGAAGGAACCACCATTTTCTCCCTGTGAAATATTAGGACTTAAAATGGCATAAAGCGGATTTTCTTTAAGAGTTTGCGCTCTGAGCGCATCCTGAGAAGTATCAGTACTTGCAGCGGCAGAATCTGACGCTTTTGCCAGTTTTTGAGCCAGAGTGAGTCCTGTATCCGCGGCAGTAGTATCTTTTACCTCTGATAATGCTGTACTATCGGGTGCAGATGAAGCGGTAGTATCAGGAGCTACAATTCCTGACTTCGCATCATTGATGGCTTTCAGTTTGGTATTAGCTGTTTCGAAATACTGAAAAACATCTTTGTTATTCATGGTTTCCCAAAACTCAAGTTTTGCTGCACCTTGAAGAAGTTTTCTTACACGCTCCGGCTCTTTAACGCCGGGAAGTTCAACAAGAATGCGGTCTGAAACCTCCAATCTCTGAATATTGGGCTGGGTAACGCCAAACTTGTCAATTCTGTTTCTGATAACCGTAAAGGCGTTTTCTACAGACGATTCAACTTTCTGACGAAGTACTTCAATGACCTGATCGTTGGTCATGGTTGAATTAACTACATCCTGCATATCCTTGTTACCAAAATAAGCTGGACTGGAAAGTTTTGCTGTTGGGTCCAATTCAGTCACCGCTGCAAGGAACAGCTTAAGATAATCGTCGCCACCGGAGCGCTGACGTTCAGATGCCAAAGCAATAGCTTTGTTAAAGGTTTCGTCGTTGCTGTAATTGGAAAGTGAACGCAATACATCTGGTACAGCCACTTCGAGGGTAACGTTCATACCCCCCTTGAGGTCGAGACCCAAATTGAGTTCTTTTTCCTTACACTCCCTGTAGGTATACTTTTTAATAAGTACGTTGTAAACTACCTCTCCGGCTATGGAGTCGATATACGCCTTCTCTTTGGCGGGATCGCCTGAGGCATAGGTTTTGGCGTCAGATTCCACACCATTTACGACCCAGGTAAATGATAATTCAAACAGACAAACAATCGCCAGAAGAATTGCGAAAAAGCTTATTGCACCTTTGTTTTGCATCGGATTTACTAAATATGTCTAAAAAATCGGACGGCAAATATAGAATAACCACTTAGAATAAACAATTCACAAATATTATTCGAAACAATCACATAATGTGACGCTTACATATTTTTTCAAAATGAACATCGAGGCTTCAGTGGCTTTATGGCAGCATAAAAAGTCGTTTCAGCTCGAGGTTTTTTGCTTTGAAAAAATCATGCGCTTTGTTTGAAATACTTGAAAAAATAGACTGCTTCCAAATTGTCCACTTTTGATAAGCCTGTGAGAAACAGGTAGCCAAAAAGTTGGAATCAACTCAAATTAATTATTAATTCACATCTTTGTGTTCATTGAACCACAAGTTAGAGAATGAAAAAAATTTGGATTGGCTTTTTGCTGGCATCATCGGCCCTTCGGGCACAACAAACCATCGTCGCATTTGAAAGAAATGACAATCTGGTTGTTATTAATGAATCAGGCCAAGCTTACTCCATGCCTACGGCTGGAGGAATGAATTACATCACGGCCGGAAACATCGATCTGAATCTGGATGGAATCGATGATTTAGTACTTTTTGATCGAACCGGCGACCGAACCATTCCTTTGGTGTGGGAGGATTCCCCGGGTAACGAAGGCTACAGATTTGATTTCTCGTATTGCAACCTCTTGCCTCCGGCAAAACACTTTATGTTGTTCAGGGATTTTAACTGCGATGGAAAAAAAGATGTTTTCGCCTTTAAAAACGGTGGATTTGAGCTTTACAAGAATACCTCCACCCCACAAACGGGACTTTCCTTCAGTTACGAAACATCGGCTGTTTTATCGTTCTACAATCCCGGCACTCTGCCGGTGTATGCCATACCGATTGATGTTCCTGCACTGGAGGACATGGATGGAGACGGAGACCTTGACCTGTTGACATTCGGAATTCTCGGAACCTGTGTCGAATATCATAGAAATTACGCACAAGAAGAATTAAACAGGTGCGATACGCTGATGCTGCGCCTGGAAACAGATAACTGGGGAAATTTCACTGAAAACTTATCTACCAATCAGGTCAACCTCAACGATAGCTGCGATTTATTTGGCGGGAGACTTTCGGCTCCCCTCAGACACGCGGGCTCTGCGCTTGTGGCTTTTGATGCTGATGGCGACAACGATAAGGATTTACTGCTCGGTGATATTTCCTACCGAACCATGATTTTACTGACCAATGGCGGCAATGCTGAACAGGCGATCATTATTTCGCAACAAGTTCCCTGGCCGGCCAATACGAATTTTGTGAATCTTTCTGTTTTTCCGGCCGGTTCCTTTGTGGACATTGATCGCGACGGGAAGCGTGACATGGTGATAAGCGCCAACAACGAAGGCAGCTCAGAAACATTGCGATGTCTTCATTATTATAAAAACACGGCAAGCGATGATGCACCGGTTTTTGAATTCATTAAAAACACCCTGTTTGTCGAAAACATGCCTGATTTCGGCGAAGGAAGCTATCCCGCCTTTTGCGATTATAACCAGGATGGCTTAAAGGATTTGGTGGTTGGGAATTACGGTTATTATCAAAACGATGGATCGTACAAATCGCAATTGACACTTTTTGAAAATACAGGGACAGCAGCGGATCCAGAATTTACGATGATTACCCGCGATTTTGCAGGGCTTGGAAGTCTGGCCGGTAACGGCCTGAATTACGCACCCACCTTTGGTGATTTGGATGGCGATGGCGACGAAGACATGCTGGTGGGAGCTTTGGATGGAAGGATCTTTCATTTTGAAAATATTGCTATTCCGGGCGCAGATGCCAACTACATATTCATTACCGCCGATTTTCAGGGCATCGATATAGGAACCTTTGCAATGCCTCAGTTGGTTGATGTAGATGAAGATGGATTGCTTGATCTTTTAGTTGGCAAAACCAATGGAAGAATCCATTATTTCAGAAATACTGGAAGTATTTTGAACATGCAGCTGAGCGAACAAAGCGCTTTTTTTGGTGGTGTGGAAACTGCCCTGCCGGGCGAACCGAGCGGATTTTCGAGTCCACAGTTTTTCAGAAGATCTGGCATCAGCTACCTCATTTGCGGTAGCCAAAACGGCAGATTCACACTTTACAGCGGAATTAACGGTAACCTGGATGGAACCTTTATTAAGGAAGACACCCTCCTGCTAGGAGGCAGGTACGGCGAAAGAAGCTGCATGGCTTTGGCCGACATAAACTCCGATGGCTATCCCGATGCTATTATTGGCAATTACTCGGGCGGAATCAGTTATTACATGGGCGTTTTCGCCAGTGGAAACCAGCAAGTGTCAACGCAGCCGGGGGCTTTGAAAATTATTCCTAATCCTTCAGAAATCCTCACCATTCACGCTTCCGATGCACTCATAACAAATATTCAGGTGTTTGATATTTCGGGGCGTATCGTATTGAATACGAATACAAGTCCTTCCACTCTTTACAGGGCCGAAACCAGTTTTCTGCCGGCCGGATTATATTTTGTGCAGGTAACCAGCAACCTGGGAATTCAATCGCTTAAGTGGATAAAACAATGAATGCCGGAGAATGGATTGAAAAACTGGGCTTGATTCCTCATCCCGAAGGTGGGGCGTTTAAAGAAGTGTACCGCTCAACCCTGAAAGATGACTTCTTGCTGAGCAATGGCCAAAAGGCAAAACGCAGCCTTTCTACTGCTATTTATTATTTGCTGCGCGAAGGCGAATTTTCGGTGTTTCACCGCATTCAGTCTGATGAAAACTGGCACCATTACGACGGTGGCGATTTACTTATTCATTGTTTACATCCGCTTCGCGGGATGGAAACCATCAGGCTGGGTAAAACCCATCCCGACGCTTTGCCTCAATTTTGCGTAAATGCCGGAATTTGGTTTGCGTCAACACCTGATGAAGGCGCCGGTTTTGTTCTAGCCGGCTGCACCGTTGCTCCGGGCTTCGATTTTGACGATTTCGAAATTGCAAAAAGAGAAGATTTACTTCTTGAATTTCCGCTAAACAGGGAAGAAATTGTCAGTTTGACACTCTGAAAATTTAAGATTTTTTTGGCTTTCGGGAACTTTTTGTGACCGAGAACATTCTACTTTTGCGCAACCCAAAATTTGAATTGATTATTATTATGGAGTTTAGCATGAATGAAAATCAGCGAATGATTGCTGATATGGTTAAGGATTTCGGTGAAAAAAACATCAAACCTTTTATGATGGACTGGGATGAAAGCCAGCATTTTCCCAGAGAAGTATTTGAGAAACTTGGCGAGCTTGGTTTGATGGGCGTTTTAGTTCCAGAAGAATATGGGGGTGCCGGCTTTGGTTACTTCGAATACGTAACTGCAATTACCGAGCTTAGTAAAATTGATCCTTCGATTGGACTTTCTATGGCGGCGCATAATTCATTGTGTACCGGACATATTTTGCAATTTGGAAACGAAGAGCAAAAACGCAAATACCTTCCCAAACTGGCAGGTGGCGAATGGTTGGGCGCCTGGGGCCTGACGGAACCCAATACCGGCTCTGATGCAATGCGCATGAAGTGCACTGCTGTGCCGGATGGCGACTATTGGGTAATCAACGGTACCAAATGCTGGATCACACACGGTATCAGCGGCGATGTTGCTGTTGTTATCGTTAGGACAGGTGAATTGCTTGATTCACATGGCATGACCACCTTTGTTATTGAACGGGGTACCCCCGGATTTAATGCCGGTAAAAAAGAAAACAAATTAGGCATGCGGGCTTCTGAAACGGCCGAAATGATATTTGACAATTGTCGCGTGCACAAAGATCAAATTCTTGGTAAAGTTGGCGATGGTTTTATTCAGGCCATGAAAGTGCTTGATGGCGGCCGAATTTCAATTGCAGCCCTTTCACTCGGCATTGGAAAAGGAGCATATGAAGCTTCTTTAAAATATTCGAAAGAAAGAGAGCAATTTGGCAAGCCCATTTCACATTTTCAAGGCATTGCCTTTAAACTAGCTGACATGAAAACCCGTTACGAAGCAGCTGAATTATTGACCATGAAGTCTGCCGACCTCAAAAATCGCGGCGAAAAAGTAACTACCGAATCGGCCATGGCCAAATTGTATGCTTCTGAAATGTGCGTTTGGGCTTCGAACGAAGCCGTTCAGATTCACGGCGGTTATGGATACACGAAAGATTTCCCTGTCGAAAAATACTATAGAGATTCGAAGCTTTGCACCATCGGAGAAGGCACCTCCGAAATTCAAAAAATTGTAATCGCCAAAAATTTGCTCAGCTAAAAATCGCTGATCTTCGTTTCCCGAATAAAAAGAAAACGGCCGGAAACTCCGGCCGTTTTCTTTCTCTCTCCCTGCATACTAATCCCACATATACTGAACAAGGCTTGATCGCAATTGTTCATGATTTTATAACACTAATAATCAATTGATTAAGCAATCGGGCTACTTAAAAACAATATTTCCGAGCCAAAATCTTACATAAGTAACAAACCAGGCAAGCTTGTAAATACTTGAGAAATCCCCCTGCGTAACACGAGTTGTTAATGCAATGAGGAAATGAAACAAGTTTTACATAGAACGCTCTGCGGCCTGGTTTTGATGACGCATGCAGGGTTCTTATGCGCTCAGTCTGGCGTAATAGCAGGAGACCCAATTGCCTACGGCGAAAGCCTGCCGGGCATCGATTTACTGGCTGAACTCACTGAACAGCATGCAAATCCCAAAAAATATCGTAGCCAGGAAAATCTCGACCTGAACATTGTTGCATCAGCAACACAAATAGACTTATCGAAAGGAATGGAGGTTGAATTTTCGGCACGATCGCAATGGGCCGAAAACTATGTTTGGAAATTCGGTGATGGCAGCACCACCAGCGGATTTCAGCATGTGAAGCATAAGTTTAGCACACCCGGTAAATACGAAGTTAGTCTGTTGGCTACCAACGATAAAGAAGTAGCCCGTCAGGTAATTACCATTCATGTTATTGATGGTAAAGCTCCCTTAGAATTGGAGGAGATGGCTCATTTTTATGTATTTCCGGCCGATAATAAATTGGAAGCTACCTTTGATCTGAAATTGCCCCGCAAGGAGAAACATTTGGTACTTGAAATGAAGGATGTTGCCGGAACGCGGATTTATCAATACGAAATTGGTAAGGTTAGACGAAACCAAAAAGTGCATGTTGATTTACGCAACCTGGAGGCCGGCAAGTACTACGCAGTTATCAAGGGCAAACGCTTCAATATGGTTAGCCGACTGACTGTAGCACGTTAAATTTTTCTGAAATTTTCGTTCACACCGAGGCCGAAAAGGGCATAATCGTATTTCGCAGGATCACTCGCGTCAAACATCCTTAAGTTTTGAGTTAATTCCTCGGCCGCTTTGCGGTCATCTTGCTTTCTGTGCAATAAACCCAGCTTTCGGGCTACACCTCCCGAATGAACATCCAGGGGACAGATTAATTCGTGCATACCAAACAAGTCCCAAATTCCAAAATCAACCCCTCTTCCATCCTTTCGCACCATCCAGCGTAAAAACATATTCAGCCGCTTGGCGGCAGAACCCGCCTCCGGATCGGCTATGTGCCGGCGCACACCAATAAGATCCGGCTCGCTTAAAAACCGGCTTCTGAACGCTGAAATTCCTGCGTACACTCCGGCCACATCGGCCTGAAAGGCCTGTTGAAGACAACCAAATTCAAAATAGATCCTTTGAAGCGCCCGTAAAAAATAAATCAGGTGTTTCTCAGAAAAAGTTCTGTGAACAAAGCCCCGGAACACCTTTAAATCAGCTTCTTTGAAATTTCTGACAAAATCATAAGGCGCATCATCCATGAGGCTCATCATTTTGCGTGCATTTCGAATAAGCGTAACACGCTGCCCCCAGGCAATACTCGCTGCAAGAAAGCCCGAAATGGCAATGTCCTCCTTGTTTTCAAAAAGATGCGGAATGCAAACAGGGTCGTTTTCGATAAAACTTTTACGGTTGTATAGGTCGTACCGATCGTTGAGCAACAAGCTCAGTTCCTCCGGGCTCGGAAAATCAATCAAAATCTTCCTCCCAAGGAAAGTCATCGTTCAGGATGTCCCATGCAGCTTCTTCGGGTGCATTTTTCAAAGCATTTACTGCATCAACAAGTTCATTTTCAACTGCTTCATGAATCTCCATGAGCTGAAAGCTATCCAAATCATCGCGGTGAGCCACAAATAAACGATTGACTCTGGACTTCCAAACCTGCGAAATATGGCTGTCAAGAATTTTACCATCGCCCGCAAGGGCTGAAAGTGCTTCGCATACCAGGGCAATGATGCGGTCTTTGTCTGGTGGCACAACCCAAAAGATGGTCCACGAAGAGCCGAAAACCTCTTT
>Ga0169931_10004930_pt1 | contig 20556 bp, 12 predicted proteins | sample Kivu_15m_20L_FD_129675 | JGI IMG/M metagenome (GOLD analysis project Ga0169931, IMG submission 129675) | Freshwater microbial communities from Lake Kivu, Western Province, Rwanda to study Microbial Dark Matter (Phase II) - Kivu_15m_20L... | ecosystem: Environmental > Aquatic > Freshwater > Lake... | reverse complement strand
TTGGATCAGCCGTTCGGAGAGGAGCGCGGTGTTGCTGGTTCCATCGCGCAGAAAGCCGCTGCCCACTCTGCCGTTTTGGTGCCAAGCGACCGTTGCGCTGGGATGAACCAGCGAAATCGCTCCGTTGAACCTGCCGCGAACTGGGCGCTCGCCGTTGTAGCCATTTGCCCAACTCGGCCAACCCGCATTGGCCGTGTAGTTGCTCGACGCGGGGTTGGCCGTTCCCATGACCAAGTTGTCGTGCCGAGCCACATCGGAGGGGCAAAGAAAGACGGGGACAGGCGTCGCCGCGGCGGCCGCATTGGGATGGATTGATTCGATCAGTGCCGAGCTAGGGTTGTAGCCGCCGGTGCCCGAAACATTGCTCGACATGTTGATGCGAAAATTGATCGAATCAAACAAGTTTTGCTGCTCAACCTGCGGAAGGATCCGAGCCATCCAGCTGTAATATCCCTCGGAGATCACGCCCGATTGGGCTCGACCAGGACCGACTTGATTAACCGGAAACGATCGGTGCGCGCTTTCGAAGTTGAGAATGGCCAGCCCGAGTTGCCGCTGGTTGTTCAGGCACTGCGTACGGCGTGCGGCTTCGCGCACCGATTGCACGGCTGGCAAGAGCATCCCGACAAGAATTCCGATGATCGCGATCACGACCAGCAGTTCGATCAGCGTGAAGGCGGACCGCAATTCCGCGTTAGGTTGTTTCTGTTTCATCTGGCTTCTACCTTTGGCTGAGGCGACTCCCGGACCAAAACTCTGGCCGAGTTCGACGCATGTACACGAAAATTAAGCCTTGATTCCCCAATCAAGAGCGAGAAAAAAATCCGCGGCTGGCCCCCAAGACGTTCCACTGGAACGAGTGTCAGACCGCCAGACGAACAGAGTCGAAAGGTCAACCGCGGACCTTTTTCCAGGCTCTCAAGCAGGCCCCGTGTGAATAGCCGAGAAGCTGTCTCGGCCATCGCATCGGGCGCGTCCAGCCGAGAGCAAGCCCGGTGGAGAGTGTTTGGTTTGGCAGCCGCGCTCACGGAATTTCCCTGCTGGAAGACAGAGATAAGTTCAGGAGCGGAAGACGGGTGACTGCCCGGAAGAGACTGCAAGTCCAACCAGCAATTCCCTCGCTGGATTGATCTAGCGTTGGCCCGACTCGATTGGCTTGAGTTTGATTGTCGAGAAACAAGCGGTCTGAAATTCCAGCTTGCTCGCAAACTCTTTCAAGAAGAGCCGGTTCAATGGGCAGAGGTCAAGAAAGCGGCGGACCGCGGGCCGAATAACTGCTGTGAACAAGCTGTGTGAATACCTCTCGTGAGGCTAGGTCCTGCCGACAGACAGGGTTCGAAATTTCGAAATCCGAAGGAGCAGGCTCGGCCAAGGCAAGTGAAAAATGGGAGCAGATCGAGCAATGGCGGTGGGAGGCAAAACCAGAGCGAAGACTTGCTTCGCCAGACCGGTTAGATCCGCCAGCTTCTGCTTCGGTGAATGCGGGGGTGGCCTGCTCTAATAAACAGACTAATTCTGAGTTTTCGGGGTGATGGTCATGGTCCGAATCACCATGAGCGTGAGCGGCCGTCGGGTGGTGCTCGATGAGGCAATGGCTGATTGGACAGATAGCCGCGCAGGGCGGAAGCCCAGCAGTTAGCAAAAGGTGTAGCCATGCCGACCCCGGCGCGAGCAAAATCGCGAGCAAAATGGCGAGCGGCCATTTTTGAGAGGTAAATCGCGATTGAAAGAAAAGGTGCATGGACTTGCTAAGCGTCAGCGAAATGGGTCCAGAGGTCTGACAAGGGAATTGTAGTTATCAGGTCTGTACGTGTCAAAGGAGTGATTGGTTCTCATTTGGTAATCCCCGGAACATCAAACAGAAATCGTTCAAGCAAGCTATTTTCAAACGTTCTCTTGTCTAATCTCCTTGACCGAGGGCACCAGACAATCAATCATGAGATCGCAGGCCTAATTCATTGCTGGACATAGGCTTACGCCTCTCCTTACCTCTACGGTCTCCCTCCCATGACACCCCGGCGGAACATTCCGTTCCTCAACTCGCGCTGGACAGCCGTTTGGCTTGTCTGGCTGCAACTGGGTATGATCGGTTTCGGGCATCCGCTTCATCAATGGATGCATGAGTCGGCCCATGCTGCTGCTCGTGATGCTCACTCCGGAAACGGGTCTTGTGGGGGTTGTCTTGCGGAGAAGGCAGTCAACTGCGCTGCTGCTTCGCTCTCGGATTGTTGCAGTTCGGCTTGTGAAACAAGCTGCAGCGATCACTCTGAAAACAGATCCGGCATCCATGAGCGTGGAACTGGACTGACTTCGCCAGCCCCGCATCGTTGCTGGTCGTGGGACTGTGCTTTTTTCCGCGGCATGCATCAACCGCTGACGTTGGCTCAGCCAGCATCTTTGGTCGGGCTCGACCTTCCTTCTTTTGAATTCTTGCTCCCCTCCGATCTCGCTGCGGAAATTGGTGAGCACTTCTCTCTGCGGGCTCGCGGCCCGCCACAGGCTTAGGCTTACCGGGCTCTCGCAGCCCCTCTGTCCTCAGCGACTGGTCCCTGCCAGTTCGCGTTGCCAACCCGATTTGCCCTCGCGCCCAAACTTGGCCAAGGCAACTCCATCAACCGCCTGACAATCGTCGGCATCTCCCTGCCGACACACCAACTGCATCGCACTTGGCAACCCGTTTGCTCGCTGCAGTTTCCGCTTCGGAAGTCCAAGCCTTGTCAGTCGCCGGTTGCGGTTTCAAACAGCCAACTCCGAAGAAAACTTTCTCCGCGCGAGTTCTTCCATGACCGGATCCAAACAGAAATTGAGAACCGTTTGGCGCAGTCTGCTGGCCGCGGGCAACCACGACTTTTGTCCGAGCCTGAATCGCTATTTTTACTGGCTCAAACAACCGATCGGGTGGTTTGTGATTGCGGCCGTCGCTTCCCTGCTGGTTGCGATCATGCTCGGTCCACAAGGCTGGGTTTTATTCGCGGGGATTGTCAGCGTAACGCTGCTCGGTGTGCTGTGGCCAGCCTTGGCGATGCGCGGATTAAGCGCGGAGCTGAGCTTTGACCGGCGAAGAGTAACCGAGCAGCAAGTCGTGCGGGTCAAGTTGCGGGTCTCCAATCGCTGGCCGCTGCCGATTTGGGGGCTGAGCTTGGACCGCGGATTCTCCAGCGACTGCGATCGGGCGGGACGCCCGGTGATCGCATTGGGCTGTGTGCGTCCCTGGAGCACGGCTGAATTTGAGTGGGAACACACGCCGGGAACACGTGGCGTTCTGCCGGTGGCCCAGCCGATACTGAGCAACGGTTTTCCATTTGGCATCTGGCAAGCTGAACGCGTGGTGCAGGTTCCCGTGAAGCTCTTAGTCTGGCCGCGCACGTTTACGCTCGACGGAATTCCGGAAATTTCAGGTAACCGGTTTGCGGTGACCGGAATGCTGCAGCCCAAGTCCGGACATGACGGCGAGTTCATCGGCATTCGCCCTTACCGACAAGGCGACTCTTTGCGACACATTCACTGGGCACAAACGGCTCGGCAGGACGAGTTAATTGTTTGCGAACGGCAAACACACTGTCGCCGAAGCGTGCGGATTGAACTGGACCCCGCGATGATTGCCGGGGAGTCGGCAGCGAGCTGGGAGACGTCTCGCGAGTGGTTGTTTCGAGTTTCCGCGAGCCTTTGCAAAGCGTTTCACTCGCACCGCTTTCAGATTGCCTGTCAACTCGGTGACGAACTGATTGAACTTCCAGAGAGCGCGCTCGACATCAAGCCGATCTTGGACCGGATGGCGATGTGGAAGTCCCAAGCCGCGGAGATGGTAGCGAGCGGGAGCTTGGCAAGCACTCACGCTGCGGCCGAACAGGTCGAGAAGGCCGATCGGGATTCGAATGCTGGGAGTGGCTCTGGAAAGTCGAAACTGGGAGCCTCAAGCTTGCGGCTGCTGGTTGCAACGCCTGAGCAACTCGCGGTCCGGATGGCCCAAAGCGGCGGCTTGACTGACGAGCGAATTGTATTGGTCCAAAATGGCTCCGCCCGCAATGCGGAGCCTGTGGAAGAGAACTGGCTGGTTGGTCTGCACCGCTCTGGGGCGCGTCAACGCGTGTTGCTGAGCGTGTCGGTTGATCAGCTCGCCCAGCATGTTTCCCCGCACTGGATTTCGCTGGGAGAGAATACCCATGCGGCATGAGAACGATCAGTTTGCACTGACTTTGTTCCTCGCGGTTTTGGCAGCCATGGGCACGACCGCACTGCGGCACAACGCGCAGCTCTATCCCCTGCTGGTTTGGATCGACTGGCTGATTCTCGCCGGGCTGTTCGCCGGCTTGCATTGGCTGGATAAGAGACTCTGGGAGCGTCAGCGGCTGTTGCCGCCGGAATCGCGGGCAACGCTGATGCTCGGTCTGCAACCGGCCACGGCTTGGATGATCGCGGCACTGGCGTGCTTGCCGATTGCCGAACAGTTCGCTCAGCGCTGCTTCGGGCTGGGCGACCCCTGGGAGGTCGTTGCCCTCTGCTGTTTGCAGGTCGCCTCTCTAGGAATAGGGTTGGTTGCCCAGACACGTGTCGCCGCCGGGACTTCAGTGCTTTTGAGCAGCTTTCAATTGCTGTTCGTTAGTTTTGCGTTTCCAGCGATGATCATCATGCTGCTGATGGCCATTTACACGCTGACCGTGCTCTGGTGGCTGATGGGAAATTACTGGGGTCGGCTGCAGGCGCAATTGGCGACGCGGACCATCAGCCAGATGCCGGCCCGAGCCAAGGTGCTGCTGCCGGTCGTTTGCGGGTTGAGCTTGCTGCTCCTCTTGGTCAGTCTGGTCGCGCCGCAGCGAGCTCTGGTGGTACTCAATGGTTTCATGCCCACCACCGGTGGAGAGCGCTGGGGTGACGAGTACGCTCAGGGTGGCGTGGGGAATGGAGAAATCTTGACGGGAGCCCGCGATCGTGCCGATACGGTTGGCCCGGTCGACACCAACGTCTACCTTTCGTCACAGCAGCCATGTTTGTACGACATGATCAGCGAGGCCTACGGCAAGCCTTCCAAACACGATGAGCGGCGAATTGATGTTACAGGAGACAATCAAGCAGAGCATCAGCACGAGCGTTTGATGGAGCGAACAGCGAGTCGCGAGTTCAAGCTCCAGCGGCAAGGGCGCTCGCGAAAAGTCGATCTTACAGAGCGAAACTCGACGGCGCTGATCTTTGTCAAAGGCCAAGTTCCACTGCATTTGCGGCTGGAGACTTTTTCCGGATTTGATGGTTTGAATTGGACCAAGCCAGAACGGGAGTCGTTTTCGTCGGCTGAAGTTGGCCAACCTGCGGTTCGTGTTCTGAGTCCCGCCATCCGAGGTGACAAGACTTGGATCGAACTGCAAGGAATTCCTGCCGCGCCTTACTTCCACGGGCTGCGTCAACACGAAGCTCAGATCATCAATCTCGACTCAACCCGAGTTCCTGCGCCCGCCGCGCTGCAAAGCTGGTACGTGCCGCTGGTCGACAAGTTGGATTTCTTTGGCATGAGTGACGACGATGTACTCTTCATGCCCAATCGCGAGCGGATTCCTGTGTTGACCACGTTTTCGCTGCTCAGTCAGCAGGTCAATGCCTGGGAATTAGGCCGAGCGGACCGTTTGTCGTCCCTTTCTCAACTGGGGGGGAACTTGCGTTTGCCCGAGGGACGCAATCCGGCTTGGCGGGAGCTGGCCGAGCGCTGGACCGAAGGTTGTTGGACTGATGGGGAGCGAGTTTTGCGGATCGAGTCGCAGCTGCGCCAATCGTTTTCCTATGTTGACCAAGCAGTGGTGCCGGCGGAAGCGACCAGTGCGGTCGATCATTTTCTCGCCAGTGGCAAAGGGCAGGATTATCTGTTTGCAACAACCGCGGCGGTGCTGCTGCGGGAATTGGGAATCCCAGCTCGCTTGGTGACGGGGCTGTACGCCGACCAGCGAAACTACGATGCCAAGTCGCAGCAGACGATTTTCTGGGACGACGATGTGCACACTTGGTTGGAGTTTTCGCTTGATGGCGCGAATTGGTTGCCGCTGGAGCCAACTCCGAGTTTTGGTCTGCCTCCGCGAGAGTTGACTTTGTGGCAATGGGCTCAATTGGCCTTCTGGAAATCAGTCGCTTGGAGTTGGCGGAATTGGTACTTGCTGGTCAGCAGCGGCTTGCTGGCGGGTTTGCTGTATCGCTTTCGTGGCGAGGTCTTTGACAACTGCGGGCGGCTCAGTTGGCTGGTCGCGCGCTGGTTGCCGGTCGATTGGCAATTGTGGTGGTGCAGTCGCTGGCTTGATTGTCGGCTCTGGCTTTCGGGCTACCGCCGTCCCCAAACGCGCTCCTACCGGCAGTGGTTGCGATCGCTGGAATCTGCGCTGGAGCAGGAGACTCGAGCCGCCTGCGATCGGGTCTTTAATGCGCTGGATGCGATGCGGTACGACGAAAAATGGGAGCCGCATCAAGCCGATCGGGCTGCGATTGCGACCGCCTGTCAGCAGGTTTTCAGGAAGTTTGGTTCTAGTTTCAAGTCTCGAATTCCGACGCCTCAAGTCCCTTAAGCGAGCGAGTGCTTTTTCATGTCATCGACTTCGACCTCGAGTGGTCCGCGAGCGATTCCCTTGCCAGATGTGCTGGCCAAAGTGGAACAATTGCGAAGCAATCTGAATGCAGTGCTCTTGGGAAAAGAGCCGGTGATCGAGTTCGTGCTCGCTTGTCTTCTGGCGCGCGGCCATTTGTTGTTCGACGATTTGCCGGGGCTGGGAAAGACGACCTTGGCCAAAGCGATCGCCAACTCCTTGGGCGGGCGTTTTGGTCGTGTGCAGTGCACGCCGGATCTGCTGCCGAGCGACATCACGGGCTTCAATATCTTCAACCAGAAGAATCGTGAATTTGAATTTGTTCCCGGTCCAGTATTCGCGGACATTTTGCTGGCTGACGAAATTAATCGAACGACCCCACGCACGCAAAGCGCGCTGTTTGAGGCGATGGCAGAGCGGCAAGTGACGATCGATTCCCATTCGCGGAAGTTAAGCGAATCGTTTTTTGTGATTGCCACGCAGAATCCGGTCGAAAGCCATGGGGCTTATCCGCTGCCGGAAGCGCAGCTCGATCGTTTCACTATGAAATTGCAGATTGGCTACCCAGACCGAAATAGTGAGGTTGACATCCTGGGGGCGAACATCGGCTCGCGGAGTTTCGATCCGATTGAGTCCCGGGCAGTGCTGGCTCCGGGCGAGTTGAGCGAGATCCAAAGGCAAATTGCCGGCATCAATGTGGCTCGCAAGGTTCGCGAGTACATGGTCGATGTGGCTCGGGCCATTCGTGCCCACCGCGAGGTGACGCTCGGAGTCAGTCCCCGCGGGCTGATTATCTGGCAAAGCGTTTCACAGGCTTGGGCTTGTCTGCAGGGTCGCGATTTCGTGACGCCTGACGATGTCCGAGCGGTCGCTGAGCCAACACTTGGAGTGCGAATTTTTGGCGAGTTTGATTCCGCTGCCCGGATTATTCAGGCCGGTTTTGATCAGATTGCGATTCCGACTTAGGAGGATTTCCGTGTCAGACTTCTTTGAACGAGCCGCTCGTGATGCGGGGAATCCATCCCGCTTGGGGTACTGCCGCTTGGCAAGTTTGACCACTGCCGCGCTCTACCTGGTCTCCGGTTTACTCTTTGCAGCAGGCTGTTCGGATACGGCTTCGAGACAAGAGCCCCGAGCTCAACTCAGTTCAGAGGTTAAGGAACAAAGCGAAGACCATGAGCATGGGCATCATGATCCAGAGCATAAGCCGAAGAGTTTTCCAGAGGCGGTTGAGCGGCTGCGAGGTTTGCGGCCGGGCTTGGCGGAGCGAGCCTTGCCGGGAAGTGAGGAATGGGAGATCGCGGTCGATATCGTCGACTGGCTGCCGGAACTCGCCGCGGAGTCGGAATTGAATGTGCGTGAATGGAATCGGGTCGAGAGCAATGCCAGCGAGTTGCGGCTGCTACTGCAGGCTCGCGAGAGGGATGCAGCGAGTTGGGATCGATTCGACATCGCACTCGAGAAGTTGAGTGAGTCGGTTGCCGACTATCGAGCCGCCGAGGCGCGATTCATGCGGCCGATGATGGATGCAGAGACCGTGACAGCTCCGGAGGGGGAATAAGATGGATTGGCAGATGCTCTGGGGGGCGACCGTCCTGCGGCTTGGTCAAGTCATCATGCAAGCCGCTCCAACCTTTTTGATCGGAGTCGCCGTTGCGGCCGTGATGCGGCAAATGATGGGCCCGGCAATGGTCCGCGACTGGTTTGGTGGAAAGGGTTGGGGCGCCATCTTTCGAGCTTGGCTGGCGGGTATGCTCTTGCCTGTCTGCGCGTTCGGAACGATTCCGATCATGCGCGAGATGCGCCGCTGCGGCATCAGCGGCGGCAGCATTCTTGCTTTTGGTTTGACGGCGCCCTTGTTTAATCCCGCCTCAGTGCTCTACGGACTGACACTTTCCAGCCCAGTCGTGATTCTGACGTTCACACTTTGTTCGCTGCTGATCGTCACCGTGATAGGAATGAGTTGGGATCGGATGTTTGGCGTCGAGGCGCTGCCGGTGGCGGAACAGTCGCTACCGCAGCCCGGGCTGCGGCGAATCGTGGCCGTGATTCTGAATATCTTTCGCGAGACGTTTGGTCCGAGTCTGGTTTATCTGCTGATTGGAGCCTGCGGCGTTGTCGGTTTGAGTTTACTGCTGCCTCACGCCAGCCTGCAGAGTTCGGCGGAGTCCAGCGACCGCTGGGCGCCGCTGTTCATGATTCTCGTCGCTATCCCAGTGTTCTTGACCCCGATTGGGGCAATCGTGCAGGTCGCTTCGATGTTTGAACATGCCAATAGTGTGGGCGCGGCCTTTGGATTGCTGGTGGTGGGGGCTGGGCTGAATTTGGGAACGCTCGCTTGGCTTGTCGGTCAGTATGGCCTGCGTAAAGTTCTGGTTTGGCTCGCTTTGTTTATTGGCTGCGTGGCGGCGTTGGCTTATGCGGTCGACCGTCCGCTGCTGCCAGTGGGGATCGACTCGGTCGGTCACACGCACGCCTTTGATTCGTTCTGTTACCCATTCGTCGATCGTGAATCGGCCGGCATGCAACGGGTTTTCAGCCAGCTGGAGCGGGATCTGATGCCGCATGAGTTGGTCGGGCTGGTTGGCTTGGCAATTTGCATTCTTGGCGGAATCGGGTTGCGAGGCTTGGACCGTAGCGGCCGCTGTGAGCAGTGGTGTGCTGCCATGCAGGGCGAGCAAAAGCGATTTGATCGCGAAGTACCGCCGCGAGTGCTGGCCGGCGTCAGTTTGCTTGGCCTCTTCGGGTTGAGCTTGGTCGGTTGCTACCTGTATTACCCCGAGCCCAAAGAGGTGCTCAACGAAATTCGAGAGGTCAATATTCGGATCGGTTCAGCTGCCGTATCGGGAGATTGGGACACGATCGACTATTGGATCCCGGTGAACGAGGACTGGGCGCACAAGCTGACGGTTGCCGGTTACCTGCGTTGGCAACCACCGACTCGCTTTCAAGAGATGCAGAAGAAGATTTTTCTGGATAAGCTGGAGCGACTGGAGCATGCGGCAGAGGACCGCGATTCGGAGACGGCACGCCGCCTGGGGCTGGAACTGCAGACAGCGTTTCGGCGTCTGAAAGAATCTTATCTCAAGGAAATCAAAGGGAACCGCTGACGCTTGTGACGGTAAAAGCGATTGAATTTGATTACCCAGTTTGGGTTCGGCCCTATATTTTTGGAGACAATCAAACGGAATCAATGCTAACGGTGAGCTGACTAACTGGAGATTCAGTGAGACTAGAAGAAATGAAACGTAAATCGGGATTCACGCTAATTGAGTTGCTGGTGGTGATTGCCATCATCGGGCTGCTGGTGGGAATGTTGATGCCGGCGGTGCAGTCGGTCCGTGCTGCTGCCCGGCGAACCGAGTGCCTTAATCGGCTGCGGCAAGTCGGTTTGGCGACGATGTCCTTCCATGAAGCGAATCAGGCTTTTCCCCCAGCGAGGTTTTCGGCTCTGCCAGGATCACCTCAAGAGCCGGGAATGGACCCGGTCAGCTATGCTTCTTGGTTTGTCCGCATCATGCCTTACGTCGAGGAAACGAATCTTTACGAGCAGTGGGATTTGAGAAAGACGTTCGAAGACCAGGTTCCCGCCGCGACAAGCACGCCGCTGGGGATTTTTCTCTGCCCCGAGCGTCGCAGTGCGGAGCAGGCGGTGAGTGAGCCCGTGACGATTGCCACGCGGTTGCCATGCGGATGCAATGGGCCGGGTGTGACAATCCCTGGTGGAGCCTTGGGCGACTACGCAGGTAATCTGGGCGACCTCTCTCCGGGAGCGACCGGTTCAGCGAATGACTTTTATCAGCCCGGAAAAGGGACAGGAGTGTTGATTACCAGTCGTGCGGCAGTTGATCAGAGCGGTCAACCGACTCGCTGGATTGATCGGATCACCATGGCCTCCATTTCCGATGGTTCGAGCAACACGGTGTTGGCGGGAGAAGCGCACAAGCCAGTCGACGAAATGCGCCAGCCTCCGATGGACTCGCCGATTTACTCTGGTTTGGAAATTGCCTCCATTTGTCGAATCGGTGGCCCCGGCGTTCCGCTGGTCCGAAACAGATACGATTCCAGCGCCTCGGTGGTTTTTCAGTGGGGCAGTTGGCACGCGCAGACTTCTAACTTTGTCATGGCTGACGGAAGCACGCATTCGGTCAACAACTTTATCAATACGGCGACTTTGGGACGAATCTGCAATCGCAAGGATGGTGAAGTCTTCAATCAGGCAGAGGCCTTTTAGGCACGGCTTCGTCGGGCCGGACCGTTCAATTTCTTTTTTCACCGATCCACCCTGCTGATGCTGAGTGAAGCTCGATGTCGATTCTGCGAAATTTATTTTGTCTGCTGTGTGGTAGTCTGCTGCTGCTTGCTGCAGGTTGCGGAGACGGATTTCCCAAGCGATATCCCGTCAGCGGCAGCGTAAAGTTCGCTGATGGCTCTCCGGTTAAGACCGGCACAATTGAACTCGGCGGGAACGGCAGTCGCTGGACCGCTAGTGGTGAGATTCAGCGCGATGGCAGTTTTTCTTTGACGACTGTCAAAAAAGGCGATGGAGTTGTACCGGGCGAATACAAAGTCGTCATTCGCCAGATGGTGCTTGCCTACTTGCCAGCCGAAGGTGGGCACGACCACGGCAAGCTTGTTTCGGATCACTATCGTGACTACAAGACGACGGATCTAAAGGTAACGATCAGCGCGGGTGCAAATTCTCCGCTGGCGATCGTGGTCAAGTGACACCGCGATGAATCACGAGACGACCAGCATTTCATACCGCCTTATTTGCACGAATTCTCGGGGATGAGTCCCCGCCAAATTCGCTCAATGAGCGAGAATCTACCTGATTGATAACGCCCCAGCGTTTTTCAATTAAGATGGAAACCCTCAGCAATTGGTTTTCATCTGGAGACGCGGTGATGTCGCGAGTCGTTTTTCGAGCTTGGATCGTCTGGACGTTGGGTTGGGTTGCGCTAGGGCTGGGGACGAGTTTGGCTCAAGCCCAGCCTGCCGGTCCGGCGGATGAGTTCCTGAGTGGATTCAACTATCGCTTACTTGGTCCGTTTCGTGGCGGTCGCTCGGGTGCAGTGGAAGGCGTCCGTGGCCAGCCGATGACTTTCTACATGGGATCGACCGGCGGCGGTGTCTGGCGGACCGATGATGGCGGGACGACTTGGCGCTGCGTCAGCGACGGCTTCTTTGGCGGCTCGATCGGAGCGGTCGCGGTTGCTCCTTCCGATTCAAACATTGTCTACGTCGGCGGAGGTGAAGTCACCGTTCGCGGCAACGTCTCCAGCGGCCAAGGGATGTGGAAATCGATTGACGGCGGCAAGAGCTGGAAATCGATTGGGCTGGAGGACTCGCGGCACATTCCCCGAATTCGGATCCACCCACAGGACCCCAACCTCGTCTACGCTGCGGCACTTGGACATCTGTATGGACCCAATCGCGAACGCGGCGTGTTCCGCTCGCGCGACGGCGGAAAGACATGGGAAAAAATCCTCTATGTCAACGACGAAGTTGGCGCGTGTGATTTGATTCTCGACCCGAACAATCCACGCGTGATTTATGTCTCGACTTGGCGCGTCCTGCGTACGCCGTACAGTCTGGAGAGCGGTGGACCGGGCTCTGGTTTGTGGAAGAGTTCCGATGGGGGCGATACTTGGGAAGAGATCACGAGACGTCCCGGTTTGCCGGGCGGAACCGTCGGGATTATCGGCGTCACGGTTTCCCCCGTCGACTCAAATCGGCTCTGGGCAATCATCGAAGCAGAGGACGGCGGACTGTTCCGCAGCGATGACGCTGGGCAAAACTGGCGGCGGATCAATGACGACCGAAACCTTCGTCAGCGGGCCTGGTATTACAGCCGGGTTTACGCTGGCCCCAAGAACAAAGATGAAGTCTACGTAGTCAACGTCGAGTTCTGGCGCTCGGAAGATGGCGGCGCGAAGTTCAGCCAAATCGGTACGCCTCACGGCGATCATCACGATCTCTGGATCGATCCAGATGATGCCAACCGGATGGTCATTGCTGATGACGGCGGCGCGCAGGTTTCGTTCAATTGCGGCGCGACGTTTTCGACTTACCAGAACCAGCCAACCGCGCAGTTCTATCGCGTGGTGACTGACAACCATTTTCCGTATCGAATTTACGGAGCCCAGCAAGACAACTCGACGGTGCGGATTCTGCACCGAACCGGCGGTTATCTGGATGAAAAAAGTTGGGAATCGACCGCGGGCGGCGAGAGCGGGCATATTGCTCCTGACCCGCGCAATCCCGAAATCGTTTACGGCGGTTCTTACGGTGGTTACCTGACCCGGATTAACCACAAGACTGGTGAGAATCGCACGATTACGGTTTGGCCTGACAATCCGATGGGTTACGGAGCAAGGGACATTCGGTTCCGCTTTCAGTGGAACTTCCCGATCCTCTTCTCGCGCCACGATCCGCAGGTTCTCTACGCGGCTGGCAATGCCCTGTTTAAGACGACTGATGAAGGGCAGAGTTGGCAGCAGATCAGCGGCGATTTGACCCGCAACGATCCGGCCAAGATGGGCCCCTCGGGTGGCCCAATCACCAAGGACAACACGGGCGTCGAATATTACTGCACCATTTTTGCGGTCGCCGAATCGGCGATGGAACAAGGCGTTATTTGGGCCGGTAGCGACGACGGGTTGTTGCATGTGACTCAAGACGCCGGGGCGACGTGGAAGAACGTCACGCCGCCAGACCTGCCGAGTTGGTCGCAAATCAACAGCATCGAAGCGCATCCTTTTGAGCCGGGTGGGCTGTATGTCGCAGCGACCTGTTACAAGTCGGATGATTTCCGACCCTATCTCTTCCGCACGACTGATTACGGCAAGACATGGACCAAGATCGTCAACGGGATCGGCCGGGAAGATTTCACACGCGTCGTTCGCGCCGATACGGTGCGCCGCGGCTTGCTCTTTGCCGGAACTGAAAACGGGATGTATCTCTCGTACGACGACGGTAATAGTTGGCGGAAGTTTCAGAATAACTTGCCGATCGTTCCGATCACGGACCTGACCATCAAGGACGGCGATTTGATCGTCGCGACACAAGGCCGATCGTTTTGGAGCCTCGACGATTTGACGCTGATGCGGAACTGGGATCCAGCTTGGTTCGATGGCAAACCGCACTTGCTCGCGTCGCGTCCTGTGTACCGAATTGAGAGTGGAACGGGACAGCCAAGTTCGACAGTCGGTGCAAGTCCGCGCACCGAAGCGGTCGTCCGGTTCACGCTGGGTGAGTTGCCAAAAGAGAATCCGCCTAAGGTTTCGTTGGTCCTGACCGATTACGCCGGGCGAACGGTCGACACATACAGCACCCAGCCAGCCGCTGGCGAGAAGTCGCTTGGCGTCAAGCCGGGGCTTAACACGTTTACCTGGAACCTGCGTTACGAAGGATCTGAGACGTTTGATGGACTGATTCTTTGGGGTGGCGGCACACAAGGTCCGCTCGTCGCGCCGGGAATTTACAAGACGAAATTGACTGTCGGAGATCAGGTCCAAGAGGGTGAATTCGAACTCGTGAAAGACCCACGCAGTTCTGCCACCGTCGAAGACATTCGCGCCCAGTTTGATTTTCTGCTCGGGGTGCGCGATAAGTTGACCGAGACTCACCGCGCCATCAAGCGACTGCGTGACATTCGCGGTCAGCTCGAGGTTCTGCGAGGACGAGTTGCGGGCGTCGAGAAGTACAAGCCGCTGATCGACTCGATCGACCGGATCGTTTCCGGAGTGAATGAAGTCGAACAGGAGCTGTACCAAACGAAGAACCGCAGTGGACAGGATCCACTCAATTATCCGATCAAGCTGAACAATCGCTTGTCGGCATTGGTTGGGGTGGTCGGAAACGGTGACAACCGTCCGACAGAGCAGTCGGTCGCGGTGCGGAACGAGGTCACGGGGCTGATCGATGTGCAGCTGAAAAAGCTGGACGACCTGTTGGGGCCGCAATTGGAGGCGCTGAATAAGTCGATTCGGGAGCTTGAAGTTCCGGCAATTTTCCCGGGTGCCAAGTAACTTGGGGGGAGATGGGAAAGTCGCTTTAACCGTGCGAAACCCCCGAGAGTGGGGCCTGGGCGGAGTTCTGTTCCGCAGGCTGACTGTTCAAACTCGACTTTTTGTGCGTTTGTCGGTGGTTACCCTGAACTGGAAAAAGGGATTTGTCCGAGTTTGCCCCAAGGGTTACAATCTCGAGGGAGTTTCGGCGACCGAGTGGGGGCAGCGAGCAGGGAGTGGTTCCTGACTCTGCTGCACGTCTTGATCGAACGAAGCAGCTGGTCGCTTTCTTGAGTCCGCAGTTTCTCTTCTTCGGAATCGACTCTTGGGTTGCTATATAACCCGAGAACGTGCTCCTTTGAACGCCTGTTTGGCTCTTTCGGTTCAGTACCGAAAAATTGGAACGATGGCCAAATCCGATTCCGCTCATTCGACGCCGCTCAATCGAGACCGGGTCAGGGGTTGGAACCGGCAAACAGCGTCTGGGGCTAACCGAGCGCGGCGATGACAAACGCGTCGGTTGGACAACCCTAAAGCACGAACATACACGAACACACAATACCTACCAGCTTCGGTCGGTTGTGAATGGAAGAACGGTCGCCAGTGGCGACGGCGTCCAGACACGGCTCCCGCGAGAGTCTGGTTTTGAGCAATGAGTTGGGGAACATCCATGAAATTTTGTAATTTTGTTAAGTCCGAATCGATCAAAGTTGACCTCGATGCCACTTCGAAAGAGGGCGTGATTCGAGAATTGGTCAACGCGTTGATCTCTTCGGGCATGCTTACGGCTGAGCAAGAAGAGCCGATCGTTCAGGCGATTATGAAACGAGAAGAGTTGGGCAGCACGGGCATCGGTCGGGGAATCGCGGTTCCTCACACCAAGCATGCCAGTGTTTCGCAACCCGTTGGCACTGTCGGCATCAGCCGAGGTGGCGTCGACTTTCAAAGCTTGGACGGCGAGAAGGTTCAACTGTTCTTTCTGTTGATATCACCGCCGGATCGACCCGGCGACCATCTGCGGGCATTGGAAAACATTTCCAAGCAGCTCCAGGACGACACGTTCTGCCGATTCTTGAAGCAATCCAAGACGGCGAATGATGTGCGTCAAATTCTGGAAGAAGCTGACAATAACCAGTTTGTTTCCTAGAAAATCAGCGGATTGCCACCTGCACATTCGATGACAGAAGAAAAACAGTCGGCTACGATCACGATCATCAATCCCCAAGGGTTGCACATGCGCCCTGCCTACCTGTTCGCCGAAACGGCTTCCAGGTTTTCCAGCCGGATTGAGGTGGTCAAGGATGATATGCGAATCGACGGGAAAAGCGTCCTGTCGATTTTGACCTTGGGCGCGACTCAAGGGACCCAGGTTGCCGTTGAGGCATTTGGTCCCGACGCCCAGGCTGCAGTGGCCCAGCTAGTGCAGCTGGTCACTTCCGGATTCCCGGATGAATCGGGAAAGACCGAAGCGGAAGCATCGCATTTCTAACTGCTGTTATTGTTGCGAAGAACGGATTACAGGGCAGGCAATTCGCGTCACACTGTCGGGCTGGATGGCCCACAAGCGAGACGAGCGATGTACTGCGAGCGGAAAATCCCGAATAGCGCGACCGAGGGCTCGAACAGCCCCAATCGGCCGGGAGTTTTGCGTGCGGCAGTCGATTGGAATTCAGCATTGGCGATGCAGGACAGCAGGGCGGTTTCGATCCCCCAGCCAAAGCCGCGCGCTGGCGTGACTCAAGACCGCAAGCAGGAGACGAAGGGAACTGCTCGGTCAATGTCCTCCCAGCCCGCGACAAGGTCCGCACTCAGGGCAACTCTCATGCTTCGGTCAGCTGCCGATGCGAGGTTGCCGGTCGCCGACTGCCGGGTGGAAGCCGAACCGCTTCCCCAAAGCTCGCGAAACAGTCAACGCCATCCAGTCTGTTCACCCGGATCAAGGAAGCCTTATGCCGCCGCTCTTCGCGGTGGAGACAAGCGAACAGACACTTATGAAAAGAGAAATGTTGATCAATGCGGCTCAGTCAGAAGAGATCCGCATCGCGATCGTTGAAGATGGAAGATTGGAAGAGCTCTATATCGAGCGAGCCAGTCAGGACAACTATGTAGGAAATATCTACAAAGGGAAAATCGTCAATCTGGAGCCGGCAATTCAGGCGGCTTTTGTTGACTTCGGTGTCGGACGCAATGGCTTCCTGCACATCAGTGACGTCGAGCCACAGTACTATCGCCAAGCGGGAATCGACCCCGAAGAGTTGGCTGAGCAAGAAGAAGAGGCGCGACGGAACCAGCCGCGAAATCGTCGCCGCGGTCCCGATTTTGGTGGCTTTCGCCCGCGAGTCAAACCGCCCATTCAAGATGTTTTCCAACGCGGCGACGAAGTCCTGGTCCAAGTAATCAAGGAAGGGATCGGCAACAAAGGACCGACCCTCTCAACTTACATCAGCATCCCAGGCCGCTACGTCGTCCTGATGCCGGCTCTTGGCCGCGTTGGCGTCTCGCGGAAGATCGAAGACGAAGGCGAGCGCCGAAAGCTGAAAGATTACCTGTTCGAGCTCAAGCCACCCAAGGGTTTGGGTTTCATTGTTCGCACGGCAGGCGCCGGACGAAGTCGCCGCGAACTCTCGCGCGATTTGGCATATTTGCTGCGACTTTGGAAAGCGATCGCCAAACGGACCAAGAGCACGAGCGGCCCGGTCGACGTGTTCGAGGAAAGCGACATCATCATCCGCACGATTCGCGACATCGTCACTTCGGACATTGACTCGATCATTGTCGATGGTGAAGAGGCCTACAATCGCGCCAAGGAGTTCCTCAAGCTCGTGATGCCGCGGCAGGTGAATTGCCTGCAGCTTTACCAAGGCAAAGACCCGCTGTTCCACAAGTACAAGCTGGAAGAGGAAATCGCCAAGATTCACCGCCGGGAAGTTACGCTGCCCGAGGGCGGCTCGATCGTGATTGATCAAACCGAGGCACTCGTAGCGATCGATGTCAACAGCGGCAACTTCCGCGCCGACGATTCGGCTGAAGAGAATGCTTACCGGTTGAACCTCGCTGCTGCCCGCGAGATTTCTCGGCAACTGCGGTTGCGGGACTTGGGCGGCGTGATCGTCAATGACTTTATCGACATGCGAAAAGAGCGTCATCGCCGCGGCGTGGAGCATGCCTTGCGCGACGCGATGAAACGCGACCGCGCTCGAACCAAGATTTTGCGGACCAGCCCATTTGGTTTGATTGAAATGACTCGCCAGCGGATTCGCCCGAGTCTGAAAAAGAGCAGTTACCACGATTGCCCCTGCTGCGGCGGGCGTGGCGTGGTGAAGTCCGAAGAGACCATGGCTCTGGATGTGATTCGAATGCTGATGCTTGCGACCCAGCAGCCCCGCTGCAAGGTTGCCACTTTGCGTGTACACGAAAAGGTTGCATCGTATCTGAATAACCAGAAACGCAAGGAAATCGGCACGCTGGAAAGCGACGGCAAGATCCGAATCGAAATTCGCGGCAGCGAAAACGTCTTCCCCGAGCACCTCGAGTTGGAATGCCGAGACGAATTCGGCAACGAGATTCGAACGCCGAAATCTTAAGTCGATACTCTCGGCGAACACGAAATGAATTCCCCCCGCCCCTTGGTGGCGGGGGCAGTCGTCAAGCGATGGTCTCTGATTCGCTCGTGGGCTCTCAGTTCGCACTTTTCTCGACCCTCGGGGCTTGCGCTTCGGCCCTCTCTCTCGCCGCAAATCGCTTGAAACCAGTCGCCAGTTATTGGTTGTCGACAATTGCAGGTCGATTGGGGATAATTTTTCGGTGGAATATGGCACGCGACTGCGGTTCAGTCCGAGTTGTCGCCAACGGTCCCCAAAAGGGCCAGTTCGGGTCCCTGAGACCTAAGTAAAAAGTCCCGATTTCTATCCCTGTTGCATTGCCGGAAGATATCTTCATGTCAACGACCGTCACGGAAATTGAGAGCCAAATCAAGGCCGCTCAAGACCAACTCGACCAGCATACATACGAGACCGTGCAGTGGCACTTTCACCCCTCCACAGGCTGCCCGTTCTGGTTGGAGAAGAAGCGGGAGCTGAAATTTGATCCGCTGAAAGAGGTCAACTGCTTTGCCGACCTCGAAAAGTTTCCCGCGTTCGAAGACGAATGGTTGCGCGGCGGACCGGTTGAACGCTGGCGTCCCAAGGCGTACGAGGGAAAGCCGACCTACGTGTTTGAAACCGGCGGCACGACCGGGATCCCGAAGAGCCGCGTGGTGATTGAAGACCACTGGATCGATTATGAATTGTTCAGCGATACGTTGCCGGACCATTACTTCCCCAAGAACTCGAACTGGCTGATGCTCGGACCGAGCGGACCCCGGCGTCTGCGATTGGCAGTCGAGCATCTCTGTCAGCATCGGGGCGGAATTTGCTTCTGTATCGACCTCGACCCGCGGTGGGTGATCAAGCTGATCAAAAAGGGTTGGATGGAGCACTTGGAAGCCTACAAGGCGCACTGCATCGACCAAGCGATCACGATTCTTACGGCTGGTCACAGCATCAAGTGCATGTTCGCGACGCCGAAGTTGCTCGATGCGCTCTGCCTTGAACTGGAGAATCGCGGCACGAGTCTGCGAGAACTGGGCGTGACCGGGATTTTTTCAGGTGGCACTGAGTTCACTCCGCAGTGGACTCGCTACTGCGTTGAAGAGTTGCTCGGTGGAGCACCTGAGAAGAGTGGCATCTACATGACGCCGACCTATGGCAACACGCTGATGGGGTTGGCCTGCAGCAAGCCAGTCACGGCCGCCGACAAGTACAAGATTTCGTATTACGCTCCCCAGCCCCGCGCGGTCGCTCAGGTTGTCGACTTCAACGACTACTCGCGAGTCGTCGGCTACGGCGAAACGGGGCGGGTGAAGCTGACGACGCTGACTAAAGAGTTTTTTGTGCCAGGCTTTATGGAGCGGGACGAAGGCGAGCGCGAGATGCCTTTCGACAAATACCCGTGGGATGGAGTCAGTGGTGTGCGGCCGTTCCATGAACTCGCTTCCTCAACGACGGTTGGCGTGTATTGACCGTCCGAATGAGTCTGAGCATTGGGAACTGAGCAACTGAAATTGTTTGCAGCAAGCAGCTGAGGAGAATTGGACGTGTTGGAAATACCTGTGATCCGCTGGGGCCAGCCTTACGAATCGCTCGAGAGTAGCGAGGTGATTCACTTTGAGACGGGCGAACCGATCGCTCGGATTGGTCAGGCTGGCGGTGGGATTGTGACCCGCGACTTGCGGAATGCTTATAAAGCTCGCGAAGTGCTCCGGCAGTTCTCCTGCGAAGAGTTGATCGAACGTGTAGGCCGAGCGGCTGACTATTTCGAGAACGACACGCTGCCGCTGGGCTCTGGAATGCAGACACCGGCCGATTTTGTGCATCAGCAGTCGGCTTCGACCGGATTGCCCGAGCACATGTGCCGCTCCAACATGCAGAAGAATTGCTTTGTGCTGCGGAACATGCGGGAGATTCTTGACGCCCTTACCCGCGGGCTGGACCTCGACATCATGACCCGGGGCTACGGCATCGAACAGCGCGGCGTCGTTGTCAGCTACCAATCTCAAACGCCGGTTCTCGGCGCGGTGCTGCCCAACAACTCGCCCGGCGTGCACACGCTTTGGATGCCAGTGATTCCGTTGCAGGTCGGCTTGGTCCTGAAACCGGGCTCACAGGAACCTTGGACGGCTTATCGATTCACCTCCGCCTTCGTCAAAGCCGGGATTCCAGCCGAGGCGATCTCGCTCTATCCGGGCGGGCACGATGTGGGCCAAGCAATTCTCACCGGCTGTCGCCGCAGCATGATCTTCGGCAGTGCTCAAACGGTTCAGCAGTATGCGGGTAACCCGCAGGTGCAAGTTCATGGTCCGGGCTTCTCGAAAATCTTTATCGGCGAGGACTGCATCGATAATTGGCCGAAGTATCTGGACCTGATGGTCGAGAGCGTCGCCAGCAACG
>Ga0169931_10004929_pt1 | contig 20557 bp, 16 predicted proteins | sample Kivu_15m_20L_FD_129675 | JGI IMG/M metagenome (GOLD analysis project Ga0169931, IMG submission 129675) | Freshwater microbial communities from Lake Kivu, Western Province, Rwanda to study Microbial Dark Matter (Phase II) - Kivu_15m_20L... | ecosystem: Environmental > Aquatic > Freshwater > Lake... | reverse complement strand
TAAAATCTTTCTAGAATTGTTTTCTATATTCAGATCATTTATATTTTATTTTATTAATATAAATGGAAAATACAATCGTCTATAATTAAAATTCTGAATTAAATTTAATAATTTTGTTTAGATGTAAATTCCCACACTAAATTCTTTTTTATTTCGTTAATTTTCTTAAAGTTCTCGGAAAGAGTAAAGTTGGAAAAATAAATATAAATTAGGCTTTAATATTTTTCTATTCAATCATACCCATTAATCGAAAAAATTAATCGTAACAGATCATAAAAATACTAGAATTTTAATTTATAATTTAAATCCCCTATATTTTAAAACTTCATAAATTAGCTTTTAAAATTATAAATTTATAAAAACTTTAATTAATTTTTAGAATTTTTAAAAATTAAAAACCGATAGAAGAAATATTAAAATATTATAAAGAATCTTAGCAATCTTCGTCTTCGTGTTCACATGTTTGTTTATTTAAGGTATAGAAACCTTCATCTTGTCCATAAGTAATGTCATTTCCCTTTTCATCTTTTTGCCAAGTGTTGGCTAGTTTGGCTGTTTTAGCCATACTGATTTTGCAAATTTGGAAGGCCTTATGTTTTGGTTGAGAATGTCTTTCCTTGTGTTGTTTAACGGCTGCTTCCATATCTTCTCCGGGAGTAAAGAATAAACTCAAGACTGGATCGCTATAACTGGTAGCATGCCACCATCTTCCATCAAATTCCATTAAATCACCAGCTTTAAATGTTACAACTTTTCCAACAACTCCTTCAGGCAAGTTAGCGGCAATTTTTTCCATTTCTTCAACACTAAGCATTGAGGAGTAACTACCGGATCTAAATCCACACCAGTTCTTATTAGCTGCTCTGTTCAATAAAACATCAGACGCTCCTCCATATGATGATAAGAACAACCAGGTTGATTGCCCAGATAAGCACATGATAATTTGTCTACGTTTAAAACGATTTCTGTGAATAAATTTTCCCGAAGTGGCTAATCTTATCTTAATTCTTGCTCTACTTGGTTCTCCAGATGTTAGGTTATCTTTTAAAAGTTCTTCTACTTCTGGAATTCCTTTTAAAAAATTGACAGTGTTGCGAAATAAAGGCTGAGAATCTGGTTTAGGTCCGTCCACAATGTTAAAAGGCTCACAATGAAGTTGGACTGGTAAACGTGGGGATAGATTCTTGAGAACATCACACCAACTTGAAGCATCACACCCTAAAATATCAGAAGGCTTGAATGCATCATGTTTTATAAAAGGAGGGTCAGAATACTCAGTGTGGAAAGGATCAATGAATACTTTAGTTTGTAAAAGTTCTTCAATCCTTTCTTCTTTGCCTTTTTGACATACATTTTGTTCTAAGGAAGGTGCTTCGATCATTTATTAAGATTTATTTAATTAATAATGACAACTTATAAATTATTCAAAAATATTAATAATAAAAGTATATATATAATCAAAATAAATTTTTCTTTATTAATGAACAAATAAATTAGAATGTCAAACGACTGAAGATAATATTTTAAATTGATAAAAATATAAATAAAATTTCAAAATTATTGAATTTTAGCAATAGATGATTACGATGTCGTAATTTTAACCAATTAATTAATTTAAAATATGTAATAAGCATATTGTAATGAAATCATTTAAATTAAATGATAGACTATCAGAAACATATTTTAATTTTACATTTTTATAAAAATAAATTTAAATAAATTATAAATTAATAAAATTTTTATAAATAATCTAGACTTATGAAATAAAATTAATTAATTAATATCAAATAATATCAACTTATTGGATTATAATTTTAATGAGCACATTAAACGATACTAACATAACATTAAAAAATATTTTTAACAAGCCTGTTTTTGATGAATCAGGAATAGAAGTGATAAGAGTTCTAGAATCAGATGTAATTATTTAAAAAATAAGAATGTAATTTCTATATTTTAGCAGAAGAAAAAATTTGACATGAGAAAACAAAGAAATGGAAAGTATCGATATCATTATTTTAATACTTTTTATCAAGAAATAATTTGGTTTTCTCAAACACAACTAATTTCACATTTATGGTAGAAGAAATGATCAATGAAGAGAAATCAAAATCGGCGAAAATAACAGATAATCAAGTAAATGTTCTTATGATAGCAGAAAAACCTTCTACTGCTTTTACTATTTCAAAAGCCTTAGGGGGAAAAATTATCAAAAAAAATGAAGATGCAATTTATCAATTTAAATCGAAATTCAAAAATGTTCCTGCAGTAATAACAGTAAGTTCTGTATTCGGACACATCTATCAAAGCGACTTTTTAGAAATCCATAATGATAGAAAAAATGTAGATCCTTTATCATTATATGATGCAAGTACAAGGTTGGTGGAGGCCTATCCTGAAAACTTATTACCATCTTTTTTGAAAGATATATCTTACGATACAGACATTTTATGTCTATGGCTTGATTGCGATAGGGAAGGAGAAAATATTTGCTATGAAGTTATATATAATTGTTATAATAACATGAATTTTAAAAACTACAGACAAATTTACAGAGCAAAATTTTCCTCATTGACCGAGATAGATGTGAAAAACGCCTATAATTCAATAGACCTACTTCCAAACAAAAATATTTCTGCTTCAGTTGATGCTAGACGTTTGATTGATTTGAAAGTAGGTGTTAGTTTTACGAGATTTTTTACAAATACTATTTTACCTGAAATCAAACATATTAAAACAAATGTTTTATCATACGGTCCGTGTCAGACTCCTACTCTTTGGTTTGTTGTGAATAGAGAAAATGAGATTAAGAATTTTACACCTCGTGAATACTATCAAGTGAAATTAGATATAATTTTCAGAGAAAAAAGAATCCCTATAACTTTTAATAATGAATTTTTTGATAAGGAAGAAATAGATAAAATTTTACAAGAATTTAAAAAAGAAAATAAAATAAAATTAATAGAATCTTCTGTAGATAGGAGAATTAGAGAATATCCTCCCAATGGATTAAATACGGTTGAAATGTTAAAAATTGCATCTAAATTTTTACAAAAATCTCCCCTCGAAATTATGAAATTAGCTGAAAGGCTATATTCAAAAGGTTTCATTAGTTATCCACGTACTGAAACGACTAAATATCCCTCGCGTGAATTCTGCTGCAAAACTCTAAATTTGTTTAAGAATGATAAAACACTTATAAACGAGATAGAGAATTTGACATCAAATGCAGAAAATCTAATTAAAAGAGGTGAGGATGCCGGTGATCATCCTCCTATAACTCCTTGTAAAAATGGTAGAATAAAAGAATCACTAGAAGGCGAGAAAAAACTTTATGAAATAATTTGCAATTATTTTTTCTCAAGTATGTCAGCACCTTCAGAAATCTCTGAAACAACCTACAAATTTGTTCTTAACTCAATACCACTTGAAAAAAAATACGAAAGTCTTATTGAAAAAGGTTTTTTAAAATTTCAGTTTTGGAGAAAAGAACCTCAAAACGAAGAAATTCCTACCTTATATCCTGACATTTTTTATAAATTTGAAAACATTGATTATGAAGATCTTGAAACTGAACCACCTGAATATCTTTCAGAATCCGATCTTATCGAATTGATGGAAAAATACAATATTGGAACTGATGCATCAATGGCAAAACATATTGATAATATATGCTTAAGAAAATATGTTATACTAAACGAAGAAAGGAAACTAATTCCTTCGAAACTTGGAAAATCTCTTTTAGATTCTATTTCAGATATTGATTCTAATTTAGTCAAACCTGAAGTTAGATCAGAAATTGAAAAGTCCGTCAATCAAATTGCTAAAGAAGAAGAAGGAAAGAGCTATTCAGAAGTAGTAATTACACAACTGAATTATTACAAGGCCAAATATGAAGACTTAAGTAAAAATACTGCTCAACTCTTGAAGAAATTTGGGTTATAACTGAATAAAATCTCAATTATAATATTTAGTCATCATAAACTCATATTAAAAAATTTTAAAATATTAATTCTTATTTATGATTAATTCGAAGACCTCTATCCTAAGAGTTCGAATAAGGAGAGAGAAGCCAAACTAAAAACAGACTGTCAAAAAAAATTAAATATAAAAAAAGAGAGAAAATAATTGAATACCAGAAATGATAGACTGACAATTAGATCTAACTCAGACTGATGAAAAGATGTTTAATTGTCTTGATTAAGCAAACAAAATTAAAAATTAGTATAAAATTATTTTAAAATAATAATATAATATTATATGGAAATTTTAAAAAACAAATAATAATAATAAGGGACGAAAAACTTTTTAAATATTAATGTACAGATGCAAATTATTTATAGAATTAAATATGCTACCACAGTATTACTAGTGGAAGCACATTTAATATATTGGTTTTTAAATTAAGGGAACTAGTAAATCATACACAAAAAAACTACCCAATTAGTTATAAACCCTACCCAGAACTAAATATACACCACCCATATATACGATAAATCCTAACCGAAAATTATTAAAATCTACCCAAATATTCATATACACTAGATAAAGTTATTTTTTTGTATTATATTATAGTATTATTTCTTTTAATAAATTCAAAATGTTAAATCTGAGTATTGAATAATTAAAAAAGATACGAAACTGAAACTCCGAACACTGCTCTAATTTATAATACTAATTTTAAAATTATTACTAGTTTCGATTTCGGTTTTAAATTGTTCGCCGGATACTGGTTTTTATTTTACTTTTTTATGGTAATGAATTATAGACTCTCTAGCCTATATTATCCGTCACTGGGGACAACGCTGAAGAATTAATCTTCAATTTAGAAGATTAATTCTTCACTACTTTCTCACGCTAAATCAAATCTCATTAAAAAATTAATCTTCTAAATTGAAGATTAATTCTTTAGCGTTGTCCCCCTTGACAGATATTATAGGCTAGACAGTCTATATTTATAACTGTAAAAATTTGACCATTTAATTTTATTTGATTGAAATAATATGATGTGGAATTTTTTATTGAATTAAATTTGAGTGTATTATTTTTACAGACTCTTACCAGACTGTGGCTATACAAAAAATATAATTTCCTATTTATTAGATCTTAATTTAAGGAGTTAATAATCCTTAAATACTAAATATTTTTATTCTGAGTGTTATCATACCTAAATCAATATTTTATACACCTAAACGTTATATATACTTCTATTATCATTAAATTAAATAAATAAATAAATGGAAAATACAATCGATGAAGAAGTTAGAGAGCCTAGCCCATTTTATAGATTAACAGTAACTGATGAAGAATATGTACAAATAACAGAGGCTGCAATAATGGACGAAAAAATAAATAAAGGAATACATTCACTTAAATTTAATCATAATGACCAATATTTAGCTGCAGGTATTAATTTAAAATATTTATTTTCAGGTTATAGAGATGGAAAAGTCAGAATATACAATGCAATATCAAAGACCTTAACTTGCACATTGGATTGTAATAAATCAATTAACGAAACTCTCGTACAATCAGTAAAATGGAGACCAAAAATAGAAGGTAGAACTAATAATATACTGATGACCGTCTGTAGAGACACTATGACTGAATGGCACGTTCCTTCAAGTAAATTATATAGTAATTAGCAAATAGGAAAAATAGTGAATTCGTTAACTATTCCAGATAATACCATATATTCAATTGAATATTCAAATGATGGAATGAATTACGCATTAGGTTTGAAAGATTGCTCGATTAGAATTTATGATGGCGTTACTAGACAGGAAACTACTATTCTAGGTGGACCCGATAATAAAAAAGTTTCTGGTCATTCCAATAAAATATATGCTTTGAGATATCACAAAGACAATCCTAAAATTTTGATTTCTGGAGGATGGGACAAATATGTTGTTATGTGGGATTTAACAAGTGAAACTCCCATTAGATTTATTACTGGTCCTCAAATATTCGGAGAGGGACTCGATATTAACTGCTTTGGAGAAATTTTGACTGCATCATGGAGAAAAGATGACCCTCTACAAATTTGGGACTCCGATAGTGGAAATTTAAAAGTCAACGTTGATTGGAACTACAAAGAAAAAGAAGAGAATGTCAAAGCTTCAACTCAACCATACTGCTGTAAATTTTCAAACGATTTCGGAAAATTGATATTTGCAGGGGGATCCCAGGTAAATAGTGTTAAAATATTTGATTGGAATGGTACAGGACTTGCTACTATAGATAAACTTTCTCATGCTTGTGTCGCCTTAGATAGTTCGAATGAAATAGAAAAAAATGAACAACTACTAGCAGCCGGAGGAGGAGAAGGAATAATAAGAATGTTTAAAATTAAATATGGACCTAATTTCAGATAAATTTTTTATTTTAAATTATAAATTTTCTAATTATTTGATTATTTAAATAATAAAAATTGATTTAAAATTTTTGCAATTATTTTCTAAATACTATAGCTTGATATTTGTATATATATTTATGAATAAATGTTTTAAATAACTGTATAAATAAAATTATCTTAAAAATCATTTTCTGTATTAGACATTAGTTCAGATTTCAACCGTTTTTTTATTTTGGTATATTCAGATTTGTGTTTTTTAAGAATTTCAGAAATAATATTTTTTTTCATACTTTCCACTAAATAATCATAATTAAAATTATAATTTGCCAGCAGTTCTTTTTTAGCCTTAAGTACTATTTCTCTTAATTTGCTTCTTGAATCCCTTACTAAAATCTTTGATTTATATTTCAAGCTTTCATTAGGGTGCATTTTGCTCATGTGCCCACCTTTTGACTGAGCATTTGAAAAAATTCTGTCGCATATGTCGCAAACGTAGTCTGATTTCTTCTTTTTCTTTTTTATTCCCTTACCTCTCTTAATATAATTTACACATTCGAATATAACATCTACCAAATTATTTAAATCATCGATTGCATCCTCGACTTTTGATAAAAGATAGTCATTCGGTCTTTTATTATTTTTCGAATTAAAATCCATTTGAAAAGCTAAAAATCTTTTTTTGAATTCTGAAATATGCTTTTTATATGCAAACAAAGGATCAATCGGAACCTGAGAATATTTTTCGAATTTAGCGTAAAATATTTCTTTAAATCTTTGAGTAGCTATTAATTGATTGATATAGTCTGCATCTTTTACAAGATGGAGCAGATTATTGAAATATTTTGAATTTCTTTTTGTTTTATTTGCTTGCATAATTTTTTTATTTAATTTGAAAAAATTATTCTCATAGAGAGGAAAACAAACCTCAATATAGTGTGACTCGTCAGAGTTCAAATTTATCAAATGCTCGATTTTTTTCCCATTTATTAATATTTCATTCAGCTTAAAGCGCATCTTACTTTTGGAAATATCAAAATCAGAAGGATCTTTAATGTGTTTTTCTAGAACAGGGTAATTATTAGTCTGATAATTTATTATGATGTTCGTGACATTAGGGACAGCCTGGTTTGGAAAAAAATTACTGATAATTTTGCCCTTATTAATTTTTGAGTTTTCTATAGGATTTTCTAACTTGGGATTTCTCAAACTCGAAGAGAATTTTCTTATTTGATTGAATGATTCTTCTTTTTCTTCATCATCCTGGTTAATGATGATGTTGCCTTTTAAATCTATAATTTCTCTAAAGTTTTTCTCAGAATAAATTGGTATTTTGAAGTAAGGTGTAGATTTGTTCTTACTCTCGTCGTGAAGCTTATCTATATCAAAATTATTAACGCTTTTTTGATGGATTTCTTCCTCCCCTTCCTTTGTTGATTTTCTATTTGTCATTTGAAATTTACTTGACGTTTGTAAAGGACTTAATTCAAACTGATCAAATGTAATTTTAGGAGATTTGTACAGCGTGAAGGCAGAATTTCCGTACATATAAACTTATTTAATAAGTTAAAATAATATTTTTAATATAAAATAAAATTATCTCTTGAAAGGGTTAGTTTTTTCAAATGTAAAATTTTATTTGATCTTGATAAAATTAATAAAAATTTTTGATTTATTTTATTTTGTTGATTTTATATAGAAACTACCTGCTTTCAATTCATATCTTTCATAAAATGCCTTGAATAGGCGATAATCAAATTTGTCGATTCGAGAATTATTCTCAATAATGTCCCGCCACACTTTGTCGAGTTCAATCAACGATAAATGTATTCCTATCTTAGAAAATCCCCTAGAAAGTTCCTATTATTAAACAGTGATTATAAAACTTTTATTACATCTTTTCCAACTTTCAAGTCCCCATCTCTGTCAAACATTTTATACAATTCTGAAGGAGATGATTTTCCTGTTTTCATCATATAATCATTTAATTTTTCTACTATTTCCTTCAATGATCTATTAGAATTATGGTTTATTTGTGCTTGAGATTGGCTTAAAGGCTGAGTTTGATTAATCTGCCCAGAAAACTTATATGTTGGCTCAAGAGATGATGTAGTTTTGTTTTCTGTTGTGTTATCTTTTTTAAGAATATTTTCTGAATTATTTTTTTCTGAAATTATTTGTTGTTTCAATCCTCCTCCAATATTTATTGAGAAATTGTCAATTTCTATAACTTGATTTTGGTAATTTATGGTTTTATTATCGATTGCTTTTCCTTCAGATTTTTTTAGTAAATCTTCCAGAGGACCTTCATGGGGAAGGTGCAACGCAAAGATTTTATAAAAATCAAGTTTGGTGAGAAGATTTCTACCATTAAATATAGACTTTGTTAGATCTTCTAATTCATTCTGATTACTTGTAAATTTAAGAGTGAATAAGATTATTTCTTTAAAATCTACAATAGAGATAGCCTGTTTATTATCCTTATCAAAAAGATTAAAGGCAGAATCTAAATTCAAGGCTTTATTTTTTAATAAATTAGCTAGCTTGATAATTAATGTGTCCTCCCACATTTTAGTTTCATAAGGGAGTTTTTGTCTATTTGAATTTTCTTCTTCGATTGAAATTTGTTCCCAAAAAATATTTAATACCAAATTTCCTGATATTTGTCCTTTTCTATTTACAATAGGAAAAGAATTTTGAATTAGATCATGAATCAACAAATCTTTTAGAGGAACTTTGCATGTTCCTATTAAATCATCATATTCTTGATTATCGACTAAGTTTACAGCCTTAGTCTTTTCGCTATCTTCTTTAAGTTCAACTTCTAAAGGTCTTGAATTATCAAGGATATAAAATTCTATACAATCATTTTCAATATAATCATGGAAGCTATTATCATATACAACTTCGTATTTAATTACATCTTGGAATAAAGGATCGCAACCATTACCAACATCAGTGAAATGCTCATCGAATTTATAAAATTGATAATAAATGTAAGGATTCATTTTACGAGGAGCTCCTCCGATTTTTAAATTTACTGCTTTTGTTAAAAGTATGGTAACAGACATAATTTTTCCCCTTGAAAAATTATTTACAGAAATGAGTTCTTTTTCTACCTTTTTAAGCATAACATCATGAACAGGAGAAATTTCTCTTATTAATTGGTTTCTATCCTTGTACCATTTTATTATTTCACTCATTGGGTGACGCATTCTCATTTTGTAATGGATTGAAGCAATGAGCAAGTTTTCATCTTTCGAATAAAATATTTGACAGATTCCATTAGAAACTCTTTTCTGTTCTAATTGTATGCTATTGTATAAATTATTTTGAAAGTTTTCAAGTTCTATGATTTGTTTAAGAGAAATTTTTCCTCTTCCTAGTAGGGCCTGTACATTATCCTTTATATAGTAGATGTCAATTAGAATGTAATCACTTTCGAGATAATAAATGAGATGTTCATCTTCCTTAACTTTAAAACTAACCTGGAAATTATAAATAGGTTTAGAGCCAGATAATAGATTACTTGTCTGAGTATCGTGGAGATAAAAATCTACAGTCAAAAATGACATCATGTTTGCTAATTTAAATCCAAGTTCTTTTTCTAATCCTTCTTCCAATAGAGCTTCTCCTAGGTAAAGATCTAATGCATTCTCATTAATACCATATTCAGTTTCATTTTCGTCTTTAGAAAATTCTGTAATTTCATCCGGCATTTTATTAAGATATTTCGCTCTTGACATTTCTTCAAATCCAAGTTCCCTTTTGAGTTCTCCTGCTGATATTACTGCATTAGATTTATGTAACAAATATTCCTTTTCTTTAGGTAATCTTTCCATATCTATAAGTTTAGCCAATTCTTCGCAACGTTTCATTAATTTGTCATTCTGAGCCTTAAGAATTTTCTTTTCTTCGTTGAATAACTTAAGTTGATCCTCATTTATCTGTTGCTGTATTTGAAGTAAAGATTTAGTCTTCTCTAGTTCAGAACCTAACAGACCTTTTTCAATTTTAATTCTTTCAATTTCTTTCATTAAGAAAGTTGGATCTTTAGCATCTGTATCATTTATTTTTTCTAGAAAATCTATTTTCATCCAGGAAGTGTTATTATCCCTTAATTTTAATATATTCAGAATATTAGAAAAATTTGAGTCCACCTCTCCATATTGTCCAAGTAATTTAAATTGTTCTTCGAAATTCTTAGCATGCTTTTCTTTTTCTTCGTTGGAAATTTTATATCGCATCGCCTCTTCTTTAAACCTATCTCTTTCAACGTAAGCAAGCTGGTATTGCTCTTTGATTAATTTATTTTCCTTTTCAAGTGTTTTATTATTTTCCTCAAATTGTTTTAATCTTCTTAAAGTGTCATTTAAAGAAAGCTCACTTTCTTGAAGTTTTCTATAAACATTTCCTCGTTCTTCAGCCTGTTTAATAAAGGGATTTTCACACAAATCCTTAATTCTATCTTCAAGATGTTTTTCCTTTTTCTTGTACTCTTCAATTAAATTTACATATTCAGGCATCTTAGCTAAATTAGCTTCCATCAATTGTATTCTTTTTTCGAGATCCATGTTTTTCTTTCTCTCTTGTGTATAGTCTCCTATATATTCTTGCATTTTCTGCTGAGAAAGTTCCAATATTTTTACATTAGTCTCATATTGCAATTTTAGTTTTTCATATTTAGATTCCAATTCGGCAAGTTGAGAATTTTTGTCTCTTAATTCTTTATTAAATTCATTCAAATTATTAGATTGTGGCCTATTAGATATGCTATTTAATTCAGCAGACAATCTCTTTACTTCATTTTCAGAGGTTTTTAGTAATTCTCTTAGGTAATTTATCATCTTTAAATATTCATTTTTTTCATTTTGACTTTCTAAAGTAGATTTGGCATTTATCAAATTTTTTCTTCCTGCAAAAGATTTAGATTCGACTTGAGATTGTAAACCTTTTATTATAACAGCCATTTTTTTTATCTTGTCATCCTTTTTTTGGTTTTCTATTTTTAAAGTTTCGACTTCTACATCGAATACACCTTCTGTGTTAATAACTTTTCTATCTGATAATTTTCTTTCCATCAAGACACTATATTTCACTTTTTCTAAAGCTGTGTTTAATTTTTTGATATCATCATTCAGTTGTAATTGGTGCCGTTTTAAGCTTTCGTTTTCTTCCCTAACTTTGAAATAGATGTCTGAATCTACTTTATTATCTCTAAATAAATTTTCTGTATTTTTTTTGTAGGCTGTTTTAGGTCGTGATACAGCTCGCTTTTTATCCTCAACTGTATTAGTTTGTTTGATTATTTTTTTTTCTGTTGTGTATGATTGCTTCATTTCATCTTTATTTGATTTGAAATAATTTAGTAGATTGTTTTCTATGCCTTTCATTTTTTCGCATTCCTGATTTGAATTTATTGAGAGAATATTTTTCCCTAAATCATTATCATCTATATTCATTTAAGTAATAAATATTTAAATTAAAACTTATATTAAATTATTCTAATTTATTTAACTTTCTTTTATCTGATTTAATTTATTTAATTCTATTTATTAAACATAAATTATCTAAAATTAAGCATAAAGTGGGTGTCCCATGTTGAGTGTTGAGACATATGTGTTGGTTTTGTAATATTTATAAGATGAGAACATGGCAAGGGTTTCAACTGGTCCATGAGCTATAATGCTAGGCTCCTATATTTCGAGTTTAAATTATAAACTTACAGCATCACTGATCCACTCGTTCATGATTTTAACTAAATCTTTGTTTTGGAAGTAAGAAACTCTCTTTGCAATTTCAGATCTGTGAACTCTTCTATTTAAGTATCTATTATAAAATTAAACTTATTAATTTTTACAGAATTTGAGGACCGATTAATTGAAGAACATCAGTTGGTGATTGAATGTTTAATAATTCTTGCCATAATCTGGCTCTTCCTCTAAATACTTCAACTTGATTCATGTAAATACCATAGTTGGCAGGCACAACCATTCCTTGATAAGCCATGGTTCTAGCCCAGACTTCGTTTCCATATAGGTATGTACCAAACAATCCACAGTCATTATAAGGGGTATAGATGCTTACTGCCTTAGTGATGTCAGGTCTTGGGCCAAGATTTGCTTCAAGTGTGCTGTATTGTTTTTCAGGGTCATTCAATCTAGCATGTCCGTTTCTATCAGCAGAGTAGCTTCCTACAATTCTTTCCATTAGAAGGAAAGCATAGTAATCTTCATGTTTCCATGAGGGAGCATCATAGAAAACTCCTACTCCAGCATTGTAATATTCGTCATCTCTCATAAACATAAGTGATGGGGTATATACTGGCTTTTCAATATTCTTTCTTTCCAATCCAGGGGGAGAGTTTTTATTCAAGTTTCCGAATTCTCTAGAAACTGAATCGACGAATTCCTTATGATTAATGTTACCAACTCCGACAATAATTAGATTCTTTCCTACATAATGAGATGCATGATATTCTTTGACCATGTCTTGGTTAACGTTGTAAATATTATCAATATCTCCCAAAATTGGTTGACCAATATAATGATCTCTGTAACAGTTGAAATGAGCAGCTTCCATTATTATTTCTTGGACATCTTTATTGCTTTCTTCTAATTCAGTTTTAATAGTGTCTTTCTCTTCATTGACTTGGTTTTTATTTAAGAGGGGATTTTGGATGATATCTCCCAAAATATTAACTGCCTTGGGGACGTCTCTTGAAAAACATTGCATGTGATATAAAGTATGTTCTCTGCTAGTGTAAGCATCAAGAGTAGCACCCATTTGTTCGATTTCTGATTCGAATTCAGTTTTGGTTCTGTTCTTGGTACCTTTAAATAACAAGTGTTCTAGGAAATGTGCGGTTCCAGATGTTTCTAAGGTTTCATATCTTGATCCTGCATCAACAAATACTCCTACTGCAGAAATGGGAGATTCCATTCTTTCTGTGCAGACTCTAATTCCATTGTCTAAAGTTGTCATTTCAAAAGGTCTGACGTATTTTAAGGGTTCAGGGATTTCTCCTAAAGGAAGATCACCATAGTTATCTAAAATGGGAGCCTTTGAGAATTGTAAATTGTGCATCTTTGTTGTTACACGAAAATCCTTGTCTGTCTCAACAACCCATTTTTTGGAATCATCTTTTGTTCTATTTGATTCGTGATCTCTTTTGCCGTGTAAAGAGGAATTTGAGAAATTGAATTTTGATAAATTTCTCGAATAGCTTTTGATACCAGGTTTCAGAAATTGGTTGATTGATCTTTTCAACATTTTGTTTAATTATAATATAAAAATTTATTTTAGATTTAATTAAAAAAAAATAATTTTTAATTTATATTTCTTAAATAATTTACTCTAATTTATTTAAATTTAATGCAAATCGATAGTGAGGATTATCTACAAGACGTGGTATTTAATTACTACGGAAATAAAATGGCTGTATGCAGCTCAGATAGAAAAATAAAAATATATGAAAGATACCTTAAGGATGAAAAATGGGAACCTGTTGCAAGTTGGGAAGTAAGACATTTTATCATTTTAGGCACATGATGCGCCTGTGTGGAAAGTACAATGGGCTCATCCAGAATTCGGAAGTATTCTTGCATCATGTGGTTTTGATAAGAGAGTAAATATATGGCAGGAGAAAAAAGAGGACGGCAAAATAGTTTGGATCTCAAGAGCAAAAATTCAGGACTTCTCTGATAGTGTCGAAGATATATCTTTCTGTCCTAAAGTATTTGGCTTGAAATTAGCAGCTACTACATTAAATGGTAGAATGAAAATATTCGAGCCTACTGATTACGCTAATAATATTAACTGGTAAAATATAAATTTATCCATAAGGAATTGTATTTCACATAAAGAAGTCAGTTCTGTTGGATGTTCAAGTGTATGCTGGAATCCTTCAAGCTTAGATCCTGAAACGATAGTTGTTGGCTGTTATTACGATCAGAAAAAAAATAACGTTAACGATCTTGTGCAAATATATGCTTATAATCATTCTAAAAAGGAATATATGCTGTATGCAAATTTATGCAATAATGGGCATACTGATACTGTGACAGATGTTGAATGGGCGCCACAGTTTGGAAGATCATTTCATTTAATAGCCACGTCTTCTTTAGATAAACAATTAATTATTTGGAAAGTAAATATAAGATTCGAACAAAACAATGATCATTTCGAAAATATTTCCATCAAATATGAGAAAATATTTTCTCATACACATGATAGTCCAGTAAAAGATTTTAATTAAACTTTTTAACAGATATGGAGGCTTTCATGGAATATTTCGGGAACTTTTTTGTCTGCTATTGACGACAATGGGAAAGTTATAGTTTTTCAAAAACTAAATGAAAACTCTTTTGGAGAATTAATACTTGATAATAATTTATGACAACCTAGGATAAATTATATTATACTCATATAAAATTTTTAAATTAATTATTTCTTAATTGATCCCTTAGTTGTTTATGTTCTTTACCTAAATTTATCAAATTTTCTAACAACATTTTGTTATTTGATTTTAATTGATCTCTTTTATTTATATTCTTTATGACAATCTCATTAAATAACTTATTATGATCTGTATCTTTTGACTTCATAAAATCTTCTAGATTAAATTCGTTTTTGGTCAATTTTTCTAATGTGTCTATCTCCATGGAAATCGCATCACTTTCTGCCTCCATAATTCGTAATTTTTCTGTAGCTTTAAGGGTAGCAATTTCTTTTGTGAAAATAATTTCTCTCAAACTTGAAATATCTTCCTTTAAGTTTAATATAATTAACATCCTACCTTTTCTTTAGGTCCTTTTATCATCATAAGTCTTCTTTCAAGTTCCAGTTTTTTTTCCCAGAGTTTGTTATTATTCTCCCTTAATTCCTTATTTTCGTTTATTAAGTAACTACATTCTTTATTAACATCCAATCCAGACGTATAAGCTTAAAATTAAGAAAAATAAATCAACATTATAAATATTAGTTACTTCCAGATTTTTTTTCTGTATTAATTTTATTCATTTTATTTATGTTAAAAATTAAATAAATTGTAATAATTAAAAATGAGATGGTGTTTGATTCTTCACATAATCTATCATTTAAATTTTTCCCTTTCTAATTGTCAGAAAATTTATTCCCAAGAAAGCTCAACTATGCCATACAGACAATTTGTTGAATTAGAGCTAAGTTCTGCTCTTAATGAAATCAAGCAATATAATGATTTAGATGAAGTAGAAATATAATAAATGTTTTAATTCTAAATAGTGTGAAGTTTTTTGTTTACAGCCAGACATTCGGTTATGTCAGTGTAGTAAAGAGGAGTTGAATAAATACATAGCTATAGATTTTTCACATATTAAATCTCTTAATAAGAACGAATTGAATAACACGCTTCCACATATTTATCAATCGGCTAGAGAGAAAGCAACCTGTGGTGAATACTCTATAATAATTAGAAAATTGAACATAGCTATGCAACGGCTATTTCCCTCAGACCAAAAAGATTTCTACTTTGAGCCGTATAATTAATACTTCTAATCAAAGAACTTTAGATTTTCAAGTTGATTCTCCATCCAACCATTCTGTGTCTAACATATTTTTTTGGGGTGATTGGATTGCTCTTTATTCTAATAATCCATACACAGAGTTAGATAATTTTATATCCGGATGTATTTGGCAAATCCCTTCCAATAAAATTTCATATCATTCGACTATTACTATTCCCGAATGCAGATATGAAATATTGAAAATGCTGAAATATGAAATTACAAAATTACATCTCTGCATCTGGTCTTATGAAAGATATTGGTATGATAAAAATTCTGGACCTTGTTTGTGCTGTGAGTTGAATTTTAATGACTGTCATGAATGCTATCAGTGTATAAAGAACAACAAATTAGAAAATGATGATAAGCTGAATGACTGTTTGTTAAATGACAGGAAAAATTCTAATAACGATAATCTTTCTTGTTATAAATGTTTGAATGTTTTAAATCCTACTTTTAATTGTCAAAGTTACGAACAGTTTTTAGCTAAAATGATAGATCAATATAAGGGACATACCAAAATTTTAAATATAGATAAATAATCATTTTATAAGACAAGGTAGTTTTTGAATTTAATAATAAATTTTCTTTCAAATAATAATTTTATTCTTTTATATATCAATAAACCACACAACAGATTTTAATGATTTTTCATTTTAATTAAAACAATTGATTCATCAATTTAATTTATATTTCAATTTATTTAAATAAATTCATTAATAAGTAACTAAATTAAAAATCTGATAATATTTGAAGAAATTAATTTTCAATATCGATCAAATATTTTTTTAACGTTTCTTTGGTTAAGAAAACAATAAGGGTTATAGAAATGATGCTATCAATAGCATAAAAATAGATGATTGATTGGTCTTTCATGCTATAAATAAAATTTGACGCATATATTCCCAAACTTCCGAAAAACCAATTGACACTGAGGTATTTAAGTCTGTCATTCGTTGAATAAACTTCAGTAGAATACAAGGTGAGCACATTTTTTGTTACTTTAAGGAAAAGATTAGAAATTAAGCAAATTATGTGATACGATTGAGATTCTGAACCTATTTCCAAGAAAATAATTGACAAGCATAAGATAAAGCAAATTACATGACCAATTATCATCGTTCTTCTTCTTCCTAATATTTTTCTCTCAAGCATAATCCAAAAAATGAAAGTAAGCAATATTTCCGCAAGAAAATGAAGTATATAAACCAGTTCAAAAGAAATTGAATTATTATATTGAATAATGAAATTTATAAAAAATTGATTGTAACCAACTGAAAAAGTACAGAACCACAAAAAGCTTAATATAATCAATTCCCTAACACTTTCTCTATTTTTTACTGATTTGCAGGAAAGAGCTGAAATATGTTCAGATAGATTATTTGAATTTACGTCGTTTATTTCATGATTAAACTTTTTTGTTATTTCTTTCAATATCATTTTTACTTCATCTTTCTCATCTAAATGCCGGCTTACAACTAGCGTTTCCGAAAATTCTTGAGATGCTACTTTTGATTTAGTTTCAATCTCCTCTGTGTCAAAAATGTAATTAAATTTATCTTCGCGGTTGTTGAATTTCGCGATTTTAAATAAGATTTTGAAAAAATTATTAAGATCTTTTTTCGATAAGAATATTCTGGGAGATTCAATACAAAAGAAAATTAATAATATGAGAACGATTAAGTTTATTCCAGCAATTGTTGAAAAATTTAATCTCCAATATCCTGTATATTTAAACGAAATACCCGAAACGATTCCTATCAGAGGCGAAGCGCACATAATAAGAATAGTATAAAATGCTCTTCGACAAGTGGCATTTGACTCTACACTTATTGAAATTGTAGAAATGAATGCTATAGAATATAATGCACCGAATAATGCAGTGAAAATAAGAATTCCTTCGTAACTGTTAATGAAATTAGAAATGAGCAGAACAAAAGAAAAAGCAAATCCTGAAAAAATCAAATTTTTCTTTCTGTTTATCAGATAGGTGTTATTGAAACAAAATAACAAAGATATACCTAATAGACAGCCTGCGTAGTAACAATAAACGAACCAAATAGACTTAGATTTATCACAGTATGTTTCGAATTCTTCAATCCAGGAGTAATCTGGATTTATTTTGTTTTTATCAAATGATGGGTCATTGCAGATTGTATCATTAATAGTATAATTAGTATTGTTAATGAGCACTGTAGGCATTTTTATTAAATAAGGTAATGATTGTCGAAATGTGTTAATACATGCATAATAAAAGAATAGCAATAAGAATAAAACATTTTGATATTTCTCATATCCCGAAACTGATATTATTTTTTCCATCTTTGAAGCCAGGATTTCGTTTTTATTATCTTCCATTTCTTGTTAATAATTTTAAATTAATTATAGGGTGATTGAAAAATTGTATTTTATATTTTAATTAAATTTGACACATTATATATATGCCAATATATAAATAGGAATTAAAATTTATTATGTAATAAATATTTGTATATTTTTATGCAATACATTTATTTTGCCTATTTTCCATATTTCAACATTATTTTTATGTGTTTAATTATGTAACTCATCATAATTAGGCAAATTATTTGAATTTTTTTCATTTTGTGTTGTTACACTTGGGGGAGATGCCTCATCATTTTGAATTAAATAATTTTTGTCTAGTTCATTTTTTACAAGAGGATCTTGTTCTGGTTCAAGTAAATTTTCATTAGGAAAGTTAGTTCTTACACGACTTTTGTATAAACCTTCGAGTAAAGGATATAAACTTATCAAAGATAAAATAATACAAAGAAATATTAGAACATTAGACATAAAAGAAACTTTTTCGTATATTTCTAAATTACTCGAATAACCATCAGCAAAATTCTTAAGTGTTAAATTAGTCAAATCATCACTACAATCTTTAATAGAAATTACCTCAATAAATCTATGAATATAATCGTTTTCAATTACATTGATATCCACTCTTTCATCACTTATTCTAGTTATCTTTTTGTTACTTTCTGAAAGGTTTTGAATCATTATGTAGAATACAAAAGAGACAAAATAAAATATTGAAAATATAGCTAAATTTAAATTAGAATAAAATTCAGCATAATTGTACTTATAAAATCCCAAAATAAGTATCATAGTAATAAATATAAGAATTAACATCATAGAAATATAATTTAGGTTTGAAGTGATAGTGGAAATATGAATTGAAATGTCTCTTTCCAAATTGTTAAGGTCAGAATTTTTTAAATTATTGTTAGTGATTTTCATGCATTCCTTTTTCCATCCAATATAATTTCCCGCATATAAATTGACATGAACATCTTCTAAATTTGGATAATTAGGTAAGTAATTCTTAATCATGTTATAAATCGAATTATGTTGATAAAAGCTTTTCTTTGAATATTCATCAACTTTACGATACCTTTTTGATTCGTCATAGTAAATTTTGTTTGATTGATTTTCTCCAATAGTGTATGATCTACAGCCAATTTTAGAAGCGATATTTTTAATTAGAGTATAATCTTTCTCATAAAAGTAGTTTTCATTATCACTATGCAGGCATAAAATACCATCCGAAACTTGAAAATCTGTCGAAATTCTCTTTGTTGAATTATTGTTAATCACCATTTCTATCTGAAAATTATCATCATCCATGGGTTTAAATGAAAATTCATTGATAGGACATTCTGTATTTTCCCTTACACATAAATTATTATTTAACGTGTCTACGATTCCGCAGGATTTGAATCCTTGAGAACATTCCCCTTTAGCTTTTTCTAAGTCGAAATAACCTTCGTTTGAATATTTTCCACAAATGTAGTAATTCCTCCATTTATTAGCATATACTGACTCCAAGGGCTTTATTTCTGAGCATCCTACCTTAGTAATGTTCCAACTGCAAGATCCGGTATACAAATTACCTGAATAATGATAATATTCTTCGTAATCCGTGAAAAAGAAAGTTTTTCGAATGTCTGTGCAATCACATCCTTCATATGTGCCAGGCCATCCGTACGAAATTAAATTCTCCATTTGATGATTAATGCATTTTACTGTATTTGATGTTTTAAGATGGGTTATAGGTTTTTTTCTCCATGATGTGAACACTCTTTCAATAGCGAATTTATTATTTCCAATAGAAGAAGATGCATTTATATTAATAATTATCAAATAAAAAAGGATTATTAAAATTACTCCATCTATGAGAAAATGAATTACTATCATTTTAATTATAAATTATATTTGATAACTAATATAATATTAAGATTGATACACTAATTTAAGTAGATATGAATCCTTATGAACAGTGCTTGCAAAATATGAGAAAAAGTATTAGATTTCTAATACTAAATTTATAAAATCTAATAATTAAAAAAAAAAGTATTAGATGAAATGATATTCTCTTTCAGGAAAATAAATTTTTATTTATTTATGTTTATTGCATTTATAATTAAATATATTAAAAAATTAATTTAATATAATAATTTTTAAAAATCTATTACTTAAATATTAATTTAGTATTAGATCTAATACTAAACTCAAAAAATTTTGCAACCACTGCTTATGAAGTAAAATAAAAATAACCGTAAGCCACGCTGCCATCCCTACCCAATACTTGCACAATTTTTCGTTTTTTCCAAGGGAGGCATGACGAATGGGCCGT
>Ga0169931_10004928_pt1 | contig 20559 bp, 23 predicted proteins | sample Kivu_15m_20L_FD_129675 | JGI IMG/M metagenome (GOLD analysis project Ga0169931, IMG submission 129675) | Freshwater microbial communities from Lake Kivu, Western Province, Rwanda to study Microbial Dark Matter (Phase II) - Kivu_15m_20L... | ecosystem: Environmental > Aquatic > Freshwater > Lake... | reverse complement strand
TCGCCGTAGAGGCCGTCTGTTCGTCATCAATAAAACTAACCCCAAGTTTAAAGCCAAACAAGCTTAATTCCCAAAATCCCCCCTACTTAAAATTAGGGGGCTTTTTATTACACAACTCATACTTCCTCCCACCTATCCCACATCAATTAAAATCCCCTCTTGCTAGATCTGTTTATTTAAGCTATGTTGCATCCTTTATAACGATAAAAGGAAGGTATATATGAAGTTATTATTTAATTTTTTTGCAGTTTTGTTTTGGATTGTTTCTTCTGCTTACGGGAATGATTTGAATGATCAAGAAGAAGCAACCTGTCTAACGACAGTCAACTTAGAAGAACATACATTATATAATACGATTCATGGGATTATAGAAGGAAGTGTGGCAGAAAGCAGACTGGGTTCTTTGTCTTTTTTGCGAGAACATATACAAAACATTAAATCTTGTACATATTATAGCAAAAAAGTAGCTGTTTTGCGATGTTTAGAGGCTATCATTTGTTATATATCAGCAGAAGGCAACATGGTTGATTTGATGGATAGACCTGATATTAATTCACCGATGCAAATGCAATTAAGTGATGATGAGCAGTTGAGGATTGTGACTGAATTAAGAAGTGGTGAGTTTGCTCATGAACTTTGTGATTTAATTGCAGCATATTTTTCTTCTGTCAATATTGATGGGATGCTTAAACTTGTGAGAGAATCAAATAGTGAGCACAGCTTTATTAAGTTTTTAATTTTAAAAAGAATAATTTTAAGCCCAGATTTTAAAACCTATAGCAACCAAGAAGATGTTTATATGATGTTTTATGAATACTTTGTAAGGGGGCCTATTAATCGTTTTAATGAGTTGATGGTATTTGCCAATAATTTGAGAGAGTATAGATATTATAAAAAGAAGCGGGATGGCTTGATTCTGCAATTAAAATCGTATGAATTGCCGGTTGGCATGCAAGATTGGGATGATTTTATAAATAAGGTTTTAGAGACAGCTTCTTTTGTAGCGAAAGGTTTGATTTATAAAAGCAGAGAGGAATTTGATGAGGTCGGCTTTATAAGAGGCCATATATGGATTTAAAAAAATAACATCAATACAGACAAGGTTATTATAACTTAATCGTTAATTTGATTAATGTGCTGTACCCTTAACATCCTCACCATCAAAAGTGGGGATGTTTGATTAATATTATCCGTAAAACTTCATATTTACGGATCCCTGTGGTTATGGAAAGCCATTTAAACAAGAAGAATTTCTAAACAATAAACTGCGTTCATTCCTTAAAATAAATTGACTTTTTTATAGCTTTTGCTTCAGTGTATTAAAAATTCTAATAAGGGGCGTTTATGAAGTTTTTACTTTTCTTAAATATGATTTTTATATCTTCTTGTTTGGTTCATTCATATGGAAGCGATTTAGCAGCTGAAAGCGATGTAGAGGAGGGATGCAGCGTTTATAGCCTGTCAAGTTCAGAGAGAGTACCTGCCTTGCCAGATAGCAAAACGATAATAGCGGATTCTTCAATGAGCCATTCCGATAAAATAAAGGCGGCAGCTGAATTGTCTGCCGCTGGGAAAAAGCGTGAAGCGGAAAAAATATATAGATTCGTTATGAATGACTTAAAAGCTCGTTTTGTTGATCGAGCAATCGCAATGGGAAGATTAAGAGCCTTAGGAGTCATTGTTTAATTAGTGGAGAACACAAACTGATATGATCAGGTATTCAATGAGATTGGTAAACGTGGGGGGGGGTTAGAGAGTTATTAGATTGTAATGAAGGCTGCTGAGGTTTTTTAGCGAGCTGTTGTAAATCTTAAAGGTGTAAAGCCTTAAATAGCACAAAAGAATATTAGTTTTGTGCATAGGGATAAAATTAGCAGATCCTTAAGAGATTTAAGATAGTTTATCCTTATATATTAACAAGATGATAACCATGAAACACACGATTACATTAATTCCCGGTGATGGGATTGGTCCTGAGGTTGTTTTTTCTGCCAAAAAAGTGATTGAAGCTGCTGGAGTTCAAGTTGTTTGGGAAATTTGCGAAGCGGGAACGGAAAGCTTTAAAAAAGGGATTATTACAGGGGTGCCTGTTGAAACAATTGAATCCATTAAACGCAATAAAGTTGCGCTTAAAGGACCTTTGGAAACTCCTGTTGGGTATGGCGAGAAAAGTGCAAATGTAACATTACGAAAATTATTTGATACCTATGGCAATATTCGTCCTGTGAAAAATATCCCTGGAATTAAAGGACCTTACGAGCACTATAATATCAATATGATTATTGTGCGTGAAAATGTGGAAGATCTGTATACCGGTATTGAACATATGCAAACCCCCGATGTAGCGCAAACGTTAAAATTAATTAGTCGGTGGGGATGTGAGAAGATTATCCGGTTAGCATTTGCTATTGCAGAAGCAGAAGGGCGCCAAAAAGTAACGTGTGCCACAAAAGCCAATATCATGAAAATGACAGAAGGCATGATGAAGCGCGTCTTTGAAGAGGTGGCAGCAGAGTTTTCTTATATCAAATCTGAGCATATGATTGTGGATAATTGTGCGCATCAGATGGTTATGAATCCAGAACAATTTGATGTTGTGGTCATGACCAATCTAAATGGAGATATTTTAAGTGATTTAGGGTCAGCCTTGGTGGGAGGGTTGGGAATTGCTCCGGGTGCAAATTATGGAGATCAGGTTGCAATTTTTGAAGCTGTTCATGGATCTGCCCCTAATATTGCTGGGCAAAATCGAGCCAATCCAACGGCTGTAATTGCATCGTCTATTATGATGCTGCGACATTTGCAGGAATTTGAAGCTGCAGATGCAATTGAGAATGCTTTATATGTGACGATAGCAAATGGTCGTCATTTAACCGAAGATATTTCGCGTTCAACGGATGTGGGGTCAACCACAGAATTTACGGATACAGTTATTAATAATCTGGGAAAAACCCATGCGGATTGGGTTAAAAGATCTTATAATCCTTTTAAATTTAAAAGTGTAAAAATGCTGGAAAAGTCTGTTAATCAGCACGATATCGGCGTAGATATCTTTATTCACAGCGCGGATCATTCATTAAAAATTGGCCCCGTCTTAGAGGGGTTGATTGAAAAGACAGATTTTAAGTTGAAGATCATCGCAAATCGAGGAGTTCAGGTATATCCGGATATTGGAGGCCTTGAAAGTGAAGTTTCTCCACACCATCAGTGTCGTTTTATAAGGAAGAGTGATTCTGTGCTTAGAGAAAGCGATGTTGTCAAATTAATAGATATTATTTCTAGTAAGTATAAATGGGTTCATATCGAACGCCTTCAAGAGCTTGATGGAAAAGCATCCTATACGCAGGCTCAAGGAGAGGGTTAGTCACATTATTTTACATAATTCATAATTTATTAATAACATTTAAAGATAATCATGGAAGGAGATACATTGAAAGACCTTATTCATGAAAATCTATTCTGTATTATTATTCTCTTCCGTTTTATCTATAAATGTTGCATCTGATGTAGAGTTGGGCGATCGACGAGTACCTGTTGGGACGCCCTCTGACAGCGTAGTAATTGAAATGCCGCAAGTTCCTATAACTGCGGCAGCAGCACATATCGACGGGCATGCTTCAGACAGTGCCATAGAATTGACAATAGGCAGTGTGGCGGCTGTTGAATCTTATGATGTTGGTGCAGAGTCAGATCTTGATGAGCCAGTAGCAGCCAGAGTAGTATCTGCGCGTCAACAACGAGGACGGTCTAGCGCGAGATCTTTGGAACGGCGTAGAACCAGATCTTTGGGAGCACGACAAATTAGTTCTAGAGAATATGCTTCTCTAGTAAGAGAACCATCATTTAGGGCAAGTGATTATTATGATCGAGATGGATATATTGGCCAAAAAGTACAGAAAATGATTTTGGAAGAAGCCAGATATGATGCAAGATCTAAAGCTTACAATGTTTTAGGTACTGGGTGTATGTGGGTTGCTGGTATTTCTGGGTTTGCGACTACTGTTGTGTCTATTTTAGGCGGGGCTTCAATCATTCCACCGATTGCAAGCACTGTATCGACAGCATGTCTGGGATCATTTACTACCTTTTGTATTTGGGGAGCTGCACAATTTAAGAAAAGTGCGACTCAATATCATCAAGCAAGTACTAATATACAGGTGAAATTAGGATTGCCGACTAACTTGATAGTTCCTCAGGTTGATATTCGTATAGATCCACTAAGAAATACTGGCGTAATGGATGCACCAGGATCTCATCCTCCCGCATCGGCACCATCTGCGCGAGCATTAAGGTGATGCGTTTAGTAAGGATTATGAATTGCAAATGGGAAGTGTATTTGTTTTAAGTGATGGTTAATGAATACGCTTCCTTTGATTTCAATGTCGATAGTTTGCTGCCGAGGGTTAATATGTATAATTTTAACTTTAGGACGTAATATACGGGGTTCGAAATAGCGTAATGTTCGTTCTAATGTAAGCCTCCATTCATCATGTGTATTGGGATTTAACATATCATTGGGTTCTTGCATACCGAACATATAGGGCAATCCATAGTTTAAAGGTAAATGAGTTCTCTGTTTAGATTGGGGTAAAATACACCGCGTGTTTAATAATTTACCGATGTCTTGAATGATAGAGGATATATATTCTTTTTCATTTAAGTAAATTGAATTCGTGTTTTCTGGATCTTCTGTGATGAGATCAAATAAACTTTTTTTGGCTACAAACATTTAATTACCTCGTTATATTTAGAATAGTTAGACAAAGCTTAAGAATAAGTTAATGAAATAATTTTTCAGATCAATGCCGTTATCATCGCATCATTAAGATAACCTAAGGACTATATCAAAGATTTCATGAGTTAGTTCGGACAAAACTGAAAACATATATGGAAATAAAAAAATTAATGTTATAAAAACAGATAAAACTTTAGGTATAAATGCAAGGGTTTGTTCTTGAATTTGGGTAACCGCCTGTAAGATAGAGAATATTAAACCAACGACTAACGCAGCAATCATAGGAGGTCCGCCAGCCTTGATCATGGCCATTACGGCTTTGCGTAATAGTTCTGTAATTGCAATAATATCCATCAACACACCTTTGATACAGTTTAAAATACCATCAAGAGTGTTAATAAAGTCTAAATAGTGCGGTTGTTTCGGAAAAGGGCGATTTATATTGATCGCCCTAAGTATAATTTAATAAGAAAATGGATTGATATACGTTGATGTATCGCCCAACATTTCTTCGATGCGAAGAAGTTGATTGTATTTTGCTACACGATCAGTTCTGCAAGGAGCACCGGTTTTAATTTGTCCTGTATTAAATGCTACGGCTAGATCAGCGATTGTCGTATCTTCGGTTTCCCCTGAACGATGAGAAATAATAGTTTTGAATCCATGGGTTTGCGCCATAATAATGGCATCAATCGTTTCTGTTAGTGTGCCGATTTGGTTAGGTTTTACCAATAACGCGTTTGCTGCCTTTTCATGAATTCCTTTTTGCAAACGTCGTGGATTTGTTACAAATAGGTCGTCTCCTACGATTTGTACAGTTGAACCTATGGTGGATGTTAGCTGAGACCATGTCTCCCAATCATCCTCTGCACAGCCGTCTTCTATAGAGGCGATAGGATACCGTTCAGATAAGTCTTTATAAAACGCAACCAATTGAGAACCTGTAAGTTCACGTCCTTCCAAAGAGTATACCCCATTATTATAAAGTTCTGTCGCGGCAACATCCAGAGCATATACAACATCCTTGCCAGGTTTGTAGCCAGCTTTTTCAACCGCCAGTGTAATTAAATCTAAGGCTTCGGTTGAGGTTTTGATATTTGGAGCAAACCCACCCTCATCACCAACATTGGTGGAGAGTTTCTGTGACGCCAAAACTGTTTTTAAATGATGATAAATTTCTGTGCCGCAACGAAGACCTTCGTAAAATGATGAAGCACCAACCGGCATAACCATAAACTCTTGGATGTCTAGGCCATTGTCGGCGTGAGCCCCGCCATTTAAGATATTCATTAGGGGAATGGGTAATCGATTAGCATTTACTCCGCCTAAGTAACGATACAAAGGTAAATTTAAGTATGCTGCCGCCGCTTTCGCTGCAGCCAGGCTGATTGCTAAGGTTACATTTGCACCTAAAGTAGATTTTTGTTCAGTATCATCTATGGCGATAAGCAATTGGTCTAATCCACGTTGATCAAATACATTAAAGCCAATAATTTCATCTGCCAATAGTTCATTGGCGCTCTCCATAACAGATTCAACGCCTTTTCCAAGAAAGCGCCCCTTATCTTGATCTCGTTTTTCCATAGCCTCATGAGCCCCTGTAGAGGCTCCACTGGGGACGGATGCTTTTGCTTTTGTTTCGTCCTCTAATATAATTTCAGCTTCAATGGTGGGGTTTCCCCGAGAATCTAAAATTTGTCGCAGCTTATAGTCGGTAATCATAATATGGTCCATAATGTATCCTTTGTTATATGCACAACATGTATTTTTAATTTTATACAAAAAAGCGACGCTGTTTAAGCGTCGCTTTGGTAGTTACTGTTTGGGTGCGGAGGGTAAAGCTGGGCTGTCAATCTTTTCAATATTTTTTGGAGCTTGTGTGGCGACTTCTAACGGGCGATGAGGTTTACTTGCCAGTAACGCCAAAATAAAGCAATTCACAATAAATGCCGTAGCAAGAACGGCTGTGGTTCGAGTTAAGAAATCTGTTTTCCCTCGGACAGAAAAAAAAGATCCTGTTGACTGAGAGGAGCCAAAGCCACCTCCTTCAGAACGCTGTAATAGAATAATACCAATCAGCGAAACAGCCAAAATAATATGCAGAGTAATTAATACTGCAGTCATGGTTATTTCCTTTCCGTTTAAAATCTGTCTTAATATATAGAATTGACATGAATTTGTCTAGTTTTTAGATAATTTATCGCGGAAATATCAAGATACTCATGATGGAAATAGCGTATCTTTTTAAGAAAATAATTGAAATTTATCGTTTGTTAATCTTCAGATGATACTTTGAAGAAGGTCGGTCACGGACTGAGAGTGGTCTGTGCATAGAGCTGACTCCTGGTGCTGTATCAAAGCTATAGATTGATACCGTACTGGATATCAAGATCAGTGTCAATACACTGAACACATATCTGTTATTAAGACTTTGTTAAAAGACTTAATAAAGAGGAGAAGCTATATGTTGTGAGAGGAGGAGGGGTGGACCCACGGCCAAATTCGGGAGTCTTGGTGGACCCCCTTCACGGGGCGCGGTCTGTCTCAATCTCTTTAGTCTGCATTGTTATTCAATATACAAGATAATATTATCGCAGAGGTATTCTTTGCATAAGAATTTGAAAGACGTAAACGCCATGACGTTAAGTTCGTTATATTAAAATTTTTTGGACACCTAACTGCCAGGATGGAAGTGTACTTCTATTTCTCCCCAGCCACCGTCATGGTATTCTAATTTAAAGATATGCGGTTTCAAATCAAATTGACTCAATCTTAATGTGGCACGATATGCTGCTTCGGCAGCGGCTTGTTGTAAAGTGTTTTGATTTTCAGTTCCGGACAGCTCTACGTTTATAATTTTACCTGTAGGATCAATTTTGATACGCAAATAAAAATCAATACCATCGGTTGGGTTATAATTCCAGACTGCTTCTATTTGAGAGCGAATTTCATGAACGGCTTCATTTTCAAGATCTTCTGGCATTTCAGAAGCATCCTCTTCCCGTAATTCTTTTGCATCATCGCGTTTGCCACCTACGTCGGGAAGTAATGTGTTCAATAAAGCATCTACGGATTCAATTTCTTGCTTTTTCTTTTCAATTCCTGGACTTGGTTGATTAACTTTGTCCTGTTTCGGATCCTGTTTTATATGTTTTTTTGCAGTTTCTTCAACTTTCTTTTCTTTCTCTTTTTTAGGTGGAGTAGTTTTATCTTTTTTTAAGATAACTTTATCTTTTTTCGGTTTTTCCTTTACCTTAGGAGCTGTAACTTTTTTAGGTTCTTCTTTTTTTAATTCTTTTTTAGTAGGTACAGGCGCTGTTACCTTTGTCTTAATACCTGGTGCAGGTTTTGGGGGAGGTGACGTTTCTTTTGTATCATCTTTGGGTTTAGGTTTTTCTGTTGGCTTAGCAACGATGGCCTTGCTGATATTCTTATTTACCGGGATTTTATTTAGAAATTCAACTCGAATCGTATTGGTCTGTTTAAAGTCAGGCTTTGGAAATAAAAAGCTTAAATTCCCAAATGCTAATACTAGGAAAAGTATAATATGTAACGTGGCAGAGATAATTAAAAAACGTTTCATAGAATCTATTGTTACTTTTTATGAGAGGTGGGAGTATTATCTGCCGCACCAATTAATCCGACCTTCTTAAAGCCCGCTTTGTTTAGGCGCCCCATAACATCCATTAGAGTGCTGTAGGGAACCGTGCGATCAGCTTGAATATAAATAGTTGTTTCATGGTTGTTTTGGGTAATTGCCTGCAATCTTGGAACTAAAGCCTTTAATTGGGTGGGGGTTTCCATAATAAAAACTTCATTGTTTCGATTGATGGAAATGACTAAAGGTTCAACATTCTCATTCATTGTCCCTGCTTGAGTTTCCGGAAGGTCAACTTCGATCCCTACCGTCAATAAAGGAGCTGTAATCATAAAAATAATTAATAACACCAGCATGATATCAATAAAAGGTGTCATGTTGATTTCATTTACAGGTCTGAAATTTTTAGAAAAAGTATTGCGCATGGATTAGCGCCCATCTAATTTTCTGGATAGCAATACAAGAAAGTCATTCATAAAAATTTCGGTATCTCGTGTGATTTTATTAATATCTGCTGAAAAACGGTTGTATGCCATAACGGCCGGAATTGCGGCTAATAATCCCAAAGCAGTTGCAAATAAAGCTTCGGAGATATGAGGAGCAACCACGGCTAAGCTTGTTGTTTTTTGGGCTCCGATAGACCTGAAGCTGTTTACAATTCCCCAAACTGTTCCAAACAATCCAACAAACGGAGAAATTGAACCTATTGTCGCCAGGGTTCCTATGCGTCCCTCTAATTGCTCCATTTCTTTTGTGATAGAGTTGCCCATGACTTGGGTTAATCGTTCCATAAGGCGTTTAGGGTCGGTTTTTTGGGACTTTTCCCACTCGACAACTCCTGAACAGAATACAGCCGCCATGGGGTCTCGATTGCGATTATTAAAGCGATTATAAAGCGATTCTAAGGATTCTCCTGACCAAAAAATATTTTCAAAGGTGCGCATCATGCCTTGAGTGCGTTTGAAGTACACATAGCGTTCTAACATAATGGCCCATGACCATACGGAAGCGGCGATTAATAAAAGCATGACCATTTGGACCATAAAGTCGGCCTGGAAAAAAAGACTGGTTAAGGAAAAATCGACTGCTGTTTCTTGCATAGTAAACTGTCCGAATATAAAGGGTTAAATACCAACAAAGTTTACAAGGATTCAATAAAGTTTACAATGTTTTTTTGAAAAACAAATATAAAGATATTTTTATTATCCGCGCAGAAGATTGGGATGATACTTATAATTTGAGATTACTTTTTACGAAAAGGAGATTCTAAATGATTAAACGAGCATTATTAACGTGCGGGTTTGCACTTACTATTTGGACATAAATTACAGGCAGCTGACGCCTTTTCCCATGGACATGGAGCAGATTTTACTTTTTTAGACACGAAAGGATTCTTAACTGACGCAGCATCCCTGTGTCAAATAGCCTATAAAGAAGATGACGAACTTACAGCAGAATGTAAACGTTTTTTGGAAAGACGTACACACTTAGATGTGGATAGCATTCATTCATTTGGAGGAAACGTCGCAGGAGGTGTAACGGCTAATTTCGAATTAAAGGCGTCGTATATAAATTAGTCGCATTTATGGGGACGAAAGGTGTAACAGAATGGCTTAAATATGGAGGAGACTTTAGTGCATCCTTCCCATACATTCCGGCAGATGAGATATTTAGGCTCAAGCCTAGCGTTTTTGGACATAAGTCGCCAAGATTTGGCATTGTATCTAATTTTTGGGAAAACTATACGGCAAGTGAATGGACCAGAGATAGTGCTGAGGGTGAGACACCTTTAATTTTTATGGGACACAGCAGGGGAGGAGCTGTAGCAGATATAGCAGCATGGCATACGGCCACATTTCGTGGGATAGAACATAAAAATATGGCAAGTGGTTATCAACAGATTGGGACAGTTTCATTCGGCCAACCCGCGGTCTTTACCTCTTTTCTTTCAGAGTATTTTGATGGTTTTTCTAGAAAACATAGCTTTAAAACTGGATTTAGAGAAGATAGTTTTTTAAGTATTTTAACAACATATGGACGGCTAATACTCGTGAGGCATTAAGAACTCATCATGCGGCTATGCTTTCAGATGGAGAAAGGGTATATAATGCAGAAGACTTAATGATGAATACAACGTATCCAAGTCGAACTACATATAAAATGTCTGGAACATTGGTGGAAATTGAAGAGGACGATGGGCATAGTATGGATAACTACCTAAAACATTTTGAAGTTATTGGTAAGGATGAGGCGAAGTATGAGGTAGAAGGAGAGGATGAGTAAAAAATTTAAAATATAATCTCTATTTAACAGGAACAATGACTTACAAATATTGTTCCTGTTTTACATTTCATTAGGTTCTCCTAAGTATAATTATAAAAAAGCAAGGAAAATATAATAATGTATTTTTTAATATTTCTGCCTTTAATAATATTATCGGTTTTTATAAGTCTGGTTATTCGAAAAGCCTCATTAAGGGAAAAAACTAATTCAAGAGTAGTGCTGGATTTAGGGGGTGGTTTAATCTTTCTATATTTTGATTTTTTGGTTTCATTGATAGTTTTTTCATTGCTGATTTTGCCAACGTTTTTTATTGGAGGGTGGGTATGGGGATTAATTTGTTTGTATCATTCTTTTTTAAATCTGTTTCTTCTAGAAATTATGAGATCTAGAAAAGCCTATTTTCCTCTCATAAGTATAATGATTTTATCTTTTCAAATATTATTAGGGCTGAGCGTTTTATTGATAGAAGAGTCACCATTAATGTTTGCAGTAGTTGGATTAACCTACTGTGTGAAGTTAGTCTTTAACGAGATAGGTTTTTATCCGTCTTATTTCTATCTATTTTTGCTTTTTATAAAAAACTCTATTTTGATTCTTTATCTTTTAAGATCGGAAAGAGTACGTAGAACGTTCATTTATTAAATATGATCGACAAAAACACCCCATCTATAAAAAAGACCTGACATTTTTGGAAAAAATCGTTAGGATTGTCTCAGTTTTTTTAAAGAAATGTTTACATTTGCGGGGCATTCTATGCAAATTAAGCAGAAAAGGGTATGTTATGACGCAGTTCGCATCGAAAATTTCAAAGGTTGACGCCTTAAAATTTTATGAAGATATGTTATTGATACGACGTTTTGAGGAACGATCAGCGCAGCTATATGGCATGGGATTAATTGGTGGTTTTTGTCACTTATATATTGGCCAAGAAGCCGTTGTCGTGGGCATTCAATCTGTATTGAAACCTGAAGATGCGGTGATTACAGCGTATCGAGATCATGGTCATATGTTGGCGTGTGGAATGAATCCTAAAGGTGTAATGGCTGAGCTAACGGGAAGGATTGGTGGTTTTTCTAAAGGTAAAGGTGGGTCTATGCATATGTTTAGCCGTGAAAAGAATTTTTACGGCGGGCATGGTATCGTTGGGGCGCAGGTACCTTTAGGGGCAGGACTTGCATTTGCGCTTAAATACAAGGAATCAGATGGAATTTCAGTAACCTATATGGGGGATGGCGCAGCACACCAAGGGCAAGTCTATGAGTCATTTAATATGGCATCTTTATGGAAGCTTCCGGCATTATTTATTATTGAAAATAACCAGTATGCAATGGGAACGTCTGTGGCGCGTAGTTCCTCTGTTCCCGATTTGTATGTAAGAGGGCAGGGTTTCGGCATCCCCAGTAAGCAAGTTGATGGGATGGATATCCTAAAAGTAAGAGACGCTGCAGCTGAAGCTGTTGCGCATATTCGTTCTGGAAAAGGCCCATATTTGTTAGAAATTAAAACCTATCGATATCGTGGACATTCGATGTCTGATCCAGGGAATTATCGCACAAAAGATGAAGTGGAATCCTTTAAGAATACGCGTGATCCTATTCAAAACTTTTTAGATGTTATGAAAAAAGAATTTAACGTCAGCGATGCTGAGGTTGAAGCAATTGAAAATCGTGTAAAAGATGTGATGAAAGAGGTTGTAGATTTTTCCAAAGAATCTCCAGAACCGGATGTTTCCGAACTTTATACTGATATTTTGATAGGGGAATAAGAAGATGACAACCATGATTACAGTTCGCGAAGCGTTAAGAGATGCCATGGCTGAAGAGATGCGAAAGGACCCTAATGTCTTTGTTATGGGAGAGGAAGTCGCTGAATATCAAGGGGCTTATAAAGTAACCCAGGGATTATTGCAAGAATTTGGTGCCAGTCGTGTTGTAGATACCCCTATTACGGAAATGGGATTTGCCGGACTTGGAGTAGGCGCTGGTTTTATGGGGCTTCGTCCAATTGTGGAATTTATGACGTTCAACTTTTCTATGCAAGCCATTGATCAAATTATTAACTCTGCAGCAAAAACCTTGTATATGTCAGGTGGGCAGATGGGGTGCCCTATTGTGTTTCGTGGGCCTAATGGTGCTGCTTCGCGAGTAGGGGCTCAACATTCCCAATGTTATGCAAGTTGGTATGCACATTGTCCAGGCTTAAAAGTGATGGCACCTTATGATGCAGAAGATGCAAAAGGTTTGTTGAAAGCTGCTATTCGGGACCCTAATCCAGTCGTATTCTTAGAAAATGAATTAATGTATGGTCGGTCGTTTCCAGCACCAGAAGGGGATGATTTTGTGTTACCTATTGGGAAAGCAAAAATTATGCGTGAAGGTAGTGATGTAACAGTTGTATCGTTTTCAAAGCCATTGGATTATGCTCTGCAGGCAGCCGACATTATGCAAGAGCAGCATGGAAAATCGGTTGAAGTTATTAATCTGCGGACATTGCGTCCCTTAGATACGGAAACAATCGTTGAATCGTTAAAGAAAACCAACCGATTAGTGACTGTTGAGGAAGGTTGGCCCTATGCAGGTATAGGATCTGAAATTGTGGCACAAATTATGGAACATGCGTTTGATTATTTAGATGCCCCAGTGATGCGGGTAACTGGTGAGGATGTGCCCATGCCGTATGCAGCCAATCTTGAAAAGTTAGCATTGCCTAGTACTGAAAAAGTGGTCAATGCAATTCAAAAGGTATGTTACGTTTGATCAATATTGTTTTACGTTCACTATAATTAAAATGGCTTAGTTAAGCTAAGCCATTTGTGGGCAGCAGGTAAAGGAGCGTTAGCGACGGCCTGCTGGGTGGGTGGGAATAACAATGTCACCCGACCCTTTGGAGGGTGCCTAATTAGGAAAAGTTGCAATTCATTGTAAATCGTGGTGAAATAATCAGAATGAAAAAAAGGATTACGTTTGTATGCCAATAGAGATATTAATGCCAGCTTTATCGCCAACCATGGAAGAGGGAAACCTTGTAAAGTGGCATAAAAAAGAAGGTGATTTGATTAAAGCTGGAACCGTTATTGCTGAAATTGAAACTGATAAAGCAACCATGGAGGTAGAAGCGGTTGATGAGGGAGTTTTAGGTAAGATTTTAATTCCTGAAGGCACAGAATCGGTAAAAGTGAATACATTAATTGCACTGCTGTTAGAAAAAGGTGAGGATGTAAGTGGGTTAACTAACTATACTAGCTTGTTTGTAGCTGTGACAAGTCCAACCCCATCGTCTGAAAAAGAAGATAAGACAGTCGCTGATGGTAGCTCTTCATCGTCTGCAATTGCTGAAAATAAAGGGGATCGTATATTTGCAACGCCGTTGGCCAGACGTATTGCTGAGCAAAAAGGAATACAGCTAGAGGATGTGACGGGCTCTGGACCTAGCGGGCGTGTGGTTAAGGCAGATATAGAAGCGTTTGTACCGCATAAGGCGTCTGCTGGGCTTCCAGTTTTTAATGTTGAAGGATACCAGGATATTAAACTGTCTAATATGCGCAAAGTCATCGCAAAACGATTAACAGAATCAAAGCAAACGATTCCTCATTTCTATTTAACGGTTCAGTGCGAATTGGATACCTTGCTAATGATGCGGTCTGATATTAATATTGCGCGTGAAAAAGAAGGGCGTATTAGCGTTAATGATTTTGTAATTAAAGCATTAGCAATGGCCTTAATTACCACAGAAGATGCAAATGTCATGTGGATGGGTGATTCTATGCGTGAATTTAATACGGTAGATCTATCTATAGCTGTAGCAATTGATGGTGGATTGGTTACTCCTATTATTAAAAATGCAGAGCTAAAAACGTTATCCCAAATTTCTTCTGAAATGCGTGATTTGGCTGCACGTGCGCGTGAGGGCAAATTAAAACCTGAAGAATTTCAAGGTGGAACATTTAGTTTATCTAATCTGGGTATGTATGGGGTTGATCATTTTAATGCGATTATTAATCCTCCTCAGGCGGGTATTTTAGCCGTAGGGGCTGGCGTAGAACAGCCTATAGTTAAAGAAGGCGCAGTAAAAATTGCAACAATTATGACGGCCACATTATCTGTTGATCATCGAGCGATTGATGGTGCTGTCGGCGCAAAATTGTTGGGTAATTTTAAAAAGTTTATTGAAAATCCCGTGCGAATGCTAGCATAAGGAATATTGACGATGCCAGGTAAATTAATCTGTTTAATGCGACACAGCGAAGCTGTTGCAGAATTATCAGAAACTATCACACGTGATTTTGATAAGCCCCTGACGGACAAGGGGATACATGAGTTAGAGCATGTTCGAGCTTTTTTAAAGGAACATCATTTTTTGCCGGATTTAATTTTATGTTCACCTGCGGTGCGGACGCGACAAACCTTAGAGTGGATTGAAGAAGCCTTAGGGACTGAAGCTGAGGTTGTTTTTGAGCAGGATTTGTATGGAATTAAAGTGGATGCTTTGTTTGATAAATTATCTAACTTGTCTGATGAAAAAGCAACCGTACTAATTGTGGGTCATAATCCTGCCATCAGTGATGCTATTCAAATGTTACTAAACCGTTCGGATACCCATGATTTAGTCGTCGGGCTTCCTGCAAAGCCCTCTCAGCTTGCAATTTTTCATTTTAATTCAACTTCATGGGCAACCCTAAACACAGAGTCATTCAGGCTGGAATCCGTATACGAACCTGAGAATTAGTTGGTGTAAGTAGTACTTTGCCTAAATTATTTAGAAGCAGAAGACCTAAACATAGGTGAAAATAACTTAGTCATTAGTAGCGAAAAGGCCCCGTTACCCAGAACGTTAGTGGCTGTACTGAAGGGATCCACCAACATATATAATGACATGATAAGGGCAGACATTTCAGGTGAAAATCCCAAGTAATCCTGTAGAACTGGGATTGCAACAGTGATGCTGCCTCCTGGAATAGCAGCAACGCTAAATTTAGCTAAAATCAAATATAAAGCAAATACAGAGTAGACACTTAAGGATGGAAATGGGTGTCCAAAGTACATCAATACGGTCATGGCTAATATAGGAATTGCAATGCCAACCCCCATTAAATGAATATTAACAGTAGAGGTTAAAATACCTTGAGTTAAGCGTGGATTTTTTGATGTTTGTTGGGCGCATTCTAGTGTAACGGGATACGCTGCCATACTGGACATAGTAGAAAAAGCCGTAATAGCAGCTGGAAAGAAGTCTTTCATAAGCCGAGCAGCCTTAAAAAGGTTTCCCTTTGCTAAAACAGTGTACATAGCTGTAATATAGGTAATCATGGCAATTAAGGTAATAATGAAGACTTTGCTATAAATGGCAATCATTTGTTCTAAAATATCATCTTTTTGCAGTTTCAACATAAAGCCAAAAATAAACAAAGGAATGATAGGGGTAAGTATTTTTCTTAGGGTGCGGATACAGAATTCCCGTGCTTTTTTAAGCCTATCGGTAATAAATGGGGTGGGTTTGAAAGCTAATACAATACCAAAAGCTAAGCCAAGTAATAACGCAACATTGTTGTCGATAATTTTTTTTATAGGAAGTCCGAATAACGGTTTAATAGAAGATTGTAGATCCAACGTAGATACATGTGTGGAGGTATCTATGACCAATGGGTGTAAAAGACTGTAAATACTGTAAGAATAAAATGTAACTAATGTATTAGAAAAGATAATGAAGCCTAGCAATCCTGCTACAAATAAAACGGCCCCTGTGCTGAACTCTACTAACAAAGACGTCATAAAAATGAAAATGACAATAGGCAGAATTAGTACCAACATTTCTTTGATTAAGGTGCTTATTGTATAAAAAAAGGTTACTACTGAAACGTCGACGTCGTTTCCAAAAAAGTAAACGCCAATTAAAATCAGGATAATAATGAAGGGAAGCTTTATGCGCATTGTGTGTTCCAGAAAATTAAAAAAATTATAGTGAGTTTGTGCAGAAAAATCAATTAAATTGACTTAAGTTTTAGAAATTATTAACGGCTAAAAGGAATATCCAATAGGGTGGGGGGGATTAGATTGGGCAGAGATTCGTCTTTGGTAATTCAATAAGGAAAAGAAGTTTTTAAAGCGTGTGGTACGGATTGAAATCTTAGCTTTGCATGTATTTTTAATGACTTATTGCTGAAAAAGATGATTTTTCTGCTGAATAGGTGTATATTTAAGCCAGATTTTAGGGAATTGTTTATGGGAAATGTGAACCAACGTCGATATAGCAATCGATCTAATGAAAAGAAAATTTATATCCCCAAAACATATCGTAAAAAAGATATACCCCAAAATGTGTGGGCCGTGTATCGATTTATATACCCTTATGTATGGGGAAGTATATGTTTGATGGTATCTGCGGTGTTGGGATGGGGAATCCTGGCGTATAATCCTAATTATCCATCATGGGGGACAGTCACCACAATACATCCAGAGATATCATGGACAGATTATATAATTAACTTTCAAACAGATCTTTTTCTTCAGTGGTTGGGAATCGGGATGTTTGTTTATATTGGCATATTTGCTGTGTGGGGTGGTTTTCTTGTTGCGCGTCGGCGCGTGTCTTACTTTAGGTCTCGTATTTTATTTGCCATATTATCTTCTATACTATTTGCAGTTATGGGCACCATTTTTGAGCTTCAGTTGTCTGTTTGGTTTTCACATACAGCAACATTGCTGCCAGCAGGATTTGGCGGAGCTGTAGGGAAGCTTGTAGTCGTTCAATTGTCTAAAATGCTGAACATTTTACCGAATTTTGTATTTTATATACTTATGGGGGCCGTAGGATTTTTAGGGTTTAGTTTATATGTATTATCTTTAGGCTTTAGTAACCAGCAAATCCGTTGGGTGATTGATTATATAGTTAGATTGACGGCATTTTTGGGGCGGTATGCGTATATTGGAATAAAGTTTGCTGTACATGTTCTGACGATAATTGGGGGAAGATTGTGGGGAATATTCCACAAACAGAAGCCCTTATCTTATGATCCGGCATTATCTTCAAAGGCGTTGCGTAAAGAGCCTGAGTTTATGGATATTGTTGATGAGCCAGATACTGACAACATGGTGTGGAAAGACGAAGCGCCAGAGCCTGTTTCGAAGGGAATTGTTGAAAGCTTTAAAGAAAAGACGTTCAGAAAGCCTGAATCACGTAAAATTAGACGATTTAATGGTAGCTATCAGGCGCCAGCTTTAGACTTATTGACGCCGCCAGCCGCTGCAATTAAAGATCCTAGTCTAAGTCGGAAGGCACTGGAAGATAATGCAGAACGATTAATGCAAGTTTTAAATGAATTTGGTGTTAAGGGGCGAATTTTAGGGGTTAAGCCTGGACCGGTTGTGACCTTATATGAATTAGAACCAGCAGCTGGAGTTAAGTCGTCTAGAATTATTAGTTTGGCAGATGATATTGCTAGATCCATGAGTGCAAGATCTGCCCGGGTATCTGTAATTCCAGGACGAAATGCTATGGGGATTGAATTGCCGAATGAACACCGTGAAACCGTATACTTTAGGGAAATTCTATCCAGTGTGGATTATCGTGACAGTTCGTGTCAATTACCTTTAGGGCTTGGAAAAGACATTGGTGGGTATCCTATTATTACAGACTTAACAAAGATGCCTCACTTGTTGGTAGCGGGAACTACGGGATCCGGTAAGTCTGTGGGTGTCAATGCGATGATATTGTCTTTGTTGTTTAAATTGTCGCCTGATGAATGCAAATTTATCATGATTGATCCAAAAATGTTGGAACTATCCGTATATGACGGTATTCCTCATTTATTGTCTCCTGTAGTTACGGAGCCCAAAAAAGCGATTGTGGCTTTGAAATGGGTTGTCCAAGAAATGGAGGCACGTTACCGTGCAATGGCACAGGTGGGTGTGCGCAATATTCAAGGATATAATGACAAAATCAAACGCACCTTGGAAGCGGGAGAGGTGTTATCGCGACGTGTGCAAACAGGATTTGATTCTGAAAGTGGGGCGCCTACATTTGAAGATCAGACATTGGATATGACTTTATTCCCTTATATTGTAGTGGTTGTTGATGAAATGGCGGACTTAATGTTGGTCGCAGGTAAGGAAATTGAGGCGGCTGTGCAGCGATTGGCTCAAATGGCGCGCGCTGCGGGAATTCATTTAATTATGGCTACTCAACGTCCATCTGTGGATGTTATCACAGGAACGATTAAAGCCAATTTTCCAACACGCATTGGATTTCAAGTTACTTCTAAAATTGACAGCCGTACCATTTTGGGAGAACAAGGGGCTGAACAGTTATTAGGTAGAGGGGACATGCTATATATGGAGCCAGGAGGACGAATCCGCCGTGTGCACGGTGCCTTTGTAGGAGATGAAGAAGTAGAACGTATCGTTAGCCAACTTAAAGCTCAGCAAGATCCAAATTATGTAGATATCTATGCAGTTTCGGAAGATTCTGGAGGAGGATATAGTGATGATATGATGGACATGGGCGAGGGATCTGGTGATGAGATGTACGATAAGGCCTTGTCAATTGTCCTATCTGAAGGTAAAGTATCTACAAGTTTTGTTCAGCGGCATTTAAGCATAGGATATAACCGAGCTGCAAAAATTATAGAGCGCATGGAGAAAGAAGGCGTGATTAGCTCTCCAAACCATGTTGGCAAGCGAGAAATTTTAGTTCCTCACGAAAAGGGTCGATAAAAATGTTAAAAAAACTTACAAAAATAATATTAAGCGTTGCATTTGTAATGCATACCGCTATGTCTGCAGCTACTCCTGCTGGAAGCGGAGATGGAAAAGTGGATGAGGTTACCAAAAAGCAATTGATCAAATCGGTACAAAATTATTTGAATTCTGTTCGATCATTGAAAGCCCGATTTAGCCAGTCTAACCCTCAGTCTGGAAATTTATATCAGGGATCTCTGGTGCTAAGGCGCGGCGGAAAAATTCGTGTTCAGTATGATCTGCCCTATGGCTTAATTATGGTGGGAAGTGGGGGAGAATTGCGATATTACGACCATAAGATGGATAAAATTAATTCTACCACCACAGATTCTACCCCTTTAGGGACATTGCTGGCCGATAATGTAGATTTTGATAAAGATCTTAAGGTATTAGATATTCGAAAATCTTTTGGGATGATCCGGATGTTGGTAACAAAAGAAGGCTTGGGGAACGGAGGATATTTAGTTTTAGTATTCTCGGACAATCCAATTGCATTACGCCAATGGGTTGTGATGGACCAGAAACAAAATCAAATTAACTTTTCATTGATTAATCCAGTGTATAATGTAGATGTTGAAGATAGGAATTTTGACTTAAATTCTGTTAAAAATAGATTATGAGTATAAAAAACAAACTAATTGCTGGAATATGTGTGTGTGGAATAGCCTTCGTTAATGAGGTTATTCCTCAAAATATTTTAGATTCTGCTGCGTATCAGCCTTCAAAAGATTTAGATAACATGCATATGTTTTTAGGAAAAATTATTCCAAAACATTTATTTATCCAACTGTCTGAAAAGGATAAAGACCTAACACTTCGACTATTAAACACTGCATTAGAAACAAGTCCTTCATTCCTTGACCATAATTGGACAAACATTGATAATCAACATCAAGGGAAGATCTTGGTCTATCCAGTTGAGGTGACGGATGAGCGCAAATGCAGAAAATTTTTGGTGCGATTAGATATTAATGACGAACATTTCAGCATTCAAGGACGATCATGTCGTGAAAATGGCCAATGGAATATAGTTTCTAGTGATTGACGAGATATAAAATGTCTCTTTTAAGGAGTTTGTCTGATCAGTTAGACAGACCGCGCCCCGTGAAGGGGGTCCACCAAGACTCCCAAAATTGGCCGTGGGTCCACCCCTCCTCCTCTCACAACATATAGCTTCTCCCTTTCGTTAGATCTCTTAACAGAGTCCTAAC
>Ga0169931_10004927_pt1 | contig 20563 bp, 17 predicted proteins | sample Kivu_15m_20L_FD_129675 | JGI IMG/M metagenome (GOLD analysis project Ga0169931, IMG submission 129675) | Freshwater microbial communities from Lake Kivu, Western Province, Rwanda to study Microbial Dark Matter (Phase II) - Kivu_15m_20L... | ecosystem: Environmental > Aquatic > Freshwater > Lake... | reverse complement strand
CTTGTGCTTGTGCTTGTGCTTGTGCTTGTGCTTGTGCTTGTGCTTGTGCTTGTGCTTGTGCTTGTGCTTGTGCTTGTGCTTGTGCTTGTGCTTGTGCTTGTGCTTGTGCTTGTGCTTGTGCTTTGTGATATTGTTATTAGTAACAATAATAAAATTATCTTCATAATTTAAAATACTTAATATATATTTAAATATATTAATATTATATAATAATAATGATAGACACCGCAGTGATAGTTGAGCCACGAATGCATCCTTATTTAAAACGTGTGATTGATAATATGATAGAATTATTAAATATTAATACAAAAATAATAGTATTTCATAGTGATATCAATGAATTATTTTTATATAATGAATATAAAAATAATAATAATAGGATAATAATGTATAAATTAACAAATTTAATTAATAATAATTTAACTATACCAGAGTATAATATTTTACTTACGAGTAAAGATTTTTGGAATAAAATAGATGGTGAATATATATTAATATTTCAAACTGACTCTTGTTTATGTCAACGAGTTGATAATATTGATATTTATAAAGAATATGGCTTTGTGGGCGCACCATCAAAACCAATAAATCATAAATTAAATAGTTGGTTAAATGGCGGATTATCATTAAGAAGAAAATCATTAACATTAAAATGTTTAGATACAATACATCAAAATGAAAAAATTACAATTAGTGAAGATTATTTTTTTACAGTTCAATGTAAAGATATAATTAAACCAGCGCCATATGAAATAGCATTAACATTTTCGATTGAAAAATATCATTATAAAAATCCATTAGGAATACATAAAACTTGGAATTATATGAATAAACAACAATGGGATGAATTTAAAAAAAAATTTGAGCCAGTTAATAAATGTTTCAGTGATTTATATAAATTGCAATAATAAGTGTGTTATCCCGCATACCACATATGTTCGGGTGCGTTTTTGGTCAAATCCTCCGGATTTTCGCAGCAATAATTCAAAAAACGTTTTCGAATCACCCGTGACACATGTTCTTATCTCCCAAAAAAATATTTTTTAACATAGTCAAACTTATTTCCAAATATCGAACCAAATATATCTTTTCTTGTTTTAAAACTATTTTTTTTATCATATTCAAATAAACATGATAAGAATCTTTCAAGACATTGTCTTTTTTTCCGAGTATCAATATAATTAATAAGATTAGTTATGTTATATTTTATATTAATACTAACAAGATAACTATGGTCAATTACATAGCAAACCCCAAAACATCCATTTAATATCCCTTTGTTTGCAAGATGATATTGATATAATTTAAAACTTTCATTAATATATTTAGACATTTCTTCAAAATTTTCAATATCAATACTATATGATACTGGTCCAAAACGGAATAATCTGGTGAAATTTTTATAATCAGGTATATTATTAAAATTAAAATATTTAACAAATTCCATTGAATCGTGAATAATAACTGCTCTGTCAAAATATTTGTTATGAATATAATAATAATACGGTAATAATTCACCGCGTCTTGGAAATTCACTTGATATAACTATACAATTAGTTATATGATGGTTAGTAACATAATCCATATTACTCTTATCATCAATAATAACAATCATATTATCATAAAATTTACGAATACTTTCATAACAACGTATCCATGATTTATTTGTTTCTTCGCATTTTACATAACGAAGCATAATAAAACCAAAAGAATTAATTTTAATAGTTGAATTATTAATTTGTTCTATTTTATTTATTATATCTTTATGATAATCATATATATTAAAATTATCAATATCATTTGATTGAGTTAATACTGATAGATCCATTTTTCTTTTTGTGAAATTATCATCTCTTTCTCTATTTATTTTGCGTTTAATATAATCATCTTTGCTTTGGACAAAGTAATGATTTATATATACTGGGATATCAATATGTGAACAATTTAACGAGTTTTTCATTAGTTCAGTAACATTATTACCATTCATTGTTTTTCCTAAAACATTTGTATATTTTAATATTTTTCTTCCAATAAATTTTATAGTATGCGGTGTATCAAAAATAAAATTCATATTTTTAGTAATACGTATTAATAATTTAAAATGCGGATTTATTGTATTTGCCGATTTAGTAAAAGTCGGGATTAAACATTTATATTTATGTGGGTTATTTTCCATATTATTGCTACCAAACATTACCCAATTAATTGCAATAATATCTGTATTTATCATATTGGTAAAAGTTTGAAGTGTATATTTTTTATCAATATATAAATATTCATCCGCATCCAAGTGAATAAAATATTTTTTGCATTTTTTAATCATAAAAGGGACTATTATTTGATTTAAAAATAACATTTTTACTGCTCCAGTATCGTTGCGCCTAATAACAAATACTTTATTTTTCCATTCATAATTATCTATTAATTTTTGTATAGGTATAGTTGATTTATGGTCTATTATAACAACATAATTAAAACCAATCATCAAATGATATATAATCCATTCAATTATATTTGGTTCATCGCGAGCGTTTGTAGATATGATATAATCAAACATATTATTATTTATTTGAGGGATATTAACTAATTCCGGTTTTTTTAATATTATTTTTTTAATTATAGTATCATTCTCATTAACTATCATATTAAATCCTGATTCATAATATATAATTAACCTTTTTTGTTTTCCGATATACGGGTCGTGTGGGAATATATCAATTGTTATTTTTATTTTATCACCATTATTTAATTTTTTTAATATCATATCAGTTACATCAATATATTGATTTAATATTCCAAATGTTATTTTTCTAATATTATTTGTTTCAATTTCAACTGTCATTCGTTATAATATATTATAAAAAATACATATTATATCTTAATGCTAGACGTAGCTGTTATAGTGGAACCGCGATTACATCCTAATTTAAAAAGCGTAATTGATAATATGATTGAATTCTCAAATGTAAAAATTATGATTTTTCATAGTGATATAAATGAAGAGTTTATACTATCACATTATAAAAATAATAATAGAATTATTTTAAAAAAATTAACAAGATTAAGAAATAATAATTTAACAATTAAGGAATATAATATATTACTCACAAGTATGACTTTTTGGAATAGTATAGAAGGTGAGAACGTGCTTATATTTCAGACTGATTCTTGTTTATGTCAACATATTAATAATTTTGATTTCGAAAAATTTAAAGATTATGGTTTTATTGGTGCACCTTGTCGAGAAATGAATGATAGATATAATACTTGGAGAAATGGAGGGTTTTCATTAAGAAAGAAATCATTGACATTAAAATGTTTGAAAATATTACAACCATATGAAAAAGTAACAATAAATGAAGATAAATTTTATACTGTATTATGTAAGGATATTATTAAACCTGCACCATATGATTTATCACTTAAATTTTCAATTGAAAAATATTACAATAATAATCCAATTGGTTTACATAAAACATGGAAATACATTAAAAAAGAACAATGGGATGAATTAAAAAATAAATATCAACATATTGGTTTAATATTTAATTTATCATAATATAATATAATGAAGAATGTATTAATCACTGGAGGATGCGGTTTTATTGGTTCCAATTTTATAAATTATTATTTTGATAATTATGAAGAAGATAATATTATATGTCTTGATGCAATGTATTATTGCGCATCAAAAGAAAATATTAGAGAATATATCCGTAACTCTAATCGTTTTACTATGATTGAAGGGAATTTATGTAATTTTACTTTATTAAAGACCATATTATCATCTTATAATATAACTCATATCATCCATTTTGCAGCGCAATCACATGTTGATAATTCATTTCATAATTCTTTTCAATACACAATGGATAATGTGGTTGGGACACATAATTTACTTGAGGCAATAAAAGAAATTAATAAAAATATATTTCTTTTACATTTTAGCACGGATGAAGTATATGGTGAAACAGTAGATGATAATATTAAACACGAACAATCTATTTTATGTCCGACTAATCCCTATAGTGCTAGTAAGGCAGCTGCTGAAATGTATGTTTTTTCATATATATATAGTTTTAAATTAAAGGCAATTATAACAAGGGGGAATAATGTTTATGGTGAAAATCAGTATCCAGAAAAATTAATACCTCGTTTTATTGATTTATTAAAAAGAGGAATGAAATGTACAATTGCAGGAACTGGGAATCAAGTAAGAAATTTTATACACGTTTATGATGTATGTACAGCAGTTGATTATATTATGAAATATGGCGAAATTGGTGAAATATATAATATTGGTAGTGATCCAAAGAATGAGTTTAGTGTAATAGAAGTAGCCCATAAATTAATATTACTTTTAAAAAATGATACCAATTATAGTAAATATATTGAATATGTTCCTGATAGACCTTTTAATGATACCCGTTATTTCATTTCAAATGATAAATTAACAAAATTAGGATGGAAACAGACAATTGATTTTGATAATGGATTAAAAAAATTGATAGTGGGGTTGGATTTTTGCAAAAATCCAAACAAATCCTATTAACTTTATTATTCTCTATTTATATTGTTTTGCAATATGTGAGCAGCGCCATTTGAAAACGGCTAAGCCGTTTTCAAATGTACCGTTTACGATAGATTATTCCCGGTTCCACTTATTAAGAGCCTTAAAATTAAATAAAAATAATTAGTTCTAATTATTTTTATTTATAGTTGGGCTCTTATTATCTGACATAGGGAATAATATATAACTTTCCTTTGGAAAGTTATATATTAATGTACGGGCTCTCTTTTGGTCAAATCCTTCGGATTTGCTGCGATAAATGCGTTCGCATTTATCGAGGTCCGCGACGGACACATATAAATAGAGAATAATAAAAATTGATAAAATAATATCTTAGACTCTATAAATTATAATATAATGTCATCTCTTACAGTAACTTTCACAATTAATGGACGGGCTTTTATCAAGTCTACAACACTTGAGGCAATCCGCAAGTCGGGCTTTATTGCCAATCAGCTTGATGATCTGGGATATAGTGAGGGGGATGAACTCATCCCCTTTGATATTTCCAATCTGAATATTCAGGACAAGTACAGTGAGAAGGTAATTGACCTTCTCACTACTATTCTTACCTATCTTACTACAGCTGATGGCGAGACCTTTACTAAGGAAACCATCGAGGTGAGCAATGAGTATGAGAATGAGTATATTGACAAGCTCTTTGACAAGCTCCCTTTTGCATACTATTCTCATCTCATCAATGTAGCAAATTTTATGGATGTTCCTAGTATTTTCAAGTATCTGGTTACAAAGTTTGCCAAGATTATCCGCGAGCGAACTCAGGCAAAGAGTGAAGCATCGGCTAGCACATAAATTATTTTAATAAAAATTGATAGTGGGTTTGGATTTTTTATAAAAAATCCAAAGAATTCCTATTAACCTTTATAAAACAAGCCTTAAGGCTTGTTTAATAAAAATTGATAAAAATAAATTAAAAGAATTATATATTATACTTATAATGTCATTGGCAAGTTTAGTGAACAGGATGATCGATAATATTAATAGTAATACCATTATGAATATTGGTGTTGCTGCAGTTATTATGAGGGGCACTCGACCGATTGGGAAGATTTGTGGGAATAGTGAGAGGAATTACTTTCGAAGGAAGGTTTGTCCGTCTATTCACGCGGAGGCGAGCGCTATGATGTGCCACTTTGGTAAGCACCTCTCTTACTGCCCGACGGTTGGATGGAAGGGGCAGTGTCTTAAAGAACAAATTGAATGTAATGGTTGTACGAGCTGATGTTAATGGCAACCTTGTCAATGCTCGACCGTGTTATCAGTGCACACTTATGATGAAGGATTTAGGAATCCACAAGGTTTATTATAGTATTGATAATATGATTGTTTGTGAAAAGGTTGCCGATATGATTAGTATTAATAGTAGTAATATGTGGCGACGAGTTGATATGACACAAAATGGTGCACCAACTGATATGATTGAATATTACCGCCGGGTGATACAAAAGATGCCCCATCGAACAAAGCGCCGTAATATTGACCATTTTATTCGTGGAGTTAAAAATGAAATTAAGGGATGTAATTATAATATAACTGGGAATAAGCTAATCGTAAGTATACAAGATAATACGATTGGGGAGATTTTAATTTATTAATAAATTTGTGCGCGTCGTAATAGGCAAGTGTAATTCTTCGAATATACTTGCCTTTTAGCGAACAAAACTGGTCGCGATAAGTCAAAAGTGCAGACTGCACTCTATTCGAAGAATATAATTACGACAACCAAATTTATTAAAAAAATTGATAAATAAACCACTTAAATTATAATATATTAATATTAATGAACCATACGAATACTTTTTGTGGCGGATATTGTGACCTTCTTAGTACCAATGTGCCCTTTCTATTTATTCATTTCTATGGTGCTATGTTTTTAGCTATGCATCTTATGGCTAAATGTTGTAAATGTATTGGGCTACTTGATGAGCATATTCGCGATACAATTATGGATGAGGTTTCATCAGATGAAACCCCGTCCGAAGAACTTCCATCCGAAGAACTTCCATCCGAAGACTCTTCATCTGATGAACTTTTATCCAAAGAACAAATCACTGAGGAATTCTCAGATGAAATGATTTCTAAAGAAAATTCTGAAGATGAACATCACGATGAACCGATTGATATGGTAGTGAGATACGAAAAGCTTTATAATATCGTTGACCTTATTATTGAGAATTATGTTCCTATTAAGAAATATCGTGAAAAGATTCCGACCGATTTTATGTCAGAACACGATATTAATGTTTACGGAACCATTTATGAATGGGGTAGTTTCTGTCAGAGTATGAATATGTTCGAGCTAGATTATTTCCTTGAGAATCTGGTTACCTATGTTGGTTGTGTTGATGGACGCTTTAAGCGTTATCTTAAAAAGTACCGAAATGAAATCGAAAGTGATTATCATCATTTCCTGCTGAATATTAATAATCTGAATAGAACTACTCTCTTCACACCAGATTATGATGAATAAAAAAAATTGATTGAGTGATATAATTTCTTTCAGAAATTATATATTCCACAATTGTGAGCATCGCTATTTGAAAACGGTCTTACCGTTTTCAAATATATGGGCTCTCTTCTGGTTCGCGAATATTCGAAAACATTTTTCGAATAGCGCCGAACACAATTAACCTTTATAAAACAACCCTTAGGGTTGTTTTATAAAAATTGATTTATTAATATATTGAGATAATATCTAATTATATTAATGGATATCTTTACACCTTACGAGAATGCAAGCGATATGTTTGTACAAAATATTACCCACTTTTTTAATAATACTATTCCCGGTTCCACTTATTATCAATTGCTTTGCAATATAATAGGGAATAATATTACCCATTTACTATTAACCACAAAAGAAAACATTCTTAGCGGAGTGTTTGATGGAATCTATTGGACGTTTTATTCAATCGTTTTTGTTCTTGGAGTAATGTGCATAATTGCACCAATTGCAATTTTGAATGAATTGATGAATCCACCAAAAAAACGTAATGCAACATTTATTGAACCAGATTATACTGGACAAGTAAATGCACAAAAACTACCTGAACTGACATTTGAAGAAAAATATCCTCATAAATTTGAGCATATTATTAAATTTATGGATATGTTTGATTACAATGTAGTAGAAGAAGATAAATATTATGAGATTTTTAATCGGACCTCTATTCCCATTAATCTTGATTTTGGAGATAGAACTAAGAAGGATTTTGTTAAAATTACCTATCTAATTAAAGTTAATAAGATTGTAAAATTTGATGATATTTTCCATATTATTATGAAGGACGATAGATTTTCGATTGAAAATGATATGGTACAATTTTATTATCTTCTATATAGTGATTGTCTTGATGATGAGTTTCAGGATTTCCGGGAAATGATTAACAATGTTGATTATTTATAAAAATAGATTGGTTATAAAAATTGATAGTAACCTATTAATTTTATTAAAAAACGATTAATCTTTTTTTAATAAAAATTGAAAAAAAAAATATAAACATATCATAATTATTATTTTAATGGCTGCTACAATGCTTTGTTCACTAAAAGAAATGATTGATTCCCATATTGACCCTGACATTATGGAGCAACATATTACCAAGTGTATCGAAATGTTCTGGGGATCCAAGCAAAATCAACGCGGACTCATAACACTTCTTATTAGGTATTATATTAATATGGATAATATGGAGAAGGTATTGGAATATCTTTATATGGAAGACCTTATGAAGCGCGATTATCTCACCATTTTGGAATATTTTTATCAGAAAAATAATTATGACATTATCGCGTATATTTATAGTAAGATTGATATTATTGAAACAAAGGATATTGACCGTATGATTGAAAATGGATGGATTGACCTTATTAAGAGATTTGATGGCTATCCAGTTATTACCTCGTATAATGCAAATGACGATGGGGATAATTGTAGTGTATATAGTATGGATGGGCATATTGAGAAGATGAAGAGTATTTATGTTGAGAGGATTGAGGTTAAGGATGGTAATATGAATCATACAATGTGTATGAAGGATGTTGATATTATTATTGATGGGGCAAATATGAGTCATATTTCGGGACAGTTCAAACCAACTGAGTTGATGCCAATTATTAAGAAGCTAGAAAGAATGGGATACAAGGTAATGGTTGTATTCCATCCTACCAGAAAGATTACCATTCCAGAGTTACAACCCTATATTATTTATACACCAAAGTTCCGAAACGATGATGATTATCTTTTGTATGGTATGCTAAAGTTTGGTAAGATGGTCCTTACAAATGATTTGTTTCGTGACCACGTAAAGAATATGGACCTATGTACAAAGTGTTATGTGGAGAGTAAAACAATTAGATATTTTAAGAAAAATCTAATTATTCCACGATATAGCAAGTGTATTCAGGTTAATAGTAATGGTGTTTATATTCCATCACAAGATGATGGCTTTTACTTTCTGCCAAGCATTTCTGCATCAACACCACCGCCAATCATTGGGGGAACTGGTGTATCAAGTTGAACTTCAGCTGGTACGGGAATGTTATTTAATTTACTTTTGCTTTTTTTAGAATGTTTTCTTGCACCACCCTTTTGAGATTTACGAGATGTTTTTTTAGAAGACTTCTTGGAAGACTTCTTGGAAGACTTCTTGGAAGACTTCTTGGAAGACTTCTTGGAAGACTTCTTGGAAGACTTCTTGGAAGACTTCTTAGACGATTTCTTAGCACCGCCTTTAAGAGACTTCCGGGAAGATTTCTTGGATGCCTTCTTGGATGCCTTCTTGGAAGACTTCTTGGATGATTTCTTGGAAGACTTCTTGGAAGACTTCTTGGAAGACTTCTTAGACGATTTCTTAGCACCGCCTTTAAGAGACTTCCGGGAAGATTTCTTGGATGCCTTCTTGGATGCCTTCTTGGATGATTTCTTAGCACCGCCTTTAAGAGACTTCTGGGAAGATTTCTTGGAAGATTTCTTGGATGCCTTCTTGGATGCCTTCTTGGATGCCTTCTTAGACGATTTCTTAGCACCGCCTTTAAGAGACTTCCTGGAAGATTTCTTGGAAGATTTCTTTGATGCCTTCTTGGATGCCTTCTTAGATGATTTCTTAGCGCCGCCTTTAAGAGACTTTCTTGAAGATTTCTTTGATGCCTTCTTGGATGCCTTCTTGGACGATTTCTTAGCACCGCCTTTAAGAGACTTTCTTGAAGATTTCTTGGAAGCCTTCTTGGAAGCCTTCTTGGACGATTTCTTAGCACCGCCTTTAAGAGACTTTCTTGAAGATTTCTTGGAAGCCTTCTTGGAAGCCTTCTTGGAAGCCTTCTTGGAAGATTTCTTGGCGCCTCCTTTAAGAGAGCTACGAGCACGTCCATTGTACTTGGAACGATTCTTAAGATAATCAGCTACAAAGCCTAATTCTTTCATATCTTTAATCATTTTATTTAATCCAGCTTGATCAACTTCCATATCTTGGCTCTTATCATCAATCTTTTGACGGACACTATATTTTTCACCTTCTTGTCTTACTGTGATGCTGTGGAACTTGTTATCTCCTGCCTTCATTAAGTAGTGGAAAGATAAACCTTTCTCACCATCAATAATGCTTTCTTTTACAACATGTTTCACACCATCCTTTCTGTAGGACAAGTTATCTTCGCGACGATATTTAACAGTACTCATATAATTTTACCTAGAAAATTGTTTTATATATAAATTTATAAATCTATATAAAATTTTTAAAATCTATAATATTTTATATGTGTTTTAATAAAATTAAACAATTTTTACATTTAGATGGGGATAAGGTTGAAATGAATTTACTTGAAATGGGATTTTATGGTATTATGCCAATGGGTCAATTATTGATGAGGGTAACTAAATTTAATGGTTCATTAGATAAATGGTATTTATTATTTCCTCTTTTATTGATTCCTCCTTTTAGTTTTATACCGGTAATCTTTGCAAAATTAGGTTTTATTAAAAAAATTCCAGGTGGTTCACCCTTAGATATATATGTATTGATTCCAATTATTTTTAGATTTATACTTATATTATTTATTAAACAGGTCGCTGAAATTGGCAGTTTTATGCTTCAGGTCGGATTGGTATTTGGAGCACTGTTGGCGACAAATATATTACGGCATTATAAATCACGTAATTGTAATAATTTAATTACTGGTATTAAAAAGGGTGCATTTGATAGTATGTTTGAATATGCATTTGGTGTGATGACAACATTCTTAGTAATGTTTATTCCTTTTATCGGTGAAATACTTGAATTTGTTTTAACTATACCAATCCCATATATAACACAAATAGTAGAATCAATGATTTGGGGTTTAGGTTTTGCCGGCGGTTATATGATGGTGAATATGTTTGACAATAATTTTGAAAATACAAAAGATTATTGTGCCGGTAAGGTTTCAACAACTCGTATGATAGTAAGTGGTATAGCAATGGCTGCTGCATTAATATATCAATTTAAGAATTTAGTAGTTTAAATCAATAAAAACAACTACAACTACAACCACAACTACAACCACAACCACAACCACAAATAAAAATAATTAAAATTAATTATTTTTATTTACATTTTTTACATTTTTGATGATTAAAAGAAAAGGACTAACACATATTAATACCACCCAGTAAGCACTGAACTCATACACCTCCTTGACCGTGTTATCTCTGCTCCCATGAGTCTTACAAGAGTTTAACGGTCAGATTGGCACACAAGCAGCACAAAAGGTGGTCTTCAGCCAGACTGAGGAAGTGCAAGCACTGTCATCTGGTTGGAACAAAACACTTACAAAACACTTACAAAACACTTACAAAACACTTACAAAACACTTACAAAACACTTACAAAACACTTACACTACTTCACATTCACTTGCGCCCCTTCACAACGACGTCCCTTGTATCGACCTTGTTCGACTTCTTCGATGCGCGGGACGCTGCCTCCGCCTTGGTTGTTGTCTGGGTGGGGGCGTTGATGGTGACCGTCTCGGCAAAGTCAATCGCCTTGGGGTTCGGGTGCTCCGGGTCGATCTTGATGTAGCTCTTGATTTCGCTGTGCAGAGCACCCCTGAGGGACAGAGTCATCTCCTCCTCGTCAAGGGTACAGCTGGTAGCGAACATCTTCTTGAGCTTGTTCGCAAGCGCGCGGAGAACCTCGACCGGGGGAACGACAGCGGGGAAGCTCAGCGTTGTAGTGGACTGGTTCTTGCGTGTCTGGACGTCAATGTGCACCGAGATGCCAGCCTCGTCGTACATAACGACAGGGTCGACAATGTTCTCGGCAGCAGGGGCGACGACCTCAGCGACGACCTTGGGCTTCGTGACAAGACCCGCAGCAAGCTCGAGGCGGTGGGCGCGGTAGGGACAGTCAGACTCGGGGCACTCGAATGGCGTGCGGACCGTGCCAGCCTTGAGCTCCTGCCTCCTTGCGTGCTCACAATGGCGAGTGCACTTCTCGGGAACGACAGGAGCAACGACCGGGGCAGCGATTGCAACGACATGGATGACCTTGGGAACGTCGGGGACGACAGGGGCAATGACCTCGGGAACGTGCTCAACGTGCTTGATGAAGGCAGCGAGGGAGAGCTTGTCGTCAACCACGACCTCCGCAATCTCAACCTCAACAGGGACCTGCTCACAAGCGTCAAAGTCAACGCCCTCAATCGCAAGAAGCTTGGGCTTGGGAGCCTTCGGTGCGGGGCGCACCGCGAGAAGCGCAAGGGCTGTCTCGTTCTTCTTGGTCATCTTGAGGCGATGCGCGAGGTAGGGGCAGTCGGACTCGGGGCACTCGAACGGCGTACAAACTGGTGTGGTACCAGCCTTGTGCGCACGCTCAAGCTCCTTCAGCTCGACCTTCCTGGCACGCTCGCACGGGTAGAAGACGCAGGCGCCAAAGTTTCCAAAGGCAAGTTGGTCCTGGCTGCCGGACATGCAGAGGATGCAGCCAAAGTCCTTGCATTGCGTGCACCACTTCTGGACGTCCTCCTCAACAACCTCCTCGCAGGTGCGCTCCTTTCGGGGCTTCACTGACTGCAGCGCAACAGGCGCCTTGTCGGTGGACTGCGTGGTGGGGTAGGTAATCGCCTGGAGCGGAACATTCGCGGCAATAGCGCCAAAGCCGGTGAGGGCAGGCACAACGGCGACGACCGAGGAGGAGGCGAGAGCACCAGAGGGTGCATAGGAGAAGGAATCGATGTCGAACTTTGCCACCAGCTGCGTGTCCTTGCGGGGCAGTGGCTTGAGGGGCTTGTAGGACCACGAAGTCACGGGGCAGATGCCTGCGGACTTGGCGGTGAAGACGACATTGTTCAGGGCATCCATCTTGCATCGGAGATTGTACAGCGACTCCTCGAGGCGGATGCACTCGGTGGAGAGGTCGCGGAAACGGATGGTGTTGGCAGTGGTATCAGTAGACGTGGTCAGAGCCTCAGTCGCAACGATAGCATCCTTGACGGCTGCCTTGTGCTTCTGGCGGAGCTCCGCGACGACTGCCTCGAGCTGGGCGCACTTGGCGTCAGCAAGAGCAATCTCCGCGTCAAAGACAGCAATCTTCTCGTCGTACCTGAGCGTGGTGGACTCGAGGACATCGAGCTGCTTGCGGTCCTTCTCGGATGCAACGGGGAAGCGCTTGGCGATGGACAGCTTCAGGGTAGGGAACGCTGGGTCCACAAACCTAGAGACTGCCTCGCGCAGTGTAGCGCAACGCTCGGTGCACTCATTGAGGTCCTTCTTGAGCTCCTTGGTGATGTCTGCCGAGGGGTTGGTCTCGGTTGCGGTCTTGAAGAGCTTGGCGATAATGTCGTCGCCAGTGAGCTCAGACTCGTCCTCGGACTCAGACTCGGACTCAGACTCGGACTCGGTCTCGGGCTCAGACTCCTCAAAGCAGATGTCGTCCTCATCCTCCTCCGAAGACTCGGGCTCGGACTCGGACTCGAGAGACTCGGTCAGCTGAGAGAGGCGGAGCTCCGCTGCCTCGAGAGCAGTGCGAGTCTCCTCCTTGAGGCGAGCAACGAGCTTGTCGTGGGCACTCTTGTTCGAGACGAGAACGTTCTTCTTCTCCTTCGTCTCGTTGAGCGCATCACGTGCTGTCTCGAGCTTCTTGCGCTCGGCATCACACTTGCCCTGAAGCTCGCGACGCTGCTTCTCCTCGACAGGGGGAGCATTGAAGGCATCGAGCTCCTTCTTGACGTCGAGGAAGCGAAGGTAGGTCGCAGTGTAGGTCTCGGTGGTCTCCTTGAGCTGCACCTCAGCTGTTGCGGCAGCTGCCTCGGTCTCAGGCTTGAGAGCCTGGCAACTGAAGCGAGGAGGCACATCACGCGGCAGAGCCAGCACGGTGCACTCGGGCACGGGCGCGGACTTCTTGCCGGAGAGGATGTCGAGGTCAATGTAGTTGGTAGTGTCGGAGTCACAGTGGGCACCCTTGTCGCAGTAGAGCCCGCCTGTGCAAGTATTCTTGTTCGACACGCGCCAATTGCTCGAAAACTTCTCTGCGTACTCTGGGTCGGCGCGAGCCTGGACCTCAGCAACCACAGGGAGGAGATGAGCACACTTGCGTGCGTACTTGAAGGACGTCTTGCAGACGGAGACGCGACGAGCAAGCTCCCAGACCTCGTTCTCCTTGGGTCCGTTCTCCTCACCAAAGAGGATGAAGCTACCGACGCGGTTCTTGGAGATGCGATGGTCATCAGCGCGAGCGACCTTTGCGGCGGCGAGCCACAGGAGGAGCAGGTCCTCAAAGTGGCGCTCCTCGATGGTGCATGCGAAGAGATGGGGAACCAGGTAGCTCTTCTCCGCGAGGAGATGAACGACGCGCAGCGCCTTCTTGTCGTCGATGTAGTCGCAGGCAAGCAGACGGAGAGACTCGGCGTTCTTCTTCATCACGTCGGCGACCTCCTCGAAGATTCCCTGGAAGTCGAGCTTGCCCGCACGGAACTTCTCGTCGAACTCGGCGCGGTATGCATTGTCCACGGTGACGCGCTGCTGGAACTTCTCACCCGCCTTGGGATGAGCAAAGTAGCAGAAGCCCTTCTTGAGGAACTTGCACTCGGTGCCATTCAGCACCGAGTTGCAAATCCTCGAGTGGAACTTGGCACGGTCCGGGTGCACCTTGGTCTCCTCTGCCGGAGCAGCAGGAGCAGCAGGAGCAGTGCGAACCGTGGGGGTCACCTTCATCTTCTCCTGGATGACCGCGTACACGGCGCCCTGCTCCTTGAGTGTCTTGTCCGACGCGAGCGCTGGGAAGGCGTCCGCGCTAGGCAGAACGGCAGGCTCTGCCACGACCTTGGCGGGAAGTGGGATGCCCTTGGGAAGGACCATGTGGTGAGGCTTCTTCCGAGCGCAGTACTCGGTGCAATCGCGTCCGGTGAAGACGTTCTTGCAGAAGATGCGCCCGTGGTTGCCTCCACAGCAGTCGGACTGCGGGGTTCGGAAGTCGGTGGTGAACACGGTCTTCTCGAACCAGTTGGCGCAGACCCAGACAGTGGTTGTGCCATTGGGCGTCTTCACCTCCACGCCGACCTTCTTGTGGTCCAGGGGGAAGGTGTAGGTCATGTTGTTCATCGTGAGAGTGATCGTTGGCTGTGCCTTTGGCTGTGCCTTTGGCGCGGCAGAGGGAACGACGACCACCGTCTCACCACGGGCACCCGAAGGAGCCGCGGCAGATGGAACAACGACCACCGTCTCACCACGGGCACCCGAAGGAGCCGCGGCAGATGGAACGGGGGATGGCAGAACCAGGTGGAAGAACCCGGCGCACGATGACGTCGCCGAACACTTGCGCCCCGTGTGGAAGTTCTTGCAGAAGCGAATGTTGTGCTGGTGCTCGCTCCTGCAAGATGCCTGGGAGGCGCTGAAGTCCGGGTTGAGAGTGCACTCCTCGAAGTTGCGCTTGCAGATGGAGTAGTCTCGAGTCCGGCCCTCTGGATTCTTCGCCTTCACGAGGATGTTGGCGCGATTCTCTGGGTCAAGCGCGAACTCGTACTTCTTCCCGTTCAGTGTGAACACAACGACCTTGGGAGTCGCCGGTGCTCGTGCCTTGGGCTGGACTGTGGTCCAGTCCTCATCGCCATTTGCAGTCTGGAGGCTCCCAACAGCCTCCTTCTTGCTCTCAGGTCCGCTCGACGCACCCATACGACCCCCAATGGTCGCCTGGCTGGTCTGGTTGCGGTGGGTGGAAGTGGAATGGAGAGGGGTAGAACGATGCGTGTGGGTGGTCTCCTCACCAAAACGAGGTGCGGAGCGCGGGGAGGTGTGGGTCTTGCCCGATGGGTTGTGCTTGGAATCGCCGGTGTTGACGAAGCTTGCACTCGCAGATGTGGGTGATGCTGCGAACGCGGTTGTGGAATGGAGAGGGGTAGAACGAGGCGCGTGAAAAACACTCGCGGACGTGGTTGTCCTGGCGTGTGCGGTAGGTGAACCTGCAGCTGGGGGGTTGGGGCTTGCACGAGGGAGGTGATTGGGCACCTCGGATGTACTCGCTCCAGGCATCGACGGATTCCGATTGGGCGGAAAAGGCATTGATGCGACACTGGGGGTACCAGTGGTAGTGTGTGCTGCGACGTTGACGCTGACGACCTTCTTGGACTGGGAAGGGGTGTTAAGCGGTGATGTCTGGTTCAGGGACATACGATAGACTCTGCTTCTTATGGCACATACACACTTTGAATTTTTCAATTTTTTTATTATTGATTAATAATAAAAAACTTGGGTATAAATGTGGTTGTCGTAATTGAAAAGTGCGTGTAATTGCTCTGCAATAATCGCACTTTTCATTTGTCGCAACCAGTTTTGTTCGCTAAAAGGCAAGTATATTCGAAGAATTGCACTTGCCTTTTACGACGCGCACAAATGATATTAATGGTGATACATTGCGGATGCCTTAATGGTTGCCCATCCAAAGATATCGTTTTCCTTCATCGTATTAAGAAGGCTAATAACACGCTCCTTATGGGCAGTATTATAAGGGACAGTTGTATATTGAGCTAATTCTCTAATATCACTATCCACATCGGTTCTCTCTACATTATAATTATACATTCCTTCTGATACATATGAGCTATTATGTTTCATACGATTCCAAAGATGATAAGGCAATTGAGCCAAATTAACATTCATCCTAAATACATTACTGCTAATCTTTGAATGTTCCATTCCGTTATCATCCTTGAAACGCTTAATATATACACGCTTCTTTGGTACCACTTGGCGCCATCCATTTGCATATTCATTTTGACTTAGCATTTGAACAGTGTGGTTAACTGTATCTTTTTGTTCATAGTCATTTGGATATACACTATATGCTCCATCTTGGTCGAGCATTGTGACGGATGATTGGTTTCCAACTGGTACTTTCACACGAAAGCTACCGTTTCTAACTTTTTGTCCACTCATTAAATATATAATATGTTTTATGTTTAAATAAATTTATAATATATATATATATGTCTAGCGGAAAAAATCAAAATACTATACTTTTAGTTGACTTGTTAAATAAGATTAAAAAATCTCAAACACTATTAAATACAGTTAAAACAACGCAAGAAGACTATGATGAACTAAAAGATAAAATTCACACTTTGCGAAATCAAATATCTAAAAAAATAAAACAAGGGAAGGATGCGACAGAATTGGCTTCACAAAAGTCTAAACTAGAAGCAGAAATAAATGGACTTGTAAACATTGATGCAGAAAAAGAAAATATACAAACTTCAATAGAACTTATAAAAGAATTTAAATTAGACAGTATGATACCATTCCTGACAGATGAATTTGATGCATCAGACCCGGAAAACACGGATTTTTTATCATATGTGAGTCATTTGTTAATACCATCTATTTCTATTGATGAACATAAAAAAAGTTTAATACAAATGGTAAATATAATTACTCAAAGCGGAAAAAAATATAAATCTAAAATGACACCAAGTGATAGGCTATACCAATATACAAAACAGAATTTAATTGGTGTATCTAGTGTTGATAATTTTGACGAACCAAAAACTTTTAACTCACGTGAACTACTGCGCGATTGCTATGGATTGGCTCGACAACAACGACAAGCGACATGTTGGTTAGATGCCGCATTAGAATTATTTTTAAATGGAGATGTGATTGGAGAAATATTCAGGAGTGAAATATTTGAATATGGATTATATAATGATAACCCATTACCTATTCCTTATATGGTAAAACCTAATATTGTAAAAGGTGATTTAAAATCTTTCATTTTTTATATTATATTTAATTTTATATTGTTTAATTTAGAAATTACAAATGATGTTAAATTAATTCGTACACCTGATATTATTAGATTACAACGACAATACAGTAGCGATGTTTGTGGTTTTTCATTTGGTTTATTTATGGATGCAGTTAAAGAAATATTCGATGAAAGATATAATGAAAAAAATATTATAAATAATATTGATAAATTAGCATCGCGTATTGAGATGATAACTATTGGTGAACAAGGTGGTATATCAGGAGGATATTCTGGTAATTATGAAATATTTTTAAATAGTTTATTGGACATCATACCAGATATAATTTTTTATATCAAGTTAGAAAGTTTAAATAGTTCAAAAATACAACAGGAAAAAATACTTGAAAGCACATTTTTGGGTTTAATATTAATAAATATATCACAAATTAAAACACAATTTGGAACATTTATAACACAAATGCAACATGTGACAAATATAAGTAAATGTCACGAAAAAATATTTTTATATAATAATGAAAATGAAATTAATCCAGAAACAAACAGTAGAAGTATAGAAATAGATAGTGAACAATTTTGGAAAAATAAATTGAATAGTATTAAACAATATTATGAAAATTATGGTCACGATATAGAAACCGATTTACAAACGATGTTTACTGATATATATTTACTAACAAAAACAGAATATAATTATAATAAAGAACTTCAATTAAAAAAATTATCTGGTCCTAGTTTAAAAAAAATATTACTGGATATATTTAAAAATAATACAAAAATAATAATTGATGGTTTACCTGAAAAATATAAACACGTTGCACAACAGTTATATATTATTTTTATAAAATCATTAAATTTAGATGAATTAACCGAAATAACGCCTGGGGATATTATTAGAGATTTACGTAGTAAGCAATCAGATGAAAAAGAAAAAAATATTAAAGAAAAATTAGCAAAAGTTGAAAATTATCCCACACGTCAACCCAATTTATTTGCAAATATGTATGATGAACGATTTATAAGAGAACTAGAATTAGCCGGAATGATAACTCGAGAACGAGCAGATGAACTCAGGAAAGAAACAAATGCATATAATAAATATCTTAAATATAAACAAAAATATTTATCACTTAGAAAGCAAATAATGTAATATATTATAATATGGGAAATAAAAATGTTCATCCCTATGCGGAATGCCCAATTTGTCTAGAAAGCAATAATAAGATGCTCAAATTAAATTGTTCACATAGTTTTGATACATATTGTATTCAAAAACATCTTATGACCGATTATCACAATGGTAATCATCCACGCTGTCCTTATTGTAGAAGTAAACTCTACAGTGAAATAAGAAAAATATTTAAAAAATGGAATATTATTGATTATCGAGTTGATGATCTTAGTGTTAAGAATGAGTTTGATTTAAATACCATATATAACAAAATCAAAATAAATCATTTACAAAGCATTGATATTAATATAAATATTAATATAAATACAAATATTAAAGGAAAAATAATAGTGCCATTTTTTAATAATACTTATATACCAATTTTTTTCAAACAAAATATTGTTAAAATGGTTATGCACGACGTCCCATTTAAAACCATATCAAATGATTTTGAAATGATGGATTTCACAAATGGTTGTATGTTAGAATGTTTTTTTAATGGAAATTATTATAAAAAATTCTTAAAAGAAATGATTTTTAATAATAAACAAGTTAATAAACTATTTATGAATAATTTTAACACATCAATTATTGATATGTATAATATTAGTGATGTATGTATTTCATTTTATATAAAAGATAAAAATAATGTTATATGTATTGATGATAATGGAATTACGAATGAATTTAATATAGAAGATAGTAATCATAATAACAATATATTATATCGAACTTATTTTTTAATTTATGAAAAAAAGTTCCACATAATTAATGAAGTATATAGAATTTATTCTTTATAGAATTTATTCAATTTCTTAAATTATTTGATATTTTATATCAATATTATCATCATCGACATTCATTATAATGATAATATTATCCTTGTATAATAATATCGCCGGGTCATTTATGTTGTTAATTTTTTTCCGGATAATTGTTGTTTTTAAATTTTCCATACATATTACTGTTATTTTTATACTTTTTATATTATTTTCTATTGACATTATATCGCCTTCCTTATACATTGTTGAAAGGCGTTTTACTGTTGTTTCATTATCTTTATTTGTTATTTTGGCTTCAAACATATAGATACACGGTTGAGATTCATTTTTGGAGTAATTTTTCGTTAGTTCATAGGTCATTACATTATATAAGAAAATTTATTTTTATTCCCGGTTCCATTTATTTGGGTTTTTATTATTCGTTGTTGAGCATTACGAAAGACTTAATAATTTGGTGGTGTAAAAAATATTCTGCTATCTTGTTTATTAATGTGAATACAACAATTCGCTGTACCATCTTCATTCTTTCTAAATTCTATATAAATATTATTTTCTTTGTGAACGTGCATATCATCCTCTACAGTAAACATATTTTTAATAGAATAGGTTTCATTTACAAAAGATATCATATTAACCGTTAATTCATAACATCTTATAGAATCAAATTGTATACTATCACTAGATGTAATAATATTTATATATTTATCATTAGATGCGTCTTCAAAAGTTGTGGCAGTATTATTATGAAATACTGTCAAATGAAAAATATTTTGACAAAACATTTT
>Ga0169931_10004926_pt1 | contig 20566 bp, 14 predicted proteins | sample Kivu_15m_20L_FD_129675 | JGI IMG/M metagenome (GOLD analysis project Ga0169931, IMG submission 129675) | Freshwater microbial communities from Lake Kivu, Western Province, Rwanda to study Microbial Dark Matter (Phase II) - Kivu_15m_20L... | ecosystem: Environmental > Aquatic > Freshwater > Lake... | reverse complement strand
GCTCGGCGATCTCGTTATCGAGGCCAAGGGTCTGCGCAAGTCGTTCGGCGATCGATTGCTGATCGATAACCTCAACTTCAATCTGCCGCCGGGTGGCATCGTCGGCATCATCGGCCCGAACGGCGCCGGTAAGACCACCCTCTTCCGCATGCTGACGGGCGTCGAGAAGCCCGATGCCGGCGAGATCCGTATCGGATCCTCGGTGAAGCTGTCGTATGTCGATCAGTCGCGACAGGCGCTCAACGACAAGAACTCCGTGTGGCAGGAAATCTCGAACGGACTCGATCTCATCAAGGTGGGTAACTACGAGACGCCGTCGCGCGGCTACGTTGGTCGCTTCAACTTCAAGGGCACGCAGCAGCAACAGCTGATCGGCGAGCTCTCGGGTGGTGAGCGCAATCGCGTGCATCTCGCCAAAGTATTGAAGTCGGGTGGCAACGTATTGCTGCTCGACGAACCGACCAACGACCTCGACGTCGAAACCTTGCGAGCGCTCGAAGAAGGCCTGCTCGCTTACCCCGGCTGCGCCGTCGTGATCTCACACGATCGCTGGTTTCTCGATCGCATCGCGACCCACATCCTCGCCTTCGAGGGCAACTCGGAGGTCGTGTGGTTCGAAGGGAATTACCAGGAGTACGTCGAGGACTACCGGAAGCGCCGTGGTGAAGACGCCAACCAGCCGCATCGCATTCGGTATAAGCCGCTAACGCGCTGAAGAGCGACCTTTTGACCTAGGGCCTTACGGAGCTCCCGCAGTCGACGCGCTCGGCTATCCCAGATGCTGCGCAAGGAAATCGAGTATCCGTTGGGCCCATTCGACCTGATTCTCGAATTTAGCAAATCTGTGACCTTCGTTTTTCTTGATGATCAGCTCGACGGGAACCCCTTCAGCCTTCAGCGCAGCCTCCATTCGGCGCCCATGGTCAAGCACCACTCGAGGGTCGCGGCTGCCGTATGCCATCAGTACGGGAGCCTTGATTTGATTCGCGAGATTGACCGGTGACGTCTTCTTCAACCGGTCGAGATCGGTCTTGCGATCTCCCGCTTGGAGGGTCAGTTCCTCGCGAGCGATCTCCCACGCAAGCGGAATAGTCTCGAGCATCAATGGGATATCGGTGACGCCGACATAGTTGATACCACACCGAAAAAGGTCTGGCGTGGTCGCAAGTCCCATCATGGCTGCGTAGCCGCCGTAGCTCGCGCCAAAAATACAGATGCGATTCGGGTCGGCAATCTTTTGATCGACCGCCCATTTCACCGCATCGGTGACGTCATCCTGCATCCGACCGCCCCACTCGCGCCAACCAGCGCGATCGAATGCTCTGCCGAATCAGATCGACCCTCGGAAATTGACCTGCAAGACGGTGTAACCCCGATTGGCAAGCAGCTGAACCATCGGATCGAAACCATAGGAACCACGGGCTCTCGGGCCACCGTGCGGCATAACGACCATCGGCTTTGGACGCAGCTCGCATGGTAAAATCCCCACAGGGGTGCGGGCTTTGCTCACGGAAGGAATCTGACCCATGTTCAAAATGCTGACGCTCACACTGCTTGCCGTGTCGCTGCTGCTCGGCCCGGCCCAAGCCGAACCCATCGCACTCAAAGATTTATTCCGCAACGCGGAATTCGGTGGTGTCACGCTCTCCCCCGATGGCAAGCACATCGCCGTCGCCCTGCCCGAGGGCGATCGTACCTCGCTGGTGGTGCTCGAGGTCGAGGGCAAGAAAGCCAAGGGGCGCTGGGACTATGGCGCGAACCGACACATCGGCGGCGTGCGCTGGGTGAGCAACCAGCGCTTCATGTTCAGCGTCTCCTCGAAGCTCGGCAGTCTCGACTTTCAGCAAACGAGCCCGGATCTCTACGCCTCGAACATCGATGGCTCGCGGCGCATCGACATTCCGAACGGCAACGTTTACCAGATCATTGGCCGGGTCCGCGGCGAAGATAACGTCGTCTGGGCGCAGCGCTCGATCGATCAGGCGTTCCTCTCCAAGATCGACACGCTGACCGGACAAGTGCGCACCGCGGGTACCGCCCCGCTCGACTTCGGCAGTTTCGTGCTCGACCAGAACGACGAAATTCGTTACGCCATCGGTCGGCAAAAAGACAATCGTATGCGGACGCTGCGCCGCGTCGGGAGCGAGTGGAAACTCATCGGCGAGACCGAGATGGGCGGAGACGGCCTGCTCATGCCGATTATGTTCGCGCCGGACAATCAGCGCGTGTACATGCAAGGCAGTCGCGACGGCAAGCCGGCGGTGACGCTGCTGCTCGATGCCGAGACGGGTCAGGAAGAAGTGATCTCGGCCAATCCGATTTCCGACCCGCGCGGCATCCTCACCAGCGGCGATGGCAGCACGCTGCTCGCTATTGAATATTTACCCGGCAAACCAGAGTATCAGATCGTCAACCCGACCCACCCCGAAGCGCGCGCCATCGCAGGTCTGATCGCAGCGTTCCCGAACGCCAGCCTGCGCTTTGGTAATGCTTCGCAGGATGGTCGCTTGCGCGTCTTCTACGTCTACAGCGATACGGACCCGGGCACCTATTATTTGTTCGACCGCGAACGCGGCACGGCCACATTTCTCTTGTCGACGCGGCGCTGGATCAAGCCCGAGGCCATGGCCAACGCGAAACCGATCCAGTTCGCCGCTCGCGATGGACTCGATATCCACGGCTATCTCACCCTGCCCAAGGCTCGCGAGGCGAAGAAATTGCCGATGGTGGTGTTCGTGCATGGCGGCCCGCACGGCCCGCGCGATGTCTGGGGCTTCGATCCGCACGTACAAGCGATGGCGAGTCGCGGCTATGCCGTGCTGCAAATCAACTTTCGTGGCTCGGGCGGTTATGGCCCGGCCTTCGAGCGTGCCGGGTATCGCAAATGGGGTCGCGAGATGCAGGACGATCTCACCCACGGCGTGCGTTGGGCGATCGAACAGGGCTACGCGGATGCCGACCGGATCTGCATCTATGGCGGCAGCTACGGCGGTTACGCCGCGCTCATGAGCCCGATCCGCGAACCGGAACTCTATCGCTGTGCGATCGGCTATGTCGGTGTCTACAGCCTGCCGATGATGTTCGACAAGGGCGACATTCCGCGCTCGGCCCCCGGGCGTGCCTTCCAGCGCCGCGTGCTGCCGGAGAGCGAAGAGGAACAAAAAGCCCAATCACCGGCGTTCAATATCGACAAACTGAACATCCCGGTGATGTTCGTGCACGGCGCCAAGGACGAACGTGTGCCCATCGAACAGATGAACTTCATGATCAAAGAAATGGAACGGCAGAGCAAGAAACCCGAGGACGTGCTGGTCGAGCGCAACGAGGGCCACGGCTTCCAGCTACCCGAGAACAACGTGAAGCTCTATGAGCGCCTCTTCGCGTTTCTCGAGCGACACACCGCTCCGCGCTAGCGGAGACGCTTGACGCCGATCCAACGCCCGTTGGCGACGAGCTTGATGCGATAGCCGCCGAAAGCGCCGCGGCCGATCAGCACGCGCAGATCATCGCCGCGGTACTCGTAGCGCCCGTCCATGCGTTGCTGCCAGACCTGCCCGTTCTCGAGCCGGAAGACGGTACGCCCGGTCCAGCCGGTGAACGGCGGCAGGATGCGCGTTTCGACGTCGGCTCCATCCTCGGTGCCGTTGCCGGTGAAAAGGTTGGTCACGGCGGCGAGCGAGAGCCGCGAGGGCGCCGCAAGGGCGGACGCAACAGGCACCGGGGTCGGCGCAGCGGGCGTTGCCGGCGCTGCGACGGCGGCGACCACGGCAGGCGCCGCGACCATCGGTGCGGGCGCGGTCGGCGCTGCGACAGCAGCGACCGGCGCTGCTTCCGCGCCGCTCAACCAGCGTGCGAGCGCCGCCTGCTCGGCCGCGCTCAACTTGTCTAGCCCCGCCTCGGCATAAGTCTGGGCCGGGACCAAGGATTTGAGGGGTGGCAAGTCATCGGCCATCGCCCGCGAGCTCGCCATCAGCGCGGTGGCGATCGCCACCGCAAGCACCATCTCCCCCACCGATCGTTTGCTGCTTTGCTGCATCGCACTCTCCTCAGTTGGCGGTTATCAACCAACTTTCGTAGTCGGCCGAGGCACTCATCACACTGGCAAACGCTTCACGCTCGGCGGCGCTCAGCTGCGGGTTCCAGACGTCGAAATTGAGCAGCAACATTTCACTATCGCTGTCGTTGACGATGGCATGCTCGAAGCATTCGTCGATCAGGCGCAATTCGCCGGCGGCGAACGGGCGACGGTCGGTGCCGTACTGCACGGCCGTGCCGCCGTTCGCACCGGGCTCGCTCAGCAACCACAACGCCATCAGCCGCGCATTGACGCTGCCATAACGCTGCGGAATCTTGCCCTTGGCGGGAATGCGGATGAGCTGGATGTTCGGTGCCGCGCGCGGCACGCGATGCAGCTCAGCGAAAACAGGCAACAGCACCGCCGCCATGGGCAAGCGCGCAGCATTACTCTCGTTGAGCTCGCCCTGACGGACCAGCGGGTACAACGCGTGCTCTCCCGCATTGATCCAGGCATCGCTAGCCTCTGGATCGCGGGCGAGTGCCAATGCCTCGGCGCGCAGCGACTCGAACGAAGCAGTCAGTTCTTTGAGCCCCGGCACGCTGGCCAGCTCGTGGACGCGCTCGGCTTTGAGGCCGGGCACGAAGAACAGACTCGGGCGATACTGCGAGAGACCGAAGTCGGGCTTGGCACGACCGACGAAGTAGTCGACCCCGGCGCGAATACGCGAGAGCGCTTCGGTGCCGTGCTGCCGCGAGCAGGCATACAACTTGCCATCGAGCTCTACTGCAAGCCGCTGACGTACCACGCGCGAGCCGAGATCGAGCATCTCGTTGACCTCGGCGGGCAAGAGCTTCGGATCGAAGCGGTCGGTCAGACGGATCGCCCGCAGATAGGCGGCAGCGGCCGCTTCGAGGCGACCGAGTTGTTCGTTGATCGTGCCGGCGTAGAGCCAGGCATGCACGAAGCCCGGCTCGATACGACAGCAGCGCGCCAGCGCTTCGAGTGTGGGCTCGAGTGCACGCTGGCCGTAGAGCGCCATGGCGAGACCAAAGGCGTACTGGGGCTCGCGCTCGTGCTCGGCGCTGAGCTGGGCGAAGACGCGCTCGGCGTCACCGAAGCGCTGTTCGCGCAGGGCTACGTAACCGGCTTGCTCGGGACCGCTCTGTCCCGGGGTGGTCGAACTCGTCATGCTGGATTTTCATTCCCCGTGAAACTACTGCCTGTAAGATTATCCTTTTTGCGAGCCTGACATGAACAATCCTGCGCTCTCGATCGAACCGGCTTTCGCCACGCCTTTTGCCGTGGCGCGCCATCCAAACCCTGACGCACTCAACGCTGCACTGCGCGAGGTTTTCGTCGCTCGCGCCAGCGAAGGCGATCGGTATGCCAATGGACAAACGTTGGTGAAGCGACCGGAGTCGCTGTTCGAAAGCAACTTCCAACTGTTCGATTGGCCGGATGTGCCGATCGCCGAGTTGCGCGATTTTTGTCTCGGTCATCTTTATCAGACCATTGCGCAGCTCAATCAATACGACAACGACATGCTGCGTCGGCTACACATCTCGGTCGAGTCTTGGTTCCATCTGACCCGTCACGGTGGTTGGTTTGCGATGCACAACCATGCCTTGCACAGTTGGTCGGGTGTGTACTGCGTCGATCCGGGCAAGGACACGAGCGACATCGCTGACAGCGGCGTGCTCAGTTTTCTCAATCCGCAGGCGATGAGTACCATGTTCATGGACATGGCGGTTGCCAATATGAAAGGCGGATTCAGTTATGGCCCGAGAGAGTTTCGTCTCGTGCCAGGGCAGTTGATCCTGTTCCCATCCTGGGTGCTGCACGAAGTGAAACCCTTCATGGGCGAAGGCACGCGGATCACGGTCGCCTTCAACGCGCGCTTCAAGCTCTCCGGCGCCGTGCGCGATCAGGTACCGATCGGCTGAGCTGCGCGGCGCTGCACCGACCAGCCAAAGAGCTCGCCCTGCTCGTGGAGTGCGGCGTAATCGGCGCCGAGTGACGTTGCCATCTTCTGAATACCGCGCTCATCCTGTGCGGCGGCGATCAACTCCTGCAGGCGCAAGCGCAGATCGACCAGATCAGCGCGCAAGCGCGCGATCTGCAGCCCGCCGCGCTCGGCCCCGAGCCGCGGCGCCTCGGCGATCCAGCCAACGATGTGGTTGCGCACCTCGAGTAGCAGATCTGGCGCTACACCGTCACTGACTCGCTGATCGAGCAAGGCCAGCGCACGATCGTAGGCTCGCCGAATCTGTAGCGCCTGCGGATCGGCGCGCAGACGCTCAAGGCCACCAGGCTGACCGAGCAGCGCCACACAAGCGAGCATCGGCGCGGCAAGCGCGAGCAGCCCTGCAGGCGCTTCGAGATGATCGAGATGGGTCAGCTCGTGACGAGCGTTGCGAACCGGCAAAGAATCCTGGTGATGCACGACGAGCGCGATCTTTCCATCCGGTTTGAGAACCCGTAGCAGCTCCGGCAGGCTACGCGATAAATCACTGTACTCGATTCCATATTGACTGATAACGAGATCGATCGAAGCGGAGGCGCACGGTAGCTGCTCTGCCGGCGTACCGCCCTGCAAGAAAATTCTTGCCCGTTGACTTGCAGTCACCGACTCGAGCCAGCCCGGCTGCGGTCGCGCCAGGTCGATACCGAGATACTGCGGTATCTTTTTTCTTTGACATAGCAACTGCGCGAGCGGCGCGTTGCCGCAACCAATGTCGAGCAGCTGCGAGTCGACGGGCAAAGCGGAGAAGATCGGCTGCCAGAAAGACTCGAAACTCGTCGCACAGGAGTGTAGTGCACCACGCGCCCAGTAGCGGCTCCAGACTTCACTTCGAGACGGTTGCGACATCACTACACTCAAAAAAGAGAGGGGGCTTTCGCCCCCTCTCCTCGTTTGCTTCGTTTCGACAGAACTTACAGGTTCTGCTGATAACGCAGGTAAGGCACGCGGCCGTAGCCGTTGTACAGATCCTGCGAATATCCACGAGATTCTGCAAGGTCGGTCGGCGGCAGCTTGTCGGCGATGTTGGTCACACCGAGCGACAGACGGCCGTTCCAAGGCGAACGCCACGACAACTGCAGATCGTGGGTAGCCCACGACGGCGTCACAAGCGGACGCCCGTTGCTGGCCAGACCCGCGGCGACGCGGTCGCCGTTGTTGGAGTTGAAGCTGTCGATGTAGTTCAGGTTCCAAGCGAAAGTGAAATCTCCCTTGGTCCACTGGGTCATCAACACACCACGCTGCTTCGGCGTATTCTGCGTTCCCACGACATTGGCGCCGCCGTTGCTTGAGAGTTCGAGCGTGCGGCTGACCATCAACTCGTTGGTCAAGCGACCAAAGCCACCCAGATCGAACTGCGTACGGAGGTTGAGGTCCACACCGTCGGTTTCGAGGAAGCCGAGGTTGGCGAAGCCGGTCTGTGCGTAGAGAATCTGCCCATTCGTGGGATCACGAGCAATACCAAGACCCAGCGCCACCTGGGGCGGGCGGAGGCTCGGATTAAGCCGACTGAGACCGCTCGGGCAGAGGCCGGTGCCGACTTCGACGCAGCGGATGATAGTCGCCAGGTTGACGCTGGATATCGAGTTGGTAAGCTCGATGTTCCAGTAGTCGGCGCGGACGCGCAGCCAGCTGATCGGATCCCAGACCACGCCAAACGAATATTGCTCGGACTGTTCTGATTGGAGGTTCGGGTTGGCGATGGAGTAGGTAGTAACCTGCGTTTGGCAGTTCGCGGTGACACCACCAGTGAAGGCCAAGCAGGTCTGCGCATCCGTTGTATTCGCAGCACTGAATGCCGGCTGAGCGGCGATCAGGTTGAGCGGCGGCGCGCGGAAGCCTTCGCCGAACGAAGCCCGGAAAGTCAACGTGTCAAGCGGTATCCAACGAACCGAAACCTTCGGCGAGGTGTCGTTGCCGTAGTCGCTGTACTTGTCGTAGCGAGCCGCCAAGCTCACTTCGACCGAGCTCAGTACGGGCAAAGAGGCTTCAAAGAAGAACGACGTGATGTCGCGACCACCGAAAGCTGAGTTGCCGGCCGAGCCGACGATCTGACCCGAGGACGACAAGGTATCGTAGATATCCTTGTAGGTGTCTTCTCGATACTCACCACCGAAGGCAATACCGACCGAGCCGCCCGGCAGGTCGAACAGCGAGGTCGAAGCACTCGCATAGGCTTCTTTCGACACCGTACGACCGTCACGGTTGATGGTGGCGATCATCGAATCAAGGACCGAGCGAGGATTCCCTGGCGGGTTGTAGATGTTATACGCACCGCTGTCGATCGCCTGCTGGGCAAGTCCCGCCACTACATAGTTACGACCGAGGTCGTAGTACTTGCTTTCGGTGCGGCGGATACCGGCGTTCACGTCGAAGTTGCCAACCTTGCCGTCCACACCCCAATCCACGAGGTAATTGTTGGCCTCGGTGTTGGTGTCACGATTACCCAGCGCGGCGAAGCGATGGTAGAAATAGTACGTTGCATTCCGGTCATAGCCGGCCCCCGGCAATTTGACGGCAGGATGGTTCGGGCTACCTGGGCGCAAGACGGGCAAACCACCCGGCCACGGGCTCGAGGGCACCGGCGCGTACCGACCGAAGGACTTCGTCCGCGAGAACGTCGCGTCGAGATAGGTCGACCAGTCATCGTTGACGTTGTACGTGCCGCGAGTGAACATCGAGCTGTTACCGACCGCAGCCTCGTTGGCAGCGACGAGGTTGAAGTCGTACACGCAGCGCTGATTGACGCCTGTACCCACGACCGAGAAGCCCTCGGCAGAGCAACCGCCCGGAACCACCGAACCGTAGGTCGGGTTCTGCAAGAATGAGAAGCTGGCGTTCGTGAAGTTATTCGAAAACACCGAAGCCCCTGGAAGAGCGGTGTATGGCCGTTCACGCGAAAAGATGATTTCGCGGTCGTTGTACGAGAGACCGGCGAGCAAGCTGCCGCGATCACCCGAGATACCAAAGATCAGCGAAGCCTCTTCCGTCTCGCCACCGGGTCGCGACGGGTCGGAGATGCCGACCGTCGCCTGCACGCCGTTGAAGTCCTTGCGGGTGATGATGTTGACCACACCACCGATCGCGTCGGAACCATAGATCGCCGACGCGCCGTCTGACAGGATCTCGATGCGCTCGACGGCACCCAGTGGAATGGTGTTCAAGTCCTGACCCAACGACGCCGCGTTCGGCGCGGTAGGCGCACGGCGACCGTCGATGAGGATCAGCGTACGACCCGTGCCGAGACCGCGAAGGCTGACGCCGGCGAACGACTGGGCGCTGGAACCGGACTGCTGACGGAACGAACCGAACGAGTTGAACGGCAGATCGCGCAGGTATTCGGAAACCGAAGTGTCACCGCTCTCTTCGATCATTTCACGCGTGATCAGCGTGATCGGCAGTGCGGCCGTCTCGACCACTTCTCGACGGATGCGCGAACCAGTCACGATAACTTCGGTTAGGCGGGCTTCGGACTCTTCCGACTCCTGAGCTACACCCGAGGGCGCGCCGAGCATCATGCTCGAAGCACTGGCCGCAAGCGCAACGCGCACGGCGATCGAAACCTTGTTCTTAGTCGCTGACATTAGAGTTTGTCTCCCATCGAAGAAACCGAGCATTCTTAATTAACTCTTAAAGGAGCTAGACTACCGCCGGCGAAACGTGTTTGCAACGCACTGCCCCTTTTGAAGCGTAGGTGTTGTTTTCATGCAACAATGAGACGTCCTAGGTCCTCGCTCAGGGCAATCGAACCTTCCAGACGAACCTCCAAAAAGAAAGGGCCACGACCTGCCGTGCAGATCGTGGCCCCGGGTGTGACGCTCAAGACGACGGCGCTTCACAGAAAAGCGCTCTCAGTAATTTGCATATATTAGCGGTGTCGGGTCGATCTCCACCACTCCTCTGAACAACAAACTATTGTTGTTTTTTTGACACAGTTAGAGCGAGCGAAATAGGCGACAGGCCCTGGCGAACCAAAGCGATCTGCTCAACGTCGGCGTCGAACGCGAGTCGATTGCCCTGACGGTGCCACCAACGCAAACGATCCGAGCGAGAGCGGCATGACGGTGACCGTGTCACCGGACTTTACGGAGACTCGCACGCCCAACGGAACCTGCGCCCACTCCTGTCCATTGTCGAGGGTGACGATCCAGTACCCAGTTGGTCCGAAGCGGACAGCCGTGACGTTCGCCTGCAGCTTCTCGAGCACGGATTCAGCCCGGCGCTTGTCATCCAGGGTCGCGCGCGCGATGTCCCCCCTAAAACCAAATCGCTGCTCGGGCGTGAGAGAGGTGGGCTCGGCGACGCTGCCCTTCACGATCTCGGGATTAGCCAGTCGAGCCGACTCCCGATCGAAGCATTCGAGTCGTTTGACGTCGTCTTTTTCTTCGCGGCACTGCTGCAACTCGATCGGCAGACCTGTAGCCCCCGCGGGGCGAGAGACTGTGGTCAGCACGAGAGCGAGCCAAAAACAAAAAGTCTGAAGCCGGCACATCGTCATATCTCCCATGCAGGTTTTTGACCTGTCTGAAGATCGATGGATTCGAAGAGTGCGTTGACGAGTCTCCGTTCCTCATCGACTAGCTCGGGACGCCAGATATCGAACAACAAGATCACGCGAGTCTCCTCAGAATCATTGACGGCCTCATGTTCGATGGTGTCATCGAAGGCCCATGCTTCACCGACCTTCCATTCACGAATCTCATTGCCTACTCGAAAGGCACAACGCCCCGGAACGATGAGCGGCAGATGACAGATGAGCCTAGTGTTGACGAGACCATGATGCGGCGGAATACGAGTGCCAGGCCGCAAGAGCGAAAACAAAATCGAGGGTGATCGATTGGGCGTCAATGCGAGAGGCGCGTTGCGCAAAGCCTCTATGGTTTTAGGACAGCGCGCGGCGTTAGCCGGAATCGGCTCTCCGTTTTTCCAAAGATAAAATGCACTCCAGTCCGGATTGTCGATCATGCCGGCCTCTTCCTTTCGAGGCCTGTTGGGGTTTCCTTCGACATACGGCTTGAACGCACCCGGGTCTCGCATCACTCCGAGAAGTTCTTCCCGAATCACCTGCGTCGCCGCCTCGAGCTGCGTAAACCACGGAAAAAAACTACGATCGTAAAACTGGATTTGCGGCAAACCGGGAAAGTAGTAGTACTTGGGTTGCTGCACGAAAATCTGTCGTTTACCAAGCACGATGTCGACCGACTCGGCGAAGCGTCGACTCGATCGCGCGGGATCGAAGCCCTTTCGGGCAAGGTGAGTGGAAACCGCGTCCGCATACTCGCGCGCGTATCGCTCGCAGGCGGCTCGCACTCGATCGAGCTCCTCGACCATGGCGCCTGCGAGCTGATTCTTTGGCGGCGCGGCGCGAAGGGCTGCCTGATAAAAAGATACCGCTGCGCGGCTATCCCCAGAATCGACGTAGAGATCGCCTCGCTGAATGAGCGCGGAGAGGTTCCGTGGCTCGGCACGCAAGAGTCGATCTAGGGCAGCGGCTGCGCCACGGGAGTCGGCCAGCTGACGGCACGCCTGGGCAATACCAAACAGCAGCGGCGCACCCGACTGTCCGCCCTCTAGCGCGCGTAGCAAGAGTTCACGCGCCCCTACGGCATCGCCGCGGCTCAGTGCATCGAGCCCAGCCCGAGCATCTTCCACTGCACTCGTCATGCTAGAGTTCTCGTCATTAAAAAACGGCGGTCGAGTATAGCGCTCGCGCGCCCTCGCCTGCTCCGTGGAAGTTGTATGTCGCAAACGAACCCAGCCACTGAAATCCAAGCGGCACAGCAACAAGCGCGACAGGCGCTTGCCGCTCGAGACTTTTTAGGGGCCGAGCGCGCCTTCGAGACGATGCTCAGGCTTCGACCGCGCGATCCGGGGACATGGCTCAACCTTGCGGGTCTTCGAAGACAACGAAACGAGTTCGATGGCGCCATTGCTGCACTGCGGCACGCTTTGGAACTCGAACCACGTAATTTCTATGCGCTGCTGATGCATGCCTCGCTCCTTGAGCGCATCGGCCAGATACGCGCCGCTGGCCCTGCCTATGCGATCGCACTCGTTCAGGCGCCGCCAGATGAAGAGCTTGATCCGCCAACCCTTCAAGCGGTCAAGCATGCGCGAATCATGGCGACCCAACATGCGACCGAGCTCGGTGGCCACATCCGTGATCGTATTTCTGAGGCGCGCGATCGGTGCTCGGCGCTCGAAAAACAGCGTCTTGAAGCCTTTATCGACACGACGCTTCGAGTGCGACCACGTTATCAGCAGGAGCCGATGGAGTATTACTACCCTGGCTTACCTCCCATCTGGTTTCACGATCGAAAAACTTTTCCGTGGCTCGAGGCGCTCGAAGCGGCCACCGACGCGATTCGCGACGATTTACTCGCGATACAGCGCGAGGATAACGGCGGCTTTGCTCCGTACATCCAATACGAACCGCACTTACCGCTCGATCAGTGGCGCGAGCTCAACCACTCGCCGAAGTGGACGGCCTATCACTTCTTCGACAAGGGAAAACCCCTGATCGAGCGCTTGCAACGCGCTCCCGCCGTTCGCGAGGCTCTCAAGTTGCTACCGCAACCGTCGGTACAACTCCGATCGCCCACCGCACTCTTTTCGGCGCTGCGTCCCGGGGCAAAAATTCCGCCGCATACGGGAGTCGCAAACTTCCGACTGTTGGTGCATCTGCCGCTGATCATCCCGCCGAGCTGTGGGTTCAGGGTCGGTGGCGAGACTCGAGAGTGGAAAGTCGGCGAAGCGTGGGTGTTTGACGATACGATCGAACACGAGGCCTGGAATGGCAGCGACGAACTTCGCACCATCATGATCGCCGACATCTGGAGCCCATACCTGTCGCCTGAAGAGCGCACCGCCATCGCGGCTCTGATCGCCGCGACCGATTCGCATCAAGGTATCGATCCGGCCGCCAGTCACTAGCGTCGCGATCCAACGACTCTCCGACTCAGTCGTTACCACCACGCATCACCCAAAAAAAACGGCGGCTCCCAAGGGAACCGCCGCTTCGTTCGTCGAGAAGGCCTCGATTAGAACTGTACGCGAACTCGCGCGAACAGGTAGCGACCCAGCGCATCGTAGGTCTGCGGATAGGTATTGCCGTTACCGGTCGTACCCACCGAACCGTTGATATCCGGATCGGTGTCGAGAATGTTGTTCACACCCACGACCACCGAAGTCTTGTCGCTGAAGTTATACGTACCAGCGAGATCAAAGTAGCTCTGCGCACCCAGCACTCGATCGATACGATTGAGCGGAGCGCGGAACTGCTCGACTTCGTCGTAATAACGCCAAGTCAAAGCGAGGTTCAGGTTCCACGGAGTCTCCCAACCCGTGCGGAACTGATGGCGCCACTGCGGATTCGGCGTGCCGCACGAGCCGGCGAAGAAGCCGACACAGTCGTACGCCGCGAGACCCGGACCCGGCTCGACGGCAAGGTCCTGAAGGTACGTACCCGTCAGGTTGAAGCTCAATTCACCCATTGAACCAACCTGAAGACCCGAGTAGCTCGCGTTGACGTCAATGCCAGTCGTTTCGAGCGAGCCGATGTTGATCGACAGATCTTGAACGTTACCGCTACCCAACCAGAGCTGACCGATCGCATTACGCTTGATGCGCGAGCAAGCGGCCGGGTCGTTGTTGTTATAGCAGGCGCGCAGCGTGTTCTCAGAACCGAAGCTCGACACCGTGCCATCGACACGGATGTTGAACCAGTCGACCGAGACTACGAGACCCGGAACGGCCTCGGGCTGCAGGATGAAGCCGAACGAATACGTGTCCGACTCTTCCGGCTCAAGGTTCGGGTTACCGCCACCCAAGAACTGGTACTGACCCGCCGGGCTGTCGAGCGCCGAGGAACCCACGTTACCCGCAGGTACGCCCGTCGCGATGCACTCCGCCACCGAGGCGGTGATGCCGCCCGGCGCAGTCGCCGCATTCTCCGACCGATCGGCACCGCAGGGGTCACCGTCAATGTCGAACAGGCTGAAGGCCTGCGCGGTGAACAACTCGATGACGTTCGGCGCACGGACCGCTCGCTGGTAACTACCACGCACCTTGAACGAATCCACCGGTGACCAGTCGAGACCGATCTTGTAGGTGTTGGTGTCAACATTGCCGTAATCGGAGTAACGATAGGCCACGTCAGCCACGAGGTTCTCTGCCATCGCCGCACCCTGCACGAGGGGGAGACGCGCCTCAGCGAAGAGATCCGAGACATTCGTCGAACCCTTGAGGCCGATGGTCGCACCACCCGTGCCCGAGAGGCCTGCCGTCGCAAGCAACGAATCGGTTTCGTTTTCCAGACGGTCACGACGGTACTCAGCACCGACGGCGATCTGAACGTTGTCCTTGGCCGTGCCGAACTTGAAGCCGGTATCTCCCGAGACGATGGCGAGTGCCACATCCTGGTCGATCGTGCCGAGCTGAATGCCCGGAGCCTGCAGATAGCTGAGCGCCGCCTGGGTCACGCCACCCGGCTGAAACGGGTTGTAGGGAACGCAACCGTCCGTGCGCGCACCGGCGTCACGGCAAACGATCTGGCCAGTGGGCAAACGGACGGCGTCTAGAGCCTTCGTGATACGGTCGATCACGAAGTAGTTAAGCGTCTTCTGCTGAGCCTGGACCGTCGAGCGCTGGAACGACACGTCGTAGCTCCAGTTCTCGGTGATCGCTCCACGAGCACCCACAATCGCGCGGAATGAGGTGTTCGAGAAGCTCTGCTGGCGTCCACCGCCTTCAACGTTACGACGGCCGATATACATCGTCGTCGAATCACCGGCGGCGATCTTGGCAGGCGTACAACCGATGGCAGCCAAGCGGCTCGCTGGCAGGTACGGGTTGTCGCAATTGATTGACGAGGAGTCAAAGAAAATACCGCCCGGCGCGATCTGTGCGATCGAGCGATAGTCAGTGAACATCAATTGTGTGTAGACATCGACGCTCTCGCTGAGCTCGTAATGGCCACTGGCGCCGACGTTATAGCGCGAGGCCGGACGCAGATAGTGGTTGGTCGGGCCGAAGTTGTACTGGTCGGTCGCACCACTCCAACTACGCCAACTGGTGCCGTCGGCGGCGAAATCGTAGGTCGCAAAGTCAGTCAAACGCGCGGGAGCCGCCGTCGAGGAGCCGCCGCACGCGAAGGACACCGTCGGACCCGCGTTAAGCGAGCAGGCCGAGTAATCGCGATCGCGCTGCAATACTTCGTCGTTTTCCATCCAGCCCGCGTAGGCGGTGAAATTGCCACGACCGTCCTCGGTGCTGATGCCGACGAGGATCGAGGCTTCACGTCCGAAGCCGTCCGTCACGTTGTTATCAGGCAGCGCGAACTGTGCCGGGTTGGTACGGGCACGACCCGCGATCACATCGCGAAGCTTGACCGCGCCGGGGCCGCCGAAGTCGTTCTTGTGCTGGTAAAAATTGTACTGACCAGACACCTCGACACCTTGGAAATCCTTCTTCGTGATGAAGTTCACGACACCCGAGATGGCATCCGAACCGTACACAGCCGAAGCTCCACCGGTGAGAATTTCAACGCGCTCGATGAGCTGCGAGGGGATCTGGTTCAGGTCGGCTGCTGAGCTGCCAACACCACCGTAGGGCATACGGCGACCGTCGATCAGCACGAGGGTACGCGAGGAGCCAAGACCGCGGAGGTTAACCGTTGCGGTACCCGAAGCGCCGTTGGCAACCGTCGCGTTCTGCGCGGCAAAGGCCTGCGGCAGCTGGTTGATCAAGTCCTCAATACGTGTGACGCCCTGAGCGTCGATGTCGGCAGCCGTGACCTGCGTCACCGGACTGCTCGAGTCGAGGTTCGCCTGCTTGATGCGCGAGCCCGTCACGACGACGGTATCGAGTTCGCTCGCCGCCTCTTGCGCTTGCGCAAACGGCACGATCGCCGATGAAGTGAGGGCACCGAGCAACAATGCTCGGCGGACTCCAACTGCAACTTCGCTGTTAATCATTTTTTGTTTACGACTCCATGCAAATAAAAAGCAACCTGACCCATCCACGTCTCGTTTCGCTTGCGCGACGCGACGGCGACCCTTTGGATGACCTAGACTTGCCTCTTCGGGCAGATCGGCACCCAATTCATCGAATAACCCCTAACTGTAATATCAAAATGACGACAGAATCGCAATTTTTGTTGCTTTTTAACAACAACATCGTTCTTCGTAGACTCAAAGGATTGGACATCGCGGTGCAGCCGTCTGTCGGGCGACGCTCATGACGACCACCGCTTTTCGTCGCACGCTGGAGCGCGGCATCGTCGCGCATCGCGAGGGTCGGCTCGGAGACGCGGTCGTCGCCTACCGGGCAGCGCTCGAGCTACAACCCAACGACGCGGAGGCCACCAGCCTGCTGGGCCTGACGATCGTTCAATCCGGCCGCTCGGCCGAGGGCATGCCCCTGCTCGAGAAGGGGGCGGCCCTCGCACCGGATCAAGCCGGACTGCTGTTTAACCTTGCAGAAGGGTTCGCCCTGACCGGAGAATTTGAGACCGCTCTCGCCACGTACCGCCGAATGCTGGACCTTCAGCCTGACTCGGCAGCCGCCTGGGCGCGGTGCGGGGAGCTCGAGGCGAAACGAGGGAACGTCGCGGCGGCCACCCACGCCTGGGCCGAAGCGCTGGAGATCGATCCAACAGCGGTCCGCCCAGCACTCAAACTTGCGGAATTGGCGACTCGCCACGGAGATACCGATCAGGCGATTTCCTTGCTCGAGATCGCCTTGTCGCTGCACCCCACGCAGGAAGAGTTGCTCGACATGCTCTGCGAAGTGCTCGCCACGCGACGCGATTGGGCGAAGCTCGCCACCACGGCGAGAGCTTGGGCCGATGCGCAGCCGCAACTCGCCGCGCCTTGGAAGCACCTGTCGAGAGCAGCGTTCGAGTACGGGCGATTCAAGGATGCGGTCGAGGGGTACTCGAACTTTCTGATGCGCGGCCAACATGGCGTCGGCGATCTTGCGGCTTACGCAGGCCTTTGCTTGCACGCACAAGATTTTGAGGTCGCCGAGGCGGCGCTTGTGGCGGCTGAGGAGATCGATGCCTCGCACCCCGATGTGTTGGCTCGACGAGCGCTGCTTCATATGTACTGCGGGCGGTTTGACCAAGCGATTGATGCCGCACGGCGCTGCCTCGAGCGCGAGCCAGATAATGCCTACGTCTACTCAATCCTGAGTCGCTTGCAACGAGGTAGATTGGAATCGTCGCAGATCACGCGGCTCGATGCGATCGCCGCGCGAGAAGACGCGCCTTTCGATTTCAGGATTCCAGCCGCTTTCGCAATCGCTCATGCGTACGATGCGCAAGAAAACATTGATCTCGCCTTCGATGCGTACACTCGAGCACACGCTCTGGCGTTGGAACGCGATCGGGTCGAGAACCGGAGCTATGACCGTGAGGGTCAGGAGCAGAGAACCCAGCGTTTGCGCGAGCTCTTCCCTGGATCACCGGCGATCGCCGAGCTCGGTGCCGAGGTGAAAAAGCTCGTATCGCGACAACCCATTTTTATCTTGGGCTTACCTCGAACCGGATCCACACTCGTGGAGAGCCTGCTCGGCGCGCACCCACGTGTCCATGCCTGCGGCGAACGCGGTGCCATGCAGCGCCTTCTCGGTAACTACATTTCTTTGATCGATGAGAAGCGAGCTCCCACAAGCGATCTGCTCATCAAGTGGGCCGCAGCTTATCTCGCTGAGCCGCGCACACCACCCGACCGCGACATCATCACAGACAAACAGCCTCTCAACTTCCACGCGGTGGGACTCATCCTGACACTGTTTCCCGACGCAGTGATCCTGCACCTGCGCCGCCACCCCCTTGAAACGCTATGGTCGATCTGGCGCCAGGAATTCGGGAAGTCCTGGGCCTTCACACATCGATTTGAGGATCTCGCACATTACTACGGCGAGTATCTGGCACTCATGACCCACTGGGACCGTGCTTTCCCGGGCCGCGTCGTCACGCTGCGTTACGAAGATATCGTCAGCGGGTTCCCAGACTCGGCAAGGAACCTGCTGAAGGTGTGCGGTCTCGATTGGCAAGAAGACGTCCTCAACTTCGCCCAACATGATCGCCCGATTGCGACGTTCAGTACGGTAGCGGTACGAGACCCGGTGGCGCTACGGAATACCCACGTTAACCGCTATCGCGGCAAGCTCGATGCCTTGGTGACTGCACTGCAGGAACTCGGCATTGATCCGGAAAGCGGCGATTTCGTGCGTTAGCCGCTTCGAATCTTAATCGTCAAATCGAAGACCAGCGGACAGCAACATCTGGCGAAGCGGCTCCAGCTGACGCGCGTAGTTTTTCCAGCGCCCCGATGAGCTGCGATAGAGAGGCTGTCGAACTTGCCAAACGCTGGCCGTTGAGGCGCGACCGCTTGAGTTTCTGGGATCAAGACAACGGTCATTCCAATCTAGCCCGCAATGCTTGAGTAAAGGACGTAGTGCTGACTCCGGGTCGCGGGTCAGCGAGTCGTAATCAATGGAGCACAACGAAGTCCCGAGGACCTGACGCCAATGGGACACCAATCTCTCCTGCTGCAGATAGTAGTGCCCGATATCCAAAAGATCGGTTCCGTACGACATACGATGGTCGAGGTGCAAGAACCAAACTGAGAGACAGTTATCGAGCGGGTGACGCCTCGTGACCACAAATCTCGCACTCGGGAATAGCGCATGGGCCAAGCCCAAGTACAAAAAGTTGTCGGGGCGTTTATCGGTCAAAATACGAGTGTACGGAAAAGTGACTTTCCGCCTTGTCAGATATCGCTCCGATAGTGTTGCCACTCTCTCACGATCGACAGACTTCAGGGACGCCGGGAATGGCGCGAGATCATCACGAACGATTGAGGGAAGCCAGTCGAGCTCGCCTCCCGCCGTGACGAGCGGATGTCCTGCGAGGAGTTGCTCGACGAGGGTGGATCCCGATCGAAACATCCCGCAGATCAACACAAGATCGGGATTCGTAATCGGAGAGGCGCGATCCACGGAGTGAATCCGAGAGAAAAACGACTCATCACAGATCTCAATGATTTGATCGATCAACCTCTCGTGTGCCGATCGATCATAGATTGCAGCCCCTATCGGCGCGCTAGCCTTGCTCGCCTTATTGGCGGCCGCATAGACCTCCCAAGCCTCACCGTACTCCCCCACCCCATCCAATGCTCGACCTAGTGCAAAGCTCAGACTGGCGCGCTCAATCTGAGAAATGCCCGAGCTCGTGAGCGATCGCCTCAAGCGCTCGATCAGGGGATCGCGTCGACTCTCGATGACTGAGCAATTAGCCAGACGCGCCAGCGCTTCGCGGTGCGTCGGATTACTCTCCAAGATTTGCTGGTACAGCGCCCTCGCCGCGTCACGCTGACCCTCGTCCTCTCGAAGATTGGCGAGGTTCAGCAACGCCGGAACATAGTTCGGAACGTGCTTGAGTGCAGCGCGATACTCTCGCTCTGCCTCTGTAAAGCGCATCAAATCTTCCGCCAAGATGACTCCACGATTGAGGTGGATCTCCTCCGGGCTATGAGCCCCATACTCAAGAGCTCGTTGGTACGCGTCCAAGGCGTCGTGTGAACGCCCGAGCCGGCGCCTTCTCAGCCCAAGATTGAACCAAGTATCCGCGAGGAACGGCCATCGCTCGAGCGCCTGCTCGAGTATCTCGATCGACTCGCTCATGCGGCCATCGGCGGCCAGTGCATCCGCTTGGCTGAGCATTCGCGCAGCGACTCTTTCTTGATCATCACGGGTCATCGTGTTGGCGAGTCTAACGTGTCGGACAAGAGCGCAAGCATCGTTGCTTTAATGGGGAGTCTGGCGTCTGACGCGACGACCATCGCCCACGTCCGCGCTTGGAAACATCACCACCTGCTCGTCTTGAGCCAATCCACTCGACACGGTCCGGTACTGATCGTCCTGCACCCTCACCTCGACCGGACGCAGCCTCGCGCGACCGCTCTCGATCACGTAAACAGCCCAGCGATCGCCCTCTCTGAATAGCGCACCGAGCGGCACACGAATGGCGTCTTCGGCCTCAGCGACGATCACCCGTGTATCCACTCGGTACTCATGCGACTTCAAGGCATCGGTCGCCGTTGTGAGTTCGAGCTCACCGAAGCGAACACTGCCTGCTGTTGGGCGATCGAGCCCGCCCAAAAAATTGAGCAATGTAGATTTGCCGGAACCCGAAGGCCCGAGCAACACGAGCAGCTCACCGGGATCAATATGGAGGTCGATGCCGCGCAGCGCGTGGACCGCTGCGGCACCCTCACCATATGTCTTGCGCAGTCCCCGCAATTCAAAAACGGGTGGACGCGAGGCGGTCATCCCACCCGGGCTCGTGCATTTCTGAAGAGACGCATCCAGCCGGAGTATTCGGTGTTGCCGGGCGGTCGCCAGGACATCTGCACCGTTCGGAACACACGCTCAGGGTGAGGCATCGCAAGCGTCACACGACCGTCGAGATTACAGAGCGCGGCGAGTCCGTTTGGCGAGCCGTTGGGGTTGGCGGGATAGCG
>Ga0169931_10004925_pt1 | contig 20572 bp, 14 predicted proteins | sample Kivu_15m_20L_FD_129675 | JGI IMG/M metagenome (GOLD analysis project Ga0169931, IMG submission 129675) | Freshwater microbial communities from Lake Kivu, Western Province, Rwanda to study Microbial Dark Matter (Phase II) - Kivu_15m_20L... | ecosystem: Environmental > Aquatic > Freshwater > Lake... | reverse complement strand
TTCATCTGGCACAAACTGACTCAAAGTCTTATTAAGATGCTCCAGTCTTTCTTTGGTAAGAATCAGATCTTCCGTTTTAACACCTAAATCTTGTTCACTTCTTCTCAAATCTTGTTCACTTCTTCTCAAATTTGAAATATTCTTTCTAAGATTGTCACTCATCCTGCTAAAAGCTTCTGCCAGCTCCCTTATTTCATGAGGAGCATCGGGCTCAGAAGCTCTTGAAAAATTAGCCTCAGAATTAGTCACTAGCTCTCCAGAGAAGGAATCCACGGATTCCTTTAATTGAATTATAGGATCAGATATTTTAAAGGCTTTTCTTGCTGACAGATATCCTGCACCTACAAGTATTGGAAGACATATTGCTATAAACTTTATTATTTCAGACAACATGGAAGCAATATGATCTGATGCTGGGATTACTGCAAATGTACACCAATTTAGGCCGTAAGAGTCAGCCACTGAAATTGGAGACAAAAGTTCTCTCTTTTGCAAAAATTTATCCGGAAATTCCTTCTCTGAGCATTCATATTCGTTGTCTTTAAATTCCTTGGAGACCTCTCGAATTAAATTGTTTGATTTAGAAAATTTTTCTTCGGGATTGTATGTAGAAATTTCAGACGCATCGATCATTTCGATTTTATTTCCGTCTTGCTCTAGATATATTTTATGGCCTAGAGAAGTTGCAATTACTTTTCCATCCTTGTCAAGGATAAATATATATGAATTGCCAGAAACTTGACCAGCCAGATCTTTGATAAACTCCTCAATCTCAGCTTGCAGAAGATCACTACCCAAAACCCCCACAATGCTATTACCGGGTTCACTTTTAATAGCGAGGGCTGAAGTGATAGCAGGCTTACGTGTAGAGCGATCCATGTAGAACTTACTCCAAACAGGTCCAGCTTCACCTTGGGCAGCTTTATACCAATCACGACCAGTAGCTTCAAATTCTTCTTCTCCCGGCTTCTCTATGGGATCAGCACTAGTAACACCTTCTGCATTTACCGAATATCTAGTAAATCTTTTTTGAGTGGATTTATCCGATTTAAGAATAGCTAGTTGTCCATCCTCTTCTCGATATTCAACCCCATATAGATAGCCATTGCTTAGCCCAATATATATATTATTTGCCATCGCACTGAAATTTTTTGATCTGTCACTAGTGTCACTAGAGTCTCCACGAAAAGTAGATAGCTGATTTCTGAAATATTCAAATAATTTATTCTTATCGTCATCAGTATCAATCTGAAAATTTAATTGGCCATAAGTAAACGCATCAGCATTTAGTTGATTTATAATTCGCGGATTATTTATATAAAGTTGAAGATCATTTTCAATTTTTTCTTCTATTTGTTTTTCTAATAAATTCAATGTCGGAGCTGCTGCTGCTCGGCCACGCTGAAATGCAACTGCCCCGACAATGGCAGATGTTGCAAGAATAAAAGAGATAGAAGGAAGAGCAATAGACCAAGCAATAGAATTGAATCTGTCCGTCCTGTTCGTCATTTTGCAATTACCCACCTATGTATAATTCAACAATAGCAAGTCACTGGCTTTTAATTTGTGTCCAATATATTGGTTTGTAGTGATTTAGGCAATAAGCTGTTGAGCATCTAAATTGCATGTTGGTTTCTGTGAAGCCCTTGCTGTAAGGTTTTTAGAGCGATTGTACTAGTGTAGTCTGAATGCCTAACAGCTTAATTAAGTGTGACCGCTGATTGGCAATCCTGTGATCTGCGTCTCCGGCAAGATTGTGTCAATCCACCGGATATCCCTATCCTCCACCAGCTAACCCCACAACACCTGACGTTGACGCTGATTTCTAGGCCTATAGCGGTTCCTGAACGCATGAGGTACACTTCGACTGATGGGAATCTGGACAACTCATAGACTTGGGTAATTGACCTGTACTGTATCCGAGCAAGAACCGCTACAGAACACCTTGAAGGGTGTAAGAACACAAGCGTCAAGCTGAAAAGCTAGGTATGAGGCTGTTTCTTTGACATCTGAAGCAACGGCAATAAGACCCCGATCCGGAGCGATCGCGTCGGGGCTTGGTTGCCGCCGACATCAGTCTACACACCGTGGCCTAGCGACAGATTAGGGGACTACAGGCTATTGAGCGTGTGCCGGGGACGGTGGTTTAGTAATCTGGAGAAGACGCCATCAATGGCATAGGCTGGGACAAGGTGGTGCGTCTCAGATTTGCACTGGCACCTTGTCAAGCGCCCCCGCCAGGCCCACCATGATGTTTACCCCCTCGATCTAAAATGGCTCCTCGCAAGCAAACCCAGTCAATTTACCAGCTCAAAATCACGCTCAAGGGCTCCCGGCCACCGATTTGGCGGCGGGTGCAGGTGCGCAGCGATGTCACCCTGGGCCATTTGCACTGGGTCATTCAGTACGCCATGGGCTGGACGAGTTCCCATCTCCATGTTTTTACCATTAACGGGGTCGACTACGGAGCCCCCATGGCTGACATGGGCTTTGATGAGCTGGAGATGCGTGACCAGGAGTCGGTCAAGTTAAGCAAAGTCATTCCAGGCGAGACCTTTAAGTTCTCATACACCTATGACTTTGGGGACAGCTGGGATCATGACATCTTGGTTGAAAAGGTGCTGGCCGCTGAGCCCGACGCCAGCTATCCCGTTTGCATTAAGGCCAAGCGCGCCTGCCCCCCCGAAGACTGTGGCGGGGTCTGGGGCTATCGGGATTTTCTAGACGCGATCCAATCGGCCGACCACCCTGAGCATGAGGAAATGCTCGAATGGGTAGGCGGGTACTTTGACCCAGAGGAGGTTGACCTGGCTGAGATCAACCAGTTGTTAAAGACAATCCCGAGTAATACCGCCAATTTCGAGGCCTAGGTGCGCTGTCCTAGGGCTTCAGGCTTGTGACAGCGGTCAATCCACGATGCGTCCGGCCTCGACGGTCAAAATTTGCGATGACGTCATCCACTGGCTGCCAAAGGCCCCCAGGTGGGTCGTGGTGATAATGGTTTGAAACCGGTCTTGAATCGCTTCTAGCAGCTGGTTTTGGCGGCTGAGATCGAGTTCGGCCAAGACATCGTCGAGCAAGAGCAGGGGCGGTTCGCCAATGACCTCATCGATCAGGTGCAACTCCGCCAGCTTCAGGGCCAGCACCAGGGTACGCTGCTGCCCCTGGGAGCCATACTGGCGGCTGGGGGTATCGTTAATGGCGAACTCAATGTCGTCGCGGTGGGGGCCAACCAGGGTGGTGCGCTGGTGCTGCTCTGCGATCGCCCGCTGCTGGATCTTCTCCAAAAAGCTGCCCTGAATCACCGCCGGGTCGTCTTCGACCAGGGGCACATTGGGCTGGTAATGAATCTGCAAATCTTCTCGCTGGCCGCTAATCGCCTGGTGCCACTGGTGGGCGATGGGGGCAAGGCGGGCGATCGCCCTGGCCCGACGACGCATGACGCGGGTCCCCAGGGCCGCCAGTTGGGCATCCCACAGGGCAAACTCGGTGGCATCGATGGCGGGGCCAGACTCCCCCGAGTCATCCCCATAGGATTGTTTAATTAGAGCGTTACGCTGCTTGAGCACCTGGTTGTACTGGCTCAAAATGTGGGCGTAGATCGGCTCCAGCTGAATCAGCAGAGTATCGAGCCAGTCCCGCCGTTCCCCCGGCCCGCCCCGCACCAGGTCAAGGTCCAAACTCGAAAACTGCACGGCGTTGAGGGTGCCGAGAAAGTCGAGCTGCCGCCGCAGCTTTTCGCCGTTGAGAATGGCCGTGCGCCGCCCCGCCTGGCGCAGCACCAGGGAGAGGTCGGCGAGACCCAGTTCCCGACGCACCGAGGCGCTAATTTGGGCCACGGGCTGGTCTTGCTGCACCAGATCGCGATCGCGGCTGGTGCGGTGCGACTTGAGGGTTGCCAGTAGCTCCACCGCCTCCAGCAGGTTCGACTTACCCTGGGCATTTTCGCCCACCAAAATGGTTTTGGCAGCGGCAAAGTCGATCTGCTGCTCGCCATAGTTGCGAAAGTGCCGGAGCGATAGGTGGGTGAGGTACAAGGGGGTGAAGGCAAGGCTCGACTTGGTTTAGGATACAGGACGGTGCCAATGCCCCGCTCATCCTGCGGCGACGTGAATCATGGGTTTACCCACCTTTCAAAATTTGGCCCTGCTGCGACAAGCCCTGACCCACAGCAGCTATGCCAACGAACATCCCAGCGAAGGCCCCGACTACGAGCGGCTAGAGTTTTTGGGCGACAGCATTCTGGAGTTTGTGGTGCGCGATCTGCTGTTTGCCTGCCATCCCGACATTGATCAGGGAGATCTATCAAAACGAGCCGATGTTTTGGTGGATGAGTCGCGCCTGGCTGAACTGGCGGTTCAACTGAACATTCCCCCTCAAATCCTTCTAGGGGTAGGCGCTCAAGCAGAGCGAAACAACCCCAGCGTCCAGGCGGATGTCTTTGAGGCAGTGATGGGAGCCTACCATCTGGATGCTGGCATTACCGTCGCCTATGCCTACGTGAAATCTATTTTTGAGCCGCTGGTTGATCGTGTCTATGAGCCATGGGTGACTGACCCGGTGACGGCACTTCAGGAATTTGTGCAGGCCAATTGGGGCAGGACGTTGCCCAACTATGTGGAAGTAGAGCGATCTGGCCCTGACCACGCCAAGGTCTTTATCTATGAAGTCCAGGTGGCAGAGAAAAGCTACGGCACTGGCCAGGGCAACAGCATCAAAGAAGCCCGCAAACAGGCGGCGATCGCAGCACTAAGGAACCTAAAAACATGAAAGCAGCAATTTTGGGCTGTGGGTATGTGGGTACAGCGGTGGCCCGACTGTGGCGGAGTCAGGGAATCACCGTGACCGCCACCACGACCCGGCCAGAGCGGGTCAGCGATTTGCAGACGGTGGCCAATGCCGTGCAGGTGGTCAGCGGGTGCGATCGCGCGGGCCTGGCCAAGCTCCTGGCATCGCAAGACACCCTGCTGATCTGCGTCGGAGCCGGTCGCCAGGCCAGCTACGAAGAAACCTACCTGAATACCGCCAAAACCGTGGTTCAGGCCCTCGATCAGGCTCCAGGTCTGACTCAAATCATTTTTACCAGCACCTATTCTGTCTACGGCAACTACGAAGGAGCCTGGGTGAGGGAAGATGACCCGGCTAAGCCTGCCACCGACAACGGACGGATTATGGTAGAAACCGAGCAGATACTGCTGGGAGCCGCTACGGGCGATTCCCCTGCGGGGACAATTCCTGAACGCCGGGTCTGCATCTTCCGCCTCGGTGGCATCTACGGCCCTGGGCGAGAATTGGCCAACATCTACAGCCGCGCCGCTGGCACCACCCGCCCCGGTAGCGGCCACGAAGCCAGCAACTGGGTGCATCGAGATGACATTGTGGGGGCGATCGCCTTTGCCCAGACCCACGCCCTCAACGGCTTCTACAACCTGGTACAAGACGAAATCCCCACGGTGCATGACCTCATTGATCGGGTGGGCCAGGCCCATCACCTAGACCCGGTGCAGTGGGATCCGTCCCAGCCCAGCGCTCGGCCCTACAACGTGCGGGTATCCAACCAAAAGCTCAAGGCGGCGGGCTACGAATTCCGCCACGGTACCTTTGCCAGTCTTTAGGGATGACGATCTTGAGGGATGACGGCTAGGGAGCTTGACCCACAAACTCCACGCTGGCCAGATAGAGCTGGCCCTGGGGGGCCTGGTCAAAGACCAACTCCACGCTGGTGAGAGCCGTGAGATCTACCCCGTGAAACTGCCCCACTGGAATGCGCAGATCACTGGCATAGACCGATAGGGCACTCACGCCAGCGATGGGGTCGGGTTCAAACTGTTGCAGGGCTGGCACCGTTGAGGGAATTTCGACCCGCGCCGCACCCCCCTGGCGATCGCGGAGCACCACCGCCAACACCGGCTGTCCCTGGGGTATGGGCCAGGCTGGATCGGGGGCCAGGCGCAGCCCCAGGCTACCAAAAGCGCTGACGTTGGCCGCCTGAAGCGTCAGGGTTAACCGTTCGGCCATCGCGGCCCAGCGCAGGGTGAGCAGGGCTGGAAAGTAGGGGTAAGGCCGCGCCGCCTGGTTACACAGGGTCAGGGCTGGGCAGTCCCCCAGGGTCAGCCCGGCGGTGGCCCCGAGGTTGGCGAAGGCGTCTGCATTGGATTCAAACAGGGTGTAGCGCTGGGCGACGGGAGAAACCAGGGTGGTGAGCACCGGTTGCCCTAAAAGTTGCCCTGGGGCCGCTCGATTGGGATCCATTCCCACCTCGGCCAGGGCGTCTGCTTGTCCTGGGGCCGACCAGACGGCCCGCAAAAAAGCCTGGGTATACTGGGCGAGAAAGGTTTCTTGGGCCACTCGCGACAGGCGATCGCGCGATCGCTGGGGGTTACACAACGGCGCGTTGTTGGGCTGGCGATAGTAGTCATCCTCAGCCACGATCGCGTTGAAATAGTTGTGGTTGGCCCCCGGCAGTAGCAGGGCCAGGGCCGGGGTCGTGCGGGGCGGCTGGCGGGCTGTTTCGACGTAGTAGAGGCTGCTGAGGTCAAAAATGTCGCGATCGCACCCACCGGCCATGACCACAGTGGGCACATTCGGCAGTTGGTAGGCGTCGGGGCGCTGGGCGATCGGATAGCTGCGGGTAGGGCTGACCAGCATCAGGGCAGAGATCGGCCCCAGGCCAGCAGCCACTCTCGCGGGCTCCACCAGCACTCCCTCGGCCTGGCCTCGCTGAAGGGCAGCCAGGGCCGCCGCCCCACCCCCCATGGAGTGGCCCACCATGGCTAGACGGGCCAGATCAACCCGGCCCGCTAGGGATTGGCCAAAGCCCGGATCATCCCCTCGATTGGCCTGGGCGAGGCGAGTCAGGTGGGCGTCAATAATTTGGCCACTGCGCTGGTCAACCAACTCGCTGCGATTGTCTGGGGTAGCTCCGTAGGTTTCGCTAAAAGCAGCGTTTAAGTTGGGCATTAGCACGCCGTAGCCCGCGGCCGCCAGGGCCTGGGCCAGGTAGGCAAAGCCCAAATCAAAGCGAGGCTCACGGCCAGGCTCACAGGGCCACTGGCTGGTGGCATCGGGGTTAAAGTGGCAGCCAGCGTGGCGACCGTGAAGCACAACCACCCAGGGTACGGGTGTCGTCCCGACCGGCAGCGCGATCGCCCCGGTCAGCGGTAGCGGCATCGTCTCAAAGGCCGCGTCTACATCTGTTTGGGCGATCGTGGTACTGCCCAGATCGTAGGGCTGCACCAGCGGGAACGCCGTCAGGTCGGGTACTAGGGGCGCCGCAGGCGGTGATGTCAGCGCATTCCCCGGAGCCAGCAGTCCAACTAAACTGAGGGCCAGACCCAGGGAGATCCAGACTAAGCCCTTCCCCCAGGCCCTAGGTCGGGCCAGCGATCGCCAGGATGAGCGGCGATCGCCAGGACAGCCTCCCGTCAGGGAAGACCGCACCAGGGTTAGAATGCCCCCTAGCTTAGTAGCCGTAGCTCCAGCGAGCTTTGTAGCCGCGCACGTCAATGTGGGTAAACGCCGAAGAACTAGCGAGCCCGCCCCGGTTGCCCCACCAGCCATCTAGCCGAGCATAGACACTAAAGCAACTCACACCGGGGACGACAAAGTCCACCGCATCCCCCGACAGGTGTCGAGACTGAGAGGCACCGCCCACAGCGGCATTGGTAGCCGGGTCGCGGTACCAGGAGTTGATTATCAACGGCTTATCCCCGTACAGCTTGCGCACCTCTTCCATGACATCGGCCACCTTCAAAATGCCGTAGACCACCCCATCGTTAGCGGGCTTGCGGTAAAAGCCCTTAGCCTGGTCAACGTGCAGCGCCTCACCCCAGGTAAAGTTGCCGCGCACCCCGTAGCGGTTTTTGGGTTGAATCGGGTCATTGGAGTAGTAGGTGCCCGAAAATCCAGGAAACGTCAGGGCCATCCCCCGGTCGGACGGGTTGGCGGGCTGCCCTGTGCCTTGATCGTTGGGTTTGTTGCCAATCTCGGTGCCAGAAATTTGAATATCGGGCACGTAGGCAAACCAGGTGGTGCGGTTTTCGGGGCCTAAAAAGGCCCCCTGTAGAGCCACCTTCACGTGGTTATTCTCCGGCTGGGAGTAGGAGTTGAGCAAAAACACGGTGCCCTTTTTCACCAGCACCTTGTCGGCCTCAGCGAGCTGGTTTGACTGCACCGGTTTTTCTTTGAAGATGGTGTCGCCCTTCACCTCCAGGGTTTGGCGGTTGCCATCTACCTTGGTATCAGGGCTGTAGACATACCACTTGGTATTTTTCTCGGCCCCCAGGGTGGCATCGGCGAGTTCTACCTCGTAGTGATCGGCGGCCGCAGGCTTGAAGGTCAGCAGATTGTATTGCGTGCCATTCTTCACAAATATCTTTTTGGAATCTGGCAACTGCGACGAGACCTTGGGCTCAGTCTTAAAGAGGGTGTCGCTCACCACCCGCAGCCTGATGCCGGTCAGCACGTCAATATCGGGGGTGTAGACAAACCAGCTGCGGTTCTTTTTATCGCCGATGGTGGGCTCACGCAACTGCACCTGCCAGTGATTGTTGCCCACGTCAATGTAGTACTGAATGTCGAGGGTGGTGCCGTTGGGAACCATCACCTTCTGGGCATCGGTCAGCTCGCTAGACAACTTGGGCTGGAGCTTGAAGAAGGTGCTGCTCTTCACCCGCAGGCGAAGGCTGTCCGTGGGGGGTGGAGCCACCGTAGAGCCGCCGCTGGCCTGCTCGGGCTCAGAACCACCGGCCCCCACTGAAACAGTCATGGCCAGGGGGGCGTCCGATCGCAGAAACCACTCCCGCATACCCTCCACATTCAGCACCTGCTCCTTGGGGTTCGCGGAGGAGGGGCGCTTCTGAATGCGGGAGATCCACTGGTTTCCCTGCATCAGGTAAAACGCTTCGTCGGTTTCTTTAACCCAGGTACCCATGGTTGTCACTCCCTAAACACAGTGGCCCCTAAACGCAGTGGCCGAAACATCGCCAATAACATCATGGCCCATCTCTACAGTGGTGGTGCCAATCCGTAAAGATGTCTCCTAGTTATGAATATTAGAGTCTATTAGATTAGATAGCGCAGTTTTGTAGCCTAATGACCCAGGTTTTTTACCCAATACCGTGCGGCGGGGCTTGGGCCTCGGGTGCTGAGTTTCAGGTTTCAGGCCTAGTTGGCTGACGTAGACCGCAGAGTACTAGTCGGAGGGTGCTTTCAAAATTTGTGCGCTGAGGTCAGTGCGTCCAGTTTCAAGAAAGCCGAGATCAGCCAGAACAGAGGGATCTGGGCCAGTCAGCCACCCCCAGCTTTGGTAGATCAACGGCAGGGCGCTACCGCCAATCAGCAGGGCGATCGCCAAACTCAAGGCGCTATCGACCCAAAACCAGTGAAACAGAGCCATACACACCGCCCCCACCAACACCCCCAGGGAGCTGGCCAGGTCGGCGACCACGTGCAGCAACGCGCCCCGCAGATTCAAGGATCCCTTGCCCTGGTCCTGATCTTGGCCCTGGCCGTGCAACAGCCAGACCCCAAACCCATTAATGCCGAGACCCACCAGCGCTGTACCCACCATGGGCCCACTCACCAGGACAGTCGGGCGAGCATCCCAATGCTGCCAGGCCTCAAGGGAAATCAGCGCCGCCATGGCCAGCAGCCCTAGCCCGTTGATCAGCGCCGCGATCGCCTCCAAGCGCGGTTGCCCAGGGCGGGAGCGGGCCAGCGTCAGCCGCGTTAACCAACTGGCCGAAAGCGCCAGACCAATGGCCCCCACGTCGGTCAGCATGTGCCCGGCATCGGACTGTAGCGACAGGCTATGGCTGTGGCTACCCACCAACCACTCCACCACCGCAAACCCCAGCACCAGGCTCAGGAATACCCCCAAGCGCTGCCGATCAGCCTGCTTCAGACCACAGGCACAGGGCAAAGAAGACGTTGAATGAACCGAAAAACCCATGGACAAAACTAGCGAACCACAGCCTGGGACAAGTGCTCTAGCATTTTGGCACGCCTCGGGCGTAGTGGCGTCACCCGCAGACAGTTTCACCGTCGTCCAGTCTGCCCCCCTACCCCCTACCCCCTACCTCCTGACTCCCGACTCCCGACTCCTGACTCCCGACTCCTGACTCCTGCCTCCCGACTCCTGCCTCCCGACTCCTACATTCTTCCTTCCCACCCCCGCCTGGCCCCCTAGAATCAGGTTTAGAGATCACCTACCACCATCCAACCCACGCCCTATGCCCGTTCTCAAGCTACTGCTGGTGCGCCATGGCCAGTCGGTGGGCAACACCGAAGGCCGCATGGAGGGGAGCAGCTCGACCCAGCTCACCCCCCTGGGGCAGCAGCAGGCGCTGCGACTGGGGCAGCACCTAGCCGCCAACCACTGGCACCCCACCCACCTCTATTGCAGCCCCCTCGAGCGAGCTAGAGCGACCCTGGCGGCCCTAGGGGGGCAGTCCCTGCCCCATTCCGCTCCGTTCTCTTCCGTGGCCCTGGGGTCTGGCCCGCCCGTGCCCGTGACCTGGCTCGAGGATCTCAGGGAGTACGATGCTGGCATCTTTACCGGCCTCACCTGGGCCGAGGCCCGCGATCGCTACCCCGATCTCTGCCACCAGCTCGAAACCAGCCTCGACTGGCAGCCCATTCCCCAGGCCGAAACCCTAGATGCGGGGCAGGCCAGAGCGCAACGAACGGTGGATCACCTGATCAGCCACCACCGCAATGGCGATCGCGTCCTCGTGATCAGCCACCACTGGATTTTGCAACAGATCATTGCTCGGCTCCTGGGCTGCGATCGCGCTTGGGGGCTGCCCATGGGCCACACCGCCCAGTTTGAGTTCTGGCTCGACTGCGATCGCTGGGCCGACCCCGGCCCCAATCGCCTCAACACCGAGCTATGGCGTATCCAGCGGTTCAATGACACTAGCCACTTGGGGTAGGTGGGTGGGTGGGCCGTGCAGACCCATGGGTCAGATCCCACCGTTTACCACCGGATAGCGGTGCCGACATCACCCGCCGATCGTGGATACCCACCAGAATCTGGCGCAGGATGTTCTCCAGCGGCCAAATCATGACAAGGCGCGATCGCCCTGGGCGGTTGATCCTGTCAAAACTCCACGCGGGCATCCAGAATAAACGCATCGGTGAGCTGAGGTACCCCAGCCGAACTGGCCGGTTGCAGCCGCAGCCGCTGTCTCACGACGCAGCTTACCAAATCATCCACCGCGCTGTTGCCCGTCCCCTGCACCAGATTGACATGGGAAATCTCACCGCTGGGCTCCACTCGAATCTGCAGTTGCACCGACGTTGATATCCGCCCCGCCATCAGGGCATCCAGATTGGCAAAGCCACAGCCCGAGGCTAGGGGTTGGACAGCCATGGCGGGGGCCCTCAGCAGTTGTGGGGCCTGGTCGGGAATATCTCTGCCGCTGGGGTCCAGGCGAATGCCCAAGGGAACTACCTGCCCCCCTTGCCCCGAGCCACCACCGGCATTCGGGATACCAGCACCCGGTGGTGGCAACGCCGGGGGAGACCCGCCCCCTAAGGAGGGGTCTCTGCCAGGCGGTGGACTCACCGACGGTGGTGGGGCAACCGGTGGAGAAACCGGTGAGGCGGGACGGGGTGGAGCGGGGGTCACCGCTGGCGGGGCCGGGGCGATCAGGGCCGGGGCGATCGGGGCTGGGGCGATCGGGGCTGGGGCGACGGGCTGGGGTAAGGGATCTGGCGCGATCGGGGCTGGGGCGATGGGGGCTGGGGCGACGGGCTGGGGTAAGGGATCTGGCGCGATCGCAGGTTCCAGGGTCTGAGGAGCAGCAACGTTGTTTTGAGGCGTGGTTTGAGCGGCCATCGGGGTGGGCGCATCGACCGCAGGGGCAGGCTCCGCAGCCAATGCCCCAGGCTGGGATGGTGCCCCATCGGTGGGCAGAGCCGGGTCGAGGGGGAGCGTGACCATCTGAATGGGCAGCGGGGCCATCTCGCCCTCGGGCAGCGTCGGGGTTTGAATCGCCAGGGTGCGGATCATGACCAGGGCCAAGCCGTGGGCCGCCACGGACGCTACGGCCGCCACGGGCCACAGCAGTTTAGGGTCGCGGTGGCGAGCAAAGGTGAGCAAGAATGAGGGGTGGGCCATAGCTGGGGGTGCCCCCTACCGGGGTAGGTAAGCTCAGAACGGGTTCAGAACCAGACAAACAGGGTGACGCAGGGCAGAACTGGCCCCCTGATCCTACCCCTTGCTGGGGGAGAGAGGGGTATATTGGCAGCACAGGCCATTGCCCGAACCGGCCATTGTCTGAACAAACGGGCTTCGCCAACGCTAGGCATTAACCGTTTCCGTGGGGGAGCATGGTGCAGATCGACCACAACTTATCACCCTTACCGGCGACGGCGACCCAACCGCTCATCCGTCCAGCTCGGATTCACGATGTGGACCAACTGACCGATGTTCTGACCGCCAGCTTCTATGCTGATTCGGGTTGGCTCCAGTGGGTGCACCCCTTCATGCGGCTGAGCATCCAGGAAGATTTGAAACAGCGGCTGCGGTCACAGTCGCCCCGCTACGTCTGCTTGGCCGCGGTGCCAGCGGCCGAGGGATCTGGCGATCGCACCCCAGCGATCGCCGGTACCGCCGAAGCCTCCCTGCGCCAACCCTGGCCTTGGCAGGGCGATCGCCACGTCTACGTCTCCAACCTGGCCGTTGAACAGGGGTTTCGGCGACAAGGTGTAGCCTCCGCCCTGTTACAATCCTGCGAGCACATTGCCCAGCGCTGGCAGGTTGATGAGCTACGGCTGCACGTGATGGAAGATAACCGGGCCGCCCAGGCGCTCTATCGCAAAGCTGGGTTTCAAACCCTTCAGGCTGAAGACACCCCCGCCTCCTGGTTTGGCCTACAGGCCCGTCGCCTGCTGCTGCGCAAGCATCTACCGCCCACGGCCCGCCCTAGCTAAATGTGTTACCCGCCTTGCCGAGGCTGATTCCTTTATCAAAACTTCAAATTTCTAGCAGAGAAATTTATCCCTGCTTTAGCGCAGCTTAATACTGCACCACAAGCCGACTAGTTATTTACCTTAAAATAAGAGCCGAAGAACTAATGGGATTAAAGCCCAAAGGTTACTGTAGGCTGTGGCCTATTGAGCTGGTGTCGCTATTATGTGGCGAGGATGATTTCTAATTTTGGGCAACCTATCTCAGGGCCAGGACACGAAGGTTTCCTTCGTCCCCCCAAATATTTTTTAGCATCCCCATCTGCCCATAGCCATGGTGTGACTCCAGTGAGCCGCCCTTCGAATCCATATTTTGAATCGTCTAGCCTGATTCTGTCAGACAACGATGACATTTTGGCTAAAATTCGTGGGAACGATCTATGGGTCGTCAACAGTCGCCGCCGCAACGGGCTGATCATTCACAAAGAGTTTTACACCGAGTTCGCTGGCCCTGGGGCTGCCATCGGCGGCGGTCTCGATAGCGACTGCCGGGCCATCATTCCCCTCGGGAGTCTCTCGCTGATCGCCCCCGCCTCCGCCGAAGCCCAGCAAAAGGCCCTCAAAATTCGCTTGCAATGGGTACGACTCACCCAAAACTTTACCGATAAGCCCATCCCCCTCGATCGCGCCCAGCTGATTCTGGAACAGTTCAAGAGCTACTTCGACCAGAGCATTGTCGATACCGTGCCCGACGAATCCTTTGCCCTGCTCGTGGGAGTACTGCCCCACACCGTCCGCCGCGCCAGAGCCCTGGTATAGAAGTCCATTAGAGCGCGTAGCACCCTGCCTTAGGAACCGTAGGATGGGCACTGCCCACCACAGTTAAGCCCACAGACCACCGCCTAAATGCCCTGTATATGGGTCAGGGTGCGCTGATTTTCCGCTGGGGTGCCGATCGTAATTCTCAAGCCACCGCCGGTGTGGCGGACTAGACTGCCCTGGGCCCGCAGGCGGCAGAACCAGCGTTCTAGTTCTGCCTCGGTGGATTGTCCCGGCGGCACCGGGGGCCGCCCGTAGAGAAAGTTGGCATCACTGGGCCAGAGGTGCAGGGGGGTGTGCTGGGCGATCGCATCGGCCAGCTCTCGGCGCTGCTGCTGAATTTCGGGCACCACGGCCAGCAACTCCTGGCGATGGGCCAAGGCCAGCTGGGCCGCAGCCTGGGTGAGGCTGGGTAGGTTGTAGGGCAGGCGCACTTTTTCTAAGGCCTGGGTCAGGGCGGGCTGCGCCACGGTGTAGCCCACCCGATAGGCCGCCAGGCGAAAGGCTTTAGAGAACGTTCTCATCACGACCCAGTTGGGCCGGTCGAGCACAGCGGCTAGGGTGGTCTGCTGGCTAAACTCAAAGTAGGCTTCGTCGACGACAACCAACACCTCGGGCGGCAGTTGCTCTAGCCAGGCCAGTTCGGCGGCGGTGAGGGCATTCCCCGTGGGGGAGTTGGGGTGCACCATAAACACGACCCGCACAGGCAAGCCCTGGGGCTGGGCGATCGCGGCCTCTGCCGCCGCCAAATCCACTTCAAAGGTCTTTTCACTGCGTCCCACGGACACCACCGGAATGCCCAGGGTACGGGCCAAAATGCCGTACATCGAAAAGGTGGGTGCGGCCACCAGTACCGCGCCTTCGCCGCCGACACAGGTGGCGATCAGCACCGAACGAATCAGCTCATCGGAGCCATTGCCAACGGAAATATGGTCTGGGCCCATGGGGCTGTCCGCCGGGATCGCTTCGTTGACGTACTGGGCGATCGCCGCTTTCAACGGCCCATGGCCGCCGTCGGGGTAGCGGTTAGCAGCAATGTCGTGGTGCAGCAGCCAGGCCAGCTTTTCCTTATAGGCCTCGGGCAGGTCGTAGGGGCACTCGTTGGTGTCGAGCGGATCGAGACGGACTGGGGCCACGAGGGCCGACGACGGATCAGCCGCAGGCTCAACGTGGGGCTGGTAGGCCGCCAGTTGAACCACCGCCGATCGCAAAAAGGGCAGAGACATAGCCATGCAAGTGCGATAACCCCCCCATTATTGCAGAGTGCACCCGGCAACGCCTCCAGGTTAGACCGAGGCAGGTGGATAAAGGCGGATAGGCATTAGCGGTATACTTTTGCCAATCTGGCTCCCCAGTAGGGTTTGATCTGGCGCGTTTCATCGAGCGCGTTTGATCTGGCGCGTTTGATCTGGCAGAGTACACTGTTAGGGGTAACGGGGCTAGTCTCTAGCGGCGGCAAAACATAGCCCAAACGGCAAATCACCATGCTAGACGCACTCATTGTATTTTCATTCATCCTGGCCGGGGCGGGGATTGGGTTTTACAGCATCGATCTGCTGCCAGAGCCCATTTTGCAGCAGGTCACCAATATTGAGGCCCTGGGCGCGGTGATCGCGGTGTTTGGCGGACTGATTGGCACCGGGCTAGGCCTGGTCATGCAGACCAGCTACCGCCGCCTTGAACGTCAGGTGAAGGAACTCCCCCCCGACCGAATTTTGACCCGGGCCGTGGGCCTGGTGCTGGGTCTGTTGATTGCGAACCTGATGCTAGCGCCGCTGTTTTTGCTGCCGATTCCCGTAGAGTTTGGCTTTATTAAGCCAATGACAGCGGTGTTGGGCAGCGTGCTATTTGCGGTGTCGGGGATGAACCTGGCCGATACCCACGGGCGATCGCTGCTGCGGCTAATCAGCCCCAACACCCTGGAGTCTACCCTGGTGGCTGAAGGCACCCTTAAGCCCTGCAAGACCAAGGTGCTCGACACCAGTTGCATCATCGATGGCCGCATTGAGGCGCTCATGGACACCGGCTTTTTAGAGGGGCAGCTACTGGTACCCCAATTTGTGCTGCAAGAGCTGCAGCAGGTGGCCGATGCCTCCAATGATCAAAAGCGCGATCGCGGGCGGCGCGGGCTCGATGTGCTCAACCGCATTCGGGAGGCCTACCCCAACCGACTGCTGATTAATTCCGTTGACTACGACGACACCCCCACGGTGGATGCCAAGCTGGTGAAGCTGGCCCAGGAGCTCAACGCCATGCTGCTCACCAACGACTACAACCTCAACAAAGTGGCCAGCTTTCAAGATGTGGAAGTGCTCAACATCAATGACCTGGCCCAGGCCATTCGCCCCGCCTACCTCCCCGGCGACGACATTGACCTGAAGATTCTCAAAGAGGGCAAAGAGTCCTCCCAGGGGGTCGGCTACCTCAACGACGGCACCATGGTGGTGGTCGAAGAAGGCCGCGACTACATCGGTGAACAGATTGGGGTCGTGGTGACCGGCTCACTGCAAACCTCCGCCGGACGGATGATTTTTGCTCGGACTAAAACCTCGATGGTCACCTCTTGATGCGTGTGATGTGATGAAAGTGGAGATGACTAAGCCCCCTTTCCTCAGTATGCCCCCAGGAGGCATACTGAGGAAAGGTTAATTGGGTTAAAAAGGGCGCGATTGGCGACTCAGAAAGCTGGGCAGATCGCACCCCTAATGGGGTGCCAATCAATCTACTGCCCTGTCGCTTTGACGGCGATCGCCACGTCAAGGGCAGTCTGCTTTTGTTTGGGCACTAACCACTTGCCAAACTTGGCATAGAGAGCCGGAATCACCAGCAGCGTCAATGCCGTAGAAGTAAACAAACCCCCTAACACCACGATCGCCAGGGGTTGCAGAATCTCATTCCCAACCCCGCTGGCGATCGCCAAGGGCAGCATCCCCAGGGCCGAGGTCAGTGCCGTCATTAAGATGGCGTTGACCCGGTCAAGAGAGCCCTGGACGATAACCTCTTTGAGCGGCAGACCCTGGGCAAATTTGCGGTTGTAGTTGTCCACCAGCAGCAGACCATTGCGAACGGCTACCCCAAACAGGGTAATGAAGCCAATCAGCGAGGCGATCGACATCACGCCCCCGGTTAGCAAAATTGAGATAATGCCCCCCACCAAGGCCAGGGGCAGGTTGATCATGATGGCAACGGTGGCGGGCAGCGACTTCACCGAGAAGAACATCAGCACTGCGATCGCGATCGCAGCCAAAATGCTGTAGAACAGCAGGTTGCTTGTCGCCCGCTGCTCTGACTCAAACTGGCCGCCGTACTGAATAAAGTAGCCGCTGGGCAGCTGCACATTCTGCTGAATCTGGGCCTGAATATCGCCCACCACGCTACCCAGGTCGCGCTCAGCCACGTTGGCCGAGACCACAATCAGCCGCGACACATCTTCTCGGTTCACCACGTTGGCCCCCATGCCATAGTCAACGGTAGCCACATCCCCGAGGGAAATAATTTCCCCGGTGGGGGTGCTAATGGGGATAGCGCGAATGGCATCCAGATTACTGCGGGCCGCTTCCGGCAGAAACACCGCGATGTTAATTAGCTGCTGATTTTCAGGCACCTGCGACACGATCCGACCGTTTAGTGCCGTCTCGACCACCTCTGAAATCTGCTCCATGCGCAGGCCATAGGTGGCCGCAGCAGGGCGATCGTATTGTATTTGCACCTGGCGAATAGGCAGCTGCGGCTCCAGCTGCAAATCCACGACCCCTTCAATGGGTTCCATGGTGTCGCGCACCTGCTCTCCAATACGGCGCAGTTCTGCCAGGTCGGGGCCAAAGATTTTGATGGCGATCGCGCTTCTCACCCCTGACAGCACCTCATCCATGCGGTGCGAGATAAACCCGCCAATGTTCGGGGCTACCCCCGGCAGCGCCAGAAACGCTTCCCGCAGTTGTTGCACACTGGCTTCGCGGTCTTCTAGGGCCAGGTCGCTGAGTTCCACATCCACGTGGGCCATATTCACTCCCGCTCCATCGGCATCACCAGGGGCGCGACCCGCCCGCACCTGCACCCACTCGTAGAGGGGATTATCTTGCAACGTTGTGGCTAGCGCTATCCCAGCTCGATTGGTGATATCCAGCGACACGCCGGGGAACAGCACCATGGAGTTGACCAGAGATTTTTCCTGAAATTCTGGCAAAAACACCCGCCCCAGCGACGGCACAATCGCTAGAGTTGCCACCAGCGCCGCTAGCGCTAGCGCCAGAATGAGTTGGGGTGCCCGCATCGACAGGTTCAGCAGCGGGCGGTAGAGCCGCTCAGCCCAGCGCGACACAAATGTCCCCTCCTGGGGCAGGGTCTGGTTGGCCAGCAGAATGGCACAGAGGGCGGGTGACAGAGTCATCGCCACCAGGGTAGAAGCGGCAATGGAAAGCAGGTAGGCCAGCCCCATCGGCGCAAAGATCCGCCCTTCTACCCCGGTCAAACTAAAGATCGGCGCAAACACCACCACGATAATCACCGTGGAAAAAATCACCGCTAGCCGCACCTGCACTGAGGTGTCGTACACCACCTGAAAGGGGTGCTTGGGGTTGCCCTGGGCCTGGTTGGTGCGCAGACCGCGATAGCAGTTCTCCATATCCACAATCGAGTCATCCACCACCGAGCCTATGGCCACCACCAGACCGCCCAGGGTCATGGTGTTAATGCCCAGGCCAAAGGCTTTCATGAACAGCAGACCAATCAACAGCGATAGGGGAATAGCGCTGAGGGTAATGATCGCCGTGCGCCAATTCATCAAAAACAGCAGCATGATGATCGAGACGATGATGATGCCCTCGATCAACGATCTGCTGACGTTGCCAATGGCCGAATCAATAAAGTTGGCCTGGCGGAAGGTGCGGGCCATCTGCACATCGGCAGGGAAGGTGGGTTGTAGATTGGCAATCACCGCTTCCACCGCTCGGGTCACCGTGGGGGTATCCACATCGGGCTGCTTGTTGATCATCAGCACGATGGCGGACTGCCCATTAAAGCTGGCATCGCCTCGCTTCAGAGCGGCCCCAGTCTGCACCTCGGCCACGTCTTGCAGCAGAATCGGTTCGCCATTTTCGACCTTAACCACTGACTGCTGTAGATCTGCGATCGACTGCACCTGGCCCAGACCGCGCACCAGCAGCTCTTGCCCACCGCCAATCAAAAAGCCGCCGGGAGCGTTGGAGTTTGCGCCTTGGGCTGCGTCGGTGACCTCGTTGAGGGCGACATTGCGGGCTCGCAGCTGCTCTGGGTTCACCAAAATCTGCTCCTGCCGTTCGTCGCCACCGTAGACGGTCACCTGCGTCACCCCCGGCACCGACAAAATTTGCTGGCTGAGGGCACCGTCTACCAGGCGGCGCAGATCCATCATTGAGGTCTGGCCCTGGCCGCTGCTCTGACTATCGAGCGTAAAGGCGTACATCAAAATCGTGCCCAGGGGCGAGGCTAGGGGCGATAGCTCGGGGGTGTGGGCACCCACTGGCAGCTGGCTGCTCACCTGTTGCAGGCGTTCGGTGACCGACTGCCGCGCCTGGGCAATATCGGCCTCTTGGTCAAACACCACCTGCACCATCGACAGCCCCACTTTCGAGGAGGAGCGCACGGTGGTGACCCCCGGTAAGCCGTTCACTGCGCTTTCGATGGGCACGGTGATTTGGGTTTCCACTTCCTCGGGGGCCAGACCAGGGGCTTCGGTGTGAATATCCACCTGGGGCGGCGCAAATTCGGGGAACACATCCAGCGGCATCTGGGAGACAGTGAACACACCCCAGATCGTCACGGCAATGGCGGCGGCCACAATGAACCACCGCTGGGCAATGGAATTTTTGAGGGTCTGATTGAGCAGGGAGTTAAACATCTGGGTCAGAATCGGTGAAGAGATATCGACGATTGCAAAAACAATGGATGGGCCACACCGCTCAGATGCCTCGACGCCCTCACCCCCAGCCCCTCTCCCAGGGAGGAGAGGGGAGCCAGAAAACCCTTCAAAGTCCCTCTCCCAGATTGGGAGAGGGATTTAGGGTGAGGGCAGCGAAGGCCCTTAGCAACCCATAGACGTATCCCAACGTTGGATTGGGTCAGTTCCCCATTTCCCTACTTGTCGGCATGGCTACCCCCAGAGCATTAGCTTTTCTTTTTGCGGCTGCTCAAAACGGCCATCGTTCCGGTGCCTGCGGCAGCCACGACCCCTAAGCCAACCAACAGCACCACAGGAAACCCGCTCGAAGGCTGGGCGTCTGCCTCGACCGGTTGGACAAAGTCACTGGACGCAACAGGTTCGCTAGACTCCACAGGATTACCGTCGGCCTCGGCCTCATCAACGGCGGCAGGGGCGGCCTCAGCGGTCTGGGTTTTGCGCGATTCGGCATAGAGGGTAAGGCTGCCCTGGGTGACGAGTTGTTCACCCACGGTTAGCCCATCGGTGACGGCGATCAGATCGCCCTGGGTGCTGCCGACGGTCACATCCACCGGCTCGTAGAAGGTTTCGTACTGCACAAATACCAGTTGTCGCCCGTTGTCATCCACCAGGGCCGTCACCGGGATCAGCACCGCCCCGCTGCCATCGACGGCGGCTTCGATAGGGGTGACCTCGATGCCCAGCAGGGAGTCAGTCTCGGCCTTGACCTCAACTCGGTTGACGCCGCCTTCGGACTGAAACTCATCGCCGTGGCCGACGTGGGCTAGGGTATGGGGCGCACCTGGTTGACTGACAAAACTAGGCGGCAGCATAGCGGTATGTATGTATTTTGAACTCGATTCGGTACGTGCGCAGGTCATGTTGTTTTCGTGACGCCATAGCAGGTTCAGGATCTCGGTT
>Ga0169931_10004924_pt1 | contig 20577 bp, 14 predicted proteins | sample Kivu_15m_20L_FD_129675 | JGI IMG/M metagenome (GOLD analysis project Ga0169931, IMG submission 129675) | Freshwater microbial communities from Lake Kivu, Western Province, Rwanda to study Microbial Dark Matter (Phase II) - Kivu_15m_20L... | ecosystem: Environmental > Aquatic > Freshwater > Lake... | reverse complement strand
GCCGGTTTCATCGCCCAGAGATTTGCCCTGGCGGATTGCCTTAGGATTGAGAGGGTGGACAAATAGGTCTTCGGGCAGGGCGGCGATCGCGCTGGCCGTGAGCAAAGGATGAAGCAGGTGATGACTAGTCATAGGTGGCGGAGAGACGGTGAACGCTGGCGGAGAACTCAGAGAATTATCAGGGGTTAGGGGAAACACACCATGAAGTCTACACTTGCACAACTCACGGCCCGGTTCGACCAGGCTCTCATCGCAGCCTTTGGGCCCGACCTGGCCGGTACCGACCCCATGCTGGTGCCCACCAGCAACCCTAAGTTTGGCGACTATCAGGCCAATTTGGCCATGTCGTTGGCCAAGCCGCTGCAGGAAAATCCGAGGGCGATCGCCACCCAGATCGTCGCCAAGCTCGACCTCAGTGACCTCTGCGAGCCCCCCGAAATTGCCGGGCCAGGCTTCATTAACCTGCGCTTCAAAACCCAGTATTTAGAGGATCAGCTCCGGGCCATGCAGGCCGACCCCCGCCTAGGAGTGGCCCCCGTGGCCCATCCCCAAACGGTGATTGTCGATTTCTCTAGCCCCAACATCGCTAAAGAAATGCACGTGGGCCACCTGCGTTCCACCATTATCGGCGACTCCCTTGCCCGAGTGCAGGAGTTTATGGGCCACCAGGTGCTGCGGCTCAACCACGTGGGCGACTGGGGCACTCAGTTTGGCATGCTGATCACCCACCTAAAAGACGCCTGTCCTGAAGCGCTGACCCCAGGCGCTGCCGTAGACATTGGCGACCTGGTGACCTTCTACAAACAGGCCAAGCAGCGCTTCGATACCGACGACGACTTCAAAACCCGCTCCCGCAAAGCCGTTGTCGATCTGCAATCGGGGGAGGCCACCGCTACCACCGCCTGGAAGGCCCTGTGCGAACAGTCACGCCAGGCGTTTCAAACCCTCTACGATCGCCTCGATATCACCATCCAGGAGCGCGGCGAATCCTTTTACAATCCTCTGCTGGCCGATGTCGTCCAGGATTTAGACAGCCTGGGGCTGCTGGTGGAGAACCAGGGCGCTAGGGTTGTCTTTGCCGATGGCTTTACCAACAAAGACGGCGATCCCCTGCCGCTGATCATCCAAAAAACCGATGGCGGCTACAACTACGCCACCACCGACCTGGCCGCTATCCGCTATCGCACCCAGCAAGATGGGGCCGAGCGCGTGCTCTACGTGGTCGATGCCGGTCAGGGCAACCACTTTGCCCAGGTATTTCAAGTGGCGGCCAAGGCCGGTTGGATTCCTAGCAACGTTGAGCTGACCCATGTGCCCTTTGGGGTCGTGCAGGGCGAAGACGGCAAAAAGTTCAAGACCCGCTCCGGCGATACGGTACGGCTCAAGGACTTGCTGGATGAGGCGGTCAGCCGCGCTCGGATCGATCTCGAAACCCGCCTTCAAACTGAACAGCGAGCAGAAACCGAGGACTTTATTCAAGACGCCGCCGAAGCGGTGGGCATTGGCTCCGTAAAATACGCTGACCTGAGCCAAAACCGCACCAGCAACTACATCTTTAGCTTCGACAAGATGCTGGCGTTGCAGGGGAACACCGCCCCCTATATGCTCTACGCCTACGTGCGGGTGCAGGGCATTAGCCGCAAGGGCGACATCGATTTTGCGCATCTGCCCGCCGAGGCTCGCATTTATCTCGCCGATGACACCGAGTTTGCCCTGGCCCGCCACCTGCTTCAGCTCGATGAGGTGATCGGTGAAGTCGCCCAGGATCTCTACCCCAATCGCCTCTGCCAATACCTGTTTGAGCTCAGCCAAAAGTTCAACCAGTTCTACGATCGCTGCTCCGTACTCCAGGCCGCCGAACCCCAGCGCACCTCTCGGCTGCTGCTCTGCGATCTGACGGCCAAGACCCTCAAACTGGGCCTGTCGCTCTTGGGCATTCGGGTGCTCGAGCGCATGTAGCCCGAACGTCTGTAGATCAGGCTGGCGTTATCTCCACTAGCCGGTCTGGTCACCCTCAAGCATCGCGAGCGGGCGATCGCAGCCTGAGCTAAGGCACTCTCTGGAAGCCCTAACCCTCCACAGCGGCCCCCACTTCCACTGGCGCTGGGGCTACAGCGTCGGTGGGCCCCAGCGCTGCCTTGACCAGCCCCAAAAATAGAGGGTGGGGTGCACTGGGTCGCGACTGAAACTCGGGGTGAAACTGGCTGGCGATAAAAAAGGGATGACTGGGTAGCTCAATAATTTCTACCAGACGACCGTCGGGGGAGGTACCGCTGACACAGTAGCCGGACTCCAGGAACAGGTTCCGGTAGGCGTTGTTGAACTCATAGCGGTGGCGATGGCGCTCGTAGATCACCTCTTTACCGTAGAGACAACTGGCCAGGGTATCGGGAACCAGACGGCAGGGGTACAGGCCCAGGCGCATCGTGCCGCCCAGATCCACCACATCCTGCTGCTCAGGCAGCAGGCTAATCACGGGGTTAGGGGCCTCGGGGGAAAACTCAGAGCTGTCGGCCCCCTCCAGATGGGCCACGTGGCGAGCCCACTCGACCACCGAGCACTGCATCCCCAGACACAATCCCAAAAAGGGAATCCCCCGCTCGCGGGCGTACTGAATGGCCTGCACCTTGCCGCCAATGCCCCTAGCCCCAAAGCCGCCCGGCACCAGCACGCCGTTGACGCCGTCCAGGTGAGCGACCGGGCCATTGACTTCAATATCTTCGGAGTTCACCCAGCGGACGTTCAGGGCAGCCCGGTGGGCGATCGCCGCATGGCGCAACGCCTCCACCACCGATAGGTAGGCATCGTTCAGGCTGACATACTTGCCCACAATGGCAATCTCCAGGGGGCGGCTGGAGCTGTAGAGGCCCTCCACCAGCGTTTCCCACTGGCTGAGATGGGGCTGGCGCTGATCCAGAGCTAAAATTTTGAGGGCCTGGTGGGCCAGTCCTTCTTCCTCCAGCTTCAGCGGCACCTCGTAAATACTGCTGGCATCCTGGCAGGTGATCACCGCCTCGGCAGGTACATCGCAGAACTCCGCAATTTTTTCCTTCATCGGCTGGGGCAAGGGGCATTCGCAACGGCACACCAGAATATCCGGCTGAATGCCAATGGAGCGCAGCTCTTTGACCGAGTGCTGGGTGGGCTTAGTCTTGAGTTCCCCGGCGGACGCAATCCAGGGCACCAGGGTGACGTGCATGTAGAGCACATCCTGGCGACCCACATCCTTGCGGAACTGACGAATGGCCTCTAAAAAGGGCAGCGACTCAATATCACCTACGGTGCCGCCGATTTCGGTAATCACCACGTCGGGGTTGGTGTTGCGGGCCACCCGATGCACCCGCTCTTTAATCTCGTTGGTAATGTGGGGAATCACCTGCACGGTGCCCCCCTGGTAGTCGCCCCGCCGTTCCCGGTTAATCACCGCCTGGTAAATGGAGCCAGTCGTGACGCTGTTGAGCCGCGACATGGCGGTATCGGTGAAGCGCTCATAATGACCCAAGTCGAGATCGGTTTCAGCGCCGTCCTCCGTGACAAACACCTCCCCATGCTGAAAGGGACTCATGGTGCCAGGGTCAACATTGAGGTAGGGATCGAGTTTAAGAATAGAGACAGAGTAGTCCCTCGACTTCAGCAAACGCCCCAGGCTAGACGCCACAATGCCCTTACCGATGCTCGACACCACCCCGCCGGTCACAAACACAAACTTCGTCATGGCAGCTCAACTCAGACCCCAGGAGCGTTAACCCGTTAATTGTGCCACAGGGGTTAAGCAACCGTTGTGATTTAGAGGTCGGCAGCATCGTCGCCGATCAGCTCAGGCCGTACCCGCCGCTGCACCGAGTCACCGTGGGAGGGCAGCCCTTCCGTTTCGGTCAGCACGGCGATCGCCTCCGAGATCCCTTGCAACGCCTCAGGCGAATACTGGATCAGGCTGGAATGCTTCATAAAGGTTTCCGTGGACAGGGGCGACGCATAGCGAGCGGCACCGGAGGTCGGGAGGGTGTGGTTGGGCCCCGCCAAATAGTCGCCCACCGCTTCAGGCGTTGAGTGGCCGAGAAAAATGGCCCCGGCATGGCGAATCTGTTCCAGCAAATCCCAGGGCTCATTCACCTCCAGCTGGAGATGCTCGGGGGCAAAGCCGTTGGACAGCTCAGCCGCCATCTCCAAACTGTCCACCACCACGGCCAAGCCGTAGTTGGCGATCGCCTTTTCCGTCAAGGTCTGACGCGGGTGGCCCAAGAGCTGTCGGTCGACCTCAGCCGCCACCCGTTCCGCCAGGGGAGCGCTGGTGGTGATCAAAATAGCCGCCGCCATCGGGTCGTGCTCTGCCTGGGCCAGCAGATCGGCGGCCACGTGGGTAGGGTTAGCGGTGGAGTCAGCAATCACCAACACCTCCGATGGCCCAGCCAGGGAATCAATTCCCACCGTCCCAAACACCAGCTTCTTAGCCAGGGTGACATAGATATTACCCGGCCCGGTAATCACATCCACCGCCGGAATCGTCTCGGTACCGTAGGCCAGCGCACCAATCGCCTGGGCACCCCCGACCCGGTAAATCTCGGTAATGCCCGCTTCCTGAGCGGCCACCAGCACCGCCGGGCTCACCGTACCGGTCTTGCCTGGGGGAGTCACCATCACCACCCGCTTTACCCCCGCCACCCGAGCCGGAATAGCATTCATGATCACGGTGCTGGGATAGCAGGCCCGTCCCCCTGGCACATAGATACCAGCCCGATCCACCGGCGTGTACCGCTTCCCCAGCACAACACCATTCTCTTCAAACCGCACCCAGCTTTGGGGAACCCGCTGGCGGTGAAACGATTCCACATTCTGGCAGGCCAGGCGAATGGCATCCAGCAGGCTCTTACTCACCTGCTGGTAGGCCGCATCCAGCTCAGCCCCCGAAAAGCCAAACCCATCAGCCGCCAGGGTAACGCCATCAAAGTCCGCCGTGTACTGCACCAAAGCCTGGTCTCCCTGGCGGCGAACGGCGTGGAGAATTTCCCGAACCGTTGCCTCCTTGTGGACCACTTGGTCGTCATGGGTGCGAGCACAGATGCGCTGCAGCTCTGTTTTAGCCTCAGTTAGCTGATGGGTGATGCGCAGCATTACAGCCTAAAAATCCAAATAAGCCGACCCGATGCGGGGCACCCAGGGGGTAGTCTAGGGCCGCAAGGCACCCCAGAAAGGCCGCCAGCATCAGTGTTCTACCATCCTAGCCGATCTAAAGACTAATTTGGCAGTCACCCAAAGCAATCAATTGACCCATTTGGTGCTAATGGTGCTAACATAGTTCATTCAGTCAACTACTCTTGTTAAGCTAGGGCGAACTGTGGCAAACATTAAGTCTGCACTAAAACGAATTAAGATTGCCGAGCGCAACCGACTCGAAAATCGATCCTACAAATCAGCGGTCAAAACCCTGACCAAAACCTACCTTGCTGCGGTTGAAGTCCACGCGGCCAATCCTACGCCTGATACCCACAAGCAGGTGGAGTCGACCATGGCAGCGGCCTACAGCAAAATCGATAAGGCGGTGAAGCGCGGTGTGCTTCACGCCAATACCGGTGCTCGTAAAAAGTCTCGCTTGGCGCGGGTGCTCAAGATCCAAGAGACCGCGGGGGCTGCATCCTAGGTGGCCCTAGGCTACCGACTCACTAGGCTCTGCCGTTTCTTGTCGCTGCATTTGTTATGCCTTTGGTTGATACCCACGTCCACCTCAACTTTGATACCTTTGCCGGCGATCTTGATGAACTAGCCCAGGCCTGGCGACAGGCCGGGGTTTTGACTTTGGTGCATTCCTGCGTCGAGCCCGGCGAGTTTCCAGGCATGCAGGCTATTGCCGATCGCATTCCAGAACTGTACCTGTCCGTGGGGCTCCATCCGCTGGATATGGATAAGTGGATGCCGACGACTGCCAGCAAAATCGCTGATTTAGCGGCATCCGACGGTCGAGTGGTGGCCATTGGCGAAACCGGCCTCGATTTCTACAAGGCCGACGATGAAGCCGTCCAGCGTGACGCCTTCTGGCAACAGTTGACCATTGCTCACACTTTGAACCTGCCCGTGATCATTCACTGTCGTGATGCGGCCCTGGCCACCGCCGAGGTCATCCGGAAGTTTCAGGCGGTCGTCGGCCCGGTCACGGGCGTGATGCACTGCTGGGCGGGCACCCCAGAGGAAACCCAGTGGTTTCTAGATCTAGGGTTCTACATCAGCTTCAGCGGTATCGTCACCTTTAAGAATGCCCACCAGGTCAAGGCCTCTGCTCAGGTGGTGCCCGAGAATCGGCTGCTGGTGGAAACCGACTGCCCCTTTTTATCGCCTGAACCAAAGCGTAAGGAGCGTCGTAATCAGCCTGCCTTTGTGTATCATGTGGCGTCTTGCTTAGCCAAGCTGCGCCAGGTGGAGTTCGACACCTTAGCCCAGGCGACTACCCATAACGCCGTGACCTTGTTTAAGTTACCCGAACCCTCCCTAGCGTTGGCCGTTGATCCAGCCCTACTCCATAGACCGACTCCAGCGGGCTATTAGGGAGTCGCGTTAGGGCGGTGGTTCATTCCCGGTTCTTGGTAGCCATCGCTTTTCTTGCCTCCCCCGTTTTGTTCGCTTTCCATTGCCCCTGTTCCAGACACGTCGTTGATCTTGGCCATCTGCACCTGGCCAATCTGCCCTAGGAGACCCATGACTGAAACCACCGTTTACCAAACTACTCCCAACTTTGTTCTGCCTGACCTAGTGGAAATTCAGCGCTCTAGCTTCCGCTGGTTCCTAGAAGAAGGGTTGATCGAAGAACTGGAAAGCTTCTCTCCTATTACCGACTACACTGGCAAGCTGGAACTGCACTTCTTGGGTAAGCAGTACAAGCTTAAAAGCCCTAAGTACGATATAGACGAGGCTAAACGGCGGGATGCGACCTACGCCGTGCAGATGTATGTGCCGACCCGCCTGATTAACAAAGAGACTGGGGAAATCAAAGAGCAGGAGGTCTTCATTGGCGATTTGCCCCTGATGACCGATCGTGGCACCTTCATCATCAACGGGGCCGAGCGGGTCATTGTTAACCAGATCGTGCGCAGTCCTGGGGTCTACTACAAAGCCGAAACCGACAAAAACGGTCGTCGCACCTACAACGCCAACCTGATTCCTAACCGGGGTGCCTGGCTAAAGTTCGAGACCGACAAGAATGACCTGGTGTGGGTGCGCATCGACAAAACCCGGAAGCTGTCGGCCCAGGTGCTGTTGAAGGCCCTAGGCCTGACCGACAACGAGATCTTTGATTCCCTGCGTAACCCTGAGTACTTCCAGAAGACCATCGAAAAAGAGGGGCAGTTCAGCGAAGAAGAGGCTCTCCTAGAGCTGTACCGCAAGCTGCGTCCCGGCGAACCACCTACCGTGGCCGGCGGCGAGCAACTGCTGCACTCCCGTTTCTCCGACCCCAAGCGCTATGACCTAGGTCGGGTAGGACGCTACAAACTCAACCGTAAGCTGCGTCTCAACGTGCCCGATGCCACTCGGGTGTTGACCCCCACTGATATTTTGTCGGCGATCGACTACCTGATCAACCTCGAGTTTGATGTCGGCTCCATTGACGATATTGACCACCTGGGCAATCGCCGGGTACGGTCCGTGGGTGAGCTGCTGCAAAACCAGGTACGGGTGGGTCTCAACCGCCTAGAGCGGATTATTCGAGAGCGCATGACCGTCTCCGACTCCGATTCCTTAACCCCGGCGTCCCTGGTCAACCCCAAACCCCTGGTGGCGGCGATCAAAGAGTTCTTCGGCTCTAGCCAGCTCTCCCAGTTTATGGATCAGACCAATCCCCTCGCCGAGCTAACCCATAAGCGCCGGATCAGCGCCCTCGGCCCCGGTGGTCTGACCCGCGAACGGGCGGGCTTTGCCGTCCGCGACATTCACCCCTCTCACTACGGGCGCATCTGCCCCATTGAGACCCCGGAAGGGCCTAACGCAGGCCTGATCGGTTCCCTGGCTACCCACGCCCGGGTCAACGAGTTCGGCTTTATCGAGACCCCCTTCTTCAAGGCTGAGAACGGCAAAGTTTTCAAAGATGTAGAGCCGATCTACATGACCGCCGACGAAGAGGATGATCTGCGGGTAGCCCCGGGCGATATTGCCACGGACGAAAATGGCTACATCATTGGCGACACCATTCCTGTGCGCTATCGCCAAGACTTTACCACCACCGATTCCACCGAGGTGGACTACGTGGCGGTGTCGCCAGTACAGATTATCTCAGTGGCGACCTCTCTCATTCCCTTTCTGGAGCACGACGACGCCAACCGAGCCCTGATGGGGTCAAACATGCAGCGTCAGGCGGTGCCTCTGCTGCAGCCCGAGCGCCCTCTGGTAGGCACCGGCCTAGAGGCCCAGGCAGCCCGCGACTCCGGCATGGTGATCATCAGTCGCACGGACGGCGAGATTGTTTACCTGGACGCGGATCTGATCAAGGTGCGTGACCCCGAGGGCAATGTCCACGAGTACGAGCTGCAAAAGTACCAGCGCTCTAACCAAGACACCTGTCTCAACCAGCGTCCCATCGTCTTTCCGGGAGAAAAGGTACAGTCCGGTCAGGTCTTGGCCGACGGCTCGGCGACCGAAGGGGGTGAGCTGGCCCTGGGCCAAAATATTCTCGTCGCCTACATGCCCTGGGAAGGCTACAACTACGAGGATGCCATTCTGCTAAGTGAGCGGATGGTCTACGACGACGTGTATACCTCCATCCACGTCGAGAAGTTCGAGATTGAAGCTCGCCAAACTAAGCTGGGCCCCGAGGAAATTACGCGAGAAATTCCCAACGTCGGGGAAGATTCCCTGCGTCAGCTCGATGAAACCGGCATTATCCGGATTGGGGCCTGGGTGGGGTCGGGCGATATTCTGGTGGGCAAAGTTACCCCCAAGGGTGAGTCTGATCAACCCCCGGAAGAGAAGCTGCTGCGGGCCATCTTCGGCGAAAAAGCTCGGGATGTGCGCGACAACTCCCTGCGGGTGCCCAACGGCGAAAAGGGCCGGGTTGTGGATGTGCGGGTGTTTACCCGCGAACAGGGGGATGAACTGCCCCCCGGGGCCAACATGGTCGTGCGGGTCTATGTGGCCCAGAAGCGGAAGATTCAGGTGGGCGACAAAATGGCCGGTCGTCACGGCAACAAGGGCATTATTTCCCGTATTTTGCCCATTGAAGACATGCCCTACCTACCCGATGGCACCCCCATCGATATTGCTCTCAATCCCCTTGGGGTACCCTCTCGGATGAACGTCGGGCAGGTGTTTGAGTGCCTCCTGGGCTGGGCCGCTGACAACCTGAACGTTCGTTTTAAGGTGATTCCCTTCGACGAAATGTATGGCGAAGAGGCCTCGCGCAACTCCACCCACGGCAAGCTGATGGAGGCTCGGGAAACCACAGGCAAAGACTGGGTCTTTAACCCTGACGACCCCGGCAAAATTCAGCTGCGGGATGGTCGAACGGGTGAGCCGTTTGACAAGGCGGTTACCGTCGGTCGAGCCTACATGCTGAAGCTGGTGCACCTGGTTGACGATAAGATCCACGCCCGCTCCACGGGGCCCTACTCCCTGGTCACCCAGCAGCCCCTGGGCGGTAAGGCCCAGCAGGGAGGGCAGCGCTTTGGAGAAATGGAGGTGTGGGCCCTGGAAGCCTTTGGGGCCGCCTACATCCTCCAGGAACTGCTCACGGTGAAGTCTGACGATATGCAGGGGCGCAACGAGGCCCTCAATGCGATCGTCAAGGGCAAGTCTATCCCGCGTCCTGGCACCCCTGAGTCCTTCAAGGTGTTGATGCGAGAGCTACAGTCGCTCTGTTTAGACATTGCGGTGCACAAGGTAGAAACCCGAGAAGACGGCACCAGTCGCGACACTGAGGTCGACCTGATGGCCGATGTCAACAGCCGCCGCACCCCCTCTCGCCCCACCTACGAGTCCATCGCCCGGGATGAAGAGCTAGAAGTAGAAGACTAGCCCATCTCCACGTCGGCCCCGGACTGTCTGGTGAGACAGTCCTAGGGCCAAGCTAACCCTGCCTTACCCAAACCGAGCGCGATTACAAGGAAAACACCCAGCATGGCCAAGCTAGAGCAGCGGTTTGACTACGTCAAAATCGGCATCGCCTCCCCTGAACGGATTCGCCAGTGGGGAGAACGTACCCTGCCCAATGGGCAAGTCGTCGGCGAAGTAACCAAACCCGAAACCATCAACTACCGCACCCTTAAGCCCGAGATGGATGGGCTGTTCTGTGAGCGGATCTTTGGCCCCGCCAAGGACTGGGAATGTCATTGTGGCAAGTACAAGCGTGTGCGCCATCGCGGTATTGTGTGCGAGCGTTGCGGGGTAGAGGTGACCGAGTCCCGCGTCCGTCGCCACCGCATGGGCTACATCAAGCTGGCGGCTCCGGTGGCCCACGTGTGGTACCTCAAGGGTATCCCCAGCTATATCGCTATTTTGCTCGATATGCCCCTGCGGGACGTCGAGCAGATTGTTTACTTCAACGCCTATGTGGTTCTGGATGCCGGCAATGCCGAAAATCTGAGCTATAAGCAACTGCTGACCGAAGATCAGTGGATTGAGATCGAAGATCAGCTCTACGACGAGGAGACTGAGCTGGCCGGAGTGGAGGTGGGCATTGGGGCCGAAGCCCTCCAGCAGCTGTTGGAGGATCTAGAACTGGAAACCACGGCGGAAAAGCTGCGGGAAGATATTGCCAACTCCAAGGGGCAAAAGCGGGCCAAGCTGATTAAGCGGTTGCGGGTGATCGATAACTTCATCGCCACTGGGTCTAAGACCGAATGGATGGTGCTGGATGTGATTCCGGTGATTCCCCCTGACCTGCGACCGATGGTGCAGTTGGACGGGGGGCGCTTTGCCACCTCTGACCTCAACGATCTATACCGTCGGGTGATTAACCGCAACAACCGCCTGGCTCGCCTCCAGGAAATTCTGGCACCGGAGATCATTGTTCGCAATGAGAAACGGATGCTGCAGGAGGCGGTGGACGCTCTGATCGACAACGGTCGTCGGGGTCGTACCGTGGTAGGGGCCAACAACCGCCCGCTGAAGTCTCTGTCAGACATCATTGAGGGTAAGCAGGGACGCTTCCGGCAAAACCTGCTGGGTAAGCGGGTTGACTACTCAGGTCGTTCGGTCATTGTGGTGGGGCCGAAGCTACAGATTCACCAGTGTGGTCTACCCCGAGAAATGGCGATCGAGCTGTTCCAGCCCTTTGTCATTCACCGACTGATTCGGCAGGGGTTAGTCAACAACATCAAGGCGGCGAAAAAACTGATTCAGCACAATGACCCCAGTGTGTGGGACGTGCTGGAAGAGGTGATTGAAAGCCACCCGGTGATGCTGAACCGAGCCCCGACCCTTCACCGTCTGGGCATTCAGGCCTTTGAGCCGATTCTGGTAGAAGGGCGGGCGATTCAGCTGCACCCGCTGGTGTGTCCGGCCTTTAACGCTGACTTTGACGGTGACCAGATGGCGGTGCACGTGCCCCTGTCCCTGGAGGCACAGGCGGAGGCCCGGTTGCTGATGCTGGCCTCGAACAACGTGCTGTCTCCCGCTACGGGCCAGCCCATCATTACCCCATCCCAGGATATGGTGCTGGGCTGTTACTACCTCACGGCGGAGAACCCCAACGCCAGTAAGGGCGTCGGCCACTACTTCTCCGGCATGGATGACGCCATTATGGCCTATGAGCAGGGCATAGTAGACCTCCATGCCAAGGTTTGGCTACGGTTTGACGGCGAAGTGGATTCTGACCAGCCCAAGACCTCGGCACCGGAGCGGATGGAGTCCGAAGACGGCACGATCACGGAAATTTACCCCGATCGCCGGGTGCGTCTAGACAGCGAGGGCAATCTGATCTCCCAGTACATCAAAACTACCCCAGGCCGCATTATCTACAACAAGGCGGTTCTTGACGCGATCGCAGGCTAGGGGCCATCTAAACCCACCACCACGGCACGAACATCACCATTACACAAGGGCAAAGACCTATGGCTGAGCAAGGGGCACCCCAATCCTCCCTGACCTTTCGGAACCGGATTATTGACAAGAAGCAGCTCAAAAAGCTGATCTCCTGGTCATTTACCGAGCACGGTACTGCTCGTACCTCCCAAATGGCTGACCGCATTAAGGAGCTGGGCTTTAAGTACGCCACCCGCGCTGGGGTCTCTATTAGCGTAGAAGACCTCCAGGTGCCTAAAGAAAAGAAGAAGATGCTGGCCGCCGCCGAAGAAGACATTCGCATTACCGAAGAGCGCTACACCCGCGGTGAAATCACCGAGGTGGAGCGTCTGACCAAGGTAATCGACACCTGGAACGACACCAGCGAAGAGCTGAAAGACCAGGTGGTGAAGAACTTCAAGGAAAACAACCCCCTCAACTCGGTGTACATGATGGCCTTCTCGGGGGCCCGGGGAAATATCTCCCAGGTGCGCCAGCTGGTGGGCATGCGGGGTCTGATGGCTAATCCCCAGGGGGAGATCATTGACCTCCCCATTAAGACCAACTTCCGCGAGGGGCTGACGGTTACCGAGTACGTGATCTCCTCCTACGGGGCGCGCAAGGGGCTGGTCGACACCGCCCTCCGCACCGCTGACTCGGGCTATCTAACCCGTCGCCTGGTGGACGTATCCCAGGATGTGATTATTCGGGAGTACGACTGTGGCACCACGCGGGGTATCCCCCTGCGCAGTATGACCGACGGTGAGCGGGTGCTGATTCCCCTTGAAAACCGCCTGCTGGGCCGGGTGGTGTCCGAGGATGTTATCCATCCCCAAACCGGCGAGGTGCTGCTTGCCAAAGATCATCCGGTTTCCCCAGAGACAGCGGAGAAGCTGGCTGAGGCTGGCGTTGAAGGTGTGGTGGTGCGATCGCCCCTCACCTGCGAAGCCACCCGCTCCGTGTGCCGCCTGTGCTATGGCTGGAGCCTGGCGCACTCCGATATGGTTGACCTAGGTGAGGCCGTAGGCATTATCGCGGCCCAGTCCATCGGCGAGCCCGGCACCCAGATGACCATGCGAACCTTCCACACTGGCGGTACCTTTACCGGCGAAGTGGCTCCCCGCATCCGGGCGACCAAGGATGGCACGGTGAAGCTGACCAAGAATCTGAAGACCCGTAGCTTCCGCACCCGCTACGGTGAAGATGCCCTGATGCTGGAGTCGAACGCCGACATCATCATCGACGGCAGCGGTAAGAATAAAACCGTCTCGCTGCCCCAGGGCACCATTCTGTTTGTGAATGAAGGCGAGACCGTTCAAAAAGAACAGCTGCTAGCCGAGTTGCCCTCCGCCGGGCGCACCCGCAAGGTGACTGAAAAAGCGACCAAAGACGTGACCTCTGACCTGTCCGGAGAGGTCAAATTTGCCGGCCTGGTGCAGGAAGAAAAAACCGACCGTCAGGGCAACACCACCCGATTGGCCCAGCGGGGCGGACTGCTGTGGGTACTCGCCGGGGATGTGTACAACCTGCCCCCCAGCGCAGAACCCGTGGTTCGCAACGGCGACTACACCCAGGCGGGCGATACCCTGGCCGAAACCAAGCTCACCACTGAGCGCGGCGGCCTAGTGCGCCTACCCGAGGCCGACGACGAAAAGGGCACCCGTGAGGTTGAAATCATCACCGCCTCGGTGATGCTCGATCAGGCCCACGTGCGCAAAGAACACGGCCAGGGTCGGGAACACTACTTCATTGAAACCGCCCACGGTCAGCGGTTCTCCCTCATTGCGACCCCTGGGGCGAAGGTCACCAGCGGCCAGGTCATTGCTGAGCTCGAAGATGATCGCTTCCATACCCAAACCGGGGGGATCGTCAAGTTCTCTGGCGTCGATGTGGCCAAAAAAGGCAAGGGCAAGCAGGGCTACGAAGTCGTACAGGGCGGCACCCTGCTGTGGATTCCTGAGGAAGCCCACGAGGTCAACAAAGATATCTCTCTGCTGATGGTGGAAGACGGCCAGTACCTGGAAGCGGGTACCGAGGTAGTCAAAGACATCTTCTGCCAGAACAGCGGCGTGGTCGAAGTCACCCAAAAGAACGACATTCTGCGGGAGATCCTGATCAAGCCCGGTGACATTCACATGGTGGATGCCCCCGAGGATGTCATGGACCGCGACGGCACCCTGGTTAATGCTGGGGAAGAAGTGATGCCGGGGCTGGTAGCCAACGCCCTCCACTACGTGGAATACGTGGAGACCCCCGATGGCCCAGCGCTGCTCCTGCGTCCCGTGGAAGAGTACGTGGTGCCCAACGAGCCCGCCGTACCGAGCCAAGACTCTGCCGCCGATGCCACCGGCTCCATCCGGCTCCGTGCCATTCAGCGCATCCCCTTCAAGGACGGGGAACGGGTGAAGTCGGTGGACGGCGTTGAGCTCCTGCGCACTCAGCTGGTGCTCGACATCGAAGATGAGTCGCCCCACGTAGTAGCGGATATCGAGCTGGTACCCGACGACGAGGATGTGGACCTGATGCGCTTGCAGATGGTGGTGCTCGAGACCCAGGTGATTCGCCGCGATGTCGTGGCTGACCAAACCCAGGGCAGTACCCTGACCCGTCTCTTGGTGGAAGAGGGGCAACAGATTGAACCAGGCGCCGTCGTGGCCCGTACCGAAATTCTCTGTAAAGAAGCGGGCGAGGTGCGGGGGATTCGCGAAGGTCAGGAAGCGGTGCGCCGCCTGCTGGTAGTCCGGGATTCCGATCGCATGCAGGTTGACCTGGGCAGCCAGGCGCCAGGGGTGAAGGCGGGCGATCTGGTGGTCGCTGAAACCGAGCTGGCCCCCGGCACTAACACCACTGAGTCGGGACAAGTCACCAAGATTGAAGGCAATGTGGTGACCCTGCGCCATGCCCGGCCCTACCGGGTGTCTACCGGAGCTGTGCTACACATTGAAGACGGTGACCTGGTGCAACGGGGTGACAACCTAGTGCTGCTGGTGTTTGAGCGGGCCAAAACCGGGGATATCATCCAGGGTCTGCCCCGCATTGAAGAACTGCTGGAGGCCCGTAAGCCCAAGGAGGCCTGTATTCTGTCTGAGCGCCCCGGCAATGCCCAGGTGGTGTACAGCGACGACGAGACTGTGGAGGTCAAGATCATTGAAGACGACGGCGTGGTCACCGAGTACCCCGTCAGCCCTGGCCAAAACGTGATTGTCTCCGATGGCCAGCGGGTCGGCACCGCTGAGCACCTCACCGATGGCCCCGCGAACCCCCACCAGATTCTGGAGGTGTTCTTTAAGTACAACCTCAGCCTCGGACAGGGCATTCATGAGGCGGCTATGGGGGCACTCCAGAAGGTGCAGTCGTTCCTGGTGAACGAGGTGCAGTCGGTGTACCAGTCCCAGGGCATCGAGATTTCCGACAAGCACACCGAGGTGATTGTGCGGCAGATGTCGTCGAAGTGCCGCATTGACGACGGCGGTGACACGACCATGCTGCCCGGCGAACTGGTGGAAATCTACCAGGTGGAGCAGGTGAACGAGGCCATGGCCATCACCGGCGGAGCCCCGGCAGAATACACGCCGGTACTGCTGGGGATTACGAAGGCCTCCCTCAATACCGACAGCTTCATTTCCGCCGCCAGTTTCCAGGAAACCACCCGGGTACTGACGGAAGCGGCCATTGAAGGCAAGTCTGACTGGCTACGGGGCTTGAAGGAAAACGTCATTATTGGGCGTTTGATTCCGGCCGGTACAGGGTACAACGCCTACGAAGAGGCCCCGGCCCCAGAAATCGACTCGGTCTACGAGTCGGCCATTCTAGACGATGACATGGTCTTGCAGGACGTAGTGCTGGACGATTTCACCGCCCGCAGTTACGACCTGGAAGGCAACCTCACCATGCTCAACGACGATGAAATGATCGGCGGCATGTCGGTGGAAGATGGGATTCCCCGCGGCAACGGCGACTTCCCTGGGCTGGGGAATGGTGCGGACCTAGGGGATGACGATCTGCTGATCGACGATCAAACCGCATCCCTATAGATGGATTTCTAGGGATAGGTTTCTAGGACGATTGCGCTAAATCCCCCGGCTGATCTCGGCCAGTCGGGGGATTTATTATGCCCACCCCTGTCCTGGGGCTTAAACTATACCTAAGAGGGAGGTAGCGCAGGTGGTTGCGGATCGGCTTTGCCGGTCTGAGGAAAGTCCGGGCTCCCGAAAGACCAGACCTGCTGGGTAACGCCCAGTGCGGGCAACCGTGAGGAGAGTGCCACAGAAACATACCGCCGATGGAAAGGTAGAAGGCAGAAGGCAGAAAGCCATTTCATCCTTTATCCTTCATTCTTTCACAGGTAAGGGTGCAAGGGTGCGGTAAGAGCGCACCAGCAGCATCGAGAGGTGCTGGCTCGGTAAACCCCGGTCGGGTGCAAGGTCAAGGGGCAAGGTTGGTCTTTTTCCAGCCCCGTCGTTACGTGCCGCACGAGGCGTTTGGTAACAAACGTCCCAGATAGATAACCACCCCCCCGGCAACGGGGGAACAGAACCCGGCTTATGTCTACCTCCTTCCCCCCCCTCTTGGCCTAATTAAATGGCCTGATTGACCGTGACCGATCTACCGTTGCCCCGACAGCTCCAGCTTCAACGTTGTGTGCAAAGGCTGGGGCTACCCAACCCTATTGCCCTGGCTCGCCTCGACCAGGCGCTCACCCACAAGTCTGCCGACGCCGTCTACAACTACGAGCAGCTGGAGCTCTTGGGAGATGCCGTCCTGCGGCTAGCCGCTACGGAGTGCCTGCAGGAGGCCTGGCCCAACGCGTCGGTGGGAGAGCTGTCGGCGGTACGGTCAGTGCTGATTAGCGATCGCACCCTGGGCCAACTGGCCCAGGACATGGGATTACGCCCCTACCTGGTGGTGGGTGCTGGACTGACCGCTGGGTCCAGCCACCTCGCCGATGCCCTAGAGGCGGTAGTAGCGGTGCTTTATTTAGAAACCCATAGTCTGGGGCCGGTGCGAGCTTGGCTAGACGAGCCTCTCTACCAGTTGGCCACGGCGGTACAGCAAGACCCCGCCCGCCAAAACTACAAGGTGGCCCTGCAAGAATTGACCCAGGCCCACAGCAAAGCGCTGCCCCAGTACCGCACCACAGAACAGCGCCCGGTGGATGGCGACCCCCAGCGCTATGCATCGACGGTCTGGTTTCGGGAAACCTGTTGGGGGAGCGGCTACGGCCCAACCAAGAAGCAGGCCGAACAGGCCGCCGCCACCGCTGCCTACGATCGCCTCCGCCAAACCCTTGCCCATGACCATGACCATGACCAGCCCCCTCCCGCTTAAACTTGCCATCTTCGGCCTGGGCCGCTGGGGCACCCACCTGCTGCGCAACTTTCTCGCCCTACCCGGAGCCCAGGTAGTGGCCCTGGTCGATCCGGATCTCAAGCAACTGCAAGATCGGCGCGATCGCTTCCACCTCGGCGAGGCCGTGACCTGCTACAGTATCTGGCCCCAGGCCCTAGCCCACCCTGGCCTAGACGCCGTGGTTATTGCCACCCCCGCCAGCACCCACTACGCCATGATCAAAGCCGCCCTAGAGGCAGGCCTGCACGTGCTGAGCGACCCCCCCCTGGAGAGCGCCACCGCCGTCGAAAGGGGCGATCGGGTCGCGATCTAGGGCGAGCCTGTCACCGGATCTACCCCAAGGGTGAATAACACAGGCAGGAGATTCGAGCGATCGCTGTATCCTCCTAGGCCACACCCACAAGCTTGAATGCTAAACAATTCATTGACCTGGCTTGATCCGCTGTCGGCTTCATGAACCCACAACAAGTTTGCTTTGACAATCTAACTGGGCAGGCTGTACCTATACAGTAAACAGGGCAGTTCCTGGCCTTGATATGAGCCCCGAGGGTTTGAGTTCCTGGTCGTCATCTGTAGATTCCTCTCTTTCTTTCGTTTCACCATGCATTATTCATACTGGTTTGCGGCCACAGTCATCTTAGGGGTCTGTAGCGCACCGCTCCAAGCTATGGCTACACCCGTAGACCTCCAGACCACCCCCTTAACCATGACCGAGGCCCTGGCGGCCGAACGTCACAGTGCCACCAGTCTAAATAACATGGCAGGCGAACTGGGACAAAGCGTCGGCCAGCAAGATAATCCTGAACTAGCCGAGTCTCCGTCCATCCCCCTCATCGATGAGGTTTTGAATAACCTGATGGATGACTCTGGAGACCTGAGGCTACCAATGGGTCTGAGGGTTTACGGTGCCATGGGCACACCGTCCATTGGCTTTGGCTCTAGGTTCTAGCGTTAGTGTAGCCCTAGGGTTGCCTCAGCCCCTCGCCGTCAAGCGCGAACCTGACGCCGACATATACCCCTATCCCGCGTATACTACCAAGGAAGGAAAAGTAGGATACCAGGCTTTGGGTGTTGATCTTCGCAGCTATGTCTTTATCGATAATCTTCAACCCCAGCATGCCGCCTATATGGGCACGGTGTCGCTGGGGTTTTTGCCGCTGCCTGGCGATGCCTCCCTGTGGATAGAAATTTCTCCCGGCATTGAAATCAACCGCATCCTCGACATCGGCTTGAAGGCGGCGGTGGTTCGGCCAGGTACCTTGATCGTAGAGCGTCTCTACGGCCTGCTCGAAATTCACGCTGGCAACCAGGGTGAAGTACATGCCGCCGGTAACGCCATGCTCAATGCCCTGGGTGTCTCCTACCGCGAGCGGCTGAAACCCCGCATTATTTCCAGCCAGGTAATTCGTAACCTCGACCCTCACCACGTGCAGCTGATTAACCGCAGCCGCCGAGGCAATATGATTGTGGCGGGCCAGACCCTGTACGTGTTTGAGGTAGAACCTGCGGCCTACGCCTCCCTAGCCGCCAACGAAGCCGAAAAAGCGGCCTTCATTAATATTCTGCAAATTAGCTCCGTGGGCAGCTTTGGGCGACTCTACCTGGGGGGTGAAGAGCGCGACATTCTGGCGGCCCAGCAGGCCGTGCTCGCGGCCATGGAAGCCGTCCCTGGCCGTGAGCAAGAGGGTATCCAGCGCCATGAGTAAACCGCCCCGAGAGCAGATTTCACCGGAAACTCGCCGGGATATTCGCCGGGCTTTTTTAACGCTGCTGGCCGTAGGGCTAGTGATTGGTGCCCTAACCGCTGCCAGCTTAGTCACGCTGATGAATCACTTCAACTTATTTGGGGTGCCGGAGCAGCGACAATAGGGTATCATCCCCCAGCTGTAGCTACACGGCCACCGGACGCGAAGCCTTAGGATCCGGCAGCTGCGTCGTAATCAGCGCCGCCGCCAGCACAAACGCGCTCGAGGCCCACAGACAACCCACCAGTCCAAACCACTGGTAAAACAACCCTGAGGTAATCGTGCCCAGCAGCCGCCCGCCCGAGTTAGCCATGTAGTAAAAGCCGACGTTCAAGGCCACATCCTGATCTTCGGTGTAGGCCAGCACCAGGTAGGAGTGCACCGCCGAGTTAAAGGCAAACACAATGCCAAAGACAATCAGCCCACCGGTGACCGCAATGTCTCCCTGCACCCCAGCCATCAGGGTTAGGGCAATCAGGGCAGGAATGGCGGTCAAGAGCGAAGTCCAGAACAAAATGGTCTTGGCCTTGGGCACCACCTTGCCGGTGCTGTCTTTTCGCAGCAATTGTGGGGCCAAAAACTGCACCATGCCGTAGCCAATCACCCAGATGGCCATGTAAGTGCCCACCTGCATAAACCGCCAGCCCAGCACCTCGTACAAGAACACTGGCAGCGCCACCACAAACCAGACATCCCGCGAGCCAAACAAAAAGAACCGCGCCGCCGAGAGGACATTAATTTCTTTACTCTTTGAAAACAGCTGGCGAAAGGGCACCTTTTTGCCAATCTTGCCCATATCGGCGGGCAGCAGCGCCCCAGACAGCAAAATCACCATCAGCACCGCCGCCTGAATCAGCAACGCTGAGCGAAAGCCCGCCTGCTCCAGCAGAACCGCCCCGACAAAAAAGCCCACCCCCTTCAGGGCATTCTTCGACCCCGTCAGCATAGCCACCCATTTAAACAATCGCGACGACGCCTCCTTCGGCACTACCAGGCGAATGGCACTCTTAGAACTCATCTTGGTGAGATCCTTCGCAATGCCCGAAAAGGCCTGGGCCACCATGACGTAGCCCACCTGCACGGGCACCCTCCACTCAGGGTTCAGAAAGCTCAGCATCACCAACGCAAAAATTTGCAGGGCAATGCCGCCGTAGAGGGTCATGCGCAGACCCACCTGGGAGCCAATCCAGCCGCCCAAAAAGTTCGTCACCACACCAAACACTTCGTAGAAGAGAAACAGCGTGGCAATCTTAAAGGGCGTATAGCCCAGCACATGAAAGTGCAGCAGCACCATCATCCGCAGGGCACCATCGGTGACGGTAAACCCCCAGTAAGCGGCAGTGATGATCGCATAGTTGCGAAGGCTTTCGGGTTTGAAGGTGGAAGAGGACATGGGTAGATGGGTAGGGGGTGAATGAGGGAATGGGTGGATGAGGGAAGGTGGGTGCAGCAGTCGTGTAGCGTGGGTCAGGTGAAGCAAGAGCTCTCTGCCATACACATAAGG
>Ga0169931_10004923_pt1 | contig 20577 bp, 15 predicted proteins | sample Kivu_15m_20L_FD_129675 | JGI IMG/M metagenome (GOLD analysis project Ga0169931, IMG submission 129675) | Freshwater microbial communities from Lake Kivu, Western Province, Rwanda to study Microbial Dark Matter (Phase II) - Kivu_15m_20L... | ecosystem: Environmental > Aquatic > Freshwater > Lake... | reverse complement strand
GACGAAGGATCCGGGCCGATTGCAGGACCTGCTCGATATCTACGTTTTTCATCACAACGCACGAATCGACTGTCGCGACGCCCAGGTGAGACTTGCGTGACCCATGTGCGGGACATCGATATCGCAATCGAGGAACTTTTGGCTATTCAGCTGTGAACATCGGACTCGCTGGGCAGCAGTCATCCCCAGGACATGGGGTCAGTTTGTGCGCAGTACTTCCTCAGAGAGGCGGAGAAAGACTCGCAGCGCAAAGTCAAGGACGTGAAACTCGTCCGCCGGTGGTACGCCACGTCGATCCAGCCAATGAGCAAAGAGCATGTGTGGAACGAAGTCGTGTTCTTTCACCTGAAACAAGTGGAGCAAGCGCAATGAGTCTGCGTACCTTGCTCGGCCAAATCGACGATTTCTTCAACCGCCCCGGTTCGGCATTGCCCTACGCAGTATTTCGCATCGTGTTTGGTCTCGTACTCCTGGCCAACGCACTGTTGCTGCTTCCCGACATCAATATGTGGTTCAGCGACCAGGGAGTTCTTCCGAGTCATGTCGACCCACAATTGGTTGGCTTAAATCGCCTCAACGTTTTCGCATGGTGGGGATCGAGCACGGCCTTCGTGAACGGCGCATTCGCTGCGCTGATCCTGTCGATACTGTGCGTTATCCTCGGTTTCCAGACCCGCCTGGCATGTATCGTTGTGTTCGTCCTGGTGACCTCATTCTACCATCGCAACGTTTACGTCCTGCACGCCGGCGACGTCCTGTTGCGCATCACGTGCTTGTTCCTTTGCTTTTCGGACTGCGGATTACGGCTGAGCGTCGATCGACTGATCAAACTTGCTCGCGGTCTTGCCCAACCTGGGGATGATCCACAAACCTCTCCACTCGCCATGCGGTTGATTCAATTGCAACTGTGCATCGTCTATGGCGTTGCTGCTGGACTGAAATCAAACGGTGCGCCCTGGATCGATGGTACCGCGGTTTATCTCGTCTACCAGCTGGAGAGTTTTGCGAGATTCCCCGTGCCCGAGTTCATGCACAGTTTGCCCATGGCAAGATTTCTGACCTGGTCGACTCTCTTTCTCGAAGCAGCTTTTCCTATTTTTGTTTGGTTCCGGGAGACTCGTTGGATTGCATTGATCAGCCTTTTTCTGTTCCACATGGGTCTTGAGTACGTGCTCAACGTGCAAATGTTTCAATACATCATCACGTCCCTCTTTATTCTCTTCATTCTGCCCAAAGAGTTTCAGCGGGCTGCGGCGATCGTCCAAAATATGTTCCAGGCACGGACCGGCGTTCGCCGCCTTGCCGTGCGGGTCGTCACGTCCGAATCCGGTTCGCGACTGGTGGCTGTCCTTCGAGCCCTGGACATCCTTGATCTCGTGCAGTGGAACACCGAGGTTGTAGCTCACGCCAACGAGATGGGGAGTCCAGGAGTTGCACGGAGAGTTCTTCTGCGTTTGCCTGCTCTCACACCCTTCGTCGCATTCGCATCCCTGCCGGGGCTCAGATCAGTGACGGATGGACTCCTGCAGCGTCTCGGATCAACTGTTGCCTTCAGCGAATATGAGGCAAGCTCCGTCCAATTCCTCGACGGTCAACTCGCCCTCGAACCGAGCTGAGGATCGCTCGGGGAGATTCCTGAGATTTCTTTCGTCATTGCGATGCGTATGCTGCCTGTGATCGCGACTCTGCCAATGACAGGTCCGCTCGTCAGGGGTCTGACGGACCAGATACCAGAGTCGCGTTAGCATTCGTGTACGGCGCAACGTTGTAGGTCGCGTTTATGTACTCGACCGCAGGACCTTCCCAGTCATACTCGTAGACCTTAATTTCCGTAAACGGACCAAATACATAGACCACGGACCCCGAGGAAACTCCACCCGGAACTGTGTTGGTGCCGATGTCGGCAGCGGGCTGCATGTGTGAGAAGTAATTTCCCAGAGTCGTTCCGCCAAAGTCGAGCGTGATCGTTGGGGTCTTGACTTCGGCAAGGCCGCCAAACTCGCGCGTCACATTAAATCCACCCCGACAGTTTGCCGCCGCGTTGCAAGTGATTCTGTTCTGTTGGAGCCTCATGGTAACAGTTACGGTGTTGGCCGGGTTCCGGATCATCGCCATGTCACACATGTCACTGCCGGAAGAACCGGATCCAGCGCACGTTATCGTACTCCGACGAATCGTTGCCTCCCGCGACTCCGACACCGAATCGAACGCGACCAAAGATCTGCTTACATTTATCGTGCTTCGATCGATCGTCACTGTTCCAGTTGCGCCCATGGATGAATCGACAGCATGCTTGCAAGTGATGTTCGCTCGGTTCAACGTCACGGCTCTGCTCGTACCCTTAACCGCTGCAAGACAACCATTTCCCGAAACGACCAGACCGTCAAAAGTCGCCCCGCCAGCAGCGTCCACGTAAACCAAAGAGCGGTTACCATCTGGGAAGTCGAACGTGTTGTTCGAAAGAGTCATAGAGCCTGCCGAAAGCTGTATGAAGTTGCCGGAGGAAACCGTGCACGTGGAAAAAGAATTGTTCGAGACCAGAGTACCGGTGGTCCCTGCGCCGCCTTGAAAGATACCATCGAAGCAACCAGAGTTTCCCGTAATCTCAGTGGTTCCCACGCCGCTGGACACGTTGATGCCTCCAAACATCGTCGACGTATTGTTTCGTATCTTGAGGACATCAAGACCCGTTTTGCTGAGGCCGGCGAGTAATCCCATCCCCGAGGTGCAGGTACCAGCGCTAAACGTACTGTTTTCGATGGTGCCGCCGTTCAATTCGAAGCGGATGTTTCTGATTGATGCATGTCTTATCAGCGTGTCGCGGCTAACACCCGGTTCTGCTTCGTCGTTGTCCAATGTCGCTCCCATCGACATGCAACTGGTGTTTGTGAGTCCTTGGGCGCTGGCGAGAATGATGGGGCTTCCTGAAGTGCCCGCTGCAACTAGCTTACCCCTGAACTTGACGGTCGCATTGTCCTGCCAGATCACGGTGGTTCCCGGCTCGATAATCACGTCTTTGGAGAACACGGTGCCACTCGTGAGCAGGTACGGACTCTGCGCAACGCGAAGGGTCACGTTCGTATCGTACGTCTTGGAGAACACTTCAGTACGATCACCAAGGACAATATCATCGGACATAATCCCGGAAACGCGTCCGGCGACGTCTCGCACCTGAACAAACAACGTCTTGGGTCCTGCCCCTGTCGCGACAACGTGGTCGACTGTTTGGGAGATCGCCTGCCAGGCCGCACCAGCCACGCCTGCTTCGGTCGCTGCGATGCGAATCTGACTGACGCCAGTCCCAGAATCGGAGGCGGAAGGTGCGACATAGACTGTGGTCGAGCCCGTCTGGGCCCAACCGTTCAGGATGGTAACGCCAGAAAGAACAGGAAGCTCAGTATCGACGTAGAACGAGGCGCTGTAGGGCGAGCTCTCCAATCCATTGAGGTCCGAGAACATGACATAAATTGACTTTGGCCCGTCGCTGGCGAACGTCCAAGTCAGATTCGACTCAACTGTCGACCATTCCTTGTTCAGAAACGACGGCTCGTCGGAGACTTTCATCAGGGCTGCATCGTTATCAAAGACTATCTCAAGTTCGACAGTCCGTGAGGAAACGTATTGCGATGGGATCCCACCGATCGATGCACTTGTCGCACCACCTACCTTGATCGACCCTTCAGGACCTCTGGCAAGCGACATCACAACCCGGCCGATATCCACCGTATTGCCTTCGGGAACAATCACCCCCTCCTTGCGCGTGACCGAAAAACCATCCCGTTGAAAGCTGAGACTGTACTTGCCGGGAGTAAGCCCGGTCATGACGTAGCTGCCTGCAGCATCCGTACGCGCCGCGAAGCTAGTCCCCGGAACGAACACAAGGGTGCCTTCAAGGTCAGCATTCGGAAGGTCCAACAGAGTGACCTCCCCACGAATACCACCGGTTTCCTGCAGGTTCTTCTTGCCCAAATTAGTCGCCGCACCACTTGTTACGACAACGTCGTCAAGCTTCAGTCCGAACTGGGCTGCGCCCTGTGCAACCAACCCCGTTCCGCCGACGGACAAAATCATGAGCGTCAGTGAACCGGGCAACATGGGCGGACTGGTGATGACACCGTCGCTGTCTGCTTTGGCTGTAATCTCGGGGCGCCCCTCAACTATCAACGTCGCACCCTGCACACTGGCCAAATCAGCTCCATCTTTCGGTTCCAGATCCAGCACAAGACTTCCGGCGAGCATCGACTCGCTCGCATCGTTAGCGGTGCTCGGCCCATTCCCCGCTGCGGGTACTGCGGCAGACTCCGTCGAAGACGTGTCTTTATTACATCCGGCGATCGACGCAGCGACAAACAGCCCAAGCGACAGCGTCAACACTTTCGAGGACATGCGCTCCCCCATCATCTTGTTTTGGTCCGATAACCGAAATGCATACCAATGACTTAGCCTTCGGCCAGTCCAAGACCGGACTAAACAGGCAAGAGTTGCCCTGATGGGCGCACCCTCGGGGTGCAAGCAACAGGTCGCGAGGAACAACTAACCATTTGGCTTGAAGTCGAAGGGATTGCCAAAGCGGAAGACTGACTTGGAAAAAAGAAAAGCCCGGCCGACCAAGCGGACCGGGCTTGAATAGTCGACCCCCACTCAAATCGTCATCCCCCGCACATCCCGCAACAGATTGCGGGTATCTTTCCTGACTTCCCGCGTCACAAAACGCGCCTCGACTTCCCACCTTCCCGTTGCGTCTGCGACGGGAAGCGTCCACGTCATCTGATCTGTGAGCGAATCAACCACGACGCCGTTGCGCTTCCATGTAACCTTGATCCCCGCCAGCTTCACTGCACCAAGAGTCGCGGTGACGCTGTCGCCATTGCGAGTCGAGCCGAGCGTGTCGATCAGCTTGATCTTGCCGAAGAACTCGAGCCAGTTGTTCTCCTGACAGACACTGCAGAAACGCGTCGATTGCATGTTGCGCATCAGACAACGTTCGTCATTCGACCGATAACCCGCAACATTTCCCGTTCGACCAAACACGGGGAATGCACCGATGAAATCCGGGTCATCGTTGTAATCTGCCCCGAACTCGTGAATCGTCAGATTCGAAACCCAGTTGTTGCCGTCTGCAACATTCTCGACGAAGCGCAACTCGTGCGCGCCAGCGCTGAAACCCTTGCCGAAATCGATATCAAAGAACGTCCGGTCGTTCGTACCCGGCGGCGTGATCGGAATCTCCTCGCCGTCCATCGTCACCGTGATCGAATCTTCGTTCCCGATTCCCGATGCGGAGAACCGGAGCTTCGCTTTGGCAAAGCGTCCGTCGCTCTGGAACGGCGCCCGAAACGGTCCCATCGAAAGGTTGTGCCACGGCCAGCCGAGAAATCTCGCGACCGTAGGTTCAGCCCTGACCTGCGCATCAGTTGCCCAATGTTTCCACGTGATCCCGGAGAGCGATGCGATCCAATTGGCCCCGAAGTATCCACCACCATCGTACTCTTCACCGACGCGGCCGAAGTTGTGACCGAGCTCATGTCGCAACACGACCGTCCCACTCGTGAACGAGCTCGTCGAAATCGCAAACTCGCCACCAAGCCCGCCGTAGTTTGGATCGTTGGCAATGATCACCGGGTAATCACACCCGGGAGCAGCCGCACAGGATGCCCGTGCCGCACGAGAGTCTCCGGGGAAAATCGCCCGAAGCGTGTCACCTTCGCGGTAGAGCTTGTAGGCCGTGTTGCGTGGCGTGTCGTTCTTGCCGATTCCTGATTCCTCAGACGCACGAAACACCGCGTGCACGTTGAACACGGGGAGATAGCTCTTGAACGTATCGCCGCCGAACATGTCGTTCACCATACGCTGAATGTCGGCGAAGAATTTCCCCCGCTCAGCAGCCGTGTAGCCATCACCCATGAACACGAGATCGATGCGGTTTGTCGCCGGCCCGCTGTTCACAAGGGTTACAACTTCGTCGGCTTCGACATCCGACTCGAGACGAGGAGCTGCCGGAGCGACGCCGCGAGCAGCGAGCAGCGCATCGAGACTTGAGCGACTTGGTGCGCGCACCTCGACGATGCGCTCCGTCGATGGTGCATCGTGCTCCACGACATACTGCGGGAACGATCGCTCGCCGATCGACTCCTGGGCTCCAGAACTGCTGAGCAACGCCGGCTCGGCAATGAGCTGCCGCTTGCCGATGCCATGGTCCTCATAGCGAGCCATCCAGACAGCGCTGTAAGCACCATCGGCAACGGTCACGAACGCAAGAAAGGTCGCGGAAAGTACCGCGCCAGAGTTCATCCATCGAGCCATCGCATCACCTCGAAATAAAGAAATAGACACCCAGAATCAGAGCAGATCGACAGTTGCTTCGCGCACTGACTGCCAAACGGCTGGATCGACATCCAGCTGCTGGTGGCTTGTCCGAAGTCTTGTATTCGAGTCGGCCTGGTCAATGGGACCTGAGCGCAAATAGAACGTCTGGGACTGATAGAAGTTGCGCCAAAGATCAGTCCCTGCAGCGACCTTCTCGTAATCAGCCGTCGGAATGTCGCGCGGCGGTTCGAGACAACCAGCAAGACGACCGGGATTGCAGTTGATGCGGCTGATCGGATCGAGCGAAAACAGTCCGGCGATGTTCCTCTCTTCGACGAGCGCAATGGCGGTCTTCAACGACAGCCAGCCACCATGTGAGTGTCCGATCAGGAACACGGGGCGATCGTTGGTGGTTAGCGCTTTGATCGCCGCCAGGTGATCGGCCAGAGGCGTCTCACGCAGGGCGTCTGGCGCGCGCGACGAAATCCAGCGGACCGGTTGCGCCGACGTGAAGCAGGAAATCACGTAGTCCGGGGCCTTGCCGGTTCGTGCGGATATCTCGCCGAGGACCTCGGAGAATGGCTGGAACATGCCCATGCCACGCGGTCCGGTGGCGCCGTCCAGCTGCGTCTTGCAACTCGTAAATCCACCCATGGCGACCAACAAGGGCGTCGCTGGATCAGTTGAATCAAGGTCAGAAGCAGCCTCCTGCGCGCCGCACCCCGCAAAGGCAAACACCCCGAACGCCACAACTAGTATCGGTTTCAAACCATGGAGCCAATTCTGGGAACGCGTCAAAGCTACCCTGCTGCTCAGCGAACTTCCTGCGAACGCCAAATCCTGCATCACTTCCCCCCAAAGAAGAGTTGTCTTCGTGCGTCGTGCACGAGTCGGTACGCCGAAGCGGCCAACCACCAAAATCTGACGAATATTCTGGCAAATTCTACCAGCACAGCTGTGTCAGCGCTATCCTGCGTCAAACCTGCCTGCTATAGTCCGCTCAAAGCCCACACCGCTCTCATGAAGACTTGACCAGAAAAAGCGACCTGAGCTTGACGGGGCGTGGGGGGGGCCGAAGAAAGAAAGCGGCTCGTTACATTAGGTAATCGGATTGCGCTCCTGGAGAGGTTCCATTTTGGACCTGCTGCGCCTGACCTTTTTGATTTCTCCCTGGTGCGCGATCATCGGTGTGCTCTGGCGCGCCTATCCACATCTCAGCGGCCAGCGCCGTCGCCGCATTGCGATTCCTGGAGCCATCCTCGCGTTTGCAGCTGCCATCAATCAGGCGATCCAGCAAGCGCGCGCGATTGAGAACCTGCACGATGGTTCAGTTCCCGCACATCTGACCTCGCTCATTTTCGTTCTGCTGTTTCTGATCGCTGGCACAGTTGGGCTCAGTGCAACCCTGCTCATCATTCGCCGCTCCAGCGAACCGATCACCGTTCACGCATCCAGCTATCTGAGTTTCGCGGCACTGGCTGGATTCGCCTGGCTCATGATGGCGGGGCTCGCCGGATTCGGCATGGGACTCGCGACGAGCGACGGAATTGTCGGCATGCGAACGATCGCAGCTGCAATTCTCGCAGAAGCCGTTGGCGTTCTGATCCTGATCCCACTTGCTGAACTTGTTCGGGAGAGGCTGGCAACGAAATCGTCGGATGTACCGGCGAAGACAGCCATTTCCAGGCAACAAGCTGCTGATTGGCTGCTGGCCATTGCCGGGATGGCGGCTGCGCTGGCTTATTCGTTCGGCGCGTTCGACGGCCCCAGCAGCGAAGCCGGACACCTGCCATTCGTAGTATTCATTCCGATCTTCTTCGTTGCGGTACGCCTCGGCAAGCAAACGACACTTGGATTTGCGACGTTCGCCGGAATCGCGCTTGCTCTGGGAACCGCAGCCGGCATCGGCCCGTTCGTCGAAGCCATTCGCGGCAATGGCATCGAGGCGGTGTTTCATGCTCAGGCGTTCGTGGTGACCATGTTGGTCAGCGCCGTCACGATCGCAACCGTCATTGACGAACGTACGAAACTCACCGTTGAACTCCGCGCCACCACAGCAAAGCTCACAGTCTCCGAAGGTTACTACCGGACTTTCTTTGAGGACTCGTCGGTCGGCAAGTGCGAGGTCGATTTCGTCACCAGTCGTTACATCCACGCCAACAAGGCCTTCTGTGAACTGACGGGTTACTCGATCGAGGACCTGCGCACCATCGGGCCGATGGAGCTGACCCATCCCGATGATCGAGCGGCCGCCGCTCAAGGCTACGACCGGTTCAAAGCCAACCCCGAGGAACGCCTGTACGAGGAAAAGCGCATTGTCCGCAAGGATGGCTCGGTCATCTGGGTTCGAGTTGATGCAGCCGCGTTCACGAATGACTCAACCGGCGTGACGAGTACGATGGCGGTTGTTGCCAACATCACCGCACAGAAGTCTGCGGAACAGGTGCTGCGTGAAAGCGAGGCAAGGTTTCGCACGCTCGCCGACAACGCTCCAGTTTTGATCTGGATGACGACAGCCACCTTGCAGTGCAGCTGGTTCAACAAACGCTGGCTTGACTTCACGGGGCGCAGCCTGCAGCAGGAACTCGGCCAGGGCTGGACGAACTCTCTGCATCCCCAGGATCGAAAATCCTTGCACGACACCTTCAGCAAAATGAGTCACGCGCGCCTGCCGTTTGAGTTGGAGTATCGCCTCAAGCGTCGCGATGGCATGTGGAAGTGGTTTCTCGTCGTTGGTACACCACGCTTTCTCTCGGATGGCCAGTTCGTCGGATACATCGGTTCGTGTGTCGACATCACGGCTCGCCGGGAGCTTCAGGGTGAACTCGAACGCGCAGTTGTGGCCGCCGAATCGGCGACGCGGGCGAAGTCGTCCTTCCTCGCGAACATGACTCACGAGATTCGCACGCCGATCAACGGCATCGTCGGCATGACGGAACTTCTGCTCGATACCGATCTCACCGCAGCGCAGCGGGAATGTGCCGACGCCATCTCGGCGTCGACCGATTCGCTCCTCGTCGTCGTGAACGACATCCTCGATCTCTCGCGCATTGAATCTGGTCGCCTGAGTCTTGAGATCGCCCCGGTGAACCTCAGAAGCTTCATGGAGAGCGTGACCCACGTGTACAAAGTGCACGCTGCGCGCAGCGGCATCATGATGCAGCGCTCGGGTTTTGACGAAGGCGATATGGAGATTCTGGTCGACGCAACCCGACTTCGGCAGGTGCTGTCCAATCTCCTGAACAACGCCATCAAGTTTACGCCACGTGGTTCCGTGGAACTGCGCTATTTTCCGAAGGACTTTGATCCGGATCGAATGGTGCTCCGCTGCGAAATCCGCGACACCGGTATTGGCATTGCACCAGAGGTTCTTCCGAAACTCTTCCAACCATTCACGCAGGCAGATTCGTCCACGTCCCGCCAGTACGGCGGCACAGGACTTGGCCTCTCCATCTGCAGTCAGCTCGTGAAGCTGATGGATGGTCAGATCGGTGCCAGCAGCAAACCGGGCATCGGCTCTGTCTTCTGGATCGAGGTACCGATTCCCATCGTCCAGCGCACGAACGTGTCTGCTTCGCACGCGATCACCTCAGGAGCAGCGCGACCACGACCGATCGTCTCGACCCCATCGCCAACACCGACGCTTTCACCAAAGCCTGTGCGTCTGACGATCCTCGTGGCCGAAGACAACTCCATGAACCAACGCGTCATCCAGCGCACGATCGAGCGCATCGGGCACAACGTCGTCCTCGCCTCCAACGGTCTTGAGGCCGTCGAGGCATGCACCAGCGTGGGCGGCTTCGATTTGATCTTCATGGACTGCCAGATGCCGGTCATGGATGGCTATGAGGCATCGCGTCGGATTCGCGAACTGGAAGGTGCCGCACGACACACTCCGATTGTCGCGCTGACCGCAGGAGCCATGGAGGATGAACGCAAGGCGTGTTTCTCCGCCGGGATGGATGACTACGTCACCAAACCAGCGCGAATTGATGAACTCCGGGAAGTCATCCTCAAGTGGACGACATCAGCTGTGGCCGGGGAAAAAGTAAGAGGTCTCGGATTGATCGACCCAACCCTGACCGCACAGAGTCCGCTGAACATTACGTCCGTCGACACAAAGAATCTTCATTGAGCGAAGCGGTGAATCACGGTTCAAAAGACTTTCTCGGGCGACACCTCCTCGTCGATCTCGCAGACTGCGATCGCGCCTTGCTCGACGATGTCGATCGCCTTCGTACGGCAATGCTGGATTCCGCCGGTGCGATTGGTGCCACGATCGTGACGGATCACTTTCACCGATTTGCCCCGCAGGGCGTGAGCGGGGTCATCGTGATCGCGGAGTCGCATCTTGCCCTGCACACGTGGCCCGAGCACGGCATGGCATCGATCGATCTCTTCTCCTGCTCTGAACACCTGGATTTCGCACGGCTGGTTGCTGTCGTCACCGAGAAGTTCGGCGCATCGCACTGCAGTACAACCACGGTGATGCGCGGCGGATTTACGGACGGGATCCGAATCTCGAGACCCATCGAAGGACAACCAGCACCGCGCGGCAAGAGATCTCCACCAGCGGCAGAAAGATCAACGTCGACGCGGTAACCACTTCTGGTCCCCACCGCGTCTGTTCAACCCGCGACGTCGTCAGACCCCATGAAATCGCATGCGCGATCAAGTAGTGCAGGAGATAGGCAAGCCAGAACTTTCTTGAGACCGCAAGGCCGCTGATCCAGCGCACGAATCTGAAGCGCGCAAGAAAGTCCTGAACTGTTGGCACCAGCGATGCCCGAATCAGAAACACGGGCCAGATGAAATGCGACCAGAATATGAGCGGTGGTTGACGATAGGCTTCACACGAAAAGCGTGCGCCGAGGTTGATGTTGAAAAACGGTCCCCACTGCGTGACGGACAAAGCCAGGAGCGGCAACCACACGAGATAGAGCTCGCGCTTGTGCCACTGCAGGACCGCGCGGCCGCCACTGGCCAGAATGCGGCGCAACTCCACGCCAACGGCATAGCCTCCGACGAGAAGACCGAGCCACGGGAGAACCGGCCACTCGGCAATTTCACGGTCACAGCTCGCGAATCCAAGTACATCGAGCCAGACCTGCGGCCACGTTTCAAAAAGAAAACCGAAGTCCCAGAACGGGATGAACAGCATGGCGTAGCCCAGCACGCCGGCCGCCCGCAATGCGCGCAGTGAGGTTTGCTCAAGTACCGTGCAAAGCAGAAACCCGAAAAAAAGCAGCGGATAGATATCCCAACTCAGAAACCAGCCAAAACTCTGATGCATCAATGCTGAAAATATCACCCAACCGACACTGAGTCCGAGAAAGAGCCGACGTCGTGCCGGACGTGACGCCCCGCTGATCCCAGTCAACAGACTCGTGAGAAAAATGATCGTGAACCCGCTGAAGGAAATCGACCTTGCATAGACATCGATCCATGCGGCGATGACCGACTCCTTCGTGAGCGGCACCGTCGTTTCGTAGTAGTGAATCAGCGAGATATGAAACTGCATGATCGCAATGAAGCTTGCGAGCCGAATGAGATCGAGACCGTGAAACATCGGTCGATCGGTCGCCTGCATTGTTGCTGCATCACTCAATTGAACGGATCTCCTGCACCAAACCATGCCGGCCGAAACAATGAATGCACTCGTTTCGATCCGCTGCCAGGAGGCGTCGGCGCGAGAACTCGCGCGTGACCGGGACGCATGACTTCGCTCGTCAGGGATTCAAGGGGAAACTCGGGCTCGTGTTTCCGGGCAAAATTCGCGACCCATTCTGCACCGCTGCCAATGGGCGCATGCGCTGCAGTCAGGACGAATGTGTCGCGTCGACCGCGGTAGCCGACAACCTCCGGAAAACCACCAGCAGCGAGCGTGTCGGCGACGAGAGCATCATCTGCGCTGCGGGGTTCGTCGATGAGTTCCAGCGGTGTTGGCATCACGAGAAAACCGCCGGGAGCCAGACGCTGCCGAATCAGAGCAAACATTTCACGCGTGAACAGACGCGTCGATTCGAGATCAAACGGATACGTCAGATCGAGATAGACTCCATCGAAGACATCCCGACTCGTTCGAACCCAGTGTAGAGCATCGGCATTCACGACCGACACTTTTGTGTCGCGCAGCGCGTCGCGATTCAGCGCCAAGAGGCGCGGGTCTTCCTTGGCAAGCTGTGTGATCATCGGATCGATATCGACCAGAGTGACGCCTGTGACACGCGCTCCGTAGCGAAGAATCTCGCGCACAAGCACACCGTCTCCTCCGCCGACGACAAGTACGCGTTGCGGAACCCTGTCCCTCACCATGATCGGCACATGCGCCAGCGCCTCGTGGTAGTCGCTCGTCCCACGTGGAGACACCTGGAATCGACCGTCCATGAACAGAGACCAGTCACCCGCGTCCGTCGAGCTGGATCCCTGCGACACCGCAGACTCAGCCCCCTCCCCTCGCACTCGTGTCTCGGCAAGTGAACCGGCCATCGGGCGAGTGACGAGATCGATCTGCTGATAGGGCGAGCGCCACGATTCGACAGCTGGCAGAAACGGTGCTTCCCGTTGCGCGAAATCGACCAGACCCCGCGGTTCCTTTGACTCCATCGGTGCATCCGACGGAAACAAGAAACTCCAACGGTTGTAGTAGAAGTTCTTGAGTCGCATCGCCTCGATATGCGGCGCTGCAAAAAATCCGAATGCGATGATCGCAGCAGCACATGACGCGCTGAGCACGCGCCACGACAGACTTGGGTGACGGACCGCATGCGACCAGCCCACTGCGATGACGAGATTGCCAAAACAAACGGCAGCGGTGACCGCCAGCGGAGAGTCGCCACGCAGCAACGAAGCGGCAAACAGCAGCGTTCCTGCAAACGCACCAAAGTGCCACGCCGCGATCGGCCACCCGATGCGTCCACCACTTCGATCGGCAAACGCGCGCAGAAGCAGCGGCATCTCAAACCCGGAGAGAAGTCCGATCGCCGCCGGCGCGAGCTGGGCTGCCACACCGAACCATACGGCTGGCGGAAGTTGCCCCGGATCCCGCAGCAGCCCTGCGTCGAATACCCAGATGCGGTAGAGCATGTGCACGAGGATGACAAACAGCATCGCTGCAAGACCAACGATACTCAGACCGTATTCGACCCAGACGAAAGCCCGCAATGGGGTCTTTCCGCCGAGAGATCGCCCGGCAAACGCGCCGACGGCGAGCGCGCCGATGAAGACACCGACCGAGATCGCCTCCCAGAGCGCCGCATCTCCCGCAAATCGCGCGATCACTTTGGCAACGAGCAGCTGATAGACAATGCTGCACAGGGCAACCAGAAAAATCGTCACACAAAGCCGAGCCCCGGATCGCGAGAGACCCGCTGCATCCGCGGTCGTATTGCACGGCGCTTGTGAAGCGGTGTCCATCACGGCACGCAACGTGGAGCGGATATTGGTCCGTTGATCATCATCTTGCGCGGTGCGGGCGTAATCGGCGGACACCGAAACAGTCGACGAGCTGCAAGTGCCGAGACCTGTTGGATCATCGGATCTCCCGACGTCTCGACCAGCATGTCGTATTGAACTACGTCGCCTCCCGAGCCAGCTGCCGGAGCTGCATGAATCCGCCCCGAGAATGAAATCCCCATACGAATCTTTCCGGAAGATGAGATCAGCAAGGGCCTGGTCAACGCAATTTCGTTGCCACGGAGAGTTCCAACAGCATTCATGTCCTCGATACTGAGCGTGACGCGTTGCGTGCCGAAGCCCGCCGACACCTGACCTCCCGACCCCTTCAGGTCAAACTTTCCCGGCGATGCGGCGACACTGCCACGGTCCGGCCAGTTGATCGCGCCGGTCCAGCGTCCAAGGGCGAATGTCGCGTCACTTCCGCCGCCCGGCGTCACTCCAGACAGTGCGAGCAGAGGTGCCACATCAAGTCGCTCAAGCCGGACGCGCAGCGCAGACAGATCATTGGCGCTCAGGGGCTTGCCGCGGAAAACCTCCTGCAAACCAAGCTTGCCGGTCACCCGCACCGCACCGCGGGTGGTGTCCCCTTCCCGGCCCTCGCGCCCGCTGATCGCAAATTCCAGCGACTTCGACAAGAGCGGCCAAATCTTCCACTCAATCAGCCCAGCCTGCCAGACGATGGCAGACGCAGGCCGCGCGGCCGACCCCGATCCGTCCGCCGCGCGGGCCGGCAGTTTGATCTGTGGTGTTTGAATGATGAGTCCGGTCAACCCGCGGGGTTCGATACCGGCCGTGACAAACGTCGCGTCCGGCTCCAAGTGGCTGAGCAGCGCGCTCAGTTCGCGCTCGAATCCGGCGCGAAACTCAGGAGAGCGGAGAAACGATCGAGCCTGAATCCAGAGAACCACAGCCGAGATCAGCAAAAGAATGACGTAGACCTGCAGGAGCTTGAGAAAAATGCCTCGTGACTTCTTCGTCGCTGCAACCGGCACTCCGGTGGGCGATTTGGTCCCCTTGCCCAAACCTGTCGGTCTATTCATCCGTCAGACTCCAAACACGAGATGTGTCAGCCACGTCTCCAGCAAGGGTAGCAGGAGAATTGCTCCGGCGAGAAGCAGAGCGATGACTCCAGTCAATATCCGCAGGTTCACCGCCAGGGGCTGCAGAAAAGTCAGTGCTACAGCGATCACAACATTGATCGCCGCCGTCACCGCCGCAGCACCGAACAGTCCAAACACCGGGAACAATGCGAGAGGAAACGCGATCGCCGCGAGAAACGTTCCCGCGAAATCACCGGCAAGCACCGGCAGCTTGGCGTCGGGAATCGCAAGCTCATCGCAAAGCTGCATGAGGAGCGGGAGTTCGAATCCGGAAAGAAGCCCGATGATGAGCATCCAGAAACAGGAGTTGAGCGTGTCGAACCCCGATCCAAGACCCGCGCCGGCGAGGATCGCTGCCGGACTTGCCACACCGAGTATCGAAAGCGTGAGTTCCACGACCACGAGGACTGGGAGAGCGCGACCCGGTGGTCGTGCCCCCATCCACACCGCGCCAAGACCCAGCGCAAAGAGAAAAAGTCCTACGGCGAGTGAGTAGCGGAGAATCGTTCCACCGAGAACCGCTGCACTGGTCTGCGCCAGGAGCAGCTCATAGGTGAAACTGCAAAACGAAAGAAGCGTTGCTGCGGACAAAACGGCGAACTTGGAGCGGTAGCGCGTCTGCAGCATGAGCACGGCTCGGCGTCAGCGATCGCTTTGGCCGCGTCGACCACCGCCGCCGCCGCGCGATGGGCCGCCGCGCGACTGGTTGCCACGCGCACCGCCGCCGGCTCTGCCACCGCCGGATCGGGCGCCACCACCTGAACGAGCGCCGCCATCGGGTCTGCGCCCGCGACCACCGCGTCCGCCGCCGCCCCGATTTCCTCCCCGGCCAAGCCCCTGCGGGGTGGGATCATCTGGAACCGATCCAGCTGGGTATGGATGCTCGTTGTCGACGGGAACTTTCTTGCGAATCACGCGCTCAATGTCGGCGAGCCAAGAACGCTCACTTGCGTCGCAAAAGGAGAACGCCTGCCCCTTTGCCATCGCGCGCCCCGTGCGACCGATGCGATGGACGTAGGTCTCCGGGACGTTCGGCAGATCGTAGTTGATGACATGCGAAATCTCGTCGATGTCGATGCCGCGTGCCGCGATGTCACTCGCAACGAGAATTGGCACCTTGCCCACGCGAAAGTCGTTGAGGGCCCGCTGCCGTGCGCCCTGAGACTTGTTTCCGTGGATGGCTGCGGCCGGAATCTCCGCTTTCGTCAGAAACTCCGCCACGCGATTGGCGGTGCTCTTCGTTCGTGTAAAAACCAGACCCCGCGCGACGTTGCGTTCGTTGATGAGATGAACCAGAAGATGTCGCTTGTTTGCGCGATCCACGAAGAAAATCCGTTGATCGACGAGTTCCGTCGTCGACGATACGGGTGTGACTTCAACCCGAGCCGGGTCCTTTAGGATCTGCGCAATCAGCTCTTCGATTTCGCGCGGAATCGTTGCCGAAAGAAGGAGGTTCTGCCGACGCGCTGGGAGCTTGGTGATGATCTTGCGCACGTCGTTGATGAATCCCATATCGAGCATGCGGTCAGCCTCGTCGAGGACGAAGACCGAGAGCCCCGAGACATCAACCGCACCGCGCGAACCGCAGTCGATCAGACGCCCTGGTGTCGCCACGAGAATGTCGACGCCACGTCGCAGTTGCGCCAGCTGTGGCTCGATACCAACGCCGCCAAATACGACGGCCACCTTGAGGCGAAGATTTTTCCCGTAGGTCGAAAAGCTGTCACCGATTTGCACGGCGAGTTCACGGGTCGGGGCCAGAACGAGCGCACGAATCGAGCGAGATCCTGCTTTCGGTTCGGAATCGAGACGCTGAAGAATCGGCAACGCAAACGCCGCGGTCTTGCCGGTACCAGTCTGGGCGCAGGCCAGGAGATCGCGCCCGGCGAGTACCGGGGGAATCGCTCGCTGCTGGATCGGCGTCGGCGAGGTATAGCCCTCCGACTCGACCGCAAGGCAAAGGGCCTCGTTCAGCCCCAATTCGGAGAATCTTCCACTGCCAGCCGCGGGAACAGCGGCAGCATCAGTCGGCGTCGAACCTCGCGCCGCATGTTTGATCGGTTCAAAGATTTTTCGCAAAAGTCAGTCTTTCATGGGAGGGGAAGCAAAGAATTCGGGGATATGGATGGAGAACCCTCGGGGATGACCACGTTGTTCTGCCAAATCCAGCTTCCTTGATACTCCACTGGACCAGAGACGGCAACGCGACATATGCGCCGGCCATGGCCTTGCGGTCATTTCGCCATGAAGGCCAGATACTCTTCCGCGCTTTCCTCAGCGCTTATCGCCTTGGGGCATTTCGGGTCGGTACACTTCGGACAAGGAATCGCCGCAAATTCATCCGCTGGATCGCGATCTTTCAAAGTCGTCAGCTGCAGTACTGTGCCGTTACACGGGCGACACGTGTACGGCACAAAGCAGGACTCCATCCGCCCGTTGCCGAGCATGCCAGACACCATGTTGCAGGCATGAACGAAACTCACCGGGCAACGCGTGAACGTGAATTCGTGCGTCTTGCTGAGATCGCGCAGGAAAGAGATCCAGGCACCGATCCCGATTGAATTCAGGGTGCGAATTTTTTCGCAATCGAACGTCACGTCGCGATGCTTCAGCTTCGATCTGAGCTCATTCAGGTCCTGATTGATCGCGTCGTCGATGTGCCCGTCACACACCACAACAGTGGTCGTGGACTTGCCGGCGCTTGTATCTCTGACCTCGAATTTCAAAAAACCTTCTCCCCGTGACGTTGGCTCTTTACACGACAGACCAAGACGATCCCGTTGCGCCACATTTGGGCAACTGTGAGACTTCGGAGCGGTTTCTGCCACGACGGGCAATGACCTTTCGACTCCTGAACTGAAAGTCGAGGCACAGCCCTGGAGTCACAGCATCGTGGGCCGTGCCGCGAACATTCTGCCCACCTTGCATGTCGTCTCCATACAGAACAACGCACCGCCCGTGCAAAGCACTCATCAATCGAACTCTCCAGAATCGAACGCCCGGTCACATGCGGCAATACAATTTGGCTCCATAGTTCGCTTGCAACAACGATAGCAGGCTCCCTTCTTTGCCGACGGGGAATTGAACGGAGAGTTCTTTGCACGCCCGACGCAGGCCGAGGGTGGTAACGGCTTGCGCGCATCATCAATTGCAAACTTGATCTGACAGGCCATCTCAACCGTCTCGACGATGATTGGAATCGCCAGACAGTCACGCAGAATCTGGAGCCAGGGTAGGCCTTTACACAGTCCAACTAGAACTGGATTGCCCGACTTCTCACCGAACGCACACATGAAATCTACACATTCATCAAAGTTCCACTCCGGATCGCCACCATCGCAGACCTTCTTGAGACACTTGCCGCCGTCGACAAACGGGGCGAGCACTCCGCACCCCTCCCAATCCATCGGATTGTTACCGAAGGGTAGAATCGTCCCCCCTTCCTCCCCGGCAGCCGCATTGCAGAGTTGGACCAATATCTCCTTGGCGCCCTTTTCCATGAGACACTGATTGATCTCTTCGGGGGTTTTCCCACCGATCTTGCCACCACCACCACCGCCGCCACCCCCGCCACGAGGCGGTTTCGGCGGAGTGCATACTCTTCCGTTGCAAGTGCCACCACCACCACCGCCACCTCCACCACCGCCGCCGCTACCAACGCCACCGTAGCATCCGCCACTACATCCAGACGGATCACCGCCGGTTCCGGGCGGCAACGGAGGCCCAGCGCCCGGACCAGTCGGAGGCAGCGGTGGTTGAGGTGGTTGCGGAGGTCCAGCGCCCGGACCAGTTGGAGGCCCAGCACCCGGACCAGTCGGAGGCTGCGGCGGTTGCGGTGGTTGCGGAGGTCCAGCGCCTGGACCGGGTGGAAGTGGTGGGCAAAACACCTGTGGAGGTTTGCACAAATAAGTTCCGACGGGATAGGTTCCCCGCGGCGGTCTTTCCCCGTTCAAGCTACAAGTCGTCACGACACCGGGGATCAGGACGCGATCGCACGAAGCTGGGTTGCCACAGTTGTCCACACACGTGCGATTGCAATTCTCGGCAATACAGGCCTCAAGATCGGCAAAGTCGGCACAGCTGGCCCCACCGCTTACCCACGGGCAGGCGCCGCCCCCGAACGGACCGGAAACGATGGTAGACGCTTGAGCCATCGTCGCGTGCATGGGAAGCAGAGTGCTCACGAGGAGAACGAACTGGAGGGCCAAGGTAGACACGGAGACTCCGAGTATCGAAGATTTCATCAACACATTTCCGCCTTGCTGCATGCGCATATCATCGCACCCCCGATGGAAGACCCATTGCCATGTTTGATCGTGCTGGTCGATTTTTTTCATCGAATCTGCAACTGAGTGTCGGATCGTTGAACGGGGTTGAGGTTCCGAAATCCGTATTGACGATGCTTTTCCCTGCCTGCAGCTGCTCAACGATACAGTGCAGCATATCGCATTGAAACGGACTCACGGCTCCCTTGCGCGCATCAGCATCACAGTCCCCGACGTGGTGAAGTACATCCGCTGCCAAATTCGGGAACTGAAGCTGCGGTAGTCGCGTCGTTGCCGGCTCAAGCAATGCAATCTGTCCAGCATCCATGAGGCAATACTTGAACTGTTGATGCGACGGACAAGCGCAACCGTTCCACGGGCTGCAGTAGCGAGGCGCGGTGGCAACATCTCCAAACGCACGGTAGATGAGCGGTTCCGGGTCGCTTGTCGGCCAAGGCTCACCTCTTGGATTGACGACAGCCGTCTCCTGCAGATACGGCGAAAGCATCGCCCTGTAGGCCCAGCGGGTGACGCCGAACACATGATCTCGTCCACTGCCATAGCCAACGTGGCGAAACTCAATGGCGCCACCGATCGCCAATACGTTGGGATCTCTGGAGCGCCAGGCCGGCAAGGATTGAGTGACTCTTGCATGACATCCGAGACAGGTAAATGTCTCCTCGGATCTGTAGGCGATGTGCGGCTCTGTCAGCGTTGTCGAAGCGGTATCCTGAACCAGGTGCAAGTTCGTTTCGGAGAACGAGCCGCTGACCCACATGGCCACTTCATGCGCAGTGCCGCGATTCGTGAGCCTGCGTGCGGCATTGTCCCATGTGAAGCGCGGAAAGCGCATCGGCACAATCCGAAGCGCCGCCGCGCTGTTGGTCCGAGACGGCGGAGACCCATAAGTGTCAACGATGCGACGGGCGTTCGCTCCGGTGGCAATGGCAGAAAAGGGAGAGGTCCCGTTGACGTTGCAGCCATAGTTGTTCACCGGAGTTCGACTGCGATCTGACCTTGCGCACATATCAAATCGATCAATGATACCGTCGTTGTCCTGGTCCCTCGTGGCAAAATTTCTGTCAAGACAGCCGATCTGGCCGCAGCCAGTCCGAACTGCGACCTGATCCCCTGTCACCGGTCGAAGCTCCGAGAACAACCATTCTCCGGAATTGGCTTCAAGGATGTTGGTGTGGGCAAACCAATAGCTGCCGTTGGTGAGCGCCCACTTCTCCACGAGTCTTCGAACGGCACATCCAGTTCGCTGCTCATCCTGCGGGATGGCCTCGACTTCCGAGATGAATTCCGGAATTCGATTGCGCGGAATCGCAATCGCGTGGATGAAGGCAGCAAAACCGATAGATGCATCGGTGTTTGCTGCCCACGGATCGAGCTCATAGTTGAGCTTAATGTGTGGCGTGTCGCCGAGACGCACGCGCACCAGATTC
>Ga0169931_10004921_pt1 | contig 20581 bp, 23 predicted proteins | sample Kivu_15m_20L_FD_129675 | JGI IMG/M metagenome (GOLD analysis project Ga0169931, IMG submission 129675) | Freshwater microbial communities from Lake Kivu, Western Province, Rwanda to study Microbial Dark Matter (Phase II) - Kivu_15m_20L... | ecosystem: Environmental > Aquatic > Freshwater > Lake... | reverse complement strand
TGGCCTACTCGTTCGACTCGGCAGGTGAGCCGGGCCGCAGGCGGACGCAATACTTCGAGATGCTGCTGAACCGCGGCATCTACCAGGATGGTTGGTGGGCCGCCTCGCGCGTGGGTGTGCCCTGGTCGAGTGGCACGGACCCGGTGAACGCGGACACCGCTGTCTGGGAGCTTTACAACCTGGACGAGGACTTCTCGCAAGCCAATAACCTGGCGGCGAAGCATCCCGAGAAGCTGCGGCAACTGCAGGACACCTGGTGGACTGAGGCGGCGCGGTACAACGTCTTGCCGCTGGACGGCCGCACAATTGAACGCCTGAGCGGCGAACTGCAGGGCCGGCCTTCGCTGACCGCCGGACGCACGAAGTTCACGTACTATCCCGGCATGCTCGCGCTGCCCGCGGGCAGTGCTCCGAACGTGCTCAACAAATCGTTCACGATCACCGCCGACGTGACACTCAACAAAGATAAAACCGAGGGAGCGATCTTCTCGATGGGTGGCGCAGACGGCGGATATGGCCTGTACATGCGCGACAACAAGCCGGTGCTGGCCGGCAACTTTTTGGGCCGCACCACGACGCGCGTCACGTCGAAGGACCCGCTGCCGGCGGGAGCGGTCAAGCTGCGCGGCGAGTTCAAGTACGACGGCGGTGGCCTCGGCAAAGGCGGCACCCTGACGCTCTACGCCGGCGACAAGAAACTGGGCGAGGGCCGGCTGGCACAAACCCAGGCGATCACGCTCGGTCTGGGCGGCGCGCTCGACATCGGCGCCGACACTGGCTCCGCCGTGGACGAGGAGTACACCCCGCCGTTCGATTTCACGGGCAAGATTGAGAAGGTGACGGTCGAGCTGCAGGGGAAGTAAGGCGCGCTTGGCGACCTACACCAGCGGTGGTTTTTTCACCGTGATCGAGGGCGTCACTTCCACCATCTCGGCATTAAGACGGATGAAGTCCTGCCACTCGGCGGGGACGTTGTCCTCGTAGAAGATCGCGTCCACAGGACATTCCCCCCGGCAGGCATCGCAATCGATGCACTCGCTGGGGTCGATGTACAGCATCTTCTCCCCTTCGTGGAAGCAATCGCACGGGCAGACGATCACGCAATCGGTGTACTTGCAACCAAAGCAGGGCGCAGCGACGACATAGGCCATCGAAATCACCTATTTCAACGGAAGAATGCGGCGAAAACACGATCTGGTCCGATGGTGCATCCGATTCCGGGATAGAATTGGCCAAGGATTCTCAGAAAAAGAGGATCGAAACCGTGGCTCGGCCCGAAGCCCGAATACTTGACGCCGTCTGCTGGGGGTGACCGATCGTGACGGAAACCAGTTCTCAAGAGTTGCTGCAAGACTATCGGCGCGGCGATGATGCCGCGGCGGCGGCGATCTTCGACCGGTACGTGGCGCGGCTAGAAGCACTGGCCCGCTCGCGCCTAGGCGGCATGCTCAGACGCCGCGTCGATCCGGAAGACATTGTGCAGAGCGCCTTCCGCAGCTTCTTTATGCACGCGCGAGAGGACGCATTCACTCTGAATGCGGCCGGCGACCTGTGGCGGCTTTTGGCGGCCATTACGCTCAACAAGCTGCACGGGCAGTGCGAAAAGCATGCGGCCCAGAAACGCAACGCACACCGCGAGGTGGCACACGCCTCGGCAGAACTGGCACAAGCAACCGCACCAACGACGGCGGACCTCGCCGCGGTGATCGAAGAAATTCACTTGGCACTCAAGAGCCTGTCGCCGATCGAGCAACGTGCCTTGGCTTTGGAGCTCGAAGGCCACTCGCTCGCAGACATCGGCCACACGCTCGGCAAGTCGGAGCGCTCGACGCGCAGGTATCTGGCCGAAGCGCGCGAAAAGATCGAGCGACAGTTGCTGACCACGCGCGAACCACGACGGCCGTGCGACGCTGTTCCCCAGGCAACGCTGCTGTACGCCGACTACCGGCTGGAAGCGATGCTGGCCGCCGGCGGCATGGGCAAGGTCTATCGAGCCACCGAGACGACCACAGGAAAATCCGTCGCGATCAAGACGCTGCACAAGTCGCATCTGGCCGATGCACGTGCTGTGCAGCGGTTCGTGCAAGAGTCGCAGATTCTGGCCCGCTTGACACATCCCCACATCGTCCGCACGCACGGGCTGGGCCGATACCCTGGCGGCGGGTACTTCCTCGTGATGGAACTGATTAAGGGAGTCGACCTGGAATCTGAGCGACGGCGCCGAAACTTTTCGAGCGAGGAGATTGCACGCATTGCCGGGCAAGTCACGAATGCACTCGCGTATGCTCACGAACATGGCATCGTGCATTGCGACGTAAAGCCGGCCAATATCCTGCTGACCTCCAAGGGCCATGCATTCGTAACCGACTTTGGATTTGCCCACCTGACTGCGCCGGCGCACGGCACGCATGCGATTGGCGGCACACCGGGCTACGTAGCGCCTGAAGTTCTGCGCGGTGAAGAGCCGACGCCAACGGCCGATATCTATGCCATCGGCATGCTGCTGCGAGTTTTGGTCACGGGAAGCAGTGCGGGGCAATTGTCGGCAGACGCGGACGAGGCCTCGCAAATGCTGATGCGTATCTGGCAGCGGTGCCTGGATCCGGACCCCGCCGAGCGATACGCAACTGCGAGGGAATTGTTGGCGGTTCTCGCGAACGTCGGCGGTGAACGATCGAAGAGCTAACCCGACACCAGCTCGCCGGTGCCTTCGGTGAGCGCGGTCGGCGGGTTGAGGGTCTGGCTGACGTGCTTGCCGGCCGCCATCTGGCCCGTGTCGCGGGCGATCGTGAGCGTGTAGGTGACCATGTCGAGGCAGTTGTCGTCGGTGCCGAAGGGATCTTCGGTTTCGACGCCGGCCTCTTCCATGCCGAACAGGCCCAGCGAGACGATCGCCATCACGACCGGCGACCACCAGCCGCACTCCTTGCCCACGGCAAACGGGAGCGTGAGCAGGTAGACCATGATGAGCTGCTTGATCATCACGACGTAGACGAACGGCAGCGGCGTCTTGCGAATCTTTTCGCAGGCGCCCTGTGCGTCGACCAGCTTCGAGAGCTGATCTTCCATGTGCCGCACAAGTTGCGATTCGAGATGGCCGGCGCGGTACTCGCGTTCGATCCAGGCCGAGATTGCAAAGGCCACGGCCGTGGGCGGGTTGCCGAAGCGTTCGGCCTCGCAGCGAAGTTCATCGGGCAGGAAGACTTCGGTTTCTTCGAGGTCCATGTTGCCTTGCAGCGAACGGCGGAGGCTGATCACGTAGCCGGCCACGAGATCGGCCAGTTCGGCGCCGGCATGTGTGTGGGCGACGCCGACGCGCACCAGGTTGCGGCTGGCGTTGATGATCGCGCCCCAGGAGCTGCGGCCTTCCCAGTAGCGATTGTTCGAGGCGTTCATCCGGAACACGATCAGAAAGCCGAGCAGCGAACCGAGCACGGCGTGCTGCGCGGGATTAAGGCCGAAGAAGCCGTTCAGCGTTTCACCACTTTGACGGGTGCTGATTTCGTAGATCGCCTGGACGATGATGGCATAGGTCGTCATCACGACGACGCGTTTGCCGGCCTGTCGCAGTGCGGTGCCGCGATAGGAGAAGAGGTTGCCGAGCCAGTCTTTACGGTTGTACTCGATCATGCGGTGGAGCGTCCGAGGGTCACGAGTGTGCGCAGGGCGTCAGCCGGAAGCTGGCCGAGCCGCCACTCGGACGGAGCAATTCTGGCTAGGGGCGCGGGGTCAGGTCAAGTAGCGAGATAACCGTTATCAAATCGCCTGGCAGTCGTTCTGCCAGCGGTATTTGGGCAGCCGCACCCCCACTCGGGGACATCCGCCTGGTAGAATCGAGGACATGAGCGACGAGCAAACCGAACTTCTGCGTGCGATCCTGGCGGAGCTCAAGGTTCAAAGCGAAGACTACGCGCGATTTCGCGAGCAGATGCTGCGGCAGTCGGAGACAGACGCCGAAAAAACGCGGCAGTTTCAGGACGCCTGGTACGCCGAGGTGCGCGCCGCCAAAATCCATCGCGAGAGAATGGCGGGGATCTTCATCGTGATGTCACTGTTGGGCATAGTTGTGTTTGCGGCGCTGTGGATTCTCTGGCCGCTGGGGCGGTGAATTCGAAAGCCAAGTTCAAGTTTCACGGCGCATCATTTCTTCGAGCCGCTGTCCGCTTAGGTAAAGCCGATAGGACTTGCCTGGCATCTCGGCAAAGTCCCATCGAAGGTAGAAAGCCTTAACGCTGTCATTCAGGCAATCCAAGATCACCGCCACGAAGGGGAAGGTCTTCCCGGCCTCGTGACAGTCTCGCAGCGCCTGCGAAAGGAGACGCCTGCCCAGGCTCTGCGACTGATGGTTGCGGTCGACGCCAAGCCATGCGAGAACCGCGACGGGCAACTGGCGATGAGGCAATCGCCGTGCGATGTCGTCAGGTAACTCTGCGAAATCGACCTGTCCAGTCGCCAAAGTGTAGAAGCCAACAACACGTTGGTTGCGTGAATCAACAAGTACCTGAGTAACCGAGAGCCGTTTCTCTTGATGTTGCGAGGCCTTGGTCACAAGCCAGTCGTCGACCAAGGACTCTCCACTTTGAAAATCGCGCCGCCGGTGAGTGCGGTTAAGCCGTTCAAGGATGATGCCAGCCGGAAACGTGACGGAGTTCACGCTTCTCCTCGCATGATCGCGCCGAGTTCGCGTTGCGCCGCAGTCAGTCGCGGCACTTCGTTCAAAGCTTCCCAAAACGCGAGTTGCTCTTCGGGAGTCATTACGATGACTCCCTCCTTGGCGGCTTGCACCTCCCGCCGGGCCTGCGCAACCGTCACCGTGCGCACATAGTCACTCACACTGATTCCTCGTAATTCGGCGGCCTGAGCCAGGGATCGCTTACTGCCTTGATCCAATCTGACTACCAACGAACTTACCGGTGTGACCGACTTTTGCTTGGATCGTGTCTTAGCCATTCCTATACCCTCCAAACGCATTGTACTGCAATTTGCTATACAAGTCCAATATCGGCTCACTCCGCGGGCGAATTCAGCAGGCACGCTCCGCCCATTCCCTCCCCTTCCACCCCCGGGTAAACTGGGTAATTTCCCGCACGGCCGCAGGGCCCGGCGGGATCATTACCTTCTTGTGTGTGCCAGCCAGGAGTTTTCGCCGTGTCGCATTCCAACGCCACTTCGCCCGACTTTGCCAAAGGGAATGGCATGCTTCCCGCCATCGCCCAGGACGCCGCCACCGGCGAAGTGCTGATGCTGGCCTACATGAATCCCGAAAGCTATGCCGAGACGCTGGCCACGGGCCGGGCCGTGTACTTCAGCCGCAGCCGCAACAAGCTGTGGCGCAAAGGCGAAGAGAGCGGCAACGTCCAGGAAGTGCGCGGCATCTACTTCGACTGTGATGCCGACACGATCCTGCTGAAGGTCAACCAGATCGGCGGCGCGGCCTGCCACGAAGGTTACTCGAGCTGCTTCTTCCGCCAGGTGACGCCCGAGGGCTTTAAGGTCGTTGGCGAGCGCGTGTTCGACCCGGCCGAGGTCTATAAGAAGTAGCACTCGCGGCAGAGACTCGCGCGATCCGTCCACTCCTCGCTTCCTACTACTCCCACGATCCATCATGTCCAACTCCCTCAAGCTTGGAATTCCCGCCGGCAGCCTGCAAGAGGCCACGGCCGAACTCTTTCGCCGCGCCGGCTACAAGATCACGTTCAGCTCGCGCAGCTACTTTCCGCAGATCGACGACGACGAGATCGAATGCATGCTCATCCGGGCGCAGGAGATGGCCCGCTATGTCGAAGACGGCGTGCTCGACGCCGGGCTGACCGGTAAAGACTGGATCATGGAGAACCAGTCGGACGTCGAGGAAGTGGCCGAGCTGGTGTTCTCGAAGGTGAGCCGCCGGCCGGTCCGCTGGGTGCTGTGCGTGCCGAACGATTCTCCCGTGCAAACGGTGAAGGACCTGCAAGGCAAGCGGATCGCGACCGAGGCGGTGGGCATGACCGAGCGATTTTTGGCGACGCACGGCGTGAAGGCCAAGGTCGAGTTCAGTTGGGGGGCGACGGAGGTGAAGCCGCCCAAGCTGGCCGACGCGATCGTCGAAGTGACCGAGACCGGCAGTTCGCTGCGGGCGAATAACCTGCGAATCGTCGACGAGGTGCTGCAGAGCACGCCGCGATTCATTGCGAATCGTCAGGCCTACGCCGATCCATGGAAGAAGCAGAAGATCGACGACATCGTGCTGATGCTCAAGGGGGCGATGGCCGCCGAGGGCAAAGTGGGCCTGATGATGAACGTCGAGCGCGAGCAGCTGAAGGCGGTGCTGTCGATCTTGCCGGCCTTGCAGCAGCCGACGGTTTCGAGCCTGTCGAACGAGAATTGGGTGAGCGTCACTACGATTCTCGACGAGTCGATCGTGCGGAATATCATTCCGCGTTTGAAGGCGGCCGGTGCACGAGGGATCGTCGAGTACGCTTTGACGAAGATCATCGATTAGCTGCCAAACCTGGAGAAACCTACGATGCGAAACGCGCTGCTGCTTGCGCTGTTGACTTTGAGCCTGCTGGCGACTGGCGCTCAGGCGGTTGAGTTGCCGCTGGTGTTCAGCGAGAACTTCGAGCAGGGCGCGGAGCGCTGGAAGCCGACCGACCCGAAGTCGTGGGCGATCACGAAAACGCCGGAGGGCCAGGTCTATAGCCTGACGAAAGACAGCGACTACAAGCCGCCGCATCGCTCGCCGGTGAACATCGCGCTGCTCGAAGACGTGACGGTGAGCGACTTCGTGCTCGATGTGAAACTGCAGAGCACGGTGAAGGACTATGACCACCGGAGCCTGGTGCTAGTGTTCGGGTATCAGGATCCGTCGCACTTTTATTACGTGCACTTCGGCAAGAAGACCGACGACCACGCGAACCAGATCTTCATCGTGAACGACGCGCCCCGGGTGAAGATTTCAACCAAGACCACGCCGGGCACGCCGTGGGACGACGCCTGGCACAAGGTGCGGATCACACGCGACGTTGAAAGCGGTGAGACGGCGGTGTACTTCGACGATATGAACGAGCCGGTGATGACGGCCGAGGATAAAACGTTCTGCTGGGGCCGGATTGGCATCGGAGCGTTCGACGACCTGGGGAACTTTGACGACCTCGAGCTTCGCGGTACGATCGTCGAGCCGGGGAAATAACGATTCACGTGATTTGGTAGCCCGACGCGTGAGCGAGGGAAGCATCTTAGCCCGAAGCACGCGAGGGTATTTACCGAGGGACTTCGATCCAACACGTGGTTTCGAAAAGGAAAGCGACGATGGGTGAAGCCATTGCCAGGTAGCGGGGTACCCTCGCTCGCGCGGCGGGCTAACATCGAGCGAACTCAACGAATCAACAACACACAAGACTCGAAATCACCACTAGTTCAAATTCATACAACTCAGGAAAAGGACATCGCCATGAGCGCTGACGCCAAAGTGAAGGAACTCGGACTCGAATTGCCCCCCTGCCCCAAGCCGGCCGGCGTGTACAAACCGCTGGTGATCACCGGCAAGTGGTGCTACGTCTCGGGGCACGGTCCGCTGAAGAGCGACAAGACGATGATGACCGGCCGCGTGGGAACGGAAGTCGACGTGCAGGCGGGCATCGCCTCGGCGCGGCAGACGGGGCTGGCGATTCTCTCGACGCTGAAGGAGTATCTCGGCAGCCTCGACCACGTGGTCAAGGTCGTCAAGGTGCTGGGCATGGTCAATGCCGCGCCGGACTTTAAGGATCATCCGCTGGTGATCAACGGTTGCAGCGAATTGTTCCGCGACGTGTGGGGCGAGGAGAACGGCGTCGGCGCTCGCAGCGCCGTCGGCATGGGCTCGCTGCCGGGCAACATCTCGACCGAGATCGAAGTGATCTTCGAGCTGGACCAGACCTGGCTGGATAGCCGGCCGAAGAAGTAAGCCGAAGAGATAGGCCGAAAAGATTCACCGCAGAGGTCGCGGAGGTTCGCAGAGAGAAGGCAGGGAGCAAGGGCCACCGAGGGAGAAAAAACAGAACCACAGATGAACACAAATAAACACAGATGAGGCAGGAGTGTTTCAAGGAGTTTCGCGGCGATTGATTCTGCCGCAAGAGAATCTGTGTTGATCGGTGTCTATCTGTGGTTCAATCAAATGCTTCCTGCTGAGCCTTCATTCTTCCTACAAATCGCCGCCGCTGGAGAGAAGGCCGTGCAGGTGGCCGGTCTCGTTGAGCGTCAGGAGCTTGAACTCCTTCTCCCAGTGGATCGTGCTGATCGAGCCGTTGCCCAGCTCGAACGGCGTGCGCGAGGCGGGAATCTCGAGCAGCGCCTTGAACGCGGCGGAGAGCGAACCGCCGTGGGCGACGACGATCGCCGTGGCGTAACCCGCTTCGCGAATCGCGCGGAAGGCGTCGGCCGTGCGGAGCATCACGTCGCGGCGTGATTCGCCGCCGGGGATGCGAAAGTCCGGGTCGTGACTGCGCCAGCGGGCGGCTTCCTCGGGATAGTGCTCGTCGAGCTCGTGCCAGTTGTGTCCTTGAAACACACCGGCATGGATTTCCATCAGCCGCGGTTCGAGCTTGACCGGCACTTTCAGCCGCCTGGCGATGTACTCGGCCGTCTCTTCGGCGCGGCGCAGGGGACTGGCGATCACGGCGTCGCAGGTGATGCCGGCGAGCGCTTCGGCGGCGGCTTCGCACTGCTGATGGCCGAGCTTGGATAGGGCGCTATCGAACTGTCCCTGGATGCGATGCTGGAGGTTGTACTCCGTTTCGCCGTGCCGCACGCAATAGAGTTTCATCGAGATGCAACTGCCTTCCCAGCACCGGACCAATCGCCGCCTAGCTTTGTTGCATTCGAATGTCGTTCTAAGCAGGGCGAAGTGCAAGGGGCATCTTGGCGACAGATCCACCGCTGGGGTAGCCCTGACAACTGTCAGGGTGCCGAGTGGTACAAGCAGCCAGTCGATGGGATATTAGCCCGATGCGCGAGCGAGGGTACCCCGCGAGTTGACTCTCCCTAGCGATCGAGCGACGATGCCTCTTGGCAATGGTTGATCGTTTGGCAGGGTGCCCTCGCTCGCGCGTCGGGCTAGAATTCGCGGCTACTCTCCGGTGCGTCTGTCCTGAGCCCTCCTGTGCTGCGCACACCGACAACAAGTTGTCGCTGCCACCCAGTGACTACACCGGGACTTCACGGACACACAGATCCTATGCACTACCGCCGCACCGGCTCCTGCGGGATGCCGCTACCTTTCACATTCAGTGAGGTGAGATGCCGCGACTGCTGGGCCTGCCGGTCGCTGGATAATTGCTGCAAGAGCTGCGGCGAAGCCCGATCGAGCATGATTACTTCGCTCTTCGCCCGGGGGTTCGAGAGCGGGCGGATGATGCAGATCACCTCGGCCGATTCGCCTCCGGGGCCCACGGCCGCGAGTGCGGCGGGGTTCACGCCTTGCAAGGCTTCGGCGGCGGTCATCTCGGCCGGGCCAGGCATGTTGGCCGGCGAAGCCGTGGGATGCGACATAGTGGCAGCGACGGGCATGGCCGGCGTTCCGACAGGTGCGGCGGAAGTCGGACCCGGCTGCTGGTAGATGGCCGAGAGGCCGATCTCGTCGAGTTCCTGCTGGATGGCGGGGAGCGCTGCGAACAGCCCCTCATTGTCGGTCGGATCAGCCGCATTGCAGACGCCGATCACCTGACCGTCCACGGTAAACAGTCCGCCGCCGCTGCGACCCTGCACCGGCAGTCCGGCGACTTGCAGATTCGGCGGACCGAGGAACTTGTCGAGCGCGGTGACCGTGGTTTGTTCGGCGGTCGGCGGTCCACCATTGTTGCAGCCAACCGTCGTGACGCGATCCCCCTTGGCGGCCAGATATCCTTTGGGGGCCAGCCGCGCCACGCGGACCGGCACGCCCGGCGCAAAGCTGACCAGGCCAATGTCCGTCTTGAGGTCGTAGCTCACCAGCTTGCCGGGAACCTTTTGCGGAGCGCCGGGGCCGAGCATGTCGATCGAGATGTCACCCTTGCCTTGCGAGTCGCGGAAAATGTGACCACAGGTGAGCACGAGCGCTTCGCCGGCGCGGGCGTCGATCAGCGTGCCCGAGCCGTAGGAGACGCCGGTCGGATCGGCAATCGTGAGCCGGACGCTGAACGCGATCAGATCGTTGGGAGCCACGGCCTGAGCGCTGGTCTCGAAGCTGCGTGGCGGTAAGTCGCGGAGCGGCTGATTGCGGGGTTGCTGGTGGCTGACGGGTTGCTGGTGGCTGACGGGGCGAAGGGGGCGATCGATCACGCCGCCGGCATTCCCAGCCTGCGATGCGAACGGATTGTCGGGCGATTGTGCGCGGACGACCGGCGCGGAGCGAGGACCGACACCCGCGCGGCTGAACAGCGAAGCCATCTCGGCGCGGCTCATGCCGCCGGTCTGGCGGGCGACCTCGCGGCCGTCAACCAAGAGGACAAAGCAGGGAATGTTCTGAACTTTGTGTTGGATGGCAAGTTGACGTTCCTTCTCGACGTCAACGCGGCGGATCGGATAGCCGGCCTGCACCATTTCGTTCACGGTGCTTTCCATGGCGCGGCAGGGACCGCACCAGGTGGCTTGAAAATCGAGCAGGACGGTATCGCCCGCCTGCGAGAGAGCTGCCACGAGCGCGGCGATCTGCACCGAGATCATCGGAGGTTCCTTCCCTGGAATGTATGTCGCTGCCGACGTCCATGCCGGCGGTTCGTGTCGCCCGCGAGCGAAGGTTCATCCGGCTTGCGACCCGAGCTGCCAGGCAACCGCGAGACTGCGGTCCGCCGCGCAGGCAATCCTTGCCTGACGAGCAGTTCGAGCGATACTCCGAGAAGAACGTTCCGCCGTGGGGATGGGTCGCTTGCACGAGTGACGACTGGCCTCCTGCCAGGAGCCGCTCTCTCGATGGGCAAGCGACGGTGGGACAAGACACTGATGGCCCCGCGCCAGGACTTCCTGGCGCACGCAAGGCTGCAACATCTTGCCCCGGGTTTCCCTTTCTTACAACCGCAGTTTCAGGGCGACTGGCGCCGGCGCGGCGGGCGATAGCATGCTTAAGTCGATGCTCAGGCAGGCTCTCGCTCCGCTAGCGTGCCGGGCGTGTGGCGCCGTGCAAACTGCGAATGCCCCGCGTAGTGCAGGCCGCGTGCCAATGGCTGCCAAACGGGCCGGCGAGTGTGGTACGATTGAAAGCGAACTCCCGATCGCATTTGATTCACCTCCTCCGTCGCGAACCTCCCATGCGTAATTCCTATGGTTGGCCGATCACGCTAGCAGTCGTGATGATCGTGCTCGTGGTTGCGCTCATCGTCGGCTGGGTGATCCTGACGGTCGAGATCCAGAACACGGGCCTGTTCTGGACACTGCTGGTCATGGGGACCAGCTTTCTGGGCCTGGTGCTGGTGGGCGTGGTGCTCTACCTGGTGCTCACGATCAAGGGCATCCGGCTCACGCAGCGGCAAAGCAACTTCATCGACAGCGTGAGCCACGAACTGAAGAGCCCCATCGCTTCGCTGAAGCTTTATCTGCAGACGCTTTCGCGGCGAACCGTGACCGAGGAGCAGCAGGCGAATTTCTATCGCTTCATGCTCGATGACGTGCAGCGGCTCGACACGCTGATTAACCACATGCTCGACGCGGCCAGGCTCGACCAGGAACCGGTGGAAACCGATCTGGCAGACGTGGAACTATCGCGAGTTCTGGCATCCTGTGCCGAAACAGTTTGCCTGCGCTACCATCTGCCGAAGGAAACGATTCGCGTCACCAGCAGCGAGGCGATTGTGCGCGCCCGGCCGATCGACGTGGAGATTCTGTTTCGCAACCTGATGGATAATGCCATCAAGTATGGCGGGTCGCCACCGGCCGTGGAGGTCGATTCGCAGTTCGGCGGCGTGCTGAAGGGGACCGACCAGATCGTTACGCGGATCGTCGACAACGGCCGCGGCATTCCGACCAAACTGCGACGGAAGATCTTCGGCCGGTTCGTCCGCCTGGGGAGCGAACTGGAACGCGTGCAGACGGGGACGGGCCTGGGACTGTTTATCGTCCGGACGCTGGTCAAGCGGATGAACGGGAAGATCAACGTGCGCGGGCGATTGGATGCCAGCGGCACGATCTTCGAAGTGGTTCTGCCGGCGCGGCGTCCCCACGTGGAGAGCGCTCCGCCCACGACCACGGAAGCGGGCGCTGCAAGCGAGCGGCCGCTCGATAAAATGGATGCAGGCATTCGGTGAGCGTTACCCGGAACGAATCGCGCGTGATGAAGCACATCCTGGTTGTCGAAGACGAAGAGCATCTGGCGTTCGGCATCAAGTACAACCTTGAGGCCGAGGGCTACGAGGTTTCGACCGCGGCGGATGGTCCGGCGGCGCTGGCGATTGTGGAAAGCGCGGACCCGCCCATCGACCTGGTGGTGCTCGACCTGATGTTGCCGGGGATGAGCGGATACGCGGTGTGTGAAACGCTACGGCAGGAGGGGAACAACGTGCCGGTCCTGATGCTCAGCGCCAGAACGCTGGTCGAGGATCGCGTGCGGGGATACGACGTGGGGGCCGACCAGTACCTGCAGAAGCCGTTCGAGCTGGAAGAACTGCTGAGCATGACGCGAAACCTGCTGGCACGCCGGGCGACCGTGAAAACGACCGGCGCACACTCGCCCGCCCGAACTGGCGAACCATCGCTCTACGAGTTCGGCAATGCGAAAGTCAACTTCGACACGTTCGACGTGACCGTGGCCGGCGAACCCGTGCGGCTGACGCACACCGAGATGAAGCTGCTGCGGTACTTTGTCGAGAACGAAGGCTCGGTGGTCACCCGGGCCGAACTGCTCGAACACGTGTGGGGGATGTCGCACGTGCCCACCACGCGCACGGTCGACAACTTCATCGTCAACCTGCGGAAGTACTTCGAGGAGGACCCCGCCAAGCCGAAGCACTTTCTGAGCGTGCGCGGCACGGGGTATCGGTTCGTGGCGGGCGGCGCGGGTAGTTCGTGACAGTCTACGGCTTCACGAGCTTGAAGTCGTCGACGCTCGTGCCGAGGTAAATGTGATCGTAGTGGCCGAACTCGCCGTCGACCGGTGAGAGGGCGATGCCATTGAGCGTGAATTCGCCAAAGTCGGCGAACAGGTCGCGAGTGACGACCTCCCACTCTTCGGGCAGTGCGGCGTCGACCGTGAGCGAAGCGCCGAAGACCTGTAGCACGGGACCCGCACTGTAGCGGAAGCTCGGCGCGCCGGCCGCCGCGGGCCCCCAGACACCGTCGTGGTTGAGCTGCAGGCAGATGGCCGAGCCCCCCTGCTTCTTCCAGGCATAGCGCAGGTAACGGAACTCGCCCGGGCCGGGGTTTTCGCGCACCTTGATCGCCCAGTCAGGAATGTTGGGATTGAACTTCTGGTCGAGCGTGACGCGAACGCTGGCCGCGCCTGAGTACTTCTGCTCGGCGTCGAGCGTGGCCGTGCCGCCTCCTTCGGTGAGCGCGGCGACAAACTCGGCCTGGTCTTCAAACAGCTCGCGCGGTTGCTCGGGCGGCTTCGTGCCGGCCACGATCGACAGGCTCAGATCGAGCGACGTTGTGTGCACAGCCGTCTTCGGATCGGCGGGATCGGCGAGGCAAACCGCGGCCAGCTTCACATTCGGAATCGCGCCGGCAGCGGTGCCGAAGGGGAACGTCAGCGGGAAGCTGAAATCGGTTTGATCGGCCGCCAGATTGAACGTGGGAGCGGGAACGCCTTCGGGCAGCCCGGTGAGCGTAAGCTGCACGGGAAGCGCGAAACCGGGCGTGCGGGTGAGCTTGCCCGTGATGCTGCCGGTGGAGCCTGCGCCGGCGCGCGCTTCGACCGTGGCCATCGCAAGTTCAAGCTTGATGGGAGCGATGGTCGGCAGTCGCCGCGCGGGCGTGACAATCGTGGCAATGGCGGTTTTGTTGTCTTCGGCCAGGAGCTCGGCCTGGATCGCCAGATCGTATTGCAGGCCGGCCAGATCGCCGGGAACGATGATCGCCGGGGCGGCCTCGGCAGCATCGGCGGCGATGATCGACTCGGCCGCGAACCGCAGCGTGCGGTCGACATCGTCGACTTCACGTTCCTGGTTGTTCTCGTTGATCTTCTTCCTGGGCATCCGCTGCGTGGTGAGCAGCGAGAGACGCACGGCGCCTTGGACGCCTTCGCTGCGTTCCACCTTGAGGTGATTCGCGAGTTGCGTCCCCTGCACGAGCTGCGCGTCGGAGGGATACAGATCCCAGACGAGCTGGATTGGTGCCGGGGTGGTAACGGCAACGGCCAGCGAATCACCCAGCCACGGCTGATTGCGCGTGACGTCGGTCTGCGTTGTCGTCGCGCGGCGTTTGAGGTGCAACTTCTTGTCAGCGCTTACCCCGAGCACGTGCGTCATGGCTTGCGAAGGTGACAGGCCTGGCGCGCTGAGCGTCACGAAGGCCTGCGTGGCACGCGGTGGAATGCGGTTGCCAGTGACCGAGACGCTTGGCGGCAGGTTGGGAAACGCCAGGTCGATCGGTCCGCCATAACCGGCGCGCCGCACATCCACGCGGACCAGCGCCGCCCCGTCCTGGGGAATGTGAATCCGATCTTCCGGCAGCGAAAGCGAGAACCGCGGGGTAACTGGCTCCACCTCGATCCGATAGATATAGTTCGCACCGCCGGCCGAGCGCAAGTCGCGCAGCGCAAGGATGATCGCACTTACTCCCTCGGGCACGGTGAACTCAAGGCCCGGATCGGTCGTGTCGGGACGATCGTCGCTCGAGGCGAGTTCGGCGCCTTGTTCGTTTTGAATCGAGAGCACTCCGTCGAGGGCCGAGCCGCGGCGACGAGCCAGCACATCGATACTCAGCTTCTGTCCTGCGGTGACTGCCAGTCGGTAGCGATCCTGCTGACCATTTTCCGAGATGCGGCCGCTCACGGCGACCGGCGCCGCGGGAAGCTCCTGCGGCATGTCGCTCGGCGGCGCTTCGACCAGTTCGGCATACTCGCTGACGACCACCGCCGGCCGGTTGCCGGAGAGCATCGCCACCTCAGGCCAGGGAGCGGGCAGCGTGTCCTGCACGATGCCGTCGGTCGTGGCGAGCTTGCCGGCTGCGCGAACGTCGGCCGCGAGATTCGAGTCGACGAACTCGAAGCTGGCGTCCGTTCCCTGTTGCACGCCGAGCGGAAAGGCCAGGTCGGCGAACTTGAAGTCGCCGACTTTCAAGCGGAAGAAGCCGGGCTCCGCGCCGCGAAAGACGGCGTCGTGAACTTCGATGCTGTACTCGCCGTCTGCGGGCAGCGTGACCATCGTGCGCGGATCGCCCCCCAGCGCCGCCAATCCGCGGCTCCAGGCAAGCTGCGTGTGACGTGCATCGTAGACGTGCACCACGGGGTCGAGCTTCGAGCCCAGCCGACGGGCTTCGAGTTCGACGACGAGCTGTTGCCCCTGCTTGCCGCTGAACTGAGTGCTCGCAATCGCGCTGCCGCTGACCGAACCGGTGAGCGAAACGTTCGTCGTGCTCACCGAGGGTGCCAGCGCCAGTTGCGGAAGGTTATCCACGCCGAGCGCGACGGGATCCGAAATGCCGCTCGCCGAGCCCGCGCGAAGCAGGTAGATGCCGCTGGGGCAGGCGCCGTCGATCGTGACTTCGACGTCCAGATGCTCGGGAGTGGCGCCGTCCCTGATCTTGTAGGTCGTCGCCGGAGAGCCGAAATGGAGCGTTGGCTCGGGCAGCAGTTCGGCGCCATCGATCGCGAGCGTGGTGACTCCGCCGGCCTGCAAGCCGCGGAGTGAAACACGATCGATCCTGGGAGCGGCCAGCGCCGGAGCAGCAACCAGGCAGATTGCGGCGGCAAATAGCGCCGGATAAACGAAGCGAAACCTCTGCCAATTCATGGCCGACTGGTCTCCAACTTTTCTGCGCACCCGAGGGCCGAAGCCGCGCGTGATGCTGGGCGGGCGGCTGTGGCGGCGCTTTGAGTCGGTGGGCGACTCCCGCTGCGCGCGTCAGGCCATTCTTGGTCGAGCCGCTCCTGATGCCCGCGAGCGGGGGGCGCATCAAGAATGGTTCGAAGGCGTGATTCGAAAACTCTTAACTCGGCTGAGGTGGAACGGCGACCATGCCGCACGCGGACCACCAACCCAAATGTCTCGTCGCTTAGTTCGGATCGTCACCGAACGGATTCTCGGTCGCCGGAGCTTCGGCAGCCGGCGCCCCGAACGGATCGTCGGCCGCGGCAGGCTCAGATTCGGCCGGCGCTTCCGCAGGTGCTTCGTCAGGCATCTCGGCCGGGGCTTCTTCAGCCGGCAACTCTTCGGCAGGCGCGCCGAACGGATCATCTGCTGCCGCTGGCGCGGGATCGGATGCAGGCGCGCCGAACGGATCGGCGGCGGCAGGCGCCGGCGGCGTGGCAGGCGGAATCGCAGCCGGTACCGCGCCGGGTGCGGGCGCGGGCGGGACCGCAGCTGGCGCCGGAGCAATGCCCGCGGCAGGCGTTACCAGGGCCGCGGGAGCCGGGCCGGTCGGCACGGCACGGAGCACTTGAGTTTCGTTGCGGCGACGCTGTTCGTAACGCATGGCGTCGCGCGTGCGCTGCCGCTGGCGAGCATGCGCTCGGGCGATGGAGCGGTACTTCTCCAGCTGTTTGCGATCGGCGCCTTGTACGCGTTCGAGCGACTTCGCGACGGGATAGAACTGATCGACGTCGTCGGCTTCGAGCTGCGCGCCGATTTGCATGTCGTCATGAGCGCCGTAATGATCGCCGGTCCGCAGGCGAGCCAAACCGCGATAGTAGTAAGCGCGCGGATCCTTCGAACCGCCATCGATGGCGACCGAGAGGTTCTGCATCGCCTGGAAGAAGTCGCGGTCGTAGAAATTGTGCACGCCGTCGCCGTAGAACTCGTCCATCACGGCTTCTTGCGCGGCAGCCGAGGAAACCAGTCCACCGGCCACAAGCAAACCCAACGTCACGGTGCACACAATATTCTTAAGCATGGCAAACGACTCGATGGCTGCGGGTCTTGGTGAGTTTGTTCCAGATTTCGGCTACCAGCGCGGGGAGCTCTCGTGACGGAAGCCGCGGCGCTACCCCCGGTGCCGGACGCATTGTAGCAAGCAATTCATGCTAATTGCCCAGTTTGCGCTTTTCAAGGAAACCCCCAGGTCGCAGTGAGCAATCTATGGGGATAGAGCCCGGTGTTTTCGGGGTAAATCGCTCAGTTGGTGAAGCTGACCCGGTCCAGGCTTTCGTGGTGGCAGTGCCGACAGCTCTGAGCGACCAGCCGCGTGGCACCGCTGGGCACCGAGTCGGAAGCCGCATTGTGGCAGCCCGAGCAGCAGTTCAGGTTTTCGAGCTTCGCGCTGGCCAGCAGCTGATCGTCGCGCAAGCGATAGCGCGGGGCGTGGTCGGGTTTGTGGCCATAGCAGGCCGCGGGCAGCGTGGCGAGCTGCATCCAGTCGGCTCGAGAGATCGCTACTTTCTCGTCGGCGGGTGGCGGCGGCAGTGCCGCGCCGGTCTTCAGGCTCGGAAGCCCCAGGCGATCTGCCGCGCCGCCGCTGAGGAGCAGCCCCACGGTGACGCCGATCGCGATCATGGCCGCGGTGCGCCAAGCGGCAACCGGCACGCGCGGACGAACCTGCGGCAGTTGCACGGCGAGCCGGCGGCGGGCGGGGCGGGTTTCATACTCGGCAGCATAGGAGAGCACCGGGGAATGCCGCTCCGGGCCAGTCGCGCAGAAGTAGCCCGGCAGATCGCGGCTTTCCTCTAGATCGACCGCTTCCTGGAACAGCTCGAGCGCAGGGCGCAGCGCCTCGGCCAGGCGATGGCATTCGGCGCATGCATTCAAATGCGCTTCGACGTGCTCATCGCAGGAAGTGCCGGTCGGAAAAGGACCGCGGGTCAGAATGTCGAAGACCTGATCGCAATTCATGACTGGTTCGACTCCGAAGCATGTGGCAGGCAGCCGCCGGTTTGTGCGTGCGATGATTCCAGTAACTGTGCCATGCGTTCCAGCCCGGTTCGCACGCGATTCTTCGCGGTGTTCAGGCTGCACTGCATGGCGTCGGCAATTTCGTGAAACTTCAGTCCGCCGAAGAATCGCAAGCGTAAGGCGTCGGCCTGGGCCAGCGAAAGTTGCGCAAGCAGCAGTTCGAGCTGCTCGGCTCGCTCCTTGGCGAGCAGATGCCCCAGCGGCGTGCCTGAAGACGGTTTGCCCTGCGCGGGCAGGTCGCGTTCCGCTTCGCTCCCCAGCGGTTCGATGGGCACGCTGCGCTGGCGGCGGTGATAGTGCGCGTGGCAGTGCCGCAGCAGGATCGTCCACAGCCAGGTTCGAAAGCTGTACTGCGGGTCGAACGTGGCGCGCGACTTGAACGCTGAGAGGAACGTCTCCTGCACGACGTCTTCGGCCCAGTCGGTGCGGCCCAGACGGCTGCGCGCGACGCGGCGCAGCGCCGGCTCATAGCGCGCGACAAGTTCGGAGAACAGCTCCGTCTCGCCGCGCTGGATGCGAGCCATCAGCCGAGCGTCCGAGTTTTGGTCCGTGGGTACAAACACTTTCCGGCCACATCCCTTCGAAACAGTTTCGATTGGCCGTAAGCCGCGCGGCGACAAAGTCGCGCTGGCCCGGTGGATTTCCGGCGTGCATTGTCATCCGGTCGCGGCGGGGAAGCAAGAGTTTCGTACGCGAATCAGGCAGTTGCCGCTTTACCCCAGCCGGGCCAGGTGCTCTGCCAGCGTGCGGCCGAGCGAGCGCACCTGTGCGTGCTGCTTGGGGTCTGCCAGCGTTCCGTCGTCGGCAAAGGCCTTGGGGGCGCCCGAAATCGAGAGCGTGGCCGGTAGGACCACGACCCCGATGTTGCCCAGGATCGCCCGGACGTGGACGAGCCCCCGCAGTCCGCCGAGCGCTCCCGGCGAAGCACTCATGATGACGGCCGTCTTGCCGGCATACTCGGCGAGCTGCTGCTGCCCTTCGACCGGCCGCGAAACCCAGTCGATCGTGTTCTTCAGCAGCGGGCTGATTGAGCTGTTGTACTCGGGCGAAGCGATCAACAGCCCCTGATGCGAAAGGAACAGGTCCTTCAGCTTGCGTGCATTCGGCGGTAGACCGTAGGCGGCCTCCTCGTCCTGGTCGAAGAGCGGCAGCGGGTACTCTTTGAGGTCGACAAGCGTCACCTCGGCCCCGGCCTCGCGGGCACCGTCAACGGCGATCCGGATCATGCGTTTGTTGAACGAGGCCTCGCGAGCGCTGCCAGCGAAGGCCAGGATTTTGGGTGATTCGGGCATGGGGGTTATTTTCCGTATGTCTCGATCAAGATGGTGACGGAATATTAGCCCGACGCGTGAACGCGGGTACCCCCGCCGAGCGGTTTTCCATTCCCATTCGACCGTTGAGAAGTGTCAATCGATGTAGGTAAAGTCGACCAGCGGGGCTCCCTCGCTCACGCGTCGGGCTACTATATAAATGGCCGCCCGCCCACCTGCGGCTGCCGTAGAATATAACGTACCCGGACAGTGGGTCAGCGACTGAGCCGGCGAAGTCCATCACGAGTATTCAACCGCCGAGTGCGACCGATATGGCCAAGTTCGAGAGTCACATTTTCGTCTGCTGCAAGTCGGGCAAGTGCGACAAGGACGGCAAGGAAAAGCTACGCAGCGCCTTCAAGAAGGAGCTCAAGCACCGTGGACTGAATCCACAGGTGAGGGCGAATTCCTCGGGCTGCCTGGACCAGTGCGACGAAGGGCCGACCGTGGTCATCTATCCGCAAGCCATCTGGTACGGCGGCGTGAAGCTGGACGATGTCGAGCGGATCATCGAGGAGACGATCGTCGGCGGCCGGATCATCGAGGAGCTGGTGATTCCGGACGAGCGGCTGAACTCGAAGAAGAAGGACTAAGGTGTGTCGGCCTCTTTGTCAGCCGCCCATCAGATACCACATCAGGATTGGCATCGCGAGGATGAACAGCCAGCCGACAACGGCCAGCGCGAGTGGGGGCGAATCGACGGTGGGCAGACCGCGAGCGATCCACAGCGCCACGTAGCGGTTGTTCGGAAACCAGATCATGGCCAGTCCCATCACAATGAAGGGCAGCCCGAAGATCGTGGCTGGCCAAATCGTGGCCATTGCCACGGCGACCAGCAGGGCCGCAACGTTACCGCGCGAGAATAGCTGGCTCATGTTACGATCGCAGACCTCGCGGAATCGGACTAGCGATCAGGTTTCGATTTCCGTGATTAGGCCCAGGAACTCGTTCTCTGAGTACATGAAGGCGACGCACTTGCCTTCCGAGACGCGGTGCTGAAGCTCCTGCTGGGATTCGCAACGGTAAACTTTCTTCGGGCAGGTGAAACAGTGCCGCACCCCGGGTTCGTCGGTCTCGTCCAGCGATTCCCACCGTAAGGGACACTGAATCACGACCTCCCAGTTGCAATTCTCGATGAATCCGGATTTCTGCTGCGGGGATTCCATCTCGTCAGTTTAACCCCGCATTTCCCAGATGACCTCTCGATCTTCGGCACATGATTTGCGCCAGACCCTGGAAAACCAGGGGTATTCTGCCGTTTCATGTCGAACTGACCGAGGAACCCGATGGGTGACTGCC